>JACKQG010008025.1_pt1 | contig 10417 bp, 9 predicted proteins | sample 8237621 | NCBI WGS metagenome assembly JACKQG01 (sample SAMN15677084, study PRJNA649215) | marine metagenome | biome: marine; feature: Black Sea; material: saline water; isolation source: suspended particulate matter (SPM) from the Black Sea western gyre | collected 2013-06-09/2013-06-10 | depth...
TTCGCGCTGGGCGAGATGGGCGTCTTCGTGCTCGTGCTGGTGGTCGGTTTCGTCTACGTCTGGAAGAAAGGGGGGCTAGAATGGCAGTGACCCTCGACAGCCCCAGCAACTACGTGACCACGCGCCTGCGGCAGGCCGTCAACTGGGGGCGCAAGTACTCCCTCTGGCCCCTGCCCTTCGGCACGGCGTGCTGCGCCATCGAGTTCATGAGCACCGTGTCGTCCTACAGCGACATCAGCCGCTTCGGCGCCGAGGCCGTCCGCTTCTCGCCGCGCCAGTCCGACCTGCTCATCGTCGCGGGGACCATCTCCTACAAGCAGGCGCCGATCCTGCAGACCATCTACGCGCAGATGTGCGAGCCCAAGTGGGTGATCTCCATGGGCGTCTGCGCGTGCACGGGCGGTTTCTACAACAACTACGCCACCCTGCAGGGTATCGACCAGATCATCCCGGTCGACTTCTACGTGGCCGGTTGTCCGCCCACGCCCGAGAACCTGATGCACGCCCTGGTCGCGCTGCAGGACAAGGTCCAGAACGAGGGCCTGGTGCCCGCCTCGCAGCGTCACGTCGCCCGCAACGGAGCCTGAGCCGTGACGCACCGGACAGGATGGAGAGCATGAGCGAAAAGCTTTTGGAGAGCCTGAAGACCGAGTTCGGCGACCTCGCCGGCGGCGCCCACGCCGGCGACGCCTGGGTGCGCGTCGAGCGAAACCGTCTCCACGACGTGGTGCGCCACCTCAAGGACCGTGCCGGTTGCGAGCTCCTGCTGGACGTGACGGGCGTCGACCTCAGCGCGCACCCGGACCACCTCGACGATCCGGCCCGCTTCGAGGTCGCCTACAACCTGCGGTCGCTCGTCCACGGCGAGCGCCTGATGGTCAAGACGGCGCTGGAGGAGGGGGCGGACCTGCCCACCGTCAGCGATCTCTACCGTTCGGCCGACTGGGCGGAGCGCGAGGTCTACGACCTGTTCGGCGTCGTCTTCAGCGGCCATCCCGACCTGCGGCGCATCCTCTGCCACCACGAGTTCGAGGGCCATGCCCTGCGCAAGGACTATCCCATCGAACGCGGGCAGTTCCTGTCCGCGCCCGAGAAGCTGCTGGACGACCACGAGGTCGCGCAGGGGACCGCGCGCGCCGAGTCGGACACCGGTCTGCAGATGCCCTCGGACTACATGACGCTCAACATCGGTCCCAGCCACCCGGCCACCCACGGCGCCCTGCGCGCCGAGTGCTTCATCGACGGCGAGACCATCGTCAAGGCCAAGACGGAGATCGGCTACCTGCACCGCTGCTTCGAGAAGGAGGCGGAGGACCATACCTGGGCTCAGGTGATGCCCTACACCGACCGCCTCAACTACGTCTCGGCCATGCTGAACAACTGCATCTACGCGTCGTCGGTGGAGAAGCTGCTCGGCGTGACGCCGCCGCCGCGGGCCCAGGCCATCCGCGTGGTGATCAGCGAGCTGAGCCGCATCATCGACCACCTGGTCTGCATCTGCGCCAATCTGGTCGACATCGGCGCCCTGACCAACTACTGGTACTTCTACAACATTCGCGAGGGCATCTACTACGACATCATCGAACCCCTCTGCGGCGCGCGTCTGACCACCAACTACGCGCGTATCGGCGGCCTTTCACACGACATCTTCCCGGGCTTCGAGGACAAGGTGCGCAGCCACCTGGACAAGATGCGGGTCGCCATCTCCGAAGTCACGGGTCTGGTGGCGCGCAACCGCATCTTCCTGGATCGCACCGTCGACGTGGGCGTCATGTCGGCCGAGGACGCGCTGAGCTGGGGCTACACCGGCCCCTGCCTGCGCGCGTCGGGCGTGGCCTACGACGTGCGCAAGCACGAGCCCTACCTGGGCTACGACGAACTGGACTTCGACGTCCCCGTGGGAGAGAACGGCGATACCCGCGACCGGATCATGGTGCGGATCGAGGAGATGTACCAGAGCGAGCGCATCATACGCCAGGTCCTGTCCCGCGGACTGCCCGACGGTCCCATCATCGTCGACGATCCCGCCGTCGCCCTGCCGCCCAAGGCGGAGGTCTACGGCAGCATCGAAGGCGTCATGAACCAGTTCAAGCTGATCTACGAGGGCATCCAGGTGCCCGCGGGGGAGGCCTACGGCCGGGGCGAAGGCGCCAACGGCGAGTTGGGCTTCCACTGCATCTCCGACGGCGGCGGACAGCCGTACCGCGTCAAGGTGCGGCCGCCCTGCTTCCCCATCTTCTCCAGCTTCGGACCGCTGGTCGAGGGACTGATGATTCCCGACGCGATGGCCATCCTCGGCAGCATCAACATCATCGCCGGGGAGCTCGACCGATGAGCCTCACGAAAGGAAACGGCGACATGAACCCTGCGGCGCAGGAAAGCACCGGCTTCGCCCTGGCGGAGGAGGATCGCGCCGCCTTCGCGGGCATCGTCGACCGCTATCCCACCAAGCGCAGCGCCCTGATGCCCACCCTGTGGCTCATCCAGGACCGGCACGGCCACGTCTCGGACGAGGCGGTCGCCTGGACCGCGGCGCAGCTGGAGGTCTCCGAGGCCAAGGTCCGCGAGCTGATCTCCTTCTACTTCATGTTCCGCGACACGCCCCAGGCGAAGTACGTGCTGCAGGTCTGCCACAACATCAGCTGCCACATCATGGGGGCGCGCCCGCTGCTGGCGCACCTGGAGAAGCGGCTCGGCGTGCGGGTCGGCGAGACCACGCCCGACGGTATGTTCGCCCTGGAGGGTGCCGAGTGCCTGGGCGCCTGCGGCATGGGCCCCTGCATGCTGGTGGGCAAGCACCTCTACGAGCGCCTGACGCCGGAGCGGATCGACGCGATCCTCGACAGCATGCGCCGGGGCGAGCCGTTGCCGGCCGACACCGACCGGGATCTGGAGGACTAGGATGAACCGCGACGCGTACCGGATCCTCTCGAAACGCTTCGGCACCCGCGACGGGCACAAGCTGTCGGTCTACGAGGCCCAGGGCGGATACCGGGCCCTGCGCAAGGCCCTCACGGACCTGGATCCCGCCACGGTGACCGCGGAGGTCAAGGATTCGGGACTGCGCGGCCGCGGCGGCGCCGGCTTCCCGGCGGGCGTCAAGTGGGGCTTCGTACCGAAGGATGCCGAGACGGTCTATTTCATGGTCAACGCCGACGAATCCGAACCGGGCACCTTCAAGGACCGCTTCCTGCTGGACTATGATCCCCACGCCGTGATCGAGGGCGCCGCCATCTCCTGCTTCGCCGTCAACGCCCGCCTCTGCGTGATCTACATCCGCGGCGAGTTCGGCTGGCTGATCGACCGCGTGCAAAAGGCCGTGGACGAGGCCTACGCCGCGGGCTACCTGGGCCGGGACATCCTGGGCAGCGGCTACGGCCTGGACGTGATCGTGCACAAGGGGGCCGGCGCCTACATCTGCGGCGAGGAGACCGGCCTGATCAATTCGGTGACCGGGCACAAGGGACAGCCCTCGATCAAACCGCCCTTCCCGGCCGTCTCGGGATTCCTGGGCAAGCCCACCATCGTCAACAACGTGGAGACCGTGGCCGCGGTGCCGTGGATCCTCAATGAGGGCGCGCAGGCCTGGGTCGAGCTCGGCACGGAGAAGTCGACCGGGACCAAGCTCTTCAGCGTGAGCGGCCCGGTGCGCAATCCCGGCGTGCACGAGATCCCCATGGGACTGCCCTTCCGGGACTTCTTCAACGACTGGCTGGGCGGCATGGCCGAGGGCGAGGAGCTCAAGGCCGTGATCATGGGCGGCTCCTCGGTGCCCGTGCTCACCGCCGAAGAGGCCATGAATACGCGGCTGGACTACGAGTCGCTCCAGGAGGCCGGCACCATGCTCGGCTCGGGCGGCATGATCATCATCCCCACGCGTTGCGACATGGTGGAGCTGATCCAGGTGCTGATGCACTTCTACTGGGACGAGTCCTGCGGCCAGTGCACGCCCTGCCGCGAGGGCACGGGCTGGCTGTACCGGATCGTCCGCAAGCTGCGACGCGGCGAAGGCACCCTCGCGGACATCGACCTGCTGGACCGGGTGTGCGAGGGCATGGCCGGACTCACCATCTGCCCGCTGTCCGACGCGGCGGTGATGCCCATGCGGAGTTTCCTGCAGCGATTCCGACCCGAATTCGAGGCGTTGGTACACGAGAGCCCGCAGACGGCACCGGACTCGCGCTGGGCGCGCGAGATCAGGAGTTGAGCACATGGTCAAGTTGACGATCGACGGCCGGGAACTGGAATTCGCCGAGGGCACCTCGCTCTTCGACGCCTGTCGCGAAGCGCGGGGCGAGGCGCTGCCGCATTTCTGCTACCACCCCGACCTGCCCATCGCCGGCGTCTGCCGCCTCTGCCAGGTCGAGATCGAGGGCATGCCCAAGCTGACCATCGCCTGCAACACGACCGTCCGCGACGGCATGGTCGTGCACACGCGCAACGAGAGGGTCCGCAAGGCCTCGCAACAGATCCTGGAGATGCACCTGATCAACCATCCCGTCGACTGTCCCATCTGCGACCAGGCCGGCGAGTGCGGCCTGCAGGACCAGTACATGGCCTACGGCCTCTACGAGTCGTCGGTGACCAAGGAGGAGAAGGTCCACAAGGCCAAGGCCCAGGTCATCGGCCCCCACGTGATCCTGGACAAGGAGCGCTGCGTACTCTGCAGCCGTTGCGTCCGCTTCTGCGACCACGTGACCGGCACCTCGGAGCTGGGCGTCTTCAATCGCGGCGATCGGGCCGAGATCGGCATCGCCCCCGGGCAGGAGCTCAACAACAACTACAGCCTCAACACTGTCGACATCTGCCCCGTGGGCGCGCTGACCAGCCGCGACTTCCGCTTCAAGAAGCGCGTCTGGCTGCTCAAGAGCACCCCGTCGGTCTGCCCCGGCTGCGCCACCGGCTGCAACATCCGCATCGCCCACGACGCGGACCGCTTCTTCCGACTCAAGCCCCGCTACAACCCCGAGGCGAATGGGCGCTGGATGTGCGACCTGGGCCGCCTGACCTACCGGCGGATCCACGCCGAGACGCGCCTGACCACGCCTCTGGTCGCCGCCGACGGCGAACAGAGCGAGGTCGACTGGCCGACGCTCTGGGAAAGCCTTGCGACTCTCGGCGGGAACGGACAGGCGGTGGCCTATCCCTGGCAGACCCTGGAGGAACTGACCCTCTTCGCCCAGCTGGGTGCGGCACTCTGCGGCCAGGGCCGCGTCTGCGGCGGACCGGACGAGGCCGGGCGCGGCGAGGGCGACGACCTGCTGCTCTCGGCCGACCGGGCCTCCAACCGCGCCTCGTTGGCCTGGCTGGACCTCGCCCAACCGCCCGCGGCCGATCTGGTCGCCCGCGTCGAGGGCCCTATCCTGGTCTACGGCGGTGATCCCGTGGCCGACGCGCCCGGCTTCGCCGCGGCGGCCGCCCGCACCACGCTGGTCTACCTGGGCACCCATCGCAACGCCACCGCGAAGGCGGCGCAGATCGTCGTGCCCATGAGCTCCTGGGCCGAGAAGGACGGCATTCTCGTCAACGGGAGCGGACGCCTGCAACTGCTGCGCCGCGCGGTCGCCCGCCCCGGGCAGGCCCGCGAGGATTGGCGCTTCCTGGCCGACTGGCTGGGCCGCCTGTCGGGCGACGCCCAGCCCGCCGGTCTGCCCGAACTGCGCCGGCACGTATCCGCATCGGTGCCGGGGCTGGCCGGACTCGACCTCAACGCCTTGCCGGCGGCCGGCGCCGCGCCCAGTCCCGGTTCAGGGACACCTTTGGGCACCGGAGGTGACGCCTGATGGAACTCGTGGTGACGACGCTGCTGAAGATCGTCTTCATGCTGGTGCTGGTGATCGGACTGGTGCCGGTGGTGATCTGGGCGGAACGCAAGGGGTCGGCCTTCATCCAGGACCGCACCGGTCCCAACCGGGCGAGCGTGGCGGGAATCCGTCTCGGCGGTCTCGTGCACCCGATCGCCGACGTGATGAAGCTGCTGTTCAAAGAAGACTTCAAGCCGGCCAAGGTTCACGAGACCCTATATGCCCTGGCGCCGTTCATCGTCTTCTTCGTGGCCCTGCTGACCTACGCGGTGATCCCCTTCGGCGACTACCTGGAGATCGGCGGCAAGCAGATCCCGCTGGTGGTGGCGGACCTGAACGTGGGCATCCTCTACATCCTCGGCATCGCGAGCCTGGGCACCTACGGCGTGGTCATGGCCGGCTGGTCGTCCAACAACAAGTACGCGTTTCTCGGCGCGCTGCGCTCCACGTCGCAGATGATCAGCTACGAGATCAGCATGGGGCTGTCCCTGCTGGGCATGCTGCTCGTGTTCGAGTCGCTGCGACTGACGGAGATCGTGGCGGGCCAGGGCGACCTCGTCTGGGGGTTCCTGCCCAAATGGGGGGTGGTGATCCAGCCGCTCGGCGCCCTGCTGTTCATCACGGCGATCTTCGCCGAGACCAACCGCACGCCCTTCGACCTGCCAGAGGGCGAGTCGGAAATCGTCTCGGGCTACCATCTCGAATACAGCTCCATGAAGTTCGCCCTGTTCTTCATGGCCGAGTACGCGAACCTGGTGATCGGCGCGGCCCTGATCGCGACGCTCTTCTTCGGCGGTTGGAATATTCCCTGGCTGCCGCGCGAGATAATCACCGCCAACGCGGGCACCCTGCTGCCGCTGGCCCTGGGGCTGAAGGCCCTGGTCACCGGCCTCATCGCCCTGCTCTTCTTCAGGCGGGCGGCGCGCGAGCGCGGCAAGTTCGGCGATGGCCGCGACCGCGAGCCCGGCCTGCTGGGCGGCGTCTTCGCGGTGCTGTGCGCCGCCTCGCTGGCCTCGTTCGCCCTGTCGCCCTGGCGCGTCGGACCGGAAGCGGCCTCGATCTTCGCCACGCTGCTGCAGGTGGGGGCCTTCGTGGGCAAGGTGGTCTTCTTCTGCTGGTTCTTCGTGTGGGTGCGCTGGACGCTGCCCCGCTTCCGTTACGACCAGCTCATGAGCCTGGGCTGGAAAGTGATGCTGCCGCTGGCTCTGGCGAACGTGGTGGTCACGGCGCTTTGGCTCGCGGTGATCTGATGCGACGTCGGACTCCGGTGAAGGTTGGGACATGAGGATGAACGGCAAGACACACGGCTACGGCGGGGACATGGACCTGCGCGAGCGCCTCTACGTGGGGGAGATCTTCCGCGGGCTCCGGATCACCATCCGGCACGTCCTGCGGAACATCTTCCACACGAAGGACATGCCCACGGTCCAGTACCCGGAGGAGAAGCCCGTATACAGCGACCGCTTCCGCGGGCGCCATCGCCTGATGAAGCGCGAGGACGGGACGCCCCGCTGCGTGGCCTGCATGATGTGCAGTACGGTCTGTCCGGCGGACTGTATCCACATCACGGCCGCCGAGCATCCCGATCCGGCCATCGAGAAGTACCCGGACTCCTTCGACATCGACCTGCTGCGCTGCGTCTACTGCGGCCTCTGCGAGGAGGCCTGCCCCTGCGACGCCATCCGCATGGATACGGGCATCTACGAGAGCGTGGCCGACAGCCGGGAAAAGTTCTTCGTGGACAAGGAATTCCTGCTCAACGACCGGACGCGCGGGACGTTGTGACGCACCTGGAGGCAAGCTGACGTGGAAACCTTTCTCTTCTACCTCTTCGCGGCGCTCATGCTCGGCGGGGCCGTCATGACGGTGGCGAGCCGCAGCGCGGTCGCCGCCGCCGTTTGGCTGATCTTCGCCTTCGTGAACGCGGCGGGCGTCTTCGCGTTGCTGTCGGCGCCGTTCCTGGCCATCCTGCAGATCCTGATCTACGCCGGCGCCATCATGGTGCTGTTCCTGTTCGTGATCATGATGCTGCAGAGCCCCGTGCTGCCCGCCGAACGCCAGCGCCGCGGACTCGGCAAGCTGCTGGTGCTGGGCGCGCCCGCGGCGGCCATCGCCGTGATCACCATCGGCTGGCTCGCCCGCAGCGGCGTGACGGCCTTCGACGGGGCGGCGGCCGCGCCGGGCGGTACGGCCGAGCGCGTGGCCGACCTGCTGCTGAACCGGTACCTGCTGGCCTTCGAACTGATCTCGATCGTGCTGCTGGTGGCCATCGTCGGCGCCCTCGCCCTGGGCCGCAAGGAGGAGGAGCTGCCATGGCAATAGGCCTGACCCACTACCTGGTGCTCGCGGCCGCCATGTTCACCGTCGGCGCGGCCGGCGTCGCCATACGGCGCAACGGCCTGATCATGCTCATGTGCATCGAGATCATGCTGTGCGCCGTGAACGTGGTCTTCGCCGCCTATTCCCGCCTGCACGGCGATCTCTCGGGCCACGTCTTCGTACTGATGAATTTCGCCGTGGCGGCCGCGGAAGCCGCCATCGGTCTGGCGATCCTGGTGGAGATCTACCGCCTGCGCCGGACGGTGAACGTGGACGACCTCAAGACCCTCATGGAGTAGTGTTGTGGATACCCACGCCGTGGAAACAGCCCTGAGATGGATCGTGCTGGTGCCCCTGTGCGGCGCCGCCGTGAACGGCCTGCTGCTGCGGCGTATGCCGCGCAAGGCGGCCGGGGTGCTCGCCTGCGGCACCGTCGCGGTCTCCTTCGTCCTCGCAGTCCAGGTCTTCCTGCGCCTGCTGGCCATGGACCCGGCCGAACGCGTGGTGACAGACACCCTGGCCGGCTGGATAGCCTTCGACAGGCTGACCATCGACATCGGTTTCATGATGGACCCGTTGAGCGCGGTGATGGCGCTGGTGGTCTCCGGCGTCGGGCTACTGATCCACATCTATGCGCTCGGCTACATGGCCCACGACGAGGGCTTCAACCGCTTCTTCGCCTATCTCAACCTTTTCATCTTCGCCATGCTCACGCTGGTGCTGGGGGAGAACCTGGTCATGCTCTTCGTCGGCTGGGAGGGCGTGGGGCTCTGCTCCTACCTGCTGATCAGCTTCTGGTTCGACGACGAGGCCAACGCGGCCGCGGGCAAGAAGGCCTTCATCGTCAACCGCATCGGCGATTTCGGGTTCCTGCTGGGTCTGCTGGTGATCGGCTACACCTTGCTGCCGCACCTGGCGCCGGGTGAGGGCGTCTTTTCCTTCGCCACCCTGTCCGCCCACGCGCACCTGCTGACGCCGGCGGCCACGCTGATCGGCCTGCTGCTGTTCTTCGGCGCCACGGGCAAGTCGGCGCAGATCCCGCTCTACATCTGGCTGCCGGACGCCATGGCCGGCCCGACGCCGGTCTCGGCCCTGATCCACGCCGCGACCATGGTCACCGCCGGCGTCTACATGATCGCGCGGCTGAACTTCATCTACGTCCTGACGCCCACGGCCCTGCTGGTGGTGGCGATCATCGGCGGCGTGACGGCCCTCTACGCGGCGACCATCGCCCTGACCCAGAACGACATCAAGAAGGTGCTGGCCTACTCCACCGTCAGCCAGCTGGGCTACATGATGCTGGCCTGCGGCGTGGGCGCCTACGCGGCGGGCGTTTTCCACCTGATGACCCACGCCTTCTTCAAGGCCCTGCTGTTCCTGGGCAGCGGCTCGGTCATCCACGCCATGAGCAACGAGCAGGACATGCGGCTGATGGGCGGTCTGCGCAGGAAGATGCCCCTGACCTGGCCCACGTTCATGATCGGCACGGTGGCCCTGGCCGGCGTTTTCCCCTTCGCGGGTTTCTTCTCCAAGGACGAGATCCTCTGGAAGGCCTTCTCCGGCGGCGGCGTCGGGCTCTGGCTGCTGGGTTTCCTGGGCGCCGGGCTGACGGCCTTCTACATGATGAGGCTGGTGGTCCTGACCTTCTTCGGCGAGAACCGCGCCAGCGAGCAGGTCAAGCATCACATCCACGAGTCACCGCTCACGATGACCGTGCCTCTGGTGATCCTGGCCGTCCTGTCCCTCGGCGGCGGCTGGATCGGCATTCCCCACTTCATGGGCGGGGCCAACCACTTCGAGAAGTGGCTGGAACCGGTCTTCCACCACGAGACCGTGGCCGAGGCGCACGGGGGGGAAGGCCTGCTGCACGCCGTCGAGCACGGCGCCCTCGGTGAGACGGCGGCCGCCGTGGCGACCGGACCCCACGTGGTCCACGAAGTGGTCGAGGGCGTGCATCACGCGGAGCAGGAGGCCCTGGAGTGGACCCTGGCCTCGGCCTCGCTGGCCTGGGCGCTGCTCGGTCTGCTGCTGGGCTGGTGGGTCTACGCCAGACGGCAGGCGATCGCCGCCCGGCTGCAGGACCTCGCGGGCGGGGTCCCGTACCGGGTGCTGCTGAACAAGTACTACGTGGACGAAGCCTACGAGGCCTCCCTGATCAGGCCCGGCTACGCCCTCTCCGAGAAGGTGCTCTGGAAGTCGGTGGACGTGGGCCTGATCGACGGCCTGCTCGTCAACGGCACGGCCCTGGCGGTCGCCATCATCAGTTCCCTGTTGCGGTTGTTCCAGAACGGCCA
>JACKQG010008026.1_pt1 | contig 10414 bp, 9 predicted proteins | sample 8237621 | NCBI WGS metagenome assembly JACKQG01 (sample SAMN15677084, study PRJNA649215) | marine metagenome | biome: marine; feature: Black Sea; material: saline water; isolation source: suspended particulate matter (SPM) from the Black Sea western gyre | collected 2013-06-09/2013-06-10 | depth...
GCAGGGTGGTGTGAGAGGACGGATAGGGAATTAATCCCTATCCTCCTACTCGATTACCCAACTATCAGTTTGAATAAATAGGTCGTTCAACTATTATATCACCAACCAGGAATCAAACTATTGAAGTTGATAATCTTAGACGAATAGAAACTGTTGTTTGACTTGATTCCTTAGAGAACAGAGGAGATAAATAGATCATGGCTGAAAAAACCAAATTATGGTATTTGCAGAATTTTAATATGTTTGAGGGTATGAGTCCCAAGATGATGATGGAACTTGCACAGAATACAAGTATGCAAAACAATTCCAAAAAGGAAATCATTTATTTTCCCGAGGATGCATCCAATACCATTTATTTTCTTAAAGCCGGAAAAATTAAGATTTACAGACTATCCGAAGATGGTAAAACCACCACGCTTCAACTTTTAGGACCAGGTGAAATATTCGGGGAGAGTGCCATCCTTGGACAGGATACCCATGATAACATCGCTGAAGTTGTTGAAGATGCAGTGGTATGTGCAATGGACAAACGAGATTTTCAGGACCTCATGGAGAAAAGCCCTAATCTGACATTAAGTGTGAATAAGTTTATTGGATGGCGTTTGCGTAAGATTCAAGCCCATGTAGAGGATTTAGTTTTCAAGAATGCCAGCCAGAGGATTACTTCATTCCTGCACCGCTATGTGGAAACTTTTGGGAAAAAGATGGTGGATGGTTGGATGGTGCGACCATTTCTTACTCATCAGGAGATTGCTGATCTTACTGCCACGGCCAGACAGACCGTAAATCAGGTCTTAAACGAATTGGCTGAGCAGGATGTTATTAAGTTCTCCCGCAGATTTCTTCAGCTTAAGGGTGATCTTGACCAGCTTGAAACCTGAGTTGTAACTCTCTTCCACATACATGTCTGCAATATGACAGTCCCACTTCCAGAGGCTGTCTAGATTCAGCCATGGAAAACATCAAAACCGAGTCAGATCGAATCAAAGTAGAAATCATTATCCGTGATGGGTGTAACTTCAGTTATGAAACCTTAAGATCCTTACTACAAAGTCGCGCACAATATCCTGAAATGGTTCTCAGCGTAGTGGATATTGCAGATAGTGGCGACAGCCGTCAAACCATTGGGGGGATTACCCCTTCCATATGGGTCAATAACAAGCTTTGGTTTCTGGGATCCTTCTCTGAAGAAACCTTTCATTCTCGTTTAGCCCTAATGTCTTCATCTCGAGCAATAAACCAGGTGTAAAGCCCTGCTGCTGGGGGAAAAAGATACTACTCAATCATTTCGAGATTAGATTAAACCTGTGAATTAATCTCAACTTTCTGTTCTGAATTATGGGAGAATATTTGATGCTGGGAATAATCGGTGGTACAGGTCTGTACCAGGTGAATTGGATGGAAGTACTTGATACCAGGATTGTGGGAACTCCCTTTGGAGAACCATCTGCTAAACTTTCATTAGGGAAGGTCGGTGAGGAGGAGATTGTATTTTTACCACGCCATGGTGAATCTCATCAGTTTTTACCCTCTGAAGTCAATTATCGTGCGAATATGTGGGCTCTCAAATCAGTTGGAGTCAAAAGAGTTATCTCTTTTTCAGCAACAGGCAGCCTTCGGGAAGAAATAAAACCAGGCGAGTTTGCTTTACCCTCACAATATTTTGATTTTGTCAAAGACGGACGTCCAAAGAGTTTCTTTGGAGATGGACTGGTAGCTCACATAACTTCTGCAGAACCGGTTTGCAGCTCACTTCGCAATCAGATATTTAGTTCTGGACAGCAACTAAAATTACCTGTTCATAATAATTTGACCTATGGCTGTGTGGATGGTCCCCGACTGGGAACACGGGCTGAAAGTTTCTTTTTACGAGATGCAGCAGGATGTGATTTAGTAGGTATGACCAATATCCCTGAAGCCTTCCTGGCCAGGGAAGCACAGATGTGTTACTCCACGGTGGCCATACCCACAGATTACGATTGCTGGATGGATGACCCAAACCAGCATGTTACTGTACCTCAGTTACTTAAGCGATATAGTGAAAGTCTGGAAAGTGCTTTGGAACTACTCAAACACACCATTCAAAACCATGACCATCAGCAAAAATGTGAATGTCATTCCAGTCTGGATGGAGCGCTAATGTTTGATCCTACTCTCCTTGTTGGTGGACACAAAATTATGATGGATGTTCTACTGAAATAAGTGAATTCAACCAATTGAACCGGAGACCTCGTATCAATTCTCAAATAAGAATATTGCTTATCTTTTGTGTCATACTCTTGCAGATCAATCGAAATTATGGTCAAGAGATTTCAACCAGAGACTGGCTCATTTCAGGTTCAGAGATGGGGATAGCGCTAGGTCTTGAGCTTTACGGGAAACCACATTTTATTCCAGAGACTCCTCGATTTAGTTCTCCAAATTCCATTGACAGATACATGCGTGATCAATTATGGCTTGGCGTCAACAAACAGGATGAGGCCAGAACCTGGAGCGATAGACTTATTTATGGTGTCAGCCTGACAAGTCTCCTCTGGGGATCTGTACTGGCAGAGGATACTGAGCTCGCATTACTGATTAATGTCCGCGTGTTTGCTACAAATAGTATCATGACCAATCTGGCGAAAATCGCTACTGCCAGGGAACGGCCTTACCATCATTACGGGACACGTGCATCAGAGGGCTCCAAAGATTTTACGTCCTTTTTCAGTGGTCATAGTAGTGTTGCATTTTCACAGGCTGTGGCAAATTCTATGATTTTAAGTCGCAGCTACCCCCAACACGAATCTGTGATATGGTCAACTCTCCTGGGAGTGGCAGGTCTCACCGCGTATTTGAGGGTTGCAGGGGATATGCACTACTTTACCGACATACTGACCGGGGCGATATCAGGATCATTGATTGCGTGGACAATCACTCGATCAGAGCTGAAACGATTCGAAACAGTCGACAATGAGAGTGGTGTCGTGCTTCAAAGCAAGGGGAATGGTTCAAATTTTGTCATTTCACTTAAAATACCGTTGGGCTAAAACAGGTTTTGAACGTATTATTACTAATCAAATGTTTGAATATAGGAGTTGAATAAAATGACTGAACAGTTACCCGGAAAAAGTAACCAGCAATCATGGATTGCCATTGTTATCATCGCCATCGGTGCCATCTTTCTTTTACAAAGCCTGAATATTATGCATCTCGGTCATTTTTTGAGCGAGTGGTGGCCCGTCATTCTCATCGTAGCGGGGTTTTTAAAGTTAAAGAGTGACGATCGTCGCAACGGATCAATTCTCTTTATAATTGGTCTCGTCCTGCTATCTGCAACTCTAGATTTTATCAATTGGGGTAGCATCTTTAAACTCTGGCCATTGGCAATTCTTTATGTTGGTGTCTCCATGCTGCTGAAATCAAAAGGGAAACCCGGTTTATCCTTTTCAACAGTTACATCAGAAGATGATGATTTTATAAATGCCACTGCCATATTTGGTGGAGTAGAAAAGAAAATTCATAGCCAGGCTTTTAAAGGCGCAAATGTCATGGCCCTTTTTGGTGGGGTTGAGATTGATCTGACGGATGCAAAAGCCATTGACACTGGGTGTGTTGTAAATGTTACCGCTTTGTTTGGCGGAGCAGAGATTCGAGTACCTGAAGACTGGAATGTCATTGTCACAGGAACTCCCATTTTTGGCGGGGTTGAGGACAAATCTAAGGGTGGAGCAGAGGGTGCCGTGAACATTACATTGAACTGCACAGTCGCTTTTGGAGGTTTAGAGATCAGAACCTGATCACCGCAGCTCAGATACAATTTTAATAAAAGGCCGGTTTTTACTGGTCTTTTGTTTATTCTGGACTGTTTAATCTTTACTAGTAAATCCCTTTTGTGCCCCTGTATGCTCGTTTATATTGGCGTGCTTTTTTATCCGCCTTCGCAGAATAAACTGGGTTAAACCAGAAATGATTGCGAATGTTCTCCTTCGTTGCGATATCACCCCTGAAAAATTGGCGGATAACCACGACGAAGAGGCTTTTGCCACGCAGGCGGGTTATAGATGGGACCACAGTACTAAATGCCTGCCAGAAGCAGGTGCTTGTGTACCTTTTGACAATGCCCCTGTAGCTCAGCAGGATAGAGCAACGCTTTCCTAAAGCGTAGGTCAGGTGTTCGAATCACCTCAGGGGTACGAAGAAACCCATGAGGCGGGAGCCGGGGTTCATTATTGACAATAGTAATTTTGAAGGGATATGATATCCGATGTTGACGCCAAAAAAGAAACTAACTAAAAAAGAATTAAAGCGTGATCCATTGCTGGATACCATTGAAAAAGGACAGCAGTTCTACGAGAAAAATAGCAAACAGATCTTAACTGGAGTTGTAGCTGTAGTTGTTATTATTGTACTGGCATGGGGTTGGATGAATAATCTCGAAACCACACGTAGCGAAGCCATGTTGGCCAGCACAAAAGCTACCATTGCTGCTGTAGTTGGTATGGATGATAATGTCCTCGCTGAACTTGAACGTGTCGTCGATGAATATGGTGATAATTCAGCTATATCTCAGGCTACCTACCAACTGGGAGTTGCCAGACTACAGGCAAATGATTTAGATGGTGCCAGAGAATCGTTTACAACATTGGCAAATAGTTCAGATAAACAGCTCAAGCTCGCTGGAACACTGAAGTTGGCATATATCTTTGAAAAAGAAGCTAATTATGCCGATGCAGCCTCACTTTATAGCCAGGTTGGCGCCTTAAAGGAAAGTGTCGTTTCTGAGTATGCCATGCTCCAGGCAGGTTATGCATATATCGCTGATGGAAATGTCGCCAGCGCCGATAAAATTGTGAAAGAACTTTTAGATGAAAAACCGACAGGAAAATTCCTGGAACAGGTGAAATATTTAGAAGGCAAAGTGTTGGAGAAATAATTGCAATTATTGAACTTGCAATCAGGGCTCTCCCCGAATATATTTCGCCCGCAAAGTGGGTTGAATGACCCACTTTGTTTATTTGTAAAGGGTATGAAGACGCGAAGTGAATTGGACCGATGAAGAAATAAAAGCCGGAATAGAGCATTGCTTTGAAGGTGCTGAGGACATTTTCCTCGTTGATGTAACATTGAATGCATCACGGGGCGGGTTCCAGCTCATTGCAAAGTGTGACAGTGATTCCGGTATCACCATCGACCAATTGGCTCGTATTAATCGATCCATTCATAATAATCTTGTACTCCCCGGTTTAGATATAGAGAAGGTTTCAGTCGAAGTCACCTCACCCGGTGCGAGCTTCCCGGTTAAATTGGCCCGCCATTTTAACAGATTGGCTGGGCATTCTATGAAAATTGAACATCGCTCTGAAGCGATGCAAAACCCCCTGGATGGCGAGATCGTATCGGCCTCTGACGATTCACTTACAGTCAAAGTAGATGATGAAGAGATGGTCTTGAATATGGTTGATGTGATTCAAGGCAAAGTAAATATGCGATGGTAGAAGGAGGATTGACCCCTTGATCAGTAAAATTATCATTGAATCGTTTATCCAGCTGGCAAAGGATAAAGATATCGACCGCAAAGAGTTGGCTGATATTATAAAAGAAATCTTTGAAGCTTTGATTCAGAAGAAATACGGAAACGTTGACAACTTTGACGTCATCGTCAACATGGATAAGGGTGAGATTGAAATCTACCAGGAAAAAGAGGTCGTTGAAGTCGTTGATGATCCCGATTTTGAAGTGGATGTCAAGACTGCCCAGGAAATCGCTCCCGATCTTGAAATTGGCGATCCCTTTATCGATGTTGTGGATCCTGCCACCTTTGGACGCCGGCTGATTACCTTTGCCCGTCATGTGATGGCCCAGAAAATTCAGGAATTTGAACGCGATCAGATCTATCGTGACTACTCTAGTCGCGTCGGTGAAATCATCATTGGTGAAATTCACCAGATTCGTCGCGATGCACTCTTTGTTAATATTGACAAAGCTGAGCTCAAGATGCCCCGTGAAGAGCAGATCTACAGTGAACGCTATCGTCGTGGTGACAGCGTCCGGGCTATCATTAAAGAAGTTCGCTCTGATAAACGCGGTCCAGAAATTATTATTTCACGTGCTGACCCAAGTTTCCTTCACAAATTATTTAAGAATGAAGTACCGGAGATTGAAGATGGTATCATTGATATCCGCACGCTCTTCAGAGAACCAGGTGATCGTACCAAGATTATCGTTGAATCTCACGACAAGCGTATTGATGCTGTGGGTGCTTGTGTAGGTATGAAGGGTAGCCGAATCCAGGTTATTGTTCGCGAATTGAACGGCGAAAAAATTGATATCATTAATTATACGTCTGAACCTCAATTGCTGGTGACTCGTGCACTGTCTCCTGCGAAGCCTTATCGCGTAACCATTGATTATGAAAAGCATAGAGCTTTAGCCTTGTTTGAGGCTGAAGACATTTCCATTGCTATTGGCAAGAACGGGCAGAATGTCCGGCTTGCATCAAAAGTGACTGGATTTGAGATTGACGCAAAATCTCGTAGTGAGGTTGAAGGTCCAGTAGTTGTTGAAGTGTTTCTCGAAGAGGTCGAGGGTCTTCCCAAACGTGTTGTCTCAATTCTTGCTGAAAATGGCATTGACACTGTGAATGAAGTTGTGAACACCAGCAAGGAAGCATTGCTAAGCCTGAAGGGTCTGGGAGAAAAATCACTGGATGAATTCATGACCGCATTGATGGAAAAAGTTGAGGTAAAAGTTGAAGTCATCGAGGAAGTCGTTGAAATAGACGACTCCGATGAGGAAAACGCTTAGGTAACTGCCACTGGAAACAGTTTTAGAATGTCTCCGGTTTTGCAGGGCTGAGGTGTGTCTGCTTAAAAGGGATGAGGAAAGAGGAACGATTGGATAAACCAAAACGAATATACCAAATTGCAAAGCAGATTAATATCTCTCATAGCGAGATAGTGACCTTTCTTAAGGATCAAGGACTTGATGTAACCAATCATATGAGTCCTGTTGATGAAGAAACTCACAATCTCATTCTCAAAAACTTTGCTTCTGATCTTTATCAAATTGAGCTTGATCAGAAAGAAATTGATCGCAGGGCCCTTGAAGAACAGCGCCGGGTTGAAGAAGAAGAACGTATCCGCAAGGCTGAAGAAGCAAAATCAGCCCGTGAGGAAGAAGATCGTTCGAGACGAGATGCCGAAGATCAACGCCGTCAAGAGATCGAAGATGCCAAGCGCAAGGCTGAAGAAGATCGTAAAGAAGTAATTGCCAAAGCCAAGCGCGACATCGAAGAAGAAGAAAATCGCAAATTAGCTGAAGCTCAGGCTGCCAAAGAACAAGAAGATCTGGACAAGCAGAAAAGTGCAAAGAAAGCTGCCAAGCCTACCATTCTCCGTCCAGGTGAAGATCCTGAGGCAAAACCTGAAGAATCTACAACTGACAAAATTATCGCCAAGAAAATTGAGCGAAAGATAAAGCATGTCGTGAAAACCGCTGCCCCTAAAGGCAGAGGCAAGCCCGTTAAGAAACGTCGCACTTTTGACCAGAAGGAAGTGGATGCCTCTATTAAAAAGGTAATGACTTCACTGGATACTACTAAAAAACGCAAACGTCGTAGAGATGGAAGACCGGAGGAAATGGCTGAGGATGCAGCCTATCGCGTTTCCGAGTTTGTCTCCGTACACGATTTTGCTGATCTCATAGAAATCGATGTTGCTGACATCATCAGCAAGTGTATGGATATGGGTATGATGGTTACCATCAATCAGAGGATTGATAAGGACACCATCGAACTCCTGGCTGAAGAATTTGAAATTGCCGTCGTCTTTGAAGACAACACGGTAACTACCATGGATGAAGAAATTGCTCTCGAAGAAGTTGATGAAGCAGATCTTGAACCTCGTCCACCCGTTGTAACCATAATGGGTCATGTTGACCATGGAAAAACCTCTCTCCTTGATTATATCCGTGAAGCCAATGTCATATCCGGTGAAGCAGGTGGTATTACTCAGCATATTGGAGCTTACTCAGTGCCAGTTGGTGACGACAAGCTTATCACCTTCCTTGATACACCAGGGCACGAAGCCTTTACTGCCATGCGTGCTCGAGGCGCCCAGGTTACAGATATTGTTGTTATTATCGTTGCAGCTGATGATGCTGTGATGCCACAAACCATAGAAGCCATTGACCATGCTAAAGCCGCAGGTGTCCCCATTGTTTTTGCCATCAACAAGATGGATGTGCAGGGAGCAGATGCCGAGCGAGTACGTCGGGAACTATCAGAACGTGACATGCTGGTGGAGAGCTGGGGTGGTAAATACCCAGATGTTGAGATTTCTGCGAAACTGGGAACCAATGTAGACGAATTGCTAGAAACCATTGCCCTTGAGGCCGAAGTCCTGGATTTAAAGGCGAATCCTTCAGGGAAAGCACGTGGAATCGTGGTTGAATCCAAACTGGATAAGGGTGTGGGTGCACTGGCAACCGTTCTGGTGAGTCGAGGGACCATCAAAATTGGAGATCCCTTTGTTTGTGGAGATTACTCGGGTCGCGTTCGTGCCCTGAAAGATGATCATGGAAGAAGAATTAAAAGTGCCGGACCTTCTACTCCTGTAGAAATTCTCGGCTTTAGTGATGTCCCACGTGCTGGTGATAATCTGATCGTCATGAAAAATGATAAAGAAGCTCGTGATGTGAGTACACAACGCCGTGCATTGCGTAGAGAACAAGACTTCAAGCGTATGCGCCATCTGACATTGGATCAAATCTCCCTACAGATATCTGAAGGAAAGGTGAAAGAAGTTCCTCTCCTCATCAAGGGTGATGTTGATGGTTCCATTGAAGCATTGGCAGATTCATTCATGAAAATGTCCACCACTGAGGTTGCAGTCCGCATTATTCACCGTGGTATTGGTATGATCAAGGAGTCTGATGTGCTCCTGGCAGCTGCCTCTGAGGCTATTATTGTTGGTTTTAATGTAACAGCTGATAGCAATGCTAAACTTTTGGCCAGGGCTGATGATGTTGAAATACGCTACTATGACGTCATCTACGCAGCAGTTGATGATGTCTATCAAGCCCTTGAAGGCCTTCTAGAGCCAGATGTGATTGAGAACGAAATTGGTAAGGCAGAAGTCACTGAACTCTTTAAAATTCCTAAAATTGGGATTATTGCCGGTTCTATGGTTACAGAAGGTGTTGTTCGCCGAAATGCCAAGGTTCGCCTCATTCGTGAAGGTGAGGCCTTGTTCAATGGTGAATTAAATGCACTCAAACGTTTCAAGGACGAAGTGAAAGAAGTCATGGAAGGCAATGAATGTGGAATTTCACTAAAGGACTTTAGTAAAATAAAAGTCGGTGACATCATGGAGTTCTATTCAGAAGAAATTATTAAACGCAAATTGGAATCTTCTGCGAAGAAAAAGTGACCTTGTCGGATAAAGTAAACTAAATGGGTATTGCAAGACAAAAACGGGTCGCAGAGGCCATCAGGGCAGCAGTAGCTGAATATCTGATATTGAACCTGGCTAATGCTACGCCGGGTTTTGTTTCTGTTACCAATGCAAAAATGACTCCGGATTTAAAAATCGCATATGTCTATTTTTCCATATATGGGAACGAAGAGGATGTTGCATTCACATTTAAAACTTTAGAGCAACACAATGGCCGCGCTCGTTTTCATGTGGGTAAGGAAGTACCTCTCAAGTATGTACCGGAGTTGAGGTTCTTCATTGATGATTCACTGGGATATGCTGATAAGATGAATCGGGTGATGAAAGATCTATGATTGTCCCCGAGCATATCATTAATATTGACAAACCCATGGATTGGACCAGTTTTGACGTGGTTCAGAAGGTCAGATACACGACCAGGATTAAGAAAGTCGGGCATGCCGGCACTCTGGATCCATTTGCCACAGGGGTCCTCATCATTTTAACAGGCAAAAATACCAAACGTCAGAGCGAATTTATGGATATGCCTAAGACCTATGATGCAGAAATTCTGCTGGGAAATAGGACGGATACTGGAGATCGCACTGGAACCATTACTGAATCTGGCACAGTACCTGACTTATCTGAAACGATGATTTTAAGTGCACTGGCTGAATTTCAGGGGGATATAGAACAGATACCTCCCATGTATTCTGCCAAGAAGGTTAATGGTCAAAAGCTTTATAAACTGGCTCGCAAGGGTAAGGTCATTGAACGTAAACCATCTATCGTGTCGATATATAATATTGAGCTCAGTTCATGGAGTTCTGATCAAATAAATATAAGAGTGAATTGCGGTAGGGGAACTTACATCAGGGTTCTGGCCGAAGATATCGCTCAAAAACTGGGCACATTAGCCCACGTAAAAGAATTAAAAAGAACTGCCATAGGTGACTATCGCGTAGAGGATGCCTTGAGCATACCAGAGTTTATTGAAAAAT
>JACKQG010008027.1_pt1 | contig 10414 bp, 7 predicted proteins | sample 8237621 | NCBI WGS metagenome assembly JACKQG01 (sample SAMN15677084, study PRJNA649215) | marine metagenome | biome: marine; feature: Black Sea; material: saline water; isolation source: suspended particulate matter (SPM) from the Black Sea western gyre | collected 2013-06-09/2013-06-10 | depth...
CGGAGACGGGGCTGATGGAGCAGTTCGAGGGGTTTTTCGAACTGGAAGACATTGACTGGCAGGCTTTGGAACCCCGAAGGCATTCTATCCAGTCACTATTGGGAATCGAACGCACCAATCAGGTGCAGGCGCTCAAGCAGGCGGACGTCCTGATGCTCCTGTACCTGCTGGGCGACCGCTATGACCTGGACACCAAGCGGGTCAACTGGGACTACTACCAGCCGCGCACCGACCATACGTATGGCTCATCATTGAGTCCAGCCATCCACGCCATCCTGGCCTGTGAGCTGGGCATGCCTGAGGTAGCCTACGAGCATTTCGTGCGCGCCGCGCTGGTGGACCTGGAGGACGTGCGGGGAAACGCAGCCGAAGGCATCCACGGCGCTTCGGCTGGTGGCGTGTGGCAGGCGCTCGTCTTTGGCTTCGCAGGATTGCGGCTCACGGCCGAAGGCTATACCCTCAACCCACGGCTGCCGAGCGCCTGGCGGCGACTGGCCTTCAGCTTCCAGCATCACGGCCTGGAAGTGCGCGTTGATCTGCCGGACGACATTCTCATCGAGAGGAGGTGATGAAGGAGAATAAAAAGTTGGCTTAACCGAAGGCAGCGAGAGCTGCTAAATCCTGTCAAGAAGTAAAAAACAAGAAGGAGAGGAAAAAATGAAACGGAAAATGTTTTTGAGCATGCTGGTCTTGGTAGCCATGCTATTCACAGCCTGTGCACCAAAGGCCACCCCTACCCCCGTGCCAGCCACATCCACTCCCAAGCCGGCCGCACCCACGGCGACTCCGAAGCCCGGTGTCGAGTGCATGGGCAACCTCTGTCCTGAGGCAGGGGCGGAGTTGACGGTGTCGGGCTGGGGCGGCGAGTCGGAGCAGAACGTCGTCAGCGATTCCATCGCCCGCTTCAACGAGCACTATCCCGACATCAAGGTCAACTTCGAGCCCATCCCCGCCGACTATCAGACCAAGCTGAAGGCAGCCATGGCTGGTGGGGCAGCGCCCGACGTGTTCTACGTGGACGCCGACCTGATGACGGCCTTCGGTCGCACCGGGCAGTTGCTGCCCCTGGACGACTACATGGCTCAGGCCGGGGTCAAGCGCAGCGACTACATCGGGGCCCTGCTGTCCATGTTCACCTACGAGGGGACGACCTTCGGCCTGCCCAAAGACTTCGGCAGCCTGGGCCTGGTCTACCTGCCTGAGTTCTTCGAGCAGGCGGGCATCCCTGAACCCACGGCCGACTGGACCTACGACGACCTGAAGGCTGCTGCCAAGACCATCACTGAGAACACCGGCACCTACGGCATGTGCGTTCCGCCGGACGTGGGTCGCTGGCCTGCGCTGGTCTACGCCTGGGGTGGCGAGATGACCAACGCCGACTTCACCGAGGCGCTGTTCAACAGCCCTGAGGCGGTAGCTTCGCTGGAGTACTGGTACGGTCTGTACGAAGATGACATCGGCGCCTGGCCATCGGACATCGGTGCTGGCTGGTGTGGCGAGGCCATCGGCAAGGAGCTCACCGCCATGGCTCTGGAAGGCGGCTGGATGGTCAACTACATGAACACCGACTTCGCCGACGTCGAGTACAAGATCGTGGAGATCCCCAAGGGGCCGGCTGGTGGCGGCGACCTGCTGTTCACCAACTCCTTTGGAGCCAAGGCCGACACCAAGTACCCCAATGCGGCGGCGCTGTTAGTCTTCTACCTGACGGGAGAGGAGAACCTGGAAGCCCTTCTCAAGACCGGTTTCGCCCTGCCGACTCAGAAGTCGCTGCTGGACCACGCCTGGTTCGCGGAGCATCCGAACGAGACGGCCATCGCCCAGGGCGGGGCCAAGTACGGGAGGGTGTTCTACTACGGGCCAGAGACTGGCGAGGTGTTGGACCGCATGGGCAAGGCGCTGGAGCGGGTGTTCTTGGGTGAGCAGTCCCCCAAGGCAGCCCTCGACCAGGCCGTCAGCGAGGTCAACATCGAAGTGTACAAGACGGTCGCAGCGCCCGTCCTGGAGCCTGAGGCAGGGGCGGAGTTGACGGTATCGGGTTGGGGCGGCGAGTCGGAGCAGAACATCGTCAGCGATTCCATCGCCCGCTTCAACGAGCACTATCCCGACATCAAGGTCAACTTCGAGCCCATCCCCGCCGACTATCAGACCAAGCTGAAGGCAGCCATGGCTGGTGGGGCAGCGCCCGACGTGTTCTACGTGGACGCCGACCTGATGACGGCCTTCGGTCGCACCGGGCAGTTGCTGCCCCTGGACGACTACATGGCTCAGGCCGGGGTCAAGCGCAGCGACTACATCGGGGCCCTGCTGTCCATGTTCACCTACGAGGGGACGACCTTCGGCCTGCCCAAAGACTTCGGCAGCCTGGGCCTGGTCTACCTGCCTGAGTTCTTCGAGCAGGCGGGCATCCCTGAACCCACGGCCGACTGGACCTACGACGACCTGAAGGCTGCTGCCAAGACCATCACTGAGAACACCGGCACCTACGGCATGTGCGTTCCGCCGGACGTGGGCCGCTGGCCTGCGCTGGTCTATGCCTGGGGTGGCGAGATGACCAACGCCGACTTCACCGAAGCGCTATTCAATAGCCCTGAGGCGGTGGCTTCGCTGGAGTACTGGTACGGCCTGTACGAAGATGACATCGGCGCCTGGCCGTCGGACATCGGTGCTGGCTGGTGTGGCGAGGCCATCGGCAAGGAGCTGACGGCCATGGCCCTGGAAGGCGGCTGGATGGTCAACTACATGAACACCGACTTCGCCGACGTGGAGTACAAGATCGTCGAAGTGCCCAAGGGGCCGGCTGGTGGCGGCGACCTGCTGTTCACCAACTCCTTTGGAGCCAAGGCCGACACCAAGTACCCCAATGCGGCGGCGCTGTTAGTCTTCTACCTGACGGGAGAGGAGAACCTGGAAGCCCTTCTCAAGACCGGTTTCGCCCTGCCGACTCAGAAGTCGCTGCTGGACCACGCCTGGTTCGCGGAGCATCCGAACGAGACGGCCATCGCCCAGGGCGGGGCCAAGTACGGGAGGGTGTTCTACTACGGGCCAGAGACTGGCGAGGTGTTGGACCGCATGGGCAAGGCGCTGGAGCGGGTGTTCCTGGGCGAGCAGTCTCCCCAGGAAGCCCTCGACCAAGCTGTCAATGAGATCAACACCGAAGTATATAAGTAGCCTGACACGGTAAGAGGGGTCGGGCGCATTGATGCGCCCGACCCCATACAGACGGGAGGTGAATCTATGTCTGCAATCGAGTCTGTTTCGAAACGAGACCAACCTCTCCTGGTAACGCTGACTGCCATCTGGCACCTGCTACTCTCGCTGGGGTTGCTCGGTGGTGCAGCCTGGATTGGCCTGGGGCGGGTCGAGGCAGTGCAAGGCACGGTCCGCTGGATTCTCGCCGCGGTGGCTGCGGTGCTGGCGGCCGTGCAGCTCTACTACCTCCCCCGGCTGTGGCGACGCCAGAGTTCCGGACGGCTCATGTCGCTGGCCGTGAACTACATTGGTTTGGGTTACAGCGCCTTCTTCATGTTCCGCAATGCGACCATGACTTCCGTGCTTGGCCGTTCCTTCGAACCCGCTGAGCGGCAGGCGGCCGCGGCTGCCGTGCTGCCCGTGGTGATCTTGTTCGGCTTCTTCGTCTGGGCGATGTGGAACCAGCGCACAGCCCAGATTTTCAACGAGACCGTCGCCCAGCGAGAGTCACTAACGGCCTACATCTACATCTCGCCCTACCTGTTCCTGGCTTCGATCTTTACCGTCACCATCGTTGGCTACGCGATCTGGCTAAGCCTGCACCAATCTGCCATCTTTGACGTGCCCACCTACGTCGGGCTGGCAAACTACACCGAGGCGCTGAAAGACAAGCTATTCCACCGGGCGCTGTACAACGTGTCTTGGTACGTGGTGTTCGTGGTGGCCCTGCAGACCAGCTTTGCCATCCTGCTGGCCGTGATCCTGAACGCCAAGTTCCGCGGGCGCCAGTTCTTCCGCACCATGTTCTACGCGCCCAGCGTGACATCGTCCATCGTGATCTCGCTGATCTTCATGTGGCTGTACCAGAAGACCGGCTTTCTCAACTACTTCTTCACGCAGATCGGTCTGGACAAGCTGTTCCTGGCGGCAGGGATCAAAGCGCAGCCCAACTGGCTCAGAACCGTTACCGGGCTGGTGGAGATCTTCCTGAAGCCTTTTGTGGCGGATCCCAAGGCGCTGTCGTGGTGGCTGCGAGGGCCCAGCATTGCCTGGGTGTGCATCATGGCCATGAACATCTTCACCACAGCGCCCACCTTCATGATCATGTTCCTGGCTGCGCTGCAAGACATCCCCCCGCAACTGTACGAGGCGGCGTCCATTGACGGCGCGTCAAAGTGGCGCCAGTTCTGGAGCGTCACCCTCCCACTGCTGCGGCCGGTGATCCTGTTGGTGATAGTACTGGGCACCATCGGCACTTTCCAGGTATTCGACCAGGCATTCATCATGACCTCCGGTGGGCCGTTGGATACCACACTGACGCCGGTGCTGCTGATCTACCAGAAAGTGCTGGGGTCCCAGCGGACGGCGCGCGCGGGGTACGCCAGTGCCATGGCGTTCCTACTGGGCGCCATCATCTTTATCTTCACCTTCATCCAGCGCCGATTCATCGAGCGCGGGACCGAGCTGTATTAGGAGGGGACAAGATGACTGTGACAAAGACGACAGCAACCACTGCGGCGCGCTTCAGGGCAGAGCGTCGGCCGGCCGGGCATTACATCGGCCTCATCTTCCGCTACCTGGTGCTCGCCGGGATCGGCCTGGCGTTCCTGACGCCGTTTATCCTGGCCTTCTTCGGCAGCTTCAAGACCAATCGCGAGATCCTTTCCTACCCGCCCAGGCTGTTCCCAGAGGTGTGGCACTTCGACAACTGGACGCGGGTGTTCCAGTCCGGCAGCACGGCGTGCGAGGGCTTGTTGGGAGAATACTGTTTCCCCTATTGGCTCTGGAACAGCGTCTGGCTGGCGGTGGTCCGCGTGCTGCTCCGAACCACTCTGGCTGTGTTCGCCGGCTACGCCTTCGCTCGCATGCGCTTCCCCGGCAAGGACGTCATCTTCGCCCTGATGCTGGGCACGATGATGATCCCCGGCGCGGTGACACTGATCCCAGGGTACGTGTTGATCGTCAAGTACCTGGGATGGGGCAACTCCTACTGGGCTCTGATCGTCCCCGGCGCCGTGGAGGTGTTCGGCATCTTCCTGATGACCCAGTTCCTCAAAGCCGTGCCCATAGAACTGGAGGAGGCGGCGTTCATAGACGGCGCCAGCCGCTTCACCATCATTAAAGACGTAGTAGTGCCACTGGCGAAGCCAGCGCTACTGACCCTGGCCATCCTGGCCTTCCAGGCCTCCTGGAACGAGTTCCTGGGGCCGCTGCTGTACCTGAACACGCAGCCTAAGTTCACCCTGACGGTGGGGATGCAGTTCTTCCGTCAGCAGTTCCGCGAGGACTGGAACCTGATCCTGGTGGGCTCCATGTTCAACGCCATTCCGGTGCTGGTCATCTTCTTCTTTTTCCAGAGGTACTTCATCGAAGGCGTCAGCTATGCCGGGTTGAAGGGGTGAATCACTGAAACACTGAAGGCACTGAGGGCACTGAAAAGGGATCAACGTTCAGCTCGGGATCGCCGGAGCCCCGAACTTGTTCGGGTTATCCCCACCGGGGCGTCGTTTTGTGGATGAGAACCCCCTAACAAGTTAGGGACTCCCACTGGACGAGCATTTTTCAACAGAATCCAGGAGACCTCGGTGAACAGAGCCAGATTGGAGAGATGGTCAACGCATGTCGGACGCCCTGGCCGTTTTGACGAGTGCCTTTGCCCGCTGGTGGGCCGAGCTCATCACCCTGACCTTCCTCAACGTGATCTGGCTGGGGTGCCAGTTGGTCGTCATCCCCGGCCCGCCGGCCACGGCGACCATGTATGCCGTGGCCCGGCGCTTGGCAGAGGGCGAGTATCTCTTTATGCGCGACGTGTGGGCCGACTTCAAGGGCGTGTTCTGGCGGGCCTGGCAGTGGGGCCTGGCCAACCTGATCGTGGTCGGCGTCGCTCTTGGCAACTTCTACGCCTACCGGAGCTTCTCCGGCCCAGGCTGGGGAGTGCTGAAGCTGTTGTGGGGTGGCGTCCTGCTGGTCTGGCTGCTGATCCAGGTCTTCTACTGGCCTCTCTTCTACGAGCAGGAGGACCGTTCCTTGCGCACCACCCTGACCAACGCGGCCAAAATGCTACTGCTGAACCCAGGCTTTGGCCTGTTCATCGGCCTGTTCAGTCTGGCGCTGACGGTGGCCGGGGTGCTGCTTGGTATCCCGCTGGGAGTGGCATTGATGGCCTGGCTGGCCCTGATCGGCACCTACGCCGTGCGCGACCGGTTGGCTGCATACCGACGGTAGCCCGGAGGAGATGATGAACCGGCGGTTGATTATCCTATTGCTACTGCTCCTGCTGCCTGGCTGTGTCACGCCCTCGCCAACGGCTACCCCGGTCGCCACCCCATCCTCTTCTCCAACCCCCGTTCCCACGATCCTACCAACTCCTGTTCCCACAGAGGAAGCCATGCCCTCTTATACAGAAGCAACCGATATCTGGACCGACGTGCCCCATACCTCCCTTGGCCTCCGCTATCAGCGGCAGCCGGCGGCCGCCGGCGGCCCCGTCGCCAGCCAGCCGGAGATCGGGCCGGGCCTCCAGTTTCGCCTGACCAGCGGGCCCTACACCCTGGCCTTCGCCAACCACACCCTGACGATCACTGCCGGCGGAGAGGGCCAAATTGGTCTCGACCTGTCGCCGTTGGGCCGGGGCGAACTGGCGCTACTGCCCCACGTCCAGCAGGTAACGAGCGACAGAGCGGGAGTCGTCCAACTGACCGGCGACGCTGGCTGGGCCGCGTTCCGTCTGCGCCTGCGCACTCCTGGACCGCCGGGCCTATTCCACTACCGCCTGGATCTGATTCGACACGAGTCCCCGCCCTCCGGCCAGGTCGAGCCAGAATGGAGCTTCGTGGACCTGACGACGGGCGAAGAAGTCAGCGGCCACCTGACCCTCTACGCCGCGCCTGCGCCGTTGGCTGCCCCGATGCTCTACGGCTATAGTCAGGAGCTGAACAGCACTCTGCTCTACTGGCTGGACCTGAGCGAGCTGAACCCGTTCATGCAAGTAGCGCACTATACCCCCTCCGCCACTCCGAGTCGTCGGGGCCAGACATTGGGGCACAATCTGAGCGTCACCGACCTGCGCGCCCTGCCGGTGGGCCAGGCGGCGCCGATCTACGACAGCTACGCCTATCTGGCTCCAGGCGAGCCTGACGACGAGGTGGCCATGTTTCGGCGCTACCTGGATCAGGTCAGCGCCATCTACGACCTGATCGCCGTGCCAGAAGATCCGCTGCCCGACTGGGCCGACCTGGGACGCCGCACCCTGGCTGACCTGGAGGATCCCGACACCTGGCTCGAGCTCGAAGGCCAGCGCTACTGGCGCGCCTACGTCGCCGACACCCGCCAGTCGGCCGAATTGATCACCCAGTTGGACGTGGGGCTAGCAGCGGCGCGCTACGCTGCTCGCTACGGGGAGGGCGCGGAACTGGCGGCGGAGATCAGCCGTGGGCTCCCCACCTTCTACAACCCCCGTTTCAAGATGGTGCAGAACTCCGGCCCTCTTTCCGTGACCGGGGATCAGGGACGTGGCGACACCTGGTACGAGTTGGGGCACGCCCTCAAGCTGGCCGAGTGGGGGCTGATGGGCAACGAGACCGCCCGGCAACTGGCCCTGGACAGCGCCGACGCCTGGATGGACTACGCCCACGCCGTGGACTACGACTTTCGCCTGTTCTACAACTTCCCCGACCCAGACGCGCTGGACAAGGCATGGAAAGGCACCGGCCGCGAGCCCGACTGCGCCGGCGGCTACGCCTACTACATGCTGCTGCTGCACGAGCTAACAAGCGAAGCCCACTATCTGGAGGAAGCGAAAGCGGCCATCGAGCACCTGCGCGGCCACGGCTTCGCTCTAGCCTACGAGACCCACATCACCGCCCAGGCTGCGGCCGCCGCTGCCCGGCTGTGGCAGCTCACCGGCGACGCAACGTACCTGGAGTTGAGCTACGGCCCGGTCGCCAACCTGGTGCGCTTGAGCTGGCTGTACGAGGTGGACTACGGCCCGGCGGCCGGCGCTCGCACCTTCTTCGGATTGATGCCCACCCAGCGGGCGGCGGCGATCACCCCCAAAGAGCAATACGAGGCCTGGATCTACCTGACCGAATACCTGCGCCGCGCCCACGGCCAGATCGCCCCTTCGGCGGAGAAGCTGGTCGCCGAGTTCTGCCAGCACACCCTGCTGACGATGCCCTACGCCTTCCCGCCGCTGCTACCCGAAGGCGTGGCCACCGAGCACCCGGCGGCCTACGAGACGGTGAGCCGCAACCGGCTGGACCTCTACATTCCCCTGGAGGACATGCGCGACGGATGGAGCCAGTGGGGCGCCATCGGCCAGGAGGTATACGGCGCGGGCATGGCCCCGACCCTGGCTGCTCTGGCCTACGTGGAGGTTGCGCCGGGCGTGGTGGTCTACAGCGGTCCGCCGGTGGTGAAAGCAATCGAGGATGGGGACGCGGTGCTGGTCACCTTCAGCGGGATGGTTGGGCGATTCACACCGGTGCAGGTCTTTGGGGTGGCAACTGTGGAGGGAGTGGAGACGCGGACGTGTGGCGCGGGGTTGTGCTTTCGGGCGGAAGGCGGCACAGTGTATCGTCTTCGGAGATGAAGTGCCAGTGGATCCAAAATTGCTCTGAGGGGATTGCCAAATCCCCGCTTTTGGCCTGGATCTGGCGCTTGTCCTGAGCAATGCCGAAGGGACCAAGACAAGCAAAAGCTAGGGAAAGCAGGGCATCGGGGCGTGAAAAACTTCATAGCACGTCAGAGCGGGGGGATGAGAGGAACTGTCAACGGATTTGGGGAACGGATTGAACGAATTAGGGCTCCGTGCGCGGCATCTTCCGTTCAATCCGTTCTAAAAATCCGCTGACAGTGTTCTGTATCTTCTATCAAGGATACAAGTGGCCGCAACACGGTGCCAAAGATAACGCTTGCTCCCTCAACGTATGGAAAACTCAGAGCAGGCATATTAGCACCGCCTCAGGCAATCGCCAGGAAATCGAAACGCGCCTGGTCGGGTTGGCTTGGACGATCTCTATATACTTTTTCTTCACATTCAAGCCCCGCCAGACTTCCCTATCATCCACTTTGATGATATACTCAAAATCAGGTTTCTCGTCGGCCATTTTCTTGACCTCTTCGTCGTTCATTTCTACCTCCCGCTGGCTCTTCATTACGTTATCATTAATAGCACAACAAGGAGATGCAAGCAAGAAAAATGGCTGACGCCTGGCAGGTCTTTCGGAAAACGCTGAGCGATTTATGGGACGAGCTCTACCTGCTGGCGATGGTCAACGTCCTGTGGATCGCGCTCAATCTGCTGCTGGTCACCGGGCCACCGGCCACGGCTGGACTTTTCGTGTTGACCCACCGCCTGGCCTGCGGCGAGGCCGCCGGTCTGCGCGATTTTTTCGAGGGCTTCCGGCGCTACTTCTGGCGGAGCTGGCTGTGGGCCATCGTCGCCGGGGCGGGCTTTTTCATCCTGGGCGGCGACGTCGTGCTGCTGGGCAGTCTTTCCAGCGCTGCTTATGTCATTGTCATCCAGGGCTTTTTCCTGACGCTGCTGTTCCTGTGGGCCTTCCTGCTGCTCTATGCCTTCCCACTGATCCTGGAGCAGGAGCAGCCCAGCCTGCGCCTGGCGCTGCGCAACGCGCTGGTGATATTCGCCAGCAACCAGAGTTTCTCGATCACGCTCTTCGGGCTGGCGCTGCTCGTGGCCCTGCTCAGCACCCTGCTTGTCGCACCCTGGGGGATTATCACCGTCGTCTTTTTGGCGTTGCTGGGCAACCACGCCGTGCTGGACCGGCTAGCGGCCTGGCGGGCAGGAGGAGCACACTCATGACAAAAAGGTCTCCGGCGAGCCTCAGTGGATCTAAAATCGCTCCAAGAGGATTGCCAAATCCCCGATTTTGGCCTGGATTTGGCAATCCAGGCCGAGCAAAATTGGATCTACCGATCCTGGCCCTGCTGGCCGCCTTGAGCTTGCTGTGGAGCGGCTGCCGGGCGACGAGAGAGGTGCCGACGGTCCAACTCACTCCATCCCCGACGGAATCGTCACTTTTGGCCGAGGTTACGCAGGAACTGGACTTCGGTGAGCTGCGCCAGACCCGACCGGGCTCGCCCGACACACCCTTCGCCACCACCGGCCGACAGCTCTACGTCATCGGCGACGTTGACGGGGGATTTCGGCCGCGCACCAACCCCTATGATCTGGCAGCCTTCGGCGGACCGCGCGCGGATG
>JACKQG010008030.1_pt1 | contig 10407 bp, 9 predicted proteins | sample 8237621 | NCBI WGS metagenome assembly JACKQG01 (sample SAMN15677084, study PRJNA649215) | marine metagenome | biome: marine; feature: Black Sea; material: saline water; isolation source: suspended particulate matter (SPM) from the Black Sea western gyre | collected 2013-06-09/2013-06-10 | depth...
AAAGGTGATGCCAATGGTGCACTATGCCTTTTTGGGCTGTGGTGTTTCATATAAAACCCCCATGCCCTGGCGGGCACAACAAATTATGAAAGAGTAATGAGATATGAGATGTGAGGGGGGATAGACTGATGGTTTTTTCTCACTACTCAAAACTCAAATCTCACTACTTTCATATAAACCCCCATGCCCTGGCGGGCACAACAAATTATGAAAGAATAATGGGATGTGAGGAAGCAAAACGAATGGTTTTTTCCCACTACTCAAAACTCATATCTCAATACTTTCATATAAAAATTACAAATTGAGGCGGACACCATCAAGCCAGGTCAGGCTCCTGGTATATTTGCCCAGTGTATTGCTTTTATCTCCTGCCATTAACAGCCGCTCAATACCAAACCCGATACCCACCCAGGTTTCATTTATTTTCCAGGCATCATCCAGGGGATGGGGTCCCATGGCTCCTGATCCAAGTTCCAGATCTTCGGGCTCAACACCTACCACATCAATGGTTGATCCGTAGACAGCAGATTCTTCTGTTTCCAGTTTATAGTCATCTATGCCACAGGTTTCCATTACAAGCCCGGCCAATTCTTCAAGCCTTGCATGGCGCGCTTCCATGGGCAGACCAAATTCGCAGACATTTAACATGGTGAACTCACTTGTATGGCGGGCACCTTCTGATTCCTTTCGAAAGCACGAGCCAATCTCAAATATTCCGATGGGCTTTTCCCAGATTCGAAGTAAATCCTTCATGATATAATACAGATGGGGTGCAAGCATGGGTCGCAGGCAATGTTTTGAATCAACCCAGAAAATCTGTTTTGCCAGAGGATGGGAATCTGTGATGGACATTTTTTCCAACAGATTTTTAGCCATCATGGTGGGTGTGGTTACCTGGACAAAACCTTTACCCGTTAAGGCTTCCACCAATTGATCGGAAAGCCTGCAAAGCCCAGGACGTCTTTCTTTGTCACGCATTTTCCCCAATTTTATTTTTTGTGTTTTCACAAGAGCCGTTACAAGCGTCTGAAAGGTCTTGTTCCGCTGTGTTTCATCCTCAAACACCTGAACCAGTTCTTGAGCGTCTGCACAAAGTTCGATCAACCGATTCTTTTGAGTTTCAGTCCATTGTTTCATTATCCAGATACTTCCTTTTTTTTAACTGAATATTTCTTTGAGTTTTATCACCGTGTCTCCCGCGGTTTCCGCCCAAAAAGTGGCTCCGATTTTGGCACCCCAGCGTGCCGTGGTGGCTGCACCACCCACCATGGTTGTAAGATTTTCTCGAAGCCCGGCGTCTTTTAACGCCTTTTCAAGGGCTTTTTGCCCCACCATGGTCGTTGTCATTAAAGCGGATGAACCCACAACATCTGCTTTATGTTCTTTTGCTTTTTCCACAAAAGTGGCAATGGGTACATCTCGACCCAGGTCAATAACTTCAAAGCCGTATACCCTTAGCATTGTAACGAGAATACCTTTGCCGATGTCATGTACATCTCCTTCAATGGTTCCAAGAACAACCCTGGCACGCTTTTTACCAATCTGATCTTTGGGCAGAGCCTGTTCCAGAATATTTACTCCTTTGGTCATTGCTTCCGATGCAATGATCAGCTGGGGTAAAAAGACCTCACCTCGATCAAAAAGATCTCCAAGTCTCCGGATGCCTTCAGAAAGACCTTGTTCAATCATCTCAACCGGATCAAAGCCTTCATCTAAATATGCGTGGGCCAATTTTTCTATTTCGTCTTCATCGGCATCAACAATGTACTGGGCAGCCATTTTCATATATTGTGCTTTATCCATTTGATTTGATCTCCTTTTCTATTTATTGTTTAATTTTATTGTTAATATTTTCATCTTTGGAACTATATAGTTTTTTTAAAATAAAAACTTTCTCCCGGCAGATTTTTTCACATCTACTGCAGGCAAGTCCATTACATCGGGCAAGATCCACAGTGATAGTAAAACAGTCTTCCTTATCTTCCAGACAAAGTGCATTTTCAGGACATTCCTTAATACAGTCACTGCAGCCGATGCAACCTTTGAAAGCTATAGTTTTTTGCTCTCCGATATCAAAGATAATACTAAGGCCCTTGATTCCCAGATCCGGAATATCCTGATGAACAATCTTAATCACTTCAGAAATTACCCGTGTTTCATTTAATGGAGGAAGACCAAACTTTTTTAAAAACCGATGATATTGATCCATAGGCATCCCTTCGGTCCAATAAGACAATTCCAGTATATAAATCTTTTCAAATGTCCTGGAATCAGCAAACAAGCAGTGATGCTGTCTCAATTCATCGGCAATCTGCTCCATGCGCCAGAGTTCATCCACGTTCCTGACCATGTCACAAGCCATGGCCAGAGAAGAGTTGCCCACCTGATATATTTTTTTAACTCCCTTTGGTACCATGCCAACTTTCTGGGCCTTTAACGCATCAACATAAGTCCCGGAAGCGCCACACATGTAAGCGGTTTCAATGTCATCCAGATTGATTTTTGCCTCCTGGCATAAACCGATATGACCGGCTCTGATTGCACCGATGGCCTTGCCTGCCTCCTTAAGGTCTTTTTCGATAAAAGTTACCCCGTTGGACAAATGAACTTCAGCATCCAAAGTCATGATTCTCGGAAGCTTGATAAGTCCTGCTTCAATCCCCTGGTCAATCAATGCCACAACTCCGGTTCCGGTTATGCCCGCAGCTTTTATTTTCCCTTTTTCAATTAAATCTCCAGTTGCCGGGGCTATAGTATCTCCGGGTTGTACTTCCATATCCTTATCAAGGACAAAGGTTTTTATACTTCCATTCAGGGGTCTGGCTTGTCCAGCCGTTTCTAAATCGCCATAGTCACCGGCAATATCAGGTACAAACGCTACATCACAGATGGCACCGGGAAGTGCCAGTAAACCATCCTTGATATGCTGCCCTTCCAGGGCCGGGCCGGCTGCCGTTGAACCCGTATATACAATCCCATTAACAATAAGCGCCATTTCAGCATTGGTACCATAATCAGTGGCAATGGCAATTTCATCCTTTTCCAGCATACCTGTCTGGATCATCATGGCCAGGGCGTCTGCACCAACTTCATGCCGAACGGCAGGAGGGATAAGAATATCTGTTTCAGAAGAAAGATTGAGTCCGCAAATTTCGCAGGCTTTGATAACTTGTGCATCTCTTTTGGGAGCAACTACACCCAAAGCTTTAAGCTTGTTCTTTCCCGCATATGCAAGATCCCTGATTTCGATCTTTTGGAAAAGAGATAGCTGGATAGGGTTACCACAGACGGCCAGTCGCACCACCTCATCATTTTTAATCCTTAAGTTGTCAATCACCTTGTTGACCGCATGGATAATAACCTCATGGGCCTGATTCAGCCCCAGTTCTATGGCAAAATGAAGATGATCCATTACATTGGCACCAGGAAGGGGGTGTCGGGTGGTAACGGCCGTGGATATAATCATTCCGCCTTGATCCAGATCCAGGGCCTGCCCGCGAAATCCGCTTGTACCCAGATCCAATGCAATACCTATCCTTGCCATTAATGCTCCATAGCCACTTGCAGCATGGTCAAAAGGTTTTCTGTAGGCGTGCCCGGCCCCACTGCACATCCCGGTGCCAGGATCTGGATGCCATCTGCAATGGACTTTTCAGCTTCCTGTTTAATCTCTTCAGGTCCATGTAAAAACAAAGTTGTAGCCACGTCCACTCCACCCAACAATATTAGATCAGGCCCACATTTTTCTCTGATATCCCTGGGGTTTGATTTGGTGTCCAGACTGATAATATTCGCCCCGGTTTGGGCCATCCATTCCGCAATAGAGTCTACCTTGCCGCAGATGTGCAAAATTGTAGGAACAGATATAGCGTCAAATTGTCTGGTCTGAAACTCCAGTTCCAGTTCCTTATATGTTTTTGGAGCAATCAGCTCTGGTGAGGCTGTCATATCTTCACAGCAAATGATATCTGCACCGGCATCAATAAGTGCCTTTGCCAGGGCAGTGCCGGCCTTTTCCCCTAATTTAAGCCAGGGTCGTAATTTATCGGGTGCCTTAAATGTTGCCTTTAGAAGCGGAACAGTATCAATAAGAGATCCGGCAAGGGTAAAAGGCCCGATAATCCCTGCAATCACCGGCACCTCATCCCCCACTTCTTTTTTGACAATGCTGACAGCTTTGAGCAATTCCGGGATATGGCCCAGGGAAAGAAAGTCACTTGGGAATACTGGTGTGTCGTCAAGCTTGTAAAGGGGGGGATGATCGATGCCTGGAATTCCTTCCATATTGCCTGGAAGTTTTCCCGGTTTTATCTTAACGCCTAAAGCACGCGCCTCAAATGTCTGGCAAAAAGGAACTCTTACTGCATCAAAACCAAGGATTGTATAGGAAGCGAGCGCCAGTCTTGCCATGGTTTCTCCGTCTTCATGACCTTTTGGCCAAAAGGCCTGAACTTTCTCCATTTGCTCGTATGTTGCCATGCAATTGGCCCCAAAACAGGGCATTCTATCAGGCTCTTGATGATTGATTGCCGCCATCACGCGTTGTTTTGAATTCATTTGATAATCCATCCTTTTCTATTTAGATCAACTTAGCTTGTCTTAAATTTTTATCTTCTTTATATTCACCCTGCCAATTATCTTACATACCCTCTCAGATTAAAACCGCATGAATTTCTAATGATCAGTTCTGTTTCCATCACAATTTTGCTGCTGCTGCCGGACTGGTTTTGACCCTTAATTTTGTTGATGAGCATTTGGGCACTGGCCATCCCCATTTTATACTGGTTTTGAGTAACAGTGGTCAGTTCTATCCCGGCCAAAGACGATATGCTTATATCATCACATCCAATAATTGCCAGATCTTCAGGAATCTTGAGACTGGCTTTATATGCAGCCTCCCGGACTCCAAGGGCCATATTATCTCCCTGGATTAACAATGCGGTTGGTCTGTTTTTTTTGGCAAGTATCCCCTGGGCCGCCTGAAAGGCTTTTCTCCTGGAAAATCCGCATTCAACAAATAAATCCGGACGGATACTAATGCCAAACTCGGCAAATGCATCATTTGAACCTTGGGTTAACAAAATAGCGTTGGAAGCTTGCATGTCCCCTGCAATAATGCCTATTTTTGTATGGCCCAGCCTGCATAAATGCGTGGCAGCCTTATAAGAACCACCATAGCTGTCCACTGAAACAGAATCAATCCGGCCGGCCTTTTTTGGGTTAAGGATCAAACGGTTAACAAGGACATAGGGAATCTGCATTTCATTTAATAAATCAATGTTCGGGTCATCCTGCAGTGCAGTTGATAAAACAATTCCATCCGTCCCCCTGGATATGAGCATTTCAATAATTCTTTTTTCATTTTCATTGCTGTGTTTTGTATTGAAAAGCATCATATTATAACCCAGGTCATTAATTTTTTCCTGTGCCCCAAGGGCAAGTTCAGAATTAAACGGGTCAGCAATATTGGAAACGATTAATCCTATTGCAAAGCTTTGTCTGCTTACCAGACCCTTTGCAAAATAATTTGGCTGGTACCCCATCTTCCTGGCCATTTTCACAATTTTTTCTCTGACAACCATACCAACCCCTGGTTTGTCATTAAGAGCGTTGGAAATGGTTGTTGTGGAAACTTCCAACTGTCTTGCAATATCTTTAATTGTGATTCTATTCATATTTTTTCCTAAAAGAACACCCAATAAATCCTATAGAACCCATCCTCTTATCTCATAATATTCAGCCAGCATAAATTCATATTCTTCATGGCTTAACTTAGCTCCCGTGTCGGAAAGTTTTGTGAACAGGCCTTTTGAAAGCCGGTCATCATCACTGGTCAAACCTTCCTGAATATTGAATTTTCTGATTTCTTTAGCAATATTTCCGGCTTTTTCCCGGAGCGAGGCTTTATCGGATTTTAGGCCGGTTAATGAATGGATCATGACTGCTAACTCTTCCCATGTGTAAAAATCCCTGAAAAAACGGCAGAGAACCATTGTGTCAAAAATGGTCAGGCGATCCTCAAAGTCAATCAGAAGTTCAGCTTTCCCTTTCAGGATATCCATGGGACTCATACCGGCCAACTCAGGTTTATAAAAGGTGGTTCTCAAATGACAGGCCCCCCTGTCAGACACTCCATAGGCAAGCCCCATACCTTTGAAAACTCTGGGATCATACCCTGCCGGTTCAAGGCCCTTGACATGCACTGCAATATCTTCCAGGCCCCATTCCTTTGCAGCATGTTTAATTCCATGGGCCAGAACATCTCCAGGGCCCTGTCTTTCAGCGATCATATGAATCAATTTTTCTATTGCCTCCACATCACCATAATCAATATCAAGGTTTATTTTGCCACGTTTGGAAGCTTCTATGGCAAAGGCGCACAAATTGCCTGCTGTGATGGTATCCATTCCCAGGCGATCGCACAGCACATGGAAAAAAGCGATTTCCTCAATGGTGTCAACCATGCATAGCCCTCCAAAGGCATAGATGGTTTCATATTCAGGACCTTCTAGGGTCATTCCTTTGTGGCGCCCCTTTAAGATGGTGGTCTGCCGGCCGCAGGACATGAAGCATTTGGAGCAGCCTGTGGGTGTAACATCACATTGGGTGTGCAAGGCCTCAGCACTTATATTCTCCCATTTTTCAAAATACCCCTTTGACCAGTATTGTGTGGGAAAAGCTTTTTTACTATTCAATACCTTTACCATCTGGGATGTACCCATTGACTTGTAGGCATTGACTGCAGGATGGTCCTTACCCATATCAGCAATATGCTTTACAAAGGATTTCAGGGCTTTTTCATCATGGTATTCTCGTTTTTGGCTTCCCTGGAAAAGGATTCCTTTTATTTTTTTGGATGCCATTATGGTTCCGGCGCCGGTTCGTCCAGCACAATGCCAGTTGTCATTCTGGATAATGCCGAAACATACCCCGTTTTCAGCTGCCGGCCCAATGGCCAGGACCCCGCTTTTATTAAAGGATTTATCCTTGTTTCCATACTCAGCTTTAATACGGGCTTCAGTTTCAAAGGTATCTTTGCCCCAAAGCGCTTCTGCATTATTAAAAACAACATGACCCGGTTCAATGGAAAGAACCACAGGGGTTTTGGATTGCCCATGGATGATAACTGCGTCATACCCTGCAGCATCAATGGCCTCGGGCACCTTGCCGCCTGAATAGGATTCAGAGAAAAACCCGGTTAAAGGGGATTTGGTAAATACCCCATATCTACTTGCCCCCCATACTTTGCTTCCCCCCGTTGGTCCCGTGCAAAAAATCAAATTATTTGCCGGATCCAGAGGAGGAACTTTTGGAGGATTGTATTTATTAAGCAAATAGGCTCCCAACCCCTTGACACCCAAAAATTGTTCAAAAACCTCTTCTTCAATGGTTTTTTCTTCAAACAATTGTTTGGTAATATCAATCAATAATAATTTTCCATAAAAACCTTTCATTGGTCCCTCCTCAAAAGTGTGTTAACCTGGCAAAATTTAAAATAACTTAATCGTTAAAGTGATTTTAACATGACATATAGCTCTTTTGTCAAGTCCAAAACAAAAAACACATTAAATTCTCTTGATGATAATTTTAGGATTTTCTTTATTGCGCATGGATCTATTTTACAACGTCCCGGTGCTGCTTTGGCTCTATGTATACTCTGTCTGGTCAAGCTCTGGAAAATAAAAATTCCAGGTTAATTTACTTGACAAGATAATTATTATTGAATTATACATCATATTATATTTGATTAATCGTTTAAGTTTTACTTTTTACACTTAATTTTTTAATTTTGATAATTTCATTATTATTAGGGGTAATTATGGGTACACAAAAAGAATTCAGTCCTGCTGAAATTCTGGCATTAAAAAAAGCGGATAAGGATTGTTATCTTCATCCAACCTCAAGTCTTTGGATCTTACAGGAAAAAGGTGCTAAAATCATTGCAAAGGGCAAAGGATGCAAGGTCTGGGATGTGGAAGGCAAAGAATATTATGATGGCACTGCTGCTTTGTGGTACAGTTCTGTGGGACATTGCAGACCTGAGCTGGCCCAGGCTGCCAAAGAACAATTAGACCAGCTTGAGAGCTACCATTCCTTTAATGAATTTGCAAATGTACCTGCAATCCTCCTGGCACAAAAAGTCAGTCAAATGGTTCCGGTCAAGGATGCCAGGATTTTTTTTACATCCAGCGGATCGGAAAGCAATGATACAATCTTTAAAATGGTCAGGTTTTATTGGTATTTAAAAGAACAGGACAGCAAAGATTATATTATTACACGAAATCGGGCCTATCACGGCGTATCATGCGGTGCTGTCTGCGCGACACGGCTTCCTGGTTTCCATGAAGGATTTGAGCCTCTGCTGCCGGGTTTTGATAATATTGAACCTCCCTATTGCTATCAATGCCCCTGGGGAAAACAGGTGGACTCCTGCAGTCTTGAATGTGCCCAGGCATTGGAGGAAAAGATCATAGAGCTTGGTAAAGATAAGGTTGCAGCATTTGTTGCAGAGCCTATCATTGGAACGGGCGGTATCATCATTCCACCCCCTGGATATTTTGAACGAATAAGAAAAATATGTACGGACAATGATGTTCTTTTTATTGCAGATGAGGTTATTAATGGGTTTGGAAGGACCGGAAAAATGTTTGGAATAGAACACTGGAAAGGGGTTGTTCCCGACATCATGACCATGGCAAAGGGCATTACCAGTGGATATGTCCAGTTAGGCGCAGTTGCCCTTTCCGGCGACATATTTGATACCTTGAAACAAAGGGAAAGATTTTTCCACGGATTCACCTATAGTGGCCACCCACTGGCCTGTGCCGTTGGACTGAAAAACCTTGAAATCGTTGAAAATGAAGATCTTGTTGCCAACTCAGAACGAATGGGCAAGCTTCTAAAAGAAAAAATCCAGGCCCTTGACAGTGATGTGATTGGTGATGTAAGGGGCATAGGTCTTATGGTCGGGGTGGAACTGGTTAAAAACAAAGAAACTAGAAAAAAACATGATCCCCCTCTTGCGCCTTTAGTTGTTGAAGCGGCCTATGAGCTTGGCCTGATCACAAGACCGCTTGTGGGAGATATCCTGCAATTCTCACCGCCTATGGTGATTTCTGAACCGGAAATCAATGATATAGTAAAAATCCTGGGAGAGGCTATTGGCCAGGCTTTAAAAAACAGGGGATAGAGCCTTTAAATGAACATACATATTTCTTTTTACTTTTAAAAAAGGAGAAACCATGGCCCGATATTTTAGCCGTATGGGTGACGGGTCACCCATTTCGGTTACAAAAGATGAAATTATGGCAGACCTGATCCAGGGAAGCGAGGATGCTGCTGACCGTGCTAAGGTGCCCTCCCTGACCCAGGATGAGTATGAACATCTCCTGGATATATTCTGTGCTCCTCAAAAATTTATGAGCGTGGAAGCGGGAAAGGAGATTATTTTAACCTATGATGCAAGCACCCTGAAAATAAGGCGTGTCGGGATCAATGTCGACCGGATACAGGCCCTGCAGATCTATGAAAAACTGCTGGGTGCTGATACAATGGAGCTGGCCTTTGTGGATTATAGTTATAAACCGGTAAAACGCGTAGCTACTGTTGAGCAGCCCATCCTTGAACAGGCCCTTTTGAGTACTCACATTCCTTTATTTTATGGTGCCCAGCCCAACCTTGGTCTTTACAGCCAGCCGGACGGACCTTTTCCAAACCCCATGGAATTGATGCCCATGGGGAAAATAAAGGAAGCTCAGGAATCCTATGAAGCTTCTGTTGAAGATCTGGTCAAAGATATTGTATTTGTAGCAAGCCTCATGTATGAATCCGGTGCAGATGGTATCAACCTTGATACTGCAGGCGCTGCCGGAGATGCTGATTTTCTAGCCTCTTTGCTGGCCACGGAAAAACTAAGGGCTAAGTATCCTGACATGTGCATAGAACTGGGCACTGCTGGTGAATTTGTCCTGGGCATGCACAGCGAGTTGGAATATAAAGGTCATCGTCTGGCAGGCATGTATCCCCATGACCAGTTAAAGATGGCTGAACTTGCCGGAGCAACCATTTTCGGCCCCGTGGCCAATACCAAGACCAGCAAGTCATCGGCATGGAACGTTGCCCGCACCATTACCTTTATGAAACCCTGTGGAGAGATTGCCAATATCCCGATCCATCCCAATATGGGTATGGGGGTTGGTGGGGTCACAATGACGGATCATCCACCCGTTGATATTGTATCACGGGCATCCAAGGCCATGGTGGAGATCTGTCGCCTGGACGGGCTGTAGGTTGGCGTCGGCGATCCATTTGGAATGGCAATAACACATGCACAAGCCTCTGGAATGGGCGGAATGCGGGGAGCCGGAGATCTGGTTGCCCGGATGCAAATGTCCAAAGGCATGAGAA
>JACKQG010008032.1_pt1 | contig 10406 bp, 9 predicted proteins | sample 8237621 | NCBI WGS metagenome assembly JACKQG01 (sample SAMN15677084, study PRJNA649215) | marine metagenome | biome: marine; feature: Black Sea; material: saline water; isolation source: suspended particulate matter (SPM) from the Black Sea western gyre | collected 2013-06-09/2013-06-10 | depth...
TCCCCCACCTCCTTTGTCCTATAAGGTTGACCCACCTCATATTTCTCGGTGATGACATCGATATGTTCTGATAGGGCCGTATCGTGGATAGTGGGCATACGGTAATCCAGCCAGTTCGGGTTGAGTGTTCGACCCTCCTCCATCATGATTTCCTCCAAAAACGCATGGCCCAGGGCCATGGAAATCTGGCCGTCGATCTGGCCCTCCACCAAAAGAGGATTGATAGGAAAACCGCAGTCGTGGGCCGTCACTGCACGCAATAGCCGAACCTCTCCTGTTTCCGTATCTACCTCCACTTCGGCCACCTGCGCATCAAAGGCGTAGTTTTCGCTCCAGCGGCCCTTTGTTGAGGCCAGGCTGGGGTGGAAGGGTTCATCCCGCATGGTACGCCAGTGCCCTTCACCGATGATGGGATCCCCATTGCGCTCCTGGATACTGGCGGACACGAGTTTCTGATAGGTTAACCCCCTGCTCGGTGAACCTGCAACAAAGATCCGTTTATCCTTGAGAATCAAATCCTCCGCATTGGCCTCTAAGGCCTCAGAGGCAAGATCGATCAGTTTATTTCGTACGTCACCGGCCGCCATCCGGGTGGCGTTGCCGGATACATAGGCATTGCCGCTGATCCATGATCCGATATCCACGGGCGTGGTTTCCGTATCCGCTGCAGTCACCTGGATTTCATCCACGGGCACCTTCAGCTCTTCTGCCACAATTTGACAGAGGATCGTTTCAGCACCCTGCCCGATATCCATTGCCCCGGTCAGCAGGGTCACGGATCCGTCGTCATTCATTTTGACCACCACTGAGGAACTGTTGGGATAGATGAGCGAACCCCCGAAATAGGAGCTGACGCCAATACCGATACCACGGCGCATGCGGTCGCTGGAGCGGGTGGAACGTGTCTGCCCGTATTTTTCCCGGAGACTCGTATGTTCATCGATCAGTTGAATACAATCCCTGAGACCACAGTTGTGAACATTATCCCCGTTCGGCAGTTGCTCACCGGAACGTCTCGCGTTTTTCATCCGGATTTCAATGGGATCAATCCCCAATTCTTCTGCAATCATATCCAGCTGGGATTCCACGGCAAAACGTAATTGGGGGGCACCATGTCCCCTCTGGGCAGTTCGGATGGGATTGTTGGTGAAAACCGAATATCCTTCATACTCAAGATTGGCCACCCGGTAAGGAAGCATGGCAAAACCCCAGGCCAGGAAAATAACCACCACTCCACTCCCGCGATAGGCCCCTGCATTGTTGATGATCTTAAACTCCTGGGCTAATAAGGTCCCATCCTTTTTAACACCGGTCTTGACCTCCACAATCAATGGCTGACCGTGCCGGTATGCGGAAAAGATTGCCTCTCTTGAGGCGGTTATTTTGACGGGACGACCTGTTTTCATTGAAAGGAGAGCAGCGCAAAATTCGTGGGAAAAAAGATCGATCTTCCCTCCAAAGGCCCCTCCAACATAGGCCTTCTGCACCCGAACGGTGGAAAAGGGGAGGCCGAGGGTCCTCGCGAGCTTTGCCCGCTTGATGAAAGGTCCCTGGGAAGAGGTCCAGACATTGAGTTTCCCATCAGGCTCAAAGCTGGCCACTGTGGCCTGGGGCTCTAAATAGCCGTGGGTCCGCAGGTGACTTTCAAACCGGTCCTGGCGAACATAATCGGAGTTAGCGAACCCAGCCTCAATATCCCCCCAGCTAGAGGCGGTCTTGCCGCCAATATTATGAAAGGGCCCTTTCACCTTGGGATGGGTAGGATGGATCTCAGGGGCATCGGGTTTCATGGCGTCCTCAGCATCAAACACGGCCGGCAACTGTTCGTAATCCACATCAATAAGGTCTATGGCCTCTTCAACCACATAGGGGTCTGTGGCTGCCACGGCCGCAACTTCCTCACCCACGAATCGTACCTTTTCCGTAGCCAGCGGGTGCTGATCCGGGGGATACCTCGGGGTTTCCACAAATCCGTGCATAACCCCTGAGGTATCCTGCGCCGTGATGACAGACTTGACTCCGGGTAACTTCAAGGCCCTGGAGGTATCAATATTAAGGATTCGGGCATGTGGGTGGGGGCTGCGGAGTATTCCGCCCGTGAGCATACCCCGAAGCTCCATATCCACCGTATACATGGCCCGACCCGTCACCTTATCCGGTCCATCCTTTCTGAGTACCCGTTTACCCACATAATCGAGTTCATTCATTTCAAACACTCCCTGAATCCCCGTGGCGAGATTTTCTCGCTGCTGCCTGCTCCACCGCTTCAAAGATCTTGTTATATCCGGTGCATCGACAGAGATGCCCTTCTAGACCTTTTTTTATCTCTTCCTGAGATGGATTGGGGTTCTTCTCCAATAATGCGGTTGTGGCCAATATCATGCCGGGAGTACAAAAACCGCACTGAACGGCCCCCTGTTGCAGAAAGGCATCCTGAACCACGGTGAGACCGTTTTCCCGATCCAATCCTTCAATGGTCCGGATTTCTTTTTGCCTGCAATCCATGGCCAGTGTCAGACAGGACAGGATCGGTTCATCCCCCATAAGGACCGTGCAGGTCCCGCACTCCCCTGTACCGCAACCCTCTTTTGTCCCGGTTAATCCAAGGTGGTTGCGCAATACTTCCAACAACGTCTCCTGGGGTTCCACCGCCAATTCATAAAACTCATCATTGACAGTGAGTTCCAGAAGTTGCTTCCCCGGTCTCTTTTTCATAATCAATATCCTCTCTTGTTTGAAACTTGAAACTTGATATTTGACAAACTCGTAAAAAGTCACTCATCCGTTTTCGTCATTCCCGCGAACGCGGGAATCCAGGAAAATCAATCCCTTCGGCAGCAGAACAGAGGGCGTGCCTTGTTCCCGCTCTCAGGCATTCCGTTAGATAAGCGCGCGTATGCCCGTGATGGGGAATCGGGCGGATTTCTACAGCTGCCTGGTCTGCCACCTGTGAGAAAAGCTCCTTTGAAAGACGCTTCCCTGTCAAGGCCGACTCGGCTTTCCTCACCCGCAAAGGGGCCGCTGATACAGCGCCTATGGTTATCCGGGCCCTGGAACAGGTCCCTCCATCATCTTCCATATCCAAAACAGCGGCCACGCTCAATGTGGCAAATTCGAGGCCGCCCCTCAGACTGGATTTGGAAAAGGCTGCCCCCCGATTTCCAGGACCATTGGGTATGAGAATCTGGGAAATAACCTCTCCTGAGGCCATGGCAAGGGGTTTCTCTGCCTCGCTTGTGTAAAGATCTTCCAATGGAATTTGTCTGACCTCTTGTCCGATAATTTTGATCTGGGCACCGAGACTGATTAATGGGGGGGCGGTATCGGCCATGAAAACGGCCCGGCATTTTTTGCCCTTGGGAATGAAATAACAGATCTCCCCACCGCGTTTATAACAAGGTTCAACGAACTGGTAGCTGTGCCTCTGGTTATAGTAGAGGCAGCGGGTCTCCTGGCATAGATTCCCCCCCAAGGTGGCCATATTCCGGATCTCACGGGATGCCACCCTCTGCGCCGCCTCTGAAAGGAGTGGGGCCCTCTCACGGACCATGTCTGAACGGTTCACTGCGGTCAGGGTCATCATCGGATCCAGGACCAGATCCCCTTCCGGTGTAACAGAGGGGGAATCAGCCGACAAGGTCCTCAAGCTGATGATAACTTCGGGCGAAGTGAGTCGGTATTTCATACGGGGTAAGAGGTCTGTGCCACCAGCCATGAGACCCGCAGCAGGGTATTCATTCAAGAGACGAACGGCCTCATCGAAAGATGCGGCGCTCAGATGTCTGAATCTGGGAAGATGCATTTTAGGGCCCTCTATTCACTAAAGGACATTAAATAGTTTCGAGAAGAGTACAGGACTAAGGCTATGAGGTCAAGGAGGGAAGTCAATTTGATGAGCAAACCGAACTGGCGTTTCAGGCAGCGTTTCTTTTCATCCCTTGTTCAGCTCGGTGAGTATGGTGAACCTGCAACTTGAATTCACCTATCAGAACCGAATCTGAACTTGAATATTTTTAAACCGTGCTCTAAAATTGTTACGAATGATCCAGACGGTAAGAGGTCCACGGATTCATTGACAAGGAGAGGTCAAATGATTGTATCAACTTGCCAGCCGTACTTTGCTCCGTTTCCAGGCTTTTTTTACAAGGCCCACCTTTCCGATCTCTTTGTTATTCTTGATACGGTACAGTTTCCGCGGGGTACAACCTGGATAACAAGAAACCGGTTTAAAAATGATCAGGGGACCATGTGGTTGACCGTGCCGGTATGGAAAAAGGGGCTGGGATTTCAGAAAATCAACCATGTCAGGATCTGCCATGAAGGCAGGTGGGCGGCAAAGCATCTGGAAAGTCTGAAAACTGCCTATGGTCATGCGCCATTCTTGGAGGATCACATCAAAATTTTTAAAGAGATTTTTTCAAAAAAGACTCAAAATGCTGCTGACCTGAATCTCATGATCATCCGACATATGATCCGCCACCTCGGGATTGATACAAAACTTGTACTTCTCTCCAGCCTGGGGCTCAGATCAGGGGGTAGTCAGCTTCTCATAGAAATCTGCAAAACTACAGGAGCTGACCGTTTTCTGGCACAGAATTCCACCAAAAAATTCATTAATGCAGATCTGTTTAAAAAAGAAAATATCTCCCTTGAATTCGTCAAGATCCCGTCACCTGTCTATCCCCAATTGTGGGGAGAGTTTCTTCCCAATCTTTCTGCCTTTGACCTGCTGCTCAACTGCGGTCCGAAATCACACCATATCCTTTTTCATTGATTGCCCTCAGAACATAGAAATCACTGCTAAAAATATTTATTCCTATGCTGAATAGCCTACCGGCATGATCAGTAAAGGCTCATGTGCTCTTGTTTGACTTCTCAATTCCGTATTTCTGACAGAATTGCTCCGTGATCTGCCAAAGGTCTCCTGTCAGACACTCCTTCACCTTTTTCAAGATACGTGGGACAACAGGACCGTAGTAGGCTTCAGCAATGCCTCCTGTGATGCAAGCAAGGGTGTCGCTGTCACCCCCCAGAGAAATCGCGTTGCGAACAGCGTCCTCATAGGAGTCTGAGTCTAAAAAGGCAATGATGGCCTCTGGCACTGTCCCCTGGCATGAAACATCAAACGCGTAGGAAGGTCTGATGTCTTCCACGGTGCGATCGAGATCGTATCCGAACCGGTGGACCACTTCTCTCCTAATCAATGTTTTGTCTCGTGCAGTCCTGCCCAGGTAAATGCTCAACGCTGTCGCTTGTGCTCCTTTCACACCTTCAGGATGATTGTGGGATATTTCTGCCGAACGTGCGGCCTCCTGGAGGACTGTGTCAACCGTGTCAAAGGCAAATCCGACCGGACTTACCCGCATGGCAGATCCGTTGCCCCAGCTGTTGTAGGGTTCGGGCTCAATCGACTGAAGCCAATGGATGAACGCCCCGCCGTAGCCGGCGTGTGGATACTTTCTGCCGGACTCCCACACAGCCTTTAAGTAATTCCGGTCGTCTAATATGGCTTTCGCAATAGCAACGGTAAGGACCGTATCGTCCGTGAAACAACACTTCGGATGGAAAAGGGGGAAAGCTTTTGTCTTAATGGGATATTGTTCGTAAACCGATCCGATGATGTCTCCTGCTATAGCCCCAATCATATATTTCATCCCCTGTCGAACACCGCTCTTCAGCGGGCACGGTTTTTTGCCGATCCGCTGTATTGCCATGGTTATGATGAGAGGGGTCGCGTCTGCTGTTGACTGTTAGTTGACATTTTCCTTTATTTCTTTATAGCTACTCTTAAGTTTAGTCTTATCGGACACTGTCTTTTCACCATTTCAAAACCCAGCTCGTATGTCGTTTCAGAGTAAAACAGTCAACGGCAGACGTCACCCCCAACACTGCCCCGCGATAGTATTCTCAATGGTCTTCTCATAAGTTTCAAACATCATTTCAGAGACTAACAGTCAACAGCAGACTTGACCCCTACCCTGACCCCTACCCATCACGTGCGGCAAGAGGAGCTTGATGTCATGGTCAAAAAAGCCGAGAGCAGAAACGCAAGAAGAGATATCAAGCATCGTCAGGATTTGTCTGAGCGTTCATTTGCCTGGTCCACCAGATATGGTTATAAAAGGGCAAGATGGCGAAATTTGTGGCGTATGGAGATTCAGGACTTCCTTATCGCAGCCGTTCAGAACATCACTGTCCTGATAAAGCAACCAAAGGATAAAATGTCAAAGAGCAATGTCCGGATGGAGGAAGTCCGGGCATGTCAACAGAAACGGACTCAATTTCGCGATATGGAGACCGCATTTAATCGGCTTTACAGGTTCAACAGTATTTTGTCCGGCATAATCCTTCTTATCGCGTTGTCTCTAAATATCACCCGGTCAGTTTGCTTGCATTTCAGGTTGCAAACCCTTTTGAGCAACAGCCCGTGTAGGCCTGACACCTATGCCTTTTCTTACATTAAATTGTTCTGCCAGATTCATTTTGGTTTGCTTCTTTGTATGCTTTAAGCAAAGAGTTTATTCGTGTTTGATAACCTTTTCCTTGGTTTTTAAACCACGTTAGAACTTCATCATCAATTCGCAAAGTAACCTGAGATTTTCGAGTTACAGGTTTCAGACCTTTTCTTAGAACTGCTTTTGCAAACATTTCAGGTGTAACCTCAGGATTTTCAGAAAAATCTATGTCCTTATCACGTAACTTATCGACACGATTCCAATCAGTCCGGGATTTGTGAGAAATATGTTTTTTCTTCATATTTTGTAGCCCTCCTTATTGAAATAATTCTTATTGAGTCACCATTTTCTGTATGCACAACCACAACGACCCTTCCCTCAAGAATCCCAAATGTAATAAAACGTTTTTCTCCATAATCATATCGATCGTCTTCAATAGTAAGAGTGTAACCATCAAAAATCGTAGGTGCATTGATGAAATCTATTCCATGTTTTTTTATATTGGATTTGCGTTTTGTATCATCCCATTCAAAATCCATAATGATATTGTAGTTACATTTTGTCAATACGTCAAGTGAAATTGTATATTAGAGAAATTTTAAGGGCAGAACGCCAGGCATGAGTGGTTGGGGAAAGCTCCAGCTTTACCTAATCCACCTCCATGCCATTGTTCGGTGTTCTACTGTAATATTAATGGGGTAAGGCTCATATTTATTTTTTTATTTCATATAGATCAAAAAAATATTTGACATAGTATTTTAAAATTATGTATAAGGTTGATCAATGTAATGATGTGTAATGTTTCATAATCTTTATTGGCTTAGAATATTAGGATATAATGATGGAAACTTACTTAAACATTAGTCAAGCAGCAAAAATACTCGGAGTAAGCACAGGAACCTTGAGAAGATGGGATAAAGCTGGAAAATTTCCTTCTCAAAGGCACCCGATTAATAATTACCGCATTTATAAAGAAGATCAAGTTAAATTTGTTGTCAAAGAAATGGGACAAGCATACTTAACCGACTATATTAATTCTTTACAATATCAAATTGATCCTCTTTTTGAGACAAGCCACGGTAAACTATATAATCAAGATGTTATCAAATTTCTTAAAAGTCTCGAAACCTCGTCTGCTCAACTTATATTTGCCGATCCTCCATATAATATTAAAAAGGCTGAGTGGGATACATTTGAATCCCAAAAAAAATACGTTGAATGGAGTATGGAATGGATTAGAGAGGCACAACGAATTCTTGAACCACGTGGAAGTTTATATATTTGTGGATTTTCTGAGATACTAGCTGACATTAAATGGGCCGCAAGTAGTCTTTTCAAGGGGTGTAAGTGGTTGGTTTGGTATTATCGTAACAAAGCCAATTTAGCCAATGATTGGGGACGATCACATGAAAGTTTATTACATTTTAGAAAAAGCAAGAAAATTATTTTTAATGTTGACGATGTTAGAGTTTCATATAATCTTCATACCCTAAAATATCCTAAACATCCCCAGGCAAAGACATCGCAATATGGGAACGGGAAATCATATATTTGGACCCCTCATCCCAAAGGCGCAAAACCGAAAGATGTATTTGAAATCCCCACCTTATCAAATAGCTCTTGGGAAAGAGAACATCACCCCACCCAAAAACCTGTCGAACTGGTAAAAAAATGTGTTCTTGCCTCTTCAAATCCAGAGGGAACGGTCATCGATCCTTTCGGCGGTTCCGGCACAACATATGCCGTTGCCGAAGCTTTTAACCGAAAATGGTTAGGCAGTGAGACAAATATTGAATATTGCAGCATCATAAGAAGAAGGTTATTAAATAGAGAACATATTGCAAGAATTGCTGATAACAGCGAAGAAGCAGAGATTATTGAGAGAAGGAAAAAATTAAGGGGATAATACCTCCCAAATATCATTGGCAATAAATTGTGAAAATGGAGAAATGTGCTCATTGTAAGGAGCGGTCTTGGTGATTGGGGGTGGATCAATAAAATAAACACCTTCCAGCTGGATTAGAAATTTCGTATAGACCATAAATAAGCCGGAGACAAAAGTGTAACTGATTTTATCTGTATTCTTCCTCTGAACATCATTCAAGAATATTCCAACCACTTTTACAGGATGCTCAGCGAATTTCTGCATAAGAAGTTTATCAAGAAAGATTTTGCCCATCCTGTCCTTTGATGTTGTTTTCAAAGAGATTACAATTTCATCTTCGTTTATTGTTTTTGTATTCGATTTTACTCTTTCATGAGGAGACAGAATGATATCTGTTTCGCAGGAATAATATTTATCACCTTCCTCTGATGGATAAGGAATCTTGAACACAACTTTATCATTTGTAACTCCTGCTTGAGAAAAAATATTACGAATTAATTCCTCAAACCTATTTCCAACGTGTTTCCTCGCACTGTTGGGATTGCAAAGAAAATCCATGCCAACCCCAATGGATTGTTGAATTGTATATGCTACAGCATCTATTGTGGAATAATCTTTTCTTTTTATTTTTTTTCTATTCTTGATTTGCCTGAGAATTTCAAGAAATGATTTGTAATTTTTCTCAAATTCTTCAATTTTATTTATGAACAAAATGTTATTAATCGGTCTAGCGAATTTTGTTGTACCAGCTACTACAGAAGATAATATTGTGTAATCTCTTGTTGCAACTCTTTCTGAAACAATATTTGGCAGATAGTCTAAGACTCTCTTGGTAATATCTGCAAATTCATCTAAGTTTTGCTTGGGTGTCTGGAGATCTTCCGATAAAGGTTTCATTCTGAATTGTCTTTTTTAATCATTAAATTTGTAATTTTAAGTATCCTAAGCAAATTTCAGGAAAATAGCAACAAGCCTTTTTTGGGATCTGGTTTTAGACACCGAACGCTGGAGCTGAGACGCGGGAAACGCGCCAGCGTTTTCTCGTCGGATCTCCAGCGACTTGTGTACGCCCGGCATGGGCGTGAACTTATGGGGTGAAAGTCCCCTGTATGTGAATCCGGTTAATGTGTTTAAAACATTATCCAAAATACTAGCCGAAGGCAAGGGCGGAACCGTGAGGGACCGTCCAGAGGAAGCCTGAGTGCAGGTAAGCGAGTGCAACGAGACTCCGAAGCTATGAGCCGACGAACAGAAATGGCATACAAGGCCCAGTCTCCGGGTAAGTTAGCACAACATAACAAAGCCCCGGATTCAGGAGATAGGGTAAATGCCGCGGCTGTATAGTGACAGTTCACGTTCTTATCCGGGGAGATCTGTCTCACATGCGATGAGATTCGCTCTGCGAAAGATCCCAGACCGGACCACCGGGTAACAAAGGTCCAGGCACATCCGGTCGCTATCGCCGGATGTGAGCGAACCATCGATAGCAACGCAAGCAGCGTCTTCTTATAGCGCCTTGCAGGGCAACCTGCCGGGTGATGAGACAGAAGTCAGCAGACGCCATAGTAGCCCAACGCCCGGGGTAATGCCCGGGACACGGTGAAGGGCAGAACACAGAGAACGGAAAGGATATTCCATGAGTTCGAATAACACAACGAAGCCGACCGGTGGAGCGCATATGCGGCACGTCATGGAATCGTCCGATCCAAATGTCAACCTGCTGGAGCAGATACTATCCAGAGATAATGTGCGACAGGCCTGGAAACGGGTGAAAGCCAATAAAGGCGCACCCGGTATCGACAAGATGTCGATCGATGATTTTCCAGAGTTTGCCCGCACCCACTGGGAAAGTATCCGCGATTCGCTTTTCAGCGACAGGTACCAGCCATTACCGGTCAAACGAGTGGAGATTCCCAAATCTACGGGCGGCACCCGTCCGTTGGGCATTCCCGCTGTTGTTGACCGGGTGATCCAACAAGCCATCTATCAGGTCATGATGCCGGTCTTCGACCCGGAGATCGACCAATGGCTCAGGCGCAGACTGCGTATGTGTTATTGGAAGCGGT
>JACKQG010008033.1_pt1 | contig 10403 bp, 11 predicted proteins | sample 8237621 | NCBI WGS metagenome assembly JACKQG01 (sample SAMN15677084, study PRJNA649215) | marine metagenome | biome: marine; feature: Black Sea; material: saline water; isolation source: suspended particulate matter (SPM) from the Black Sea western gyre | collected 2013-06-09/2013-06-10 | depth...
TACGTTGCACATATTGACTAGGTGCTGAATGGTGAGCCTGTTCAACCGCCATTATGTGGCGCTCGCCGATTGATGATTTTTCAAAGAATGTCTTATGGCAGCTTCATCAAATGAAGGTGTGAATTGATACCAGTCTTCGCTACTGTTATAGCTTTCCCTCATCTCTAATGTCATTGCCGATAGATTAGCCGGAAGGTTCTCAAGGTCTGTTGGATCGGTCAGTGGCAATCTGATTTTGTAGGGTTTACCACCATCAAGTAATGCGAAAGCCTGACCTTTCGGCAAAGAGACAAAATCATTGGGGTGAATCAACTGGCTTTGTTGCGTCGTGATGCGTTGTTCAGTTTTGGAAATAAAATGTAAATCGTTATCGATATCACTGGAATCGGTAGCACCTGAAACCGTCATCAAATGATCAATCTCAACATCACGTAGCTGTTCGGTAAACATTTCTGCTGTGGCTGTTTCACGAACGCGTAACATGATCAGGGTATTAAAGTTTCCTGCGACCTGACCGGCTTTCGCTTTATTGTCTAATCGAGCTTCAACGTCTGACCAGGTTTGCGTATAGGCTGTTACCTGATAACCGGCTCCACCGGCTTTATTCAGCATCGGAATAAATTCATCCCCGATCAGTTCATTAAACTCATCCGCATGAATACAAACATTGGTATCTTTGAAATTGACTGAATCGGGAAGTCCTGAATCCACCCCGTGTTTGTATTTACGGCCTGCAAATGAGGTTAAATCGGCAAACATAGAATTACCGACGGCTCCTGCTACTTCGCCATCGGTTAACGCATCAAGACCAACATAAACTATGGATTTACTACGAATAACGGTTGCCCAGTCAAATATGGGGCGTTCATCATTTTGATCGAGATAATCTGGTGACAGTAATTCACTGACTTTGCCAGAGGTTAACTTATCCATTAATGGCAGCAGGCTTGATACCAGCTTGTCGTAATAACCACGATCATATTCAAACGTTCGAGACAAGCTTGAGGCAATGGAATCAAATATTTCCTGTTCCTTGCAGTAATGCCAAAGTGCTATAACAGCATGGTCGCGATTATTCATTTCACGGGCAATGCGGTACTTCTTATTATCAGGATCTTTAAATGCTTCCTGAATCCACTGTACTTTTGACTGATATCCATCCGGATCATGATTTTCAGCCAGCATAGTCATGTAATCGCGCACTAATGGCTCGATATTCTGGCCATATTCACGGATCATTTCATAATCTACCTTGCGACCTAAGCCATTCATGGCCTGAGCGATCACATTTACATAGCGCCAGACAAAATCTTTAAATGCAGCCGATTGGCCTTCGCCTGGTAAGGATTGTGCAATTCGGTTCGCGACTTCAGTTATTCGGGTAAAAGATGATACCGGGTTATATCGTGCTGATAGCTCTGGGAAGCCAAGGTGAAAGCAGTAAAAATTATCCACTCGCCCCGCTTTTTTAGCGGCTCCATACATGCGAATTAATAAATCGGCATCTCCTTTAGGGTCAAACACGATGACCACTTCACCACGATAAATATCTTGAGTGATTAACAGTTCAGCCAATCTGGTTTTACCGACACGAGTGGTACCTAACACCAGTGTATGACCTACCCGATCAGAAATATTCATTGCAACAGGACGTTCACCTTCGTAAAGTCCGACGGCATGGAGTGACGGTTCACCACCAACAGGAGGTAAATTAGCAATAGGAGAATTCAGGAGTAACCACTTTATGATCCTGAATGGTAGAAACCAGTCATAACGATCTAAAAACTTTATAAATGAGCGAAACGTTTTGAGATAGAAAATAAACCATCCATGCCTTTCATGTTTCAACTCAAATGATCTTGCCCATAAAAACAGTCTTGAAAGCTCTTTGTATTCACGTCCATCTTTGCGATTTAAATCAGCCAGTCGTTGTGCGTGGCGTTGATCCCATAGAAACCCTCGCCCTAAAAATAATTTGAGATTGCTAACTGGGATATTTTTATCTTTTAAAATATACGGCGATACCCGCTTCAATCCATGCTGGTAGCGTAAAATCTTAAACCCTTGTATCAGACGTTTTGCACTTAAAGTAATGAGCCCTAATGCACATGCAATCGCAACCACTGGTGTCATCATGAAATAGGAAGGTGCCAGAACCGATAATAAACCGAGTAATCCATAAGCGATTGAAGAATAAAGCTCAACTGGAGGACGCAATAAATTTTCAACTAACTGGTTACTCATTGCTCGATAAACCGTTGTGTAATGAGCACAGGGTAATGTTTGATGGAAAAGAATTTTGCTATCTCATCTCCATTTGCCGGTGACATCGAAACACCAGACAAGGCAGTGACTACCTGTTGAACTTCGGATAGATTTTCAGCAGAAACCAGCCAGCAAAGCACATTGTGTTTTAATAACACCGATTGATACTTTTTTATCCAGACAAGTGATCTATCATCACTGCCAATGATGCATACGGGTGAGGCTAATTGATCGAATCGAACTTGTCTGGCCTTAACGATTCCCGGAGAAAGTTTGGAGGTCGTTACTGGCAACCAGTTTTCAGGATCTTTTGGATCATTGGATTCGTCAACTTCAACGGCCTTTTCAGTCGCCCACATTTCTCCAAAATCAGGAATGGATACACCCTGTAGTATCTGTTTATAGCGATATGTCGGAACAGTGTTACCACTATCAAATAGTACAATGGGTTCAGCGTGAGCGGCATTAACCATTATCATCAAAACAAAAAAGAAGATAACTTGAGGCTTCAAAATGAAACGCCCACAATACGAGCTAGATGCGTTCGTACTTTTTCGCGATATTGACTCGCTTTAACTGGATCAGAAGGACTGTGGTACGCGCCTACAGCGTATTCCCAGGAACCAGATTTTTCATATAGCTCCTTGAGATACTCAGAACCGGCCAGAATATTTGTTACAGGGTCAAAAGCATCATTCAACGAATTAAAACGCTGTTTATGCCAAACCCAACTGACCTGCATTAAACCAATATCGCAACTTGTGCCCGAAGTTATAAAATGACTGGCGACATAAAAAGCGGCCTGGCGAGAAGAAAAAAAGTATCCCTGCCCTGCACAGTTCAAAGTCCACGGCCAGGGTTTATCGATGCCATCAATTAAACCATTGGGTGGCCTGGATTCCTGTAATGCGATTGCGTATAGAATGGATGCCGGAATTTGTTGACTCACACTAACCTGCTGATAATAGGCAGGCACTTCGGCGAATGAATGCGATGAAAATAATATGAACAAAAATGGCAGTAAGCGAATCATTTGACTTCACTCACCTGATTGGTGGCTTTATTAAAGTAGTACAGTGAAGGTTCTTTAGGCTGACCAAACTGTTTGATCAATGCTGAGTCAGGATTTAATGTTATCGTGCCTACTTCTACTGACTCTGGAGAAATACCCTGCTTTGTAGCCCACTGGGTAATAGCCTGACGGCTATCATTTTTAAAATGGATGTCGAGTGATACGCCTAATTGGAGTGAACCCAAAACCTGTTTAAGCATGCTGTTGCAGGTACTACACTGCGTATTTACAAAGGCAATATAGCGATCACCAAACTCGCCTATAACACTGGATTTGGGCACAGAAAGTAAAGAGGCTTTTGCCCGGCCAATATTGAGTTTAGATGGGTCGACAACGGGCAATTTACCGTAAAGGTCATGAAAAGCTTTGTTATATGCCCGATCTAATAGGATAATTTTTTGAGCATTAGTGAATTCAAGTTTTGCCAGTTTTACAGCGTATTTTTTTCTCTCGCTGTCTGACGGGGCATTCAGTCCAAGTACTGTAATAGGGTCTAAATCCTTCCAAAGATACTGACCTTTACCCAACATGATCTGTTCATAACGTTCCCAGTCGCTAACGCTGATATCCCAAATTGTGGATTGATTATCCGATGATGATAGATTTTTCGAAGAAAATGTTGATTGACTCAAATCGGTATCAGCAAACAATACAGCAGGAAGCATTAACCCTATGAACAGAATTTTCTTAACCATTGAATGTAACCTCAACGGTACGTCCAGATAATTCAGCGTCATAATGCAAAATCATGATATGGGCAGTATCAACCCCCTGCTCTTTCCAATATTTTTGAACCGCTAATGCCCTGCCAACGGACACTTGTTCACGATATAGATTTGAATCAACTAATATTTCATCCGGTAATAACAGTCCTCTGATAAGCACTTTATTTGAGCTTGAAACCTGATCAATTAATGCATGAGTTGCAGCACGGCCCTGTGGACCGAGAACTTTTATGTGATGGGCAAAAATGATTGAACTGGTGGTTGAGTTTCCGATGGACTTTAAACTCACATTTCCTAATGATGAGTTTGAGGTTGGCACCGGATTCTCTAAACCCTTAAGACGGTTTATCGCATCTTCTTTATTTTTTGACGGAGTTACAGCGCCTAACGGTTTATCAGAATCTATTATCAGTAAATCATAATGGGATTGATTGGCCTCATTATTAATATCTTCAATGTAAGCCTGGTCAACATCAGACTGATTCGCTGCAACCTGATCCATCAGTTTATTATTGGTATTTTGTAATAAATTCTTTCGATCTTCTTTACCACACCAGTATTGCCTGAGTGACCAGGGAGTGGTCAGGTCACGCTGAGTCGACTGACAGTTATAAACCTGATGACCTGCAGCTTGATCAGGTTTTTCTTCAGCAACAGGAGTAATTGTAGATTTATTCGCAACACAACCATTTACCACAATGGTTAGGCAAAAATACAAAGCTAAACCCCTTATTGGTGACGTTATTGCAGACATAACTTCACCGACTGACTTTGTTGGCTGACTTCCATACAACCGGTCGTCAATATCGAATCAATAGTCCAACCTGCCAGTACTTCATTTACCCCAATTCCAATCTTTGATTTTTGATGAGATACAATGGCGACCGGATGTGAATTCCATACCTGAACACTCGTCAACTTAAATGGAGGTAAGCTATTTCTTTTTTTAACCGGTGCTGAGATTTTTTTTGCTTTATTAGCAATCTGCTTTTTTATTTTTAAAAAGGATTGTTCTACTCCCTTTAAAGTTGTTTTAAGCAGCGTCAATTGTGACTGCATCTCGATTGAGTTAATACTTTGTTGGTCCAGTGCCTGAAACTTTGTATACAAAGTCGTATCCATCTCAGCTTCGAAATCAGCAAGGCCACGAGTTAAAGATTCAATGGATGTCGATAAAGAAGAAATCCTGTCAGTTAATTCACTCTGAGCAGTAATCAGACTTGGGATAGACGAAAGTAGCTCCTGGTTGGATGGTGATAAAATGCTGTAAGTCGACGTAATATTTGCACCATCCAATAAGTTGTATCCACGTGTTGTATCTGAAACTTTTAATGTTGAGTCAGCTGGATTTGTTAACAGAAAATTATCAGCATTTATACTCCCGCCTTTGCTAAGGTAAATGGCAATTCCACCCAGTAAAACGACAACCAGTAATACGATCATTGTTCTAGCTTTCCGATTCAGGATTGGCCATTTACCTTCAGTGTCCGTAATGACCTGATCATTCATGAATAGCTTCCTCTCGCTCAAAAGAGAGTTGGTAATTTTTGATCAAATCAAAAGAGATCAATCGGTGAACCGGATCGATAATAAGATCCCATGATTTTCCTGACAGAGTCTTTAATGCGGCTTCTAAAGATATTGGCCCCAGAGTGCGATGAATTTTGGGTAAAGGTGAGTTAAGTAAAATTGATAAATCAGGATCAACAGCACTTTGATCAGCCAGACGAAACCCAGAATTTATTAGCATGATTTCCAGGGCAGAACCGACAGTATCAATAGAGTGAGGGAACTTAATCTCAACAATAACTGCTAATAGATCCATCTGAGCTATCGTCGGTTGAGTAGAGGCTGAGCTATATCGACCAACTTTGTAATCTTCATCTGAAGATTGACTCACTTCACTATTGTGGCTAAGAGCACTCAGGCTTAATAGAGAGGTAAATAAGACAATAATTAGCCGCATAAAACGTTCCTGTTTAAAAACAGCGCGGACTTTAATTGAAACAATCTATAAAAATGACAGGAAATCTAAAATCCGCAAAACGGTTTTAATTAGCAAATCGTAATGGTCTTATCAAAAGGGCAGAATTTTTCATGAAGGAAAAATTCTTTAATGGCTTTTAAGGGTAAAAATGAATAAGGGAAAAGAAAAAGGGCGCATCCACACTGAAGTGCGCGTGGCTGCTAAAAGGTTTAAAGGGACAAATGGCTGGAGAGAATTGTCGCAGAATTTCAGTTTTACAAAATTATTATGGATTTGAACTTGTAAAATATAGCTTTACCCATTGTTTTAATAGTAAGACAATATCTTACAGTTATTTGGGAGAAATTATTGCACGCACAATGACAATTGATACCGGTAATGAATTACGTGGATTCGTAAAATCCATGGTTGATTCAGGGCAATATAAAACGAATAGTGAAGTTATTAGAGAAGGATTAAGGCTTCTACAGGAAAAACAGGCTGCATCAAAACTGGAAACTCTGCGTAGGCTCATTGATGAAGGTGAGAATAGTGGTGCCCCTGTAAACTGGAATGTGAATGAGTTTTTATCAGGTATGAAGCATAAACATGTCCAAAAGTAGGACTATCAATTTATGGCCTAAAGCAGTAACTGATCTTGAGGATATTTTTGATTGATGGATTACTCCACCCATTTATAACCTACAATTTTTCTCCTACCTCAGATAACAAAGCCTTCGCTGGGGTTATCAGGCAATACCAGCCTGCAAATTAATATGAAAAATAACTCCCTCCTTTTGAAATACGAAAAGTGAATATCTGTTTTTATAAGTTATAAATGAATCCTGCATCATACAATTAAATCCATAATAACAATGTTTTTGATTCAGGATCTTGATAATGACTTACGACACATCTGTTTTCATCAATAATATTACAACCTCATTAATCCAAAATTATCACCAATTTCCTTTAGATCTTGAATCTCAGTCGCCTGAATGCAGTTTAGAAAAGATGATCAGCCATGATGCTGATAAGGAATCAGAATGGCTTATGCCACAAGAAAATCTGCATCAGTTCATTATTGGTCTTTCAAAAATGGACTGCTTTACCTACCGAGCTGTCAATCAAGTTGATGGTGAACTCGTGTATTGGAATGCTCTGCACCAGCCATTTGATGATTTTAAACATGCAGGCACTGTTATTTATCAGGCTGAGACACCTTACCCTACGGTTGATATGATTATTGCCTGGTGCAAAAGACAGGTTTCATGAAAATGTTTTCCTGGAAAGCTAAAAAAAAACAGTCTCTGAGTTAAACCACAAAAAGCTCCCTATTTTAGCTGGCCATGAGCTTATTAAGCTTTTGGGCCTGGCTAACAAAATCAAGTCTATAGAACGCATTTCCAGCGTTGGATCAGAATATTTTAACGAACTGTACAGACCTGCAATTGACAGATTTATTGAGTCTGTACAGTTAGCTCCTGCATCTACTGCTCACCATCATGCTGGTCCAGGTGGATTAGCAACTCACACTGTTGATGTTATCGAAAGAGCGTTGAGGCAACGCAAATCTTTTGAACTCCCGTTAAATGCTGGATCAGAAATCATATTCGAGCAAGATCACTATTGGACTTATTCTATTTTCATTGGGGCATTGCTACATGATATTGGCAAAATGACTACAAGCACGTTAATCGTGCTTAACAATGGGAATAACTGGAATCCACACCAAAGGAGCATTTTGAAATCTGGAGCAAATTCTTATCACATAAGATTTGAGCAGCACCCATATAAATATCATACACAGATAGCTAATAGCTTTTTTCACTTAATCCCTGAAAAAGGTAGAGGCTGGCTTGCTCAATACCCAGAAATATTTTCTGAACTGTGTGCCTGGCTTTACGGTGATTTCTATGAGTTTGGCATGATTGGTCAGATCGTCCGTTTCGCGGATGGCCAGTCAGTTGCAGCAAATCTTAAAATCGGGGGTGAGCAGAGCCGGTTTATCAATGCGCCGGACATTCCATTAATTGAGAAAATGATAACAGCTCTCCGAGAGCTGCTGCATTCTGGTGAGTTGAAAATAAATGGAGAAGAAGGTTCTTCCGGATGGTGTATGGGTTCCTTTACCTATCTGGTTTGTGGAACCGTGGCTGATAAGGTTAGAAGCTATCTTTTGAAGCAGGGATCAACGGGAATCCCTGGTGACAATACTCGTCTTTTTGATATCTGGCAGGAACATGGCTATGCCATCAGCAATCAGAGTGATGCCGCAATATGGGTAATAAAAATTAACGATCGTTTCAAATTAACTGTACTGAAATTTGAAACTAATAGATTGTTCCACCCGAGCAAACGACCAGAGGAATTTAAGGGACAAATATCCGTCATTGAAAATAATAAAAGTACTTATCAAACAGAAGTGCAGGCTAAAGTTCCGGTCGCTGAGACAAATCTAAAAAGTAAAGTTTCTGAACCAAAAATTCAGGTCGATTTAATTCAAGGATCTGAGACAAAGTTTAAGTTTAATGAAAATACTGGATCAGATAGCGAACTGAGTACTGATTCAGAGATACCTGACACAGATTCTCCGGGAACTGCGGCAGATTTAAAAGATAAGGATCATGAAAATGACCACGTAAATGATTTTTACATGGATGAAACCAAAAGAAACAAAGAGCTGAATCAAAGTGAAAGAGTCGATAAACCGGACTCTCCACTTGTTTATCAGAAACCAAGTAAGCTGCCTGATGATTTAAAACTAGAAGATCCGGACATAGCCAAACATTTTATAACCTGGATAAAAGAAGGACTTCAGGAAAGAAAAATCCAGGTTAATAACTCAAAGGCACTTGTGCATATTGTAAAAGAAGGGGTTTTAGTCGTCACCCCTATAGCCTTCAAGAAGTTTATTTGGGACAACAAGCTTAATAGTGACGGTGGAAATATCAATAAAAAAATGACACGGATTCAAGATCGTTTGAAGAAAAATATGGAAATGAAAAAACTGCATCGACGTACAAAATCCGGACTTAATATTCATACCTATCAAATTAATGGTGATACAAGGTCGACCAAAATCAAGTGCTGGTTATTGCCGATCAAAACCATATTTGGGGACTCAAAACCACCATCCATAAATCCTGTACTTGAAAATGCCAGTGGATTTAGCGACGAATCCGAGGTCGATATATGACTCATTTAAACGAAAATCTATATGATTGCAGTCACTATAAAATTGTGGCATTTTGCCTCCTTTTTTCCCACAAGGACGTCTAATATGAGATCTGAAAGTCACAATACGCTTAATTTTTTACCTCACTTGAGGCTGTTAGCTGGTTTCAGAACACAACAAGATGCAGCGGACTATTTTGAAGTTCACCGGCGTACCTGGAATCGGTGGGAAAAGTCTGGAAAAATAAAAAGACATGTAAGAGAGATGCTGAAAATTAAAGCAGGCTACCTACCTTTCAGCGATTGGCATGAATTCAGATTTAATGATGGAATGCTCTGGACACCGCAGAACTACGGGCTTTCTCCCAATGTTATTGAGTCTCTACCCTTATTATTACAGTCTGCAAGAGATACAAATGGATATGATGAATTTGTAAAAGCTAGAAAGTTAGAATCCTGATTTTATTTTTCAACAGCACTATTTTGTATAGTGCTTTTTGTTTAGTCTACTATTTCAATAAGGAAAATATATTTGAATATTTCTTAATTGACCGATAATATCGGAGGTGACCGGGTTATTCCTATGGGTATAACCTCAGTTCCCCTCCTCTCCAGACCCTCCCCAAGGTCTGTATATTATGTAAAGTTAATAATTATATCAAAGAGTTAGCTGATAAAGTGAATGTGAAGCTTTAATAATAAAAATACAGCCCAATAACCCATTCAATTTGAGCATTTTGGATTCTTAAAGCTCTTCAATTTAAGTACTTACCTTCTCCGATTTTGAGCTAAAGGTTAACTGCAATAATTAATCAAACTCATGCTCTTTTCTTAGACAAAATTTGTTGAAGCTTTTCATAGGCTGCTTTATGTTTCTCTGGCTCCATTTTTTTTAAATTGATCAGTTTCCAGTTCACTGCAGGCAATGTTTCTACGCTCTGCAAATTGAGTAAACTCCAGTCAGGCATTTTATTTTTGAACGATAGTAAAAAGCGTTTTTCATTTTCTGTCAGTGATTCATTTACAACACGTATCAGTTGCCCCCGTGTTAATTCAAGTTCTTCCAGTGAAACGTAATCCTGTTCCATTTGAACAAACTCACCCTCGTAAAGTTGTTTAAGATCTTTACGCACCGGGTTTAGTAGTTCAGCGATGGGCCTTGGATGGCTGATCAGGTAAATAATTAAAGCCTGTCGAA
>JACKQG010008034.1_pt1 | contig 10402 bp, 7 predicted proteins | sample 8237621 | NCBI WGS metagenome assembly JACKQG01 (sample SAMN15677084, study PRJNA649215) | marine metagenome | biome: marine; feature: Black Sea; material: saline water; isolation source: suspended particulate matter (SPM) from the Black Sea western gyre | collected 2013-06-09/2013-06-10 | depth...
AAGAGCAAAACGCGCTATTGCTCTCTGATTACCTTCAGACCCAGACTCTATTGAAAAATTTTCGCTTTCCAGTTGCTCTGTAAGGTGAACAAGCGCGCATTCATAGCAGCCAATCCAACGGCCCAGGCACAGTGCTAAGCTTTGAAACTGGCTGCGTGCAAACCAGTGCCGCCTGGATTCGACACCTGCAATGTTTTTCCATCGCGGTGAGCTTCGGCAGCCTCGAATCCACGGTGAGTCTGCCGTGCCGCATGTCACACGCAGCGATACCCAGCGCCGAACGTGCCGCGCTTGCCTTACCCGAAGACTTGATCCGAATTTCCGTCGGCGCCGAACACGGACCGGATTTAAAAAACGACTTGCAGCAAGCCTTTGCCGCAAGTCGTTTTGAGCGCAATCCAAGTGGATTAAGCTTTGGCCTGCTCCATGGCAGTTAACACGCGCGCCTCACCAAAACGGTCGGCCGCAACAGCGGTGCAGATGCCTTCCTCGCGGGCAAGTTGGAAAATCTGCAGCAGGTTCTGACGAATCTTGTCCATCTGCGCCATTGCCGCCTCTTCCTTGTAACCACCCGGTACCAACTCATGGTAAACATTGATCAAGCCACCGGCATTGACGACGTAATCAGGAGCGTACAACACGCCGCGCTCGCGCAATTTTTCTCCGTGCTCAGGGCGCAGTAATTGGTTGTTCGCTGCCCCACAAATCACGCGGGCCTTCAGGTTGGCGATGGTTTCATCGTTGACCGAACCACCCAGCGCGCAAGGGGCGTAAACATCACAATCAATAGAGCGGATTTCGTCGGGTGAAACTACGCTGCCACCGGTAGATTCGGCGACGCGGTTGGCTGCTTTCTCTTTGATATCGGCTGCGATGATCTTGCCGCCCTCTTTGGCGATCAAATCCGCATAAACCCGACCCACAGAACCAGCACCTTCCAAGGCCACAGTCAAACCCTTCAGGTCGGGTGAGCCGAACTTTTCTTCAGCAGCAGCTTTCAGACCTAAATAACAACCCCAAGCCGTTTTCGGCGATGGGTTGTCGGACTTACCTGCCAAGCCGACGACGTATTCCGTCACCGTGTTTACGATCGCCATGTCCTCCACCTTGGTATTGACGTCCTCAGCGGTGATGTAGGAACCCTGGAAACTTTCCACGAACATGCCCATTGCTTCGAACATCTCCTTGGACTTATTTTTCGGGTCGCCAATAATGACGGACTTGCCTCCACCCAGATTCAGGCCAGCGCAAGAGGCCTTGTAAGTCATCCCGCGCGACAAACGCTTAACGTCGGTAAGAGCTTCTTCTTCAGAAGCATATGGCCACATCCGCATGCCGCCCAGGGCTGGGCCCAAAACGGTGTTGTGTACAGCAATGATGGCGTGCAGACCCGATTCTGGGTCGATTCCACGGCAAACTCGTTGGTAACCCTCAACAGGGATGACGGTGATTTCAAGCATTTTGACAGCTTTCTGGGGAGAAGGCGGAGTGGCCAGACCGTGCATTATCGCGGCGCCTACCCTGCGAGGCAAGCCGCCGATCCGACCGGTGCACTCTGAATAACCCATAATTGAGCGAGGCGGAGGCTAATTTTCCTGTTCCCGCTCGGTTTGATCTGTTACCAATTCTTGCTGTGCTGGCATCCACTGACCCCGTCTTCCTAATTTGTGATACCACTGGCCCCGATCCAGTGCGTGATGGGGTGTATTTCATCGAGGCGTGGGCTTTTCCTGACGATGAAGGACCGACCGCAATCCTGCCACCAACCTGGCTAATGCCGTTTCGCGACCTAGCACCAGGCTCACCGTTGTCCAAAAAACTGAGCGATCTTGGCCTGAAGGGCGAAAAACTCGACGGATTACCTCTTTGTGCCGACGTTTTGCCCGATTTGCTGCTGCAGCTCGAAGCGCGACCGGTCATTTTGGCCGAAAATCAGGACGAATTCCTGCGCCGATTCCGTCAGCATTGTCCAACAGCGGTGGAACCAGTGGCATTGGATTTGTGCAATTTGGCCAGCTTTGTGCACCCGCAACGCGGTGAAAAAAACGCTGCGGCTTTGCACAGCCGTTACACCGGAAAAATTGCTCCCATACCTTGGCGAGCTGCCCAAACTCGCGCCTTGACCGAAGCATTGGTGCGGGCTCATTTCGACCGCGAAGAAAACGTGCGCGCTTTATTCTCGCGCGCCTTTGAGGGGTTGCAAAATACCTGCGAAGGCAGTGATTCACGCGCCATTGAGTGGTTAGAACTAGGCCGACGTTTATTGGATAGACCGAGTCGCTATGCAGCCGGTGAAGAGGATTTGTACCGCAACTTACCGGCGGACGGTTCGTTCAGCGAAGACTGCGACATGGCGCCATTAGACGCCGAACGTGTGCTCGCCGACATCCAACCCGAGTTCCTGCTGCAATATCAGTTGGACTTTCAACCTTATGACACGCTGGAAAGCCGGCGTGATCAAGAAGTCGGCTTACATCCGGATGATGAGCCAATTTTGGAAGCCTTTTTTGACTTGTTGCCTAAGCACTTTGCAAAGGGCAAAAAGGCGAACGACGAGCGCCCCGGTCAGCGCGCATTGGCGCATGCCGTCGAGCAGACTTTGGCCGGCAGTGATTTTTTATTGGCCGATGCCCCCACCGGTACCGGCAAAACTCTGGCCTACCTCGCGCCGATGTTGCTGTGGGCGGCCCGCAACGACATACGCGCCGGTTTGTCGACCTATACGCGAGCCCTGCAAGAGCAGGCATTTTTCCGCGAAGTGCCGCGCGCGCTGGAGCTACTGCGCAGCGCCGGTCAGCCCCCCGAGCGCATGCCGCGCGTAGCCATGATGAAGGGGCGGGCGAATTACATCTGCGGACGCGCGATAGTCGATGCCGCGCCGGAACCGGGAGCTTCGAGTGCCGTCGCCAGGGCGACGTGGATGCGCTTGGCGTTATTTTATTGCGAAGATCCATCGGCAGACCTCGATGGTTTTTCGCTTCAACCAGGAGTTCCATTTGGCAATCCGGCGCGCATCATTCGGAGCGCTGCAGCGATGACCTCGCAGGTGCGGGCAATTCCGACTTGTTGCCATGGCAAAGCGGCGTTGCGATGTGCCGCTGGCGTGCGCGGATTGCGCGCTGATCGTGCTCATTTAGTAGTGACCAACCACGCTTTCGTACTTTCTCGACCGGACTACTTTTCACACCTTATTTTTGACGAGTGCGATCACTTGCATGAAGTCACTTTGTCGGTGCGCAGCTACGACATTGAGCTGGATAAGGTCACCGATTTGGTGGCCAATTTGCTCACTGGCCGTGGTCGCGATCGCTCGCCCCTGGAACGTTTGCATCGGCTGCTACAACGGCTAGCCGACGGCGATAAAAGCGACGCATTAATCGAACAAGCCAAGCTCGCTGTCGAAGGCAGCCAAAAGCTCGACGTCGCGGCACATGAATGTACCCGTGAATTGCGCGTATTCAACGAATTCCGCAAGGAAGAAGGCGCTAATCGCACACCGGAAGAACGCGCCTTTTTGCTCCACGAGTACTTAGAAACCGGTCGCGGCGACGGCTTGGCCACCGCTCTAAATGCGCTGCGCCGTGCGGTCGATCAATTGGATAGTGCGCTGCGCTATTCCATTGAAGAATTGGGCGACGTGCCGCTACGCGACGCACTTCGTTTGCGCTGGGCATTGCGGCGGCCGTTGGACTTGCTGGGACATTGGCGCGAGGGCTTGGAATTGTGGCTGGGCGGCGATTCTCAGCAAGGCGACTTCTCCGATCAATTCCATTACAACGCCGTCTTCGAAGGCCGCCGTCGACCGATGTTGGTTTTGAAATGGATCCTGCCGCAACAATGGCTGGGCGAGGTTTACTTTCCGTCGTTGCGCAACGCCGCTTTCCTTAGCGCGACGGCCCGTTTACGCGGCGGCTTCAAAGCGATGAAGGGCTATTTGGGTTTAGATATTTTGGAGGAGGATAAGTTGGATTCGCCGGGACGGCCGGTTGCGGAATTCGTCGGACCGCCGACCTTTGATCCCAAAGCTGCGCTGATCGCTGTGCCCGAAGACGCCCCACCTTATGGATGGCGCGGGCCAGCGGCTGAGGCTTGGATGGAATACATCGAGGATTGTTTGGTGTATTTGGCCGAGCGTACTTGCGGTCGGGTTTTAAGCTTGTTCACCAATCGCCTCGTGTTACAGCGCATGGGCGAACGCTTGGCCGGGCCATTCCGCGCGCGCGGCATCCCGCTTTATTGGCAAGGCATGCCAGGACTGGGCAAGGAAGAAATCATGGCCCGCTTCCGCAACGAAAAGGACAGCGTTTTACTTGGCCTCGACACCTTTTGGTACGGTGTCGACTTCCCGGGCGAGACCTGCCAATACATCGTAATGACCAAACTGCCCTATGGCGCATTGGACGATTATTCCTACGCTCAAAAGGCGCGGATGGGCTCGGGGCCGCACCGCAATCGAATTTATCTGCCCAAAGCGCTAGCGATGTTCCGCCAGGGCTGTGGGCGGCTGTTGAGAAACGAGCGCGACCGTGGCGCTGTGCTGATTTTGGATCGCCGTGCATTGGAAAAACGGCATGCTGATTTTTTGAAGGAGCTGCCGGGCGGTTTAGAAGAATGGCAGGATCCCAATTTGCTGGTTGCCGACAGCGACCATTGCTTCCAGAAAATTTTCAGCCACATGAAGCTAGGCGCTGAAATTGAACGACGCGGCTTGCAGGAAGATTTTTCCAAGGCTCGGCGCTCGCATTTGAGCGAACCCGCCTAACCTTGGCTATGCTTAGCGTCATGGACGCGGCCCCTTCCCTGCACGGCAAGTACATTGGTCACCTGCTGCTGCTGACCGAAGATCAGCCAGCCGACGCCCCGCCGTTGCCGCACATGGAGGATTGTGCAGTCATCGACTTGAAACCGCTGGCCGACAAAATCCCAGCCTGGCACGCCGACGGCTCCTTGGTTGGATTGCGCTTATTGGTGCCCATGGTGCCGTTGCCGACCGCAGAACTCGAAAGTTTGCACCTGGTGGTCGTCGGCAGTGGCGCTGAATTGATTGCCCGAGCCGCCCGCCAAATTCGATTTGGCCGGGTGGAAATCGCAGATGAATCCCCGGCTGTGTTAAACGCCGCGACGCCCAGCTTTAACCGCGCCTTTTACGGCTGCGGCGGCCACGTCCCTAGCGTCGAACAGATCCTGCCCATGCTTACCCAACTGCAACCCGACGGCCATTTTGCGCTGTTTGGCTTGCTGGAGGAGCATTTGTCGCCGGTTCAAAAAGGGTTGTCCGATTGTGGCTTTTCGATGCGCAGCGCCGGCGTTGAGCACGGCTTCGGTTTCTTGTCAGGATCGGTGGAAAGCTTGCAGCGTCTGCGCCAAATACAAAGTCTGGTTTAGTAACTTCATTTCTTGGATGGGTTCAATGCTTAACGAAACTTTTACCTACCTTCCCCGCGCCTTCCGCAAGGTGCTTGCTTTTGTTCTGTTCAGTTTAGCTTTCGCCCAGGTTGCGCCGGCTGCACTTGCCTGCTCAGATGAGGCCATAGCCATTCAAGATTTGGAAAAAATTGCCAAGTCGCAACGCCGGCTGTTGAAAAAATTGGCGGAGGATCTGGCCAAAGACGGATTGTTGGAAGCGTGCCAGGAGTCGCTGCAAGTATTTGAAACACTCGCACCTAGCAGCAAAGAAATGGCCGACCTTAGAGCCAAAACGCAAAAGTCTTTATTCAAAAGTAAAGACAATCCAAAAACGAAACGATTAGCTAAGCATATGGCCAGCTGCGAACAAATCGCCATGAAGTTGGCCGATGCTGCGGCTGCAAATCCTGAAGCCGGTGAGGCGCTTTCCAAGGCCGCACTCGCTTTGGATCATTCATGCGTAGTGGTTCACCAAAGCTTAGGGCACATCAAAGGTAGCGACGGCGTTTGGCGCACGGAAAACAGCGCAGGCATGCTTGGAACTTGGCAGACCTGGAATGCCGCTTGCCTCAAAATTGCCCGCTATAAATTGGAAATTAAAGAAGTCATGGCTCCCAATTGGGCACGCCGTTCGGTTGGCCAGGAAGCGAAGGGATTTGAAGTTTTAGGAGTGCACGTATGCGGCTTACAAAAACCAAGTTTGCTGAAGGAGCGCTTGCAATCGTTAGTGAGAGTGCTGCAATTCGTAAATTTCCTGAAAGGTAATGATTATGAAAAAACTGGACGCGAATTATTTCACCTATGCGCAGGCTCTTCGGAAAAAGTTTATGAACTGGCGTTGAAGAACTTGCAAGAGCAGAAGCTGGTCACCTTTGGTGACTTAAACTATGAACTGCAATGGAAAAATGGCTGTTTTTTTGGCTTCGGCGTAGACCGCTTGGATAAGGAAAAAGAATGGCTATTTCCTGTTGCGACTTCGGTTTTGGCGGAAGATTGGTCGGCGGGACTGCCGCCCAATTGGTTTGCAGCGGGCTTGGCCAATTATGCAGCTTTGATGGCAGGCAGCGTCCCTATAGAATTGGTTGAAAATACTGAATGGAAGGCTGATCCCGAGCTTGGCCTGAAACGACCGTTAGCTTTAATAAATGAGGTGGATAAGCCTGTGATCGAGATGATGAAAAACCGACAGCTCTCCAATTTTGATCGTATCAGCTTCGTCCCCATCGAGGAGTTAAGTCCGAATGAAATAGCGCTTTCAACTAGCTTGGTAGAATTCATTCTTTTGCGCAAAGACGGTATGCAATTCCCCTTGAAATTTAATGCCGCAGCGCAAGAAATATTAAATGGCCAAACTCCGCAGCAAATGATGGATTGGGTGCCGATTATGGATAAAGCTCTCGGTCAGCCAATCAAGGAATTTGAAGCAGAATGGCGCGAATGGCTAGCCGCAGGGCAGAGCCAATCGCTGAAAACGACCTTGGCTAATTTGGAATAGCTAGGCGTCTTTTGGGTTGGAAGCCGGCGGCGGGGTGGCGTCTTCTTGTTGACGGCGGCGATGAATTTCAGCGCGGATGTATTTCAGCCGCTCCGCGATGCGCGCCTCTACGCCAAAGTTGGTAGGTTCATAAAACACCTTGCCAGCCAATGCATCTGGCAAACATTCCATCGTGGTGATGGAGTCTGTTTCAGAATGTGCGTACTTTTGATTTTCAGCCCAACCTTTTTCTTTCATCATGGCCGTGGGCGCATTACGCAACCGCAACGGCACTTCGCAGGCGTAGCCTTTGTCGATAAGAGAATTCACTTTTTTAAATGCGGCATAAACCGCGTTGGATTTTGGCGCCACCGCCAAATAAACCACTAGCTGGGCCAAAGACAAATCGCCTTCTGGGCTGCCCAAAAACTGATAGCTCTGCTGCGCGGCCATCGCCAGGCGCAACGCGTTAGGGTCGGCCAATCCGATGTCTTCGGTAGCCATTCGAATCAAACGTCGTGCTAAATATCCTGGGTCTTCGCCGCTTTTGAGCATGCGCGCGAACCAGTACAAAGCAGCGTCAGGGTCGGAAGAACGAATCGACTTGTGCAGCGCGCTAATCAAGTCAAAGTGGTTTTCGCCATGCTTGTCATAAAGCAGGGCACGCCCTTCAAAAACGGCATGAATAGCCGAATCGGGCAGGGTTTCGCCGACATCACATTGACGTACTGCCCCTTCCAAAGCCACCAAAGCGCGCCGTGCATCGCCACTGGCAAAGTTGGCTATGCCAGTTAATTGCTCCCTGGTCACCGTAACCTTGCGCGCGCCCAATCCTCGCTTTGGATCTAAAATGGCACGTTGCAAAAGATCCACTAACTCAGCTTCCTGCAAGGGCTGCAAAATATGCACCGTCAACCGCGAAAGCAGCGGGCCAATGACTTCAAAAGATGGGTTTTCAGTTGTCGCGCCAATCAAAACGATGTCGCCGCGTTCCACGAACGGCAAAAACGCGTCTTGCTGGGCTTTGTTGAAGCGATGGATCTCATCCACAAACAACAGGGTCGGTCTACCGCTGGACTTGCGCACCCGGCTCGCCTCTTCCATCGCCGTGCGCACTTCCTTGATTCCGGACAAAACCGCGGAGTACGTCAAGAATTCCAGATCGGCGCTATAGGCCAGCAAGTTGGCGAGCGTGGTTTTGCCGGTGCCGGGCGGCCCCCAAAAAATCATCGAGGTGATGTCCTCTTGTTCCAGCAAACGACGGATCGGCCCACCCGGTCCGACCAAGTGCTGCTGCCCGACAATTTCATCAAGGGCCAAAGGCCGCATGCGTTCGGCCAACGGCGCGTTATCGGCAGCCATCTCGCGCTTGGACCGAGTCGGGCGCTGATCGTCGAACAAGCCTTCCTTCATCGAAACTTAGCTTAACGCGTGGATCAACAAAGCGGCGGCGGTGGCAACGTTCAAACTCTCCACGTCACGCTGCAGCGGGATGCCAACCATTTTGTCGAAACAACCATCCAACTCCGCTGGCAATCCACCGCCTTCCTCGCCTAAAACTAAGGCCACTGCCTGGTCTCGTCGCACTTGATGCAAAGCCTCACCCTCGGTCGACGTCGCCCAAAGGGCTAAGCCAGCTTCTTGACAGAGTGCCTTCAAATCTGCGGCTACTACGCTTTCGGCAACCGGCAAACGGAAAGTGGTCCCGCTGGCCCCACGCAGCGCACGCGGATGCCACGGTGAAACTCCGCCCTTGAGAAACAGCACCCCAAACGCCCCCAATCCAGCGGCACAGCGAATCAGGGCTCCAGCGTTGCCAGGATCTTGGATACCAGCTGAAACTACAACCAATCCATTGGCTGCCTTAGCTTGCTGCAGCAGATCCTCAGCCGCCATTTGCGGACGTTCGGCGCACCCCAAAATACGCGAAGCGGTCTTCAGGTCCCCGCCAAGGGCCAGCAATTTGGGAGTGCATGGCAAACATTGGATTTCCTTCTCCTGCGCTAGCTTGAGCGCCTCGCGGGAAACACAGCTTTGCTCCTCAGCCTCCATTTCCGCATCGTAAAGCACCCAACTAAGCTTAATTCCTGCTTGAATTGCGTCTGCCACGACTCTGGCGCCCTCAAGTAGGACGAAATCTCGCTCCTTTCCGGCACGAATTGCGCGCAACCGTTTAAGCTTGGCGTTCTGTTCCGATTGGATCTCCGTTTCGTCGATCATCGGACCATTTTAGAAGCCATTCCATGGATCATGTGCCACCCCTGACCGGGACTATTGTGCGGGTGGATTCCCGCCAGTGTGAAGTGCTGCCCGACGGCCAAGAAAAAGTGCAGCCGGCCTTGATGCGCGGCAAGCTTTTCGGCGAACGCAGCAACGACAAAAGCCCGGTTGCGGTAGGCGATCGCGTCGACTTGGAAGAGACTAACTTGGGCTTCTCAATCGAAGCGGTACATCCGCGCCGCAATCTTTTTTCACGCCGATCGGCTGGCGGAGACACTCGCCGCCAACCGTTGGCTGCAAACGTGGATCAGGTGGTATTAGTCGCCTGTTTCGGCACACCGCCGTTTTCTTCGCTGATGACTGACCGCATTTTGGTGGCCACCAGCTTTGCCGACATTCCGGCCTTCCTGGTGCTGAACAAGGTCGATCAAGCCAAACGCAATAAGATCGAAGAGATCGCCACAACCTATCGGCAAATCAACCAGCCACTACTATTGACGTCGGCGGCTACTTGCGAGGGGGTGGACGAACTGCGAGACCTGCTCAATGGCAAACTATCGGTGTTTTACGGGCTTTCCGGCGTTGGTAAGTCGTCGCTGTTGAACCTGATTGAGGACGGCTTAGGCATTCTCACCCGCGAAGTTTCGGCGTCGTTGAATTCTGGCCGCCACACAACCACCTACGCCCGACGTTATCCCTTACAGGCTGGTGGCGCGGTCATTGACACTCCTGGGGTACGGTCGTTTAAGCCGTATGGCATCCCACCAAAGGAGCTTAGGCTGCATTTCCCGGATTTGAGCGCGGTGGCCGGAGGATGCCAATTCCACTCTTGTTATCACCGTGGTGAACCTGGCTGCTACATTCCGGCAGCGATCGAGCAGGGTCTAATTTTTGAAACCCGTTACCGCTCTTATGTGCAGATATTGGCAGAATTAGAAGAGGAATATGGGGCCATCCGCTGATTTTCGAAAATAATTTTGAAAATTTGTTCGGATTTTTTTGGTCAAAAATGCTGTTGCCGATGGCATGTGTATCAAATGTAGACACTTTCCAATTTCAAGGAGAAACTTTTCTGCTAGGCTGAAAAGGACTAATAAATATGCGGGATTTTGCCCCTACCGCCGACAAGTTAAAACGATCGTTTTAAATGAAAAGTGACTTCCAAAGGTTTTCCACAATCCTATCTTCCTAAATAGAGACAACTTGAGGCCGCAGATTCCAGTTGACGCCCACTTCTCAAATTTCCGGTTTGGGTTTACCCTCGCCGACGTGCCGAGTTACTCCCTTCGCCAATCCAACTGG
>JACKQG010008035.1_pt1 | contig 10402 bp, 13 predicted proteins | sample 8237621 | NCBI WGS metagenome assembly JACKQG01 (sample SAMN15677084, study PRJNA649215) | marine metagenome | biome: marine; feature: Black Sea; material: saline water; isolation source: suspended particulate matter (SPM) from the Black Sea western gyre | collected 2013-06-09/2013-06-10 | depth...
GGGGAAGCTCGTTATTGACTGGCTCTGGAGAGAGTGCACTGTTCCGTTGGTGCTTTCCCGGGGGTATCATCTTCCCGCTTTTGTCGACGATGAGACCTTGGTCTTTACGGTTAGCTACTCGGGGAACACGGAGGAGACTCTGAATATGCTCGCGGAAGCTTTGAGAGTGGGAGCTCCTACCATCACGGTGACCTCAGGGGGCGCCATGGGCAATATGGCGATGGACAATGGTCTTCCCTTGATATCTCTACCAGGCGGATACAGGCCGAGGGCCGCGATTTCCCATCAGTTCTTCAGCCTGGCTACAGCGATGCACGAGTTGGATCTCGTGGGGACCTCGTGGGGGGAGGTCCCAGAGGCTTTGTCGATCCTGGAAGCCATTAGAGACGAAGTCTCGATGGACGTGCCTACAGATGAAAATTTGGCGAAGAAGGTTGCATTGAGGCTCCTCGGCAAGATTCCGCTGGTTTACGGGTCCTCGCTCCTTGAGGGTGTGGCCTACAGGTTAGGGTCCCAGTTGAACGAGAACAGCAAGGTCCCGTCGGGATCGGGGAGTTTCCCGGAGGCCTTCCACAACGCGGTTCTTGGTAGCGAGTGGCATTCGGAGGCTCTGGGAACTCTGGCTTTGCTGTTGCTCAGGGACAGTGGAGATGATGAGGGAGTGAAAAGGAAGATCGAGAGATTCAAAGGGCTCTTCACTCCCAGAGTCGGTGATATAATCGAGCTGGAGGCGAGGGGCTCGGGAAGGCTCGCCCGGATTCTTTCCCTCGTCTATTTCGGGGATTATGTTTCAACGTATCTGGGGCTCCTCTATGGCCATGATCCCAGCTCCAACTTGTCTATTGATAAGCTGAAACAAATATGAGAATTTTTTCGGCTCGCTATCCCCTCATTCCATCTCAAATACTCTCGCTATCACCGAGTTTTTTCGCACTTTCTGGAAGCCTAATGAGGGTGTCGTTGCGGAAAACGAAGTTAGCCTCCAGCTGCTGTGATCAGGGATAATCGACAGCCTGAAACCGAGTTCCTTGACCTTAGGCCTCAAGGCGGGGGTTCCCTTTTTTATTAAGCGCACGCAACCTCTTCTGCGGAGTGTCATGGTCGTCGAGGTGGACGATACCCGGCGATGCGGGCGTTAATCAGGCTGGGGCGACCTGTTAGGCGGCGCCGTTGTGGTGATGCGCCGAGTCGAGACGGGGGAATCCCACTCTGGAGAGATATCCCTGGATCTGTTCCAGGGCGGTGTATTCAAGACTAAAGCGTATCTCGTCGAGTCTCTCAAGGTGGTGGCGGAGGGTATGGAGAGGCTTCGCGTCTCCCAAGTTGAGCCCATCCATATCTGCACCGGGTATATCCTCTCGAAGGCCAGGGAGGCGTTGATCGAGGAGGGCTACACCGTGGAGGGTGTCAAGATTGTGGGCCCGACCCAGGAGCTGGCTGAGAGGGAATTCCTTAAGAGCCTCGTCCGCCTCGGGATCGGAGATATGACCATAGTCGCTTCGATGCGGAGCTTCAACTCATTCCTCGCATGGGTGCACGAGAATCTCGAGGAGAGGGAGCGTTTCGTTAAGACCGGCTGGACATCTTGGCCTAGATTGAGAGAAGGAAGGGCACCCCAATGACTTCGAATCGGAGGGACTACAAGCTTTCAATAGCTATCCCCTCTTCCCTCGTCTCCGAGGTTCCCCACCAGAGGGAGAAGACTGTTGTCATCGGCCAGATCGCCAGGATTGCGGCCATCCACAGGGTCGAGGATATCTATGTTTACCGGGACGTCCCGGACGAGTCCAGGCTACTCCGGCTCATCTTAAACTATATTGAGACTCCCCAGTATCTGCGGAAGAACCTATTTGGAATGATGGAGGAGCTGAGATACGTCGGTGTCCTCCCGCCCCTCAGGACCCCCCACCACCCCTTGGAGCGGAACTCTAGCAGACTCGAGACAGGTGAGTTCAGGGAGGGAGTCGTGCTCTCGGAGGATAACGGAGAATATCTCGTCGACGTAGGCGTCGAGACTCCTGCCAGAGTGACAGGGCCTGGGCCCTCCATTGGCGGGCGGACGACTGTACGAATCACCAGCGTCCAACCAATGCTCACCGGGAGATTCGCCAAAAAAAGAGACGTAAAATCTTATTGGGGGTACGGCATCCACCTAACGGGCGGGGGACTGGGAAAGTTCGCATCGAGGGGCGACTTCGATCTAAAGCTGGCGGCTTCAAGGCTTGCCCCTCCTTTCAGGGACCTAGAACCTGAGTTAGGAGCCCGAATTGCTGAGGCCAAGAGTGCCTTGATCGCTTTCAGCTCACCCAGAGCCAGGCTCCAAGAGATACTATCAAGGGACGGTTTGGAAATGAGCGAGGTCTTCGACTTCACGGCGAACGTGATCCCGGACCCTGGGAGCGTGACCGTGAGAACCGAGGAGGTCCTGGGTGCCGCCCTAGCCCTCATCGGAATGCTCCGCTGAGGACCCAACGGTTTTATTTCAAACATCAGCCTAGTGTAAAGAGGTTTCAAATTGGCTTCAGACGAGGAAATCATCGAATCGGAGCTCAAGGGGAAGACGCTCCTCGTCTACATGCACATCCTCAAATCGAAAGAATCCTCTGTAGGGGTCAGGGAGATCCAACGGGCCCTTAGGTTCAGCAGCCCCAGCGTCTCATCCTACCACCTCAACAAGCTCAAGGACATGGGGCTCGTCGAGAGCATCAGGGGCGATTACAGCCTCATCCGGGAGATTCGGGTGGGCGTCCTGAAGCAGTTCGTCTCAGTCGGAGGGGTGATGCTCCCCCGCTACCTCTTCTACGCCGTGCTCGTGACCACGATGCTGGCAACTTTTCTGCTCCAGAATCCGTTCAATCCTACGGAGCTGTATATCACGACGGTGATCTTCGGGCTCGTACCCCTCGTGATATTGTGGTACGAAACGTTCCGACTATGGAGGGACAGACCGCGGTGAATAAATTCTCGCCAAGTTTTGTTCTACTACTCGAACAGCCCCTCCACGAGGAGACTTTCATTGTTCTAAACTGTGGTATTAAGACCGACGCTGCGGATGGTAAATGACGATGGAGAACAAGGTTCTAGTCTACGCAGTGCTCGCGATATCCCTGGGCTACCTCTTGGTAGCAGCGGTCCCCAGCCAGTTGGCCCCTCCCATGTTCAGCGAGTCCGCAGTAGACTCTGAGCTAGTGAAGGCACCCGGACCGGAGCATGCGGAGACTCCAACTGAGGGTGCATCTGCCCCAGCAACCGAGTCAGATAGAACGTTTTCAGGAGATGCTGCGGAAGCTCAAGGAGACGTCCTAGCAGCTGGAGGCGGCTCTGGTAACTTGGTGATATCCATCTTCGGAACCTGGAGCGTCAACCTGCTCTTCGCCCTCGGAGTCTACTTTATCGCCAGACGCAGGTTCTCCTAGACTCTCACGACACAGTCGAGCAGCTCTTCTGCGCGGCTAATTACATCCCTTTTCGTAGAATCTATCCTTGCTCCATTAGTTTCAATGACCAGAGAAGCCATAGCCGATCCCACGCAGGCGCACCAAACTGGGTCATCGCCCCTGAGGTATTCTGACATGAAAGCGCCGAGGAAGACATCCCCAGCTCCCGTGGAGTCCCGCACATCGATATCGTAAGCCGGCACCTGGGATGGCCTTCCTCCCATGGCGACAAGCGAACCGTTCTGACCCAAAGTGGTGACCGCCACACTCGCCCCGAACTTCCTGATCTTCTCAGTCCCTCTCCGTGGGTCGGACTCCCCGGTGATGAGCTTCACCTCATCAGCGGAGGCTTTCAACACGTCCAACCTGCCCATTAACTCTCTATCACGCCAAGGCTGGAGCTGAATCGAACCATCCTCCAGGCGCCTCCTCAGAAACCCTTGGGGATCTAAAGCCAAGACGTCCGACTGGATGGCTTCAACTGCGCAGTCTGTGAGCTCCCCGATTATAGGCGTTATCAGCGCGGCATCGGGAAGGTCCTCGATGTCATTAGAGCAGATCTTTTCGCAGACACTCTCTACACCTAATACTCTTATTTCCTGGGTATAGTCGAGGACGAACCTGGTGGTCTCCGCCCCCTCTACAACCATATTACCGGCATCCATACCGAGGTCCGTTAGCTGCCGAAGGAAATTCTTTGAGATATCATCTCCAACCTTGGAAACCGCATGGATTCTATCTCCTAAAAGCCCGAAGGAGAGAGCAGTGTAAGCCGGTGGGCCCCCGAGCTGGACCCTCTGCCCAGTCTCATCAATGACCTTGTCGATCGCTATGTGCCCGATGACCGCGATCTTCGTCATCGGAAGAAGGTTTGCTTGAATGTACAAATAGTTTAGGGGTGAAAAAGAGAAAGAAGGTTAGAAGATGATCCTCTTGCCGTCCTGTTGGAGGAGTCTCTCCCGCTTCTGGTCCGTCATGGCCTGGATGTGCTTCACCTGATCATCCGTCAGATGCCTGAACCTGTTCTGGGCTTTGAGGTAGTCCTCGATGGGCCTCCTCTTGGGCTTCATTGTCAGCTTCAAGATCCCGCCCTCGATCTCGTAGAGGGGCCAAGCCCAGGTCTGAACCCCGAGGCGTATCACCTCGATGCTCTTCGCCGGGTCGAATCTCCACCCAGTGGGGCAGGGGATCACCGAGTGGAAATATTTAAAGCCCTCGATTCCCTTCGCCTTCACGATCTTTTTCTGGAAGTCCTTGGGATACGCGACCGAGGCGGTGGCAACATAGGGGATCTTGTGCTGGGCCAGTATCATGGGGATCTCCTTCTTCGGGGCCTCCTTTCCTAATGGCGTCGTGGTTGTCCAGGCGCCGAATGGGGTTAGCCCGCTTTTCTGAACCCCCGTGTTCATGTAGGCCTCGTTATCCACGCAGATCTGGATCATGTTCTCGTTCCTCTCCGCGGCTGCCGAGACCTTCCCGAAGCTGATATCACCGGTGGCACCGTCGCCAGCCGAGGAGACGAGGGTGATGTCCTTCCTTCCCTTCACCCTCAAAGCCGCTGCGATCCCCGTCGCGCCGTCGGCTGCGAACGAGAAGTGAATACCAAAGGTGGGCAGCTTTATGTTCCTTATTGCGCAGTATGCGCAGGGGCCGTCGCCGTAGAGAATCGTGTTGGCTCCCAGGACCTCCAGGGCAAGCCTCCAGAAGAGGGGTCCCCCGCAGCCGGGGCAGCAGGTGGTGCCGCCCTGGATGTAGCTTTTCTCATAGTACTCGTCGAAGAGTTTGTTCAGTTCCATTTACATCACCTCTCCTAGGTCGTGGAGCTCAACCCAGTCCACGACGCTCTTGACCTTACCCGTCTCCACGGCCTCGAGGGTCTCCTCAGCCATGTACTCGATCTGGCGCATCGTGACATCGCTTCCCCCTAGGCCCACCTGGAAGTTTAGGAGGAGGGGCCTGTCGTCGAGGGCATAAAGGGCTCTCGCTACTTCCATGGAGACGATTCCTCCGCCTGCGGAGCCGTAGCTGTTGTTCCTGTCCACGACGGCGATGGCGTTGTACTTCTTACCAAGCTTCCTGAACTCCTCGGTTGGGAACGGCCTGAAGCCCTTCAGCTTCACCAGCCCGATGCTCTTCCCCTTCCCCCTCATCTCGTCGATCACATCCCTCGCCGTGCCCGTCATGGAGCCCATGGTCACGAGGACCGCCTCTGCACCGTCGCAGTTATACTCCTCGATGAGTCCGTCGTAGCACCTTCCGAACCTCTTACCGAACTCTTTGTCCACCTCCTCGATAATCCCCCTAGCTCGCTCGTGGGCCTTCTCTACCTCGTAACGAGCCTTAGCGATGTCCGATGACCCGCCCGTGGGTTTGTGCTCCCCGGGCATGATATTGTACATCTCGTGGACATAGGGCGGCAGAAAGTCGTCGACCTCGGATTGATCCGGGATCGTCGTGGGGGTCGCCGTCGCCGAGACGAAGTAGCCATCGTAGCAGGGGGCAACGGGCAGGCAGACCCGTTTGTCCTCTCCTATCTTGAAGCTTTGGATGACCGTGTCGATGACCTCCTGGCTGTTCTCGCAATAGAGTTGGATCCAGCCGGTATCTCTCTGCATCAGTGCGTCGTTGTGGTCCGGCCTCAGCCCCCCGATGGGGGCCATTGCCCTGTTCACCATGCACATCACGATGGGGAGCCTGCGCCCCGGGGGCATCCAGAGAGCTTCCTCCATGAAGGCGATCCCCTGGGACGCGGACGCCGTGAAGACCCTTGCGCCCGCAACAGATGCCCCGATAGCCGCAGCCATAGCGGTGTGCTCCCCCTCGACCTTGATGTATTCAGCGTCCATAATCCCCTCGGAGATGAGGGCCGCAATCTGACTGATGAGCTCCGTCTGGGGAGTGATCGGGTAAGCCGGTATGACCTCGGCCCTGCTGAGCTTGGCGCCCCAGGCAGCGGCCTCATTCCCATCCATCATCCTCGTAACCGACATAACTATGCCTCCCTCTCCATCCCGATGGCCCCCGTCGGGCACTCCGTGGCGCAGACGCCGCACCCCTTGCAGAATCTGTAATCGAAGACCACCTTTTCCTTGTTCACCACCATCACCGTCCCCTCCGGACAGTAGATCTGGCATAGAGTGCATTTGTTACATTTCTCCATGTCCACCACCGGCCTGAAAGACCTGACAATCTGGCTCATTTTCAGGACTCCTTCACGATCTCGTAGCCCTTCTTGCAGGCCTCAACGTTGAGCTCCCCGATGCGCCCGGGGAAAGCGTGCCTTATCGGCTCGAAGAGTGACCCCAGCTCGATCCAGTCCGTGACCTTCGCTATGGCGCCCAGCATCGTTGTGTTGGTGATGGGAATGGCCCTCACCCCGAATAACTGGGCCGAGACCCCCGTTGCAGCCACCGTGGCTGTCTTCCCGAGAACGACGCCGAAGTCAACGTCGGAGGGTGCCCTCTCCTCGTTAAGGACGGCGATGCCCCCCTCTTTCAATCCTTTCTTCACGGCGGGGTTTCCTACTAAAGCAGGGTCCAATACCACGAGAGCGTCGGGCTCGTAGATGCCGCTGGTCCGCCTTATCGGTTTGTCGTCGAGCCTGAGGAAGACTGTGACATCTCCTCCTCGTCGCATCCCACCGTAGACGGGGATCTTCTGGGCAAATTTTCCTTCTGAAAAGGCAGCCTCGGCGAGGATCAGGGCGCCCATCACAGCCCCCTGTCCGCCCATTCCGTGGAACCTGATCTCGATCACATTTCTCACCTGAATAACGATTCCCAGTATTCGTTTGGCTTTATTAGATAAAGGCTTGTAATAACCGCTAAAAACCGCCATCCTAACTCTTCCACACGTGGAAACCGATGGTTAGACCGATAACAGACGGCAACCTCAAGAGCGCATATGCCGGGGAGAGCCAGGCCCACATGAGGTACAGCATCTTCTCCCAGCGGGCCGAAGGGGGGTTACCGGAACGTTGCGAGGCTCTTCAAGGCGATAGCTTACGCCGAGAGGATTCACGCCTCCAACCACTACAGGAACATCAGGAGCGAGGGAGACGCTTTGACCGTATCCATGGCCGCTTTTGGCTCCAAGACCACCTCCGAAGACCTCCAGATAGGAATTGATGGGGAGACCTTCGAGGTCGAGGAGATGTACCCCGCCTACCGCGATGTAGCCAAGATGCAGAAGGAGTATGCTGCGGAGGTGACATTCAGATTCGCTTGGGAGGCCGAGAAGACTCATGTCGAGCTCTTCAAGAAAGCGAAGGCTGGTATTGACGAAGAACGAGACCCGGATCTGGGGCCCATTAGGGTATGCGAGGTCTGCGGCTATACCATGGAGGGGGAGCCTCCTGAGAAATGCCCGGTATGCAAAGCCAAGAAAGAAAGGTTCAAGATCTACGCGGGGTAGCTCTTCACCCCTTTTTCGCATACTTGGTTTCCTTTTAGTTTCACAGGAAATACCTATTCTATGTCGACAATCCTAGCTGTCGCCATCGACCCATCTTATATTCCCCCTGAGATATGAAACCCATTGATCGCCTTGAAAATCGGCGTAACGGGTGGCGCAGGATACGTCGGATCTAAACTCGTGAAGAGCCTCATTGTAGGGAAGAACAAAGTTGTATCTATCGACAACTTGATGAATGGCGACTATGGCCACCTGAGGACCCTTGGAGCAGGTGATGCCGCTAACTTACTCGAGGGTGATATAAGGGACCTAGAGTTCATGGTGGAGGCTTTTAAGGGCTGTGACGCGATAGCCCATCTGGCCGCCCTCCCGGGCCTCGTCAAATGCAGGGAGCGGCCCAGCGAAGCCACCTCCATCAACGTGTATGGCACCTACAACGTCCTCGAGGCCGCGAGGAGGCTCGGCATCGGGAAAGTGGTATTCTGCTCGACGGCGGCAGTCTACGGAAAGCCTGCCGAGATGCCCGTCACTGAGTGTATACCCTTGAGGCCCCTCAATCTTTACGGCGTCACGAAGCTCGCGGGGGAGAGGTTGATGGATGTCTTCAGCGACAACCACGGGATCGCCACCGTAAGCCTCCGTTTCGGGAATGTCTTCGGCGTGGGCCTCTTCACTAACTATGATACTGTGATACCCAAGTTTGTTAGGATGGGGCTGAACGGGGAGGACCTCACCGTCTACGGGGACGGCTCAAGCACCAGGGATTTCGTACACGTCGAGGACATCGCCCGAGCCCTCATCCTCGCCCTCGAATCCAAGGGCAAAGGTAGTGAGGTCTACAACGTCGGTGGAGAGACCATGGAGATCGGCGTCCTGGCCAAGCGAATCGTTCAGTCCCTCAGAAAATCCACAGAAGTCAGCATCGTCAATCATCCTCCCCGAGCTGGGGAGACCAAGGAGTTCAGCTACAACTTGGAAAAGATCAGAAAAGGCCTCGGATACGAACCCTGTTGGAGTATTCAGGCGGGAATCGCGCAGATAATCAAATTTAGACTCGAACAGCTTGCCTCATAAAAAATCATGTGCCCTGAAACACATGAAATAAAATGAAAGAGCTACTCGATATATCCCATTTCGACGAGCTTGTCTAGGACTTTCCCAGCACTCTCATCGATGGACTCTTTGTCTGTGTCCAGGACGAGCTCGGGGTCCTCGGGTTCCTCGTAGGGATCGTTGACCCCCGTGAAGTTGGATATCTCACCAGCCAGGGCCTTCTTGTACATGCCCTTGACATCCCGCTCGATGCAGACCTCCACCGGGGTGCGCGTGTAGACCTCAACGAACTCCCCTATCTCCTCCCGGGACTTCGCCCTCCTAGCGCGATAAGGGGAGACAAATGTAGCCAGGACAGCGACCCCGTTCCTTGTGAGGAGTTTCGCGACGAAGGTGACGCGCTTGATGTTCTCGTCCCTGTCCTCTTTGGAGAACCCGAGGTCGCTCGTCAGGCCCTTCCGCACGGTGTCCCCGTCGAGCCTCTCGACCCTATACCCTCTCTCCTTGAGTCTCTCAGCCACGGCGTCTGCTACTGTTGTCTTCCCTGAGCATGGGAGGCCCGTGAACCACGCCGTGAAGCCTCTTTGATCCTTCATATGATTCCATCAACTGACTGGATACAAGTATTTAACAGGATATCTGCCGTCTCGCGAAGTTGAACAATCGGATGGATCGTGAGAAGTTTAGACTACGATCATGGTGAGGGTCGATCTCACGTTCTCCAGGGTCCTTATCTTGGAGCTGATGGTGTCCTTGAGCTGCTGGAGGGTGTCGGCCTCGATCCTCACGACGATGTCATAGACCCCATAGACACCGTAGACCTCCTTGACCTCATCGATCTTGCGGAGCGCTTCGCCTACCTCTGCATCGGCTCCCAAGTCGGTGTTGATTAGAACGAAGGCTACGTTCATAGTATCTCATGATCCATAGTTTCAAACGGTTTAAGGTTTTCTAAGGAAAAAACCAAGATGATTTCGACGTTTGTCGAACTTTATTTCGTCACAACTCTTAATTTCGGTCCTTCAAAGGAAGAACCGAGGGGAAGGATGAGGCTTTCTAGGGATGTCGCGGTCGTCGGAGGGGGGATGACCCGTTTCCACCATAAGATACACGCTGAAAGGACCAGTAGGGAACTCTTCGTGGAGGCCGCCCTCGAGGCGAAGGGTTCGGTGGACAACGGATTCGATCTGAAGGAGGTGGAAGCCCTCTTCGTCGGGAACTTCTCTAGCGACGCCTTTGAGGGGCAGTCCCACACTGCCGCCCTCATGGCTGACTGGCTGGGGATAACCCCCGTTGCCGCCTCGAGGATCGAGGATGCCTGCGCCAGCTCTGGGGTGGCGGTCAACGTGGCAGCGATGGCGATCGCTTCGGGGGCCTACGACGTGGTGATGGTGGGCGGCGTGGAGAAGATGAGGGGGTTGACCACTGAGGGGGTCACGGACACCCTCGCGATGGCTGCGGACGCGATCTACGAGGGAGGCGCCGGGCTCACGCTCCCG
>JACKQG010008036.1_pt1 | contig 10401 bp, 11 predicted proteins | sample 8237621 | NCBI WGS metagenome assembly JACKQG01 (sample SAMN15677084, study PRJNA649215) | marine metagenome | biome: marine; feature: Black Sea; material: saline water; isolation source: suspended particulate matter (SPM) from the Black Sea western gyre | collected 2013-06-09/2013-06-10 | depth...
AGTCAAATACCACATAATTCTCAAAATCATGAAAATGATGCAGGTAAAAAGTGCCCCTTTTAAGTTCATAGATATTGGAATACTGGGTTATATCCTGGCTTATAGCTGCCAGGATTTTCCGGCATTGCTCCACGTTGATTTCTTTACTACCGGCAATCATATCCATTACTGTATCTGTGTATAATTCAGGTTGGTCACTACTTCCATAATGCGGCGTAGCAGGACTCGTATAAATCAATACCGGTTCTTCTTTGAATATTAGCGTATCCTTTTTTACCAATACTGCTTTATCCAATCGATCCACAAACAAAATTACTTCATCACCAAGTGTGTCACGATTATAATTATCAAGTTTGAATAAAACTTCATCAATCGTGGCACATTCAGCCATAATCTGATTATAATCGATCTCTTTATTATCAGGAATTATGATCGACTCATTTTGAGCCTGCTCAGGATGAATAAATCGCTCCATTACCAATCCCTGCTCATTCATAGCACTGATCGGATATAATTCAGGAAATCCAAAATAAACTCGTCCGTAGTCACCATTTTCGGATGGAATAAACCACGCCCTGGAGTTTTGATTATAACCATCTTCATTCTTAGCCAGTAAAATTGAATTTTCCGCCGATATTACAAAACCGGTACTGGCACAAATGATGGAAATGAAGTTTGCGGACAGTAAGAAAAACAGCGTTCCCGTGGTTTTGATAACCTGTTTCATCATCTAACAGGGTAAATATACTAAAAAGAAATTGATTGTCCTAAACGAGGATCAAATGATAAATCAGTTTTAAATAAAGTTTCCACTGCAAGCAGCGGGTTATCTTTAGCAAAATTAGGCCGAAGCTAAACCTACCTTCGCACTAAAGTGTTTCGGCGCGGTTCACCTTGCAATTCATCCCCGAAGCAAGCTTCAGGGTATTCTGGCGAAGGCGAATAAAATTCTCTTTCAATGATAACATACTCGAAGACCAGGTACTTACCGTTCCAATCTTACAGGTTGATTATTATTACCAGAAGGTCTTCTATCTAATGTGGACCATTCATACAAAGCTTCATATTTTCCTGGTTTTAAATTACTATTTGAACAGCACTTTGCTATATTTTTGGATGATGAATTAGTCGCAATATTCCCGGATTTATCCAATAATAACATTCCTTTAGTTTGATCATCTATTTTAATTCCGGCCAGTGATTTGTTATAATAAGTTAAAGATTTGTCATTTAGCATTACCGGAGGCTCGACAGAATTTGTAAAAGTCAGTTCAATCCAGATAGTTATAACTATTATTATAATTGACAACAACAATAATCTTGATAAAATTTTTAGATTATTTACTTTAACCAGATTCATCTTTAGTATTTTCATCTCCGCTCAATTACAATCAGGCTTGGAAACTTGCCTATCCTGGTAAATATTACGGTTTGCAGCACAAAGATACAAGACAAAAATGATAATGAATCTCAATAATATTAATAATTATTCATTATCGCTATCCTAAAAAGTTGTAATTGGGTGATGGACATGGAATATGTTTCCTTTTCAAATATAAATGAAAAGCTTATAAAAAAGAGTACTTCAGGTTCTAATCAGTGGCGATGCAGGTCCTTTGATCTTGCGCGTCTTATGGAGGCAATCATCCGCGGGCCGATCGATCAATTTGTAAGTCAATTTATGATACGTGTAACTACCAGGAAATGCTGTGGCTGGCGCGCCAGAAAACGGATTCCCAACCAGGCCAATAAAGCACCAAAGCCCAATCCCAAACAACCAGTTAAAAAAAGGATTAGCTCATTATCCTGACCGATGATTAAATAAATGACAAACAGTCCCAGAACAAAGCCCAGCAACGGCAGACCATATTGGAGCAGGGATAGTTTTAGTAGTAGATTACCCCTCTCACGTACCTCAACCTGGTCTCCCATTTTAGCACCGATTTCATTAAAGGCAGTTAAAGTATTAGAATTTTTGGTCCCGGGTGAACACAGGAAACGGGCGCCACATGCTGCACAAGCTTCCCTCGTTGCAATTTCGACTCGGGCTTGGTCGCCAACCAGATCGATAACGCGCCCCTGGTCGATTACAGATTCGGCCAATTATGCTGCGGCTTTCGCCGTCCTCTCTTCGCTAAAAGTTACGAATGAACCTGGTGCGCATTTTTCAGTTGGAATAACGGGAACACGACCATACTTATCATAATCAATGCGCGCCAGATTATTCTCCAGCACGATTTCACCTTCTTCTACCGCCCGGATACAGATACCGCAACCAATGCAGGCCTTGATACAAGTCTGACGCGTTTCCTTGGGAGCATCTTCGTTTTTGCACATAATAAATAATTTATGACTCTCCGGATGCATTTCGATCACATCGCGTGGACAAACATCAGCACAGTTACCACATCCGGTACACTTATCCTCAATTATCACCGGCAAATTATTCTCATTCATGTACATTGCATCAAAAGTACATACATCGACACATTCACCATAACCGATGCAGCCATAATCGCATAGGCGGTCCCCACCTCCCATAAGATGGGCTGCCGTACAGGACATAATTCCATGATAGGTGCCTTTTTTTGCAGTCTCGTAATCACCACCGCGGCAGATAACCCGGGCAATCAGGCGCTCGCCGGTTTCCACGTCCACCCCCATGATACGGGCAATAGCCTCTACCCCATCGGCAGTATTGACAGGACAGCCATTTGCCAAGGCTGTTCCATTAACAACATTTTCCGCAAAATTAGCGCAACCAGGATAACCGCAACCACCGCAATTGGCTCCGGGTAATTCTTCATTTACTGCGGTAATGCGGGGGTCCTCCGCCACATAGAATTTTTTATTGGCTACAGCCAGTCCGACAGAAAATAATAATCCCATACCGCCCATACTTGCCATCGAAATTAATATTGAGTTTATCATAACAATCCTTTAATCTTTTACCGCAGAGTGCGCTGTGAACGCAGAGTTTATTTATTATTCATCCAATTATCTTTATGCTATCAACATCTTCAATGAATACAGGTTACGAGCAGGGTTTTTCTTATAATTCCAATATTCAAAATAAATATTTTATTCTCTGCGATATTAGTGTACTCAGTGGTGAATTTATTTTTCTTTGGGAAAATTATTTACAATCCTTTTTAAACCATCTTTAAGTAAAACAGAATTGAAATTTATCAATAAGCCTAATGGGCAATTAGATAATCTCAGGTAAGAAAGTAATTGTGCGGAATGAATGGGAAGCAGTTTTTCAACCGCTTTAATTTCAACGATTACCGAATTATTTACTAATAAATCTAACCGATACGCACAATCTAACTCCACCGTTTTGTACTTAACCGGCAATGGTTTCTGTTGTTCTACTTTCAAACTTTGTAGGGATAATTCGTAAACCAGGCAGGCTTCGTAGGCAGATTCGAGTAATCCAGGTCCTAATTCTCGATGAACGTTAATTGCAGCAGCAATGATTGAACCGGATATTTGATTCAGATCGTTGATAATATTTGCAGATTTGGTATTCATTAAATTGATAATCTCTCGGCGTCCTCAGCGACCTTGGCGGTGAATCATCTTTAAATCAGTCCGACAAAACCCATGAAAGCGAGGGCCAGACTGCCGGCAATGATCATTGTTATGCCGGCCCCCTGAAATATTTTAGGAACCCGAGCCAGTTCCAATTCTTCCCGGACACCAGCCATGATTACTAGCGCAATTGTAAACCCAACACCGGCGCCAAGGGCATAAATAATCCCTTCGATAAAAGTATATTCTCTGGCTACTGCAAACAAAGCCAATCCCATAATCGCACAATTGGTTGTGATCAATGGCAGGTAAATACCCAAGGCGCTATAGAGCGGTTTACTCACCTTTTTGATAAACATTTCTACTAATTGCACTAGGGAAGCAATCACCAGAATAAAGGACACGGTCTGCAGGATACTCAAACCAAATTTAATCAGGATATATTTATTAATTAAAAAAGTAACCGCTGCCGTGATCGTCATAACGAAGGTAACCGCCAGACCCATACTGATCGCGGAATCGACTTTTTTGGATACTCCGACAAACGGGCATATACCCAGGAATTGGGATAAGACAAAATTATTTACGATAGCCGCAGATATAAACAGGGTTAACAGACTCATGCCTTGACCCTCCTGTCATTATACCAATTAGCCAGGCCAATAAAAATTCCCAATGTCAGAAATGCACCAGGTGGTAATATCATTATCAACCAGGTGTTGAATGATTCAGGCATGAGCATCAAACCAAATATCGATCCTTCGCCCAACAATTCGCGGATTGCGCCCAGTAGAACAAGGACCCAGGTAAATCCGAACCCCATACCAACTCCGTCAAGCACTGATCGGCCAACGCTATTCTTGGATGAAAAAGCTTCCTGGCGACCCAGGATTACACAGTTCACTACGATCAATGGAATGAAGGCTCCCAGAGCTTTACTGATATCGGGTGTATAGGCTGCCAGAAATTTGTCAACCACGGTAACGAAAGTTGCGATAACCACGATGTAACTGGCAATACGCACCTGAGCCGGAATTAGGCCTTTAATCAAAGATATCAGAATGCTTGACATCAGCAGGACAAAGGCAGTGGCCAATCCCATCGCCAAACCATTAACGGCTGAATTCGTAACTGCCAGCGTAGGACATAATCCCAATAATTGAATCAGGACCGGATTTTCCGCCCAGATTCCTTTCAGCACTTCAACATTGAGCGAATTTTGTTTAGCCATACCTAACCTGTTATTTTATGTTTATACAGATCACGAACTGTCAACACCTGCGTTCGGATTATATTAACAACCGCTTTTGAAGAAATTGTAGCGCCAGAGATAGCCTGAATACCACGGGCGGGGTTGGCGGGTTTTATATTCTTGATTACCGCCGTTTCCTGGTCATCCATTATCTGACCTTTAAACTGATCCTTGAACCAATCGTCTTCAATTTTATTTCCAAGTCCGGGAGTTTCGGTCTGTTTTAAAATTTCAATTCCGATTAATTCGGAGAATTGGGGATTGATCCCCACCATTAAAGTCAGATCCGGTGAGAAGCCATTCCCTTTAGCCTTGAATGCTACACCAACAATATTACCATTACTATCTTTTCCCAAATACAGAGTAATATCGTCCCTTACCAGCATTTCTTCATAATAATCGTAGGTCGGAAGAACAGTAGAGATCGCCCGCTTTAGTACTTTGAGACGATTTGCCTCGATTCGCGGTGCCGTGACGCCATCCCACATTGACAAGATGCTACCAGACAATGCAGCAATTATCGTTAATACTGCAATCATTTTTGTAGAAGTATTCATGCCCGCGGTTCTCCGAAATATTTTGGTCTGGTATAGCGATTAATCAGAGGAGTTATCGCGTTCATCAGCAGAATCGAGTACATTACACCTTCCGGTAAAGCTCCAAAAAGCCGGATAACAACCAGTAGCACACCGGCTCCGATTCCGAATATCCAAGAGCCCCGGGCTGTGATTGGTGAGGTAACCATATCGGTGGCCATAAAAAAAGCGCCCAGCATCAAACCACCGCTGAACATATGAAACCAGGGACTGGGATAGTCAACCCGATTGAACAGCCAAAATAGACCACTGAAAATGAAGACTGTGCTAAGATAACTGACCGGAATCCGCCAATCGGCATATTTACGAATTATAAGAAACAGACCCCCCGCAATGATAACGATGGCGGATGTTTCCCCCAGACACCCGCCCGTATTACCATACAGGAGGTCAGTAAAAGCCGTAGAAATTTTTTCAAATTTAAATCCGCCTAAAGGAGTAGCTGCTGACACAGCATCCACCAGCGTGTGGGGTGTCGTCCAAGTGGTAATGGCTACTGGAAAACTAGCCTGTAAAAAGGCTCGTCCCAACAGGGCCGGATTAAATATATTATAACCGAGGCCGCCAAAGATATGCTTGCCGATCCCAATGGCAAATATCGTCCCTAGGATACCGCTGGTGATGGGAAATGCAGGCGGCAGGGTCAGGGCTAACAACAAACCGGTTATAACTGCGCTGCCATCCTTTATTGTCAGCGATTCACCCTTCATTTGGTTGATTATCGCTTCCGTAGCTAAAGCAGCGCTAACACAAGCAGTTATCATCCAGATCGATAACCAGCCGAAATAAAAAATTGACATCACGACCGCTGGAATCAAGGCAATTATCACCGTCCACATAATCTTGGGAACATTGTCAACTGTTCCCAAATGAGGACTGGATGACATGATCAACATCCGTTCCGGTTTATACAATTTTGCCCGGGGATCCTTTTTGGGTTTGGTTTTTTTAACCATTGTCGGTTTGGATGACACGCTTTCAGCCGATTGCTTAGCAGGTTGTTCCGGTATTATCTTTTCCGCTTCCACTCTCTTCCCTTTAAGCTGCTACTTTTTCTTTTCGTTTCATTTCCCCTACCTGCAATTTGCCCAGCCGAATCCACTGAACTAGTGGAATCTGCGATGGACAAACGAATGAACAGGAACCACATTCGATACAATTCATAATACCCAGATCCTCAGACTCGGCGGTATGACCCATCTCGGATAAACGTGCAATCCGGGTTGGTAATAAAAACATGGGACAGGCTGAAACACAAGTGCCGCAGCGAATACAGGGCATCGCACGGTCCGCTGGTTGTCCCTTTTCAGCAGTACAAACAATTCCACTGGTTGCTTTAATGATCGGAACCTGCAGATTGTGCTGCGCTATGCCCATCATTGGACCACCCATAAATACCTGAATTGCTTCTTCTTGCAAGCCACCGCAATGATTGAGGATATCCTGGAAAGGTGTTCCGATCCGAGCCAAAACATTTTTAGGTTCGTTGATTCCATCACCAGTTACTGTCACGATCCGTTCGACTAGTGCTTTACCAGTAATGACCGCATTTGCCACTGCAATAGCTGTCCCAATATTATTTACGACAGTACCCACATCCATCGGTAGCCCACCGGTCGGAACCTGCCGTTTTAATACTGATTGGATCAGCATTTTTTCGGCTCCTTGGGGATATTTAACCTGTAGCGAAACAACTTTAAAATTGTATCCACCCTGCCTAACCGCTGCACGCATTGTTTCAATAGCATCGGGCTTATTATTCTCAATGCCAATGAAACCATCCTTGACACCGAGAACTTTCATTATTATTGCCATACCGGCCAATATTATATCGGCCTGCTCCACCATCGCCCGGTGATCCGCAGTTAGAAAAGGTTCACACTCGCAGCCGTTTAATATGAATGAGTCAATAGTCTTATCCTTGGGAGGAACAAGTTTAACATGGGTTGGAAAGGCTGCCCCACCCATTCCGACTATTCCCGCAGCTCGTATCCGCTGATTTAATTTAACAATAGATGTAGATTTCCAATCCGAAATTGCCGGCATTAATTCCCATTGATCTTCATCGGCAGTACGCTGGATATAAACCATCTGTACCTTGCCGCCTACCGGATGGACAAAAGTACCAATATCTTTTACTTTACCAGTAATGGATGAATGAACCGGGCTCGACACATAAGCAGCACTGGAGCCGACAACTTGACCCGTTTTAATTTCTTGTCCTTTTTCCACCACAACCGTACACGGAGCACCGATATGTTGTTGCAGTGAAATAAAAACATGATCAGGTAATGGCAGGGTTTCAATTAGTTTGGTACAAGTAAAATTTTTATAGTCGTTTGGATGAACGCCTTTAATAAACGTGGGTAATCTCACTGTCCGTCCTTTTTCCGTAATTGTGCAGAGCTGATTTTAAAGTCGTTCGTTTTACCGAATCATGGTTCAAAAAATAGTAGGGAAATTATCACTCCTAAATTATATAAATAAATAAAAATCGGATGTCTTTATCTGCTTTTGACTCAATCGTACAAATCCGTTATTTTGAAAGCACGATCCTCTGCTGAATTTTTTAGACAACAATCATATCTGTTGCATTTACCAACAATAAAAAGAACTTCATATCTGACTTAATTTAATATTATCTTTGACAGGTAGATGCAACAATATTCATCGTTATAGCGATAGATTAACTTGATCATATGAATAGTAAAATAGCCTATTGTGGCATTGATTGTGGCGCCTGTGAAGCCTACATCGCCACTCAGGAAGACGATGCTGAACTGCGCATTAAGGTAGCTGCGGCCTGGTCCAAAGAATTTCGGTCTGAAATTAGTCCAGCCGACATTAATTGTAATGGCTGCAAATCTGAAGAAGGTCAAATCTTTCTATACAGTGCAGTTTGCGAAATCCGCTGTTGCGCCCGTCAACTGGGTCTGGAGAATTGCGCTCATTGTCCGGAATACAGTTGTATGCGTACTGAGGAACTTTACCGAATTGCTCCTGAAGCACAACTGAGATTGGATAAAATCAGGAATCAGCTATGAAGTTTTCCCGGCAAAATAATCATTGGTATCAGTAAAATAGATATTCACTTTCATAAAAATGATGCGACCTACATTCGATGATATTAATTCAGCCTTGACGCGCGTTAGGAAAGTTGTTAACAAAACACCTATCATCACCTCTCGCACGCTTAATAAACAGGTTAATGGAAAAATATTTTTAAAATGCGAGAATTTCCAGCGCACCGGTTCCTTTAAAATCCGTGGTGCCTATAATGCTATTTCACAATTGACTGATGAACAGAAATCCAAAGGCATACTAACCTACTCATCAGGGAACCATGCCCAAGCCGTGGCTTTAGTCGGCCGTCTTCTGAATGTCAAAACTACCGTTATTATGCCCCATAACGCGCCGGTTACCAAGCGTGCGGCCACTGAAGCCTACAGTGCTAAGGTAATCGAGTTCGAGCCTGATGAAACCACCCGGGAGAAACTTGCGCAAAAAATCCAGGCTGAACAGGGCCAAACAGTGATACCACCATATGATCATATCGATATAGTTGCCGGCCAGGGAACGGTCGCGCTGGAATTGTTACAGGAAGTTGGTAAACTGGATCTACTGCTGGTTCCCTGTGGTGGTGGCGGATTACTCAGTGGATCCGCTATTGCCGCAAAAGGCTTGTTCCCGGATTGCCGGGTCATTGGGGTAGAACCGGAATTGGCTGACGACGCCACCAAATCATTTCATACCGGCAAACTGCATACGATCAAAAATCCCCCTACCATTGCCGACGGTACCCGCACACCTTCATTGGGAAGCGTTACTTTTCCACTGGTACTAAAATATGTGGCTGATATGGTAACCGTGAGTGAAAAAGCCATTATTGAAGCAGTTCGCTTTCTGTTTTTCAGGATGAAAACAGTGGTGGAACCTTCCGGAGCTTTGGGAATAGCAGCCTTGTTGAGTGGTGCCGTCAAAGCAGCTGGTAAAACCGGTGTCATTATTAGTGGCGGTAATATAGATGGCGAAACGATGGCTGATATTTTACGTTCATAATTCATTTTTTAAATAGAAATTCGCCGGGCTGCCTGGCAGCCATTTATTATGAATTCGATTAAGGATTACTGATGATAGTATATTTCAACGACAGATTTATGCCGGAAACAGATACAGCCGAATTACCGGTTTCCGACCAATGGTTCATGCCTAAGGATGATGTCCGCATTTCACCGGATGATCGCGGGTTTACATTTGGTGATGGTATTTATGAAGTACTGAAAGCTTACTCCGGGAGGTTATTCGAAACCAGCCGACATTTGGCGCGGCTGGAACGGAGTCTAACTGCCATCCGTTTACCAAGCTTTAATCCACAAAGCCTGTTGCCGGTTATGCAGGTATTGCTGGAACGAAATAATCTGACTGCCAAAGATGCTAAAATTTATATTCAGATTACCCGGGGCGACGCTCCCCGTGACCATGCTTTCCCAGGTGATGGAACACCGGTAACAATTTTTATTACTGTCACACCCGTTAAATCAAAAACCGACTTGATTCAAACCGGGGTTAAAGCCATCCTGGTCGAAGATAATCGATGGCTGCTCTGTGATATCAAGCAAATCGGCTTACTATCCGGTGTGCTGGCCAACCAGGAGGCCAAGGAAGCTGAAGCATACGAAGCCCTCTTTGTCCGCGATGGCTTTATTACTGAAGGCACCCATACAAATTTCTGTGCAATCATCGACGGAAAATTGCACACACACCCGGCTAATAATTTGATTCTACCGGGAGTAACTCGTACGGTGGTGATTAACATCTGCCAGACATTAAATATCCCGGTGATTGAAGAGCCAATTGTCGCGGATGATCTTCTGCAACGGATCGCCATTGGTTCATCCCCGGTTGAAGCTCTAATAATCGGCACAATTACCGAAATTATGCCCATCGTAAAAATCGGCGATCAAGTGATCGGTGATGGGCAACCCGGTAAAATAACTAATCAAATCCAACAACAATTCA
>JACKQG010008037.1_pt1 | contig 10401 bp, 8 predicted proteins | sample 8237621 | NCBI WGS metagenome assembly JACKQG01 (sample SAMN15677084, study PRJNA649215) | marine metagenome | biome: marine; feature: Black Sea; material: saline water; isolation source: suspended particulate matter (SPM) from the Black Sea western gyre | collected 2013-06-09/2013-06-10 | depth...
AATATAACGCCAGGCATTGGTGAACAGTTTAACCAGCTCAGCTTCTTCCATCTTTACTTTGATTATTTTTGGGGCAATTTTAGCAAATAACTTTGAGGCACTGGTTTGAGCTTTGGAAGTTATTCCAGCTACGAGTTGGGGAAGTTCGCTGAGTTCTTGTATGGCATAGCCTTGTGCGGTACGTTCGGGACAATAAGCAAGCTGTACATTTCTTTTTGTTCCCCCCAGGATATTCATGACCTGTTGGCAAGTTCTGGGGTAAACAGTGCTTCGAATTATTATGGTTTGGTTTTTAGTAAGATGTTTTTTAAGCTCCTTAAAGAATTCCAGAAAGACTCGAACGTTTGGATTTAAATATTCATCAACAGGAGTTCCAATGGCAATGATTACATATTTAGCCTGAGAAACGCATCGAATATCCGAGGATACAGTTAGCGTATCTTTCTTTTTTACCAGTTTTTTAAGAATAGGATCTGCGCCATATTCAATAAATGGCATAATTCCATTTTCTACCAGTTCCGCATTTTTTGTATTGGTGTCATACAAGCAGACCTTGAGCCCTTTTTCAGCAAAAGCTATTCCCAGTGGAAGCCCAACATGACCAAGGCCACCAATAATAACCACATCACATTTTTTATCTTTTTTGTCTTTTTCTGTTTTGACCATGTTTTAGACCATTAGAGTTTAATTAGTTCAAGTACAAATTGTTTGTCAAGTAGTAAATAATGTAAATTTAATTTGGGCGTTCCTTTGCGTGCTTCGTATACCAATCTATAGAAGGGGCGAGTGCTTCCTCAAAATTATATTTGGGTTGGTATCCCAGTATTTTTATTTTTGAGATATCGGGACAACGGCGTGCAGCACTCCCTTGAGTTAAAGGACCCGGTTCGAGATTGATTTCTCTTCCAAAAGCGGCGACTATTTTTTTAGCCACGCTGGCAATGGGTAACTCCTCCTCAGTTCCGACATGATAAATTTCCTGATGTTTACCTTTTTCTATGGCTAAGGCCAAGCCATCCGTGAAATCGTCAATATAAACAAAAGACCGTGTTTCTGTTCCCTGCCCTTGAATTGGAAAACTTATAGGACCTTTGGGTTGCTTCTGGATGGAATCATGGGCTCTTAAAATAAATTGAGGGATTACATGTTCCCATCCCATATCGGGCCCAAAAACGTTATGTGGACGTATAATCAATACACGCTCAAAATTTTTTCTACCATAATTGAGAGCTAGGAGTTCAGAGATGATTTTTCCTCCTCCATATGAATAACGAGGATTATGTACATCTGGAATTATTAGAGGGACATCTTCAGGGGTTGGGATTTTAGGTGGTTCCTGATAAACCTCGGAACTGGAAATGAGAACCAGATCTTTTATATTGTTAGTTTTGCAGGCGTCCAATACGTTAACGATTCCTTTGACACCTACTTCTAGGACAAGCTCGGGTTTAGAATAAAAAAACTCTGTTCCGTTGATGAAAGCCATATGGATGACAGAGTTACAGTCCTTTGAAGCTTGTTCTACAACACGAGGGTCCCGGATATCTCCCGTAGTCATTTCAAAATTGCCCTCTACTTCCATTAGGCGATTCCTCCGTCCTCGTGACTCGTTGTCCAAAACGCGGACTTCATGCCCCTCCCTCAGAAGTTTTTTTACCAGACTAGCTCCCAAAAATCCGGTTCCTCCGGTAACAAGAAATTTTTGTTTCATTTTAATTTTTGCCAATACATGAATGATTTAAAGTAAGAGTGTTCCAAAAAGTCGTGATCATTAAGGGTTCTTCTGAGGTCTCAGATTTAAAAGCCTTTGATGTGGCCTCGAAGTGAAGCCATGGTTAATAATGATATTTGCGGGCAGCTGGTGAACCTCCCATCCAATATCATTTGTCGAAGTTCGTCGACATCTGTCCAGACCAACTTTATTCTTTGTTCTGTTATAGCTGTCGAATCAATTTCTGCATTAGGAGCGTAAAAACAATAAAACCGATTGTCTAAACGACCCGGATCGGGAGTGAGTACTCCCAGAGGTTCAATGCTAGATGAAACCAGACCCGTTTCCTCACGGAGTTCCTTTAATGCCGTTTTTTCAGGCGTATCGTTTGTGTCCAACAACCCTCCGGGTAACTCCAAACTCTGGCTTTCCAGAGAAGGCCTGTATTGTTGGACCAGCGGGATTTTTAGGTCTCGGGTTACTGCCAGAATACTTACATAATCATAGGGGCGTACGCTATGGTAGGTTTCTGCAGCCTCTTCCTTTGAAAATTTAACGTTCCGTTTCACCAGGGTTAGCCATCTCGAAATGGAGGTTTCTTGTTTGTCTACAATGCTGGGAAATTGTTTGTTATTCATAGAACCAAGGAATCGAGATTGGATGGGTGAACAAGTTTATTGTTGAAAATAGCATTCAAGCTTTTATAATTTTATCAGATTTTATTTTGCCGCAAGCATTTCGCGTATCGACAACAATTTTGGATTGCTCGACAATAGCTTCAAAATCGTAGGTGTTATGATCGGTTAGTATGACGGCTAAATCGTATTGATTCAGATTCTCCAAGGAGACACTTTTTTTGCCAACGAATTGTTTGTATTCACGTACCGGCATTATCTCAGGAATATTGGGGTCATTATAATCTACGTTGGCCCCATTTTTATTCAATAGATCCATGATTTTGAAGGTGACAGACTCACGGTGGTCGTCCACGTTTTTTTTATAAGCCAATCCTAGCAATAAAATTTTGCTATCTTTCACACTTTTCCCAATCCGATTTAATGCCAAGAATATTTTCTGGATGACATACTCAGGCATGGAAATATTTACTTCGCCTGCAAGTTCAATAAATCGAGTGCTTACATTGTATTCTCTTGCTTTCCAGGTCAAATAAAATGGGTCAATAGGGATGCAGTGCCCCCCCAGACCTGGGCCGGGATAAAATGGCATAAACCCAAATGGTTTGGTGCTGGAAGCTTCTATCACTTCCCAGATATCGATCCCCATTTTGTCGAATACCATTTTCAATTCGTTTACCAAGGCAATATTTACCGACCGAAAAATATTTTCCATCAATTTAGTCGCTTCGGCAACTTGTGTGCTGGAAACAGGAACAGTTGTATTTATTATGCATGAGTAAAGGGCGTTGCTTATTTCCAGACCGGTGGGATGATCTGAACCAATTACCTTTGGGATGGAGGCTGTGGTGAAATCCTTATTGTTTGGATCTTCGCGTTCTGGGGAATAGGCGACAAAAAAATCTACATTGCCCTTTAAGCCACTTCCAGATTCTAATTCGGGTAATAGCACATCCTGTGTTGTCCCGGGATAGGTGGTAGATTCCAGAATAATTAATTGGTCCTTCTTCATATGAGGAGAAATTTGTTTCGCTGTAGAAACAATATAGCTCATATCAGGTTCGCGATTTTTATTCAGCGGAGTAGGAACACAGATTAAAATACAGTCCAATTCTTCAGTCAGCGCAAAATCCGTGCTGGCCTTAAACTCCCCAACCTTATTTAATGCTTGGATTTTTTCATCGGGGATGTGTTTGATAAAACTTTTACCGTTTGACAAGGCTTGAATTTTCTTTTCATCAATATCAAGACCTGTTACAGAAAATCCTGCTTTGCAAAACTCAATGACAAGAGGGAGCCCGACATAGCCGAGTCCGACAACACCAATTTTTGCTTCTTTCTTCTGTATTTTTTCAAGCAGCACAACTAACTCCTGGCAATGAAATTCAAATCATATGTTATTGTCGGCAAATTGGGCTTGTATCGTTAGAGTTTCCCGTTATTATGTGCAATTTTTTCGGATATTGTTCCCATTTAGAGCGGATTGAATTATTGCTTAAATGGAGAATTAGAAAACTACGGTATTTTGATGGTTTTCCCGCATTCGCTACATTGAGAGTTCTCATCAAGTTTGCAGCCACAATCACACATCCATCCTTGGAATTTGGCAGGATTTCCAAATACCAACGCATTATCTTGCACGTCTTGAGTAACCACCGACCCAGCTCCTATAAATGCGTGTTTCCCAATTGTAACTCCACAAAGGATTGTTGAGTTGGCACCTATGGTTGCACCTTCGCGTACCAGAGTATGGAGAATTTCGCTTTTTCTTGGAATGGAACTTCTAGGGTTAATCACATTGGTAAAAACACAGGAAGGACCACAGAAGACATTGTCCTCCAAAGTTACCCCTGGATATACAGAAACATTGTTTTGGATTTTAACGTTATTCCCCACTTTTACATCCGGGCCGATCACCACATTTTGTCCAATATTCACCTTCTTGCCAATCTGGGTGTTTTTCAGGATATGGGAAAAATGCCAGATTTTTGCTCCTTCTCCTATTTCAGACCCTTCATCAATCAAGCTGCTTTCATGGATAAAGTAGGATTTTTCTTTGGATGGAGGACTATTATTATCCATACTTGCCTGGGCACGCTGCAATACTTTCAAAACCCTCAACCCTTCTTGTCCATCCGTAAGTGGCTGTTGTCCGTTTATGGCATTAATAAATGCACGACATTCACTGGTCAAAGGTTCTTCCCAGGTTTTTGAAAGATCTATCGAAGAGCCTTCTTTTTTTTCGGGAATGGGCACTCCATCTTTCCAGGAAATTTGGTGTGGGTAAAGCATGAGTTTTTTATCAATGGGAACCGTGTCGTCAAAAACCACCATTTTTCGATCTCCAATGATGACCATTTTTTGTTCTTTAAATGGATGTAACCAGGAAACAAAAATATGGGCCCCAATTCCTGAGGAAAACTTCATATTGGTTATTGTTGTGTCCGCAATATTGGGGTGGAGTATGTTCGTTCCCGTTGCAGTTACCTCTACGGGTTCTTCTCCAACAAGAGATAAAATTACCGAAATATCATGAGGGGCGAAAGACCAAAGAATATTTTCTTCGCGTCGAATTTTACCCAGGTTGAGTCGGTTTGAATAAATATATTGAAGCTTTCCGAGTTCGCCTTCCTGAAGCATCTTTTTGACAGTTTGCACCGCTGAATGGTATTGGAGAATATGCCCAACAAAAAGAACTTTACCTTTTTGTTTAGCAATTTGGACCAAATCCTCTCCTTCTTGAGCGGTCATGGATAAGGGTTTTTCTACAAAAACATGTTTGCCAGCAAGAAGGGATTTTTTTACCAGGGAATAATGTTGTTCTGCGGGAGCAGCGATAGCGATGGTATTGATATCTGGAGATGCTAAAACTTCATCAAAAGAAGTAGTTGTTGTGATTTCTGGATATTTAGTAGCTTTTTTTGATAAAACCTCCTCGGAGGAGTCGCAAATTATTTTTAATATGCCAAGTTCATGAAATACGCGAGCCAAATTTTTCCCCCAATGACCGGCTCCAATTAGTGCAAGGTTAATTTTGTCTCCCAAAAATCATCTCCTGTTTTTAAGTGAATACTAATAAGCTACGAAAAAGTATAGCCCATGCAGAAAACAAGAACAATTTAAAAAACAAAATGTTACGATATGAATAGGTAGATTGATCTGCACAAATTACCTCAATTTTTTGGGGTCGCCCCAAAGGTTGTGAATAATCCAAATCATTGTATCGATAAACAGATAAGCTCATGTTTTTAAATAAAAAATCCGCTAAATTTTACATGAATTAGGGATTTTACGAAGTCTGCGGGTTTAAGGTTTGCCAGAAACTATAGGAAAAGCCACTTAAGGAGTCGTTGTATGGCAATTTTTGAGGGGAAGGTTATTTTGGTAACGGGCGGTACCGGCTCGTTTGGAGGTTATTTTGTCAACTACCTCCTCGATAAAAACTTTAAAGAGATAAGAGTTTTTAGCCGGGATGAATTGAAGCAAGAGGAAATGCGCCTGAAGTTCGAAAACCCGAAAATCAAATTCTATATTGGAGATATCCGAGATAGAAGTAGTGTTGATGATGCCATGTCTGGTGTTGATTATGTATTTCACGCCGCAGCATTAAAACAGGTGCCTACTTGTGAATTTTTTCCGATGCAGGCAACACAAACAAATGTACTTGGGAGTCGAAATGTTATCGATTCTGCTATAAGTCATGGAGTTTCTAAAGTAGTTTGCTTGAGTACCGACAAAGCTGTTTATCCCGTCAATGCTCTTGGAATAACCAAGGCCCTAATGGAAAAGGTGGTGGAGGCGTCAGCGCGAAATCTTGGTGAAGGTGATACCGTCTTAACCATAGTTCGATATGGAAATGTTTTGTTTTCCCGTGGCTCTGTCATCCCTCTTTTTATGAAACAGATTAAGGAGAAAAAAGCTATCTCGGTTACCGAACCCAATATGACACGGTTTCTGCTTCCATTGAAAGAAGCCACCGGCTTGGTTACTTTTGCTTTGGAAAAGGGACAGCAGGGAGATATTTTTGTCCGTAAAGCACCTTCTTGTTCAGTGGGCGATCTGGCTCAGGCTGTGAAAAATATTTTCAAATCTGATTCCCAAATAAAGATTATTGGAATGCGGCACGGAGAAAAATTATATGAGACATTGGCATCAAAAGGAGAGTTGCTGCGATCAGAAGATATTGGTGAATATTTAAGAGTGAGTATCGATGACCGAGACTTGAATTACAACAAGTACCTGAAAGAAGGCGACAAGCAAATCGTTAAAACCGAAGACTATAATTCACAGAATACAGGTCGAATGACCGTGGGGGAGATCGAAGAAATGTTGTTGTCTCAGCCTGAAATTATTTCTGAATTGGAAAATAGAATCGGCTAGATAACAAAAACCCCAGGTTTCAGTTTTCTGCCTTTGCATTTTTTGTTTTTTCAAGAAGAGGGGCGCTTTACTTGATAGTAATCTAGATACCAATTGATAAATTTTTTAATTCCTTTTTGAATAGTCCATTCGGGTGTGTAGTCGAAGTCTCTAATCAAATCCGAAACATCTGCGTGTGATTTTTTTACATCCCCGCTTTGCATTGGCATCATGTTCAACTCAGCTTGCATCCCAAGATTTTTTTCAATCTCGCGGACATAATCCATCAACTGGATAGGCGAGTTAGATCCAATATTATATAACCTGTATGGTGCTGAAGAAGACGCAGGGTTTGGTGTATCGCCTTTCCAATTTGGATCTGGTGTGGGCAGTTTTTTTACAATGCGAACAATTCCTTCTACTATGTCATCGATATAGGTGAAGTCCCTTTCCATATTTCCATGGTTATACACATCGATAGGTTTATTGGCCAGTATGTTCCGAGTAAAAAGGAATAGGGCCATATCGGGGCGTCCCCATGGACCATACACCGTAAAAAACCTGAGTCCCGTTGTTGGAATTCCGTAAAGATGTGAATAGGAATGTGCCATCAACTCATTCGATACTTTGGTTGCACCATAAAACGAGACAGGGTGGCTGACATCGTCTTGAACAGAAAACGGGTAGTTTGTATTTAAGCCATAAACTGAGCTGCTGGAAGCGTAAACTAAATGCTCTACATTATTGTGGCGGCAACCTTCTAGAATATTGAAGGTGCCTATTATATTGCTTTGTATATATACTTCGGGATGCTCTATGGAATAACGGACACCGGCTTGAGCTGCAAGATGGATAACACGGTTGGGGCGGTTCTCCTGAAAAATCCGGTCTATTCCTTCCTTGTCGTCCAAGTTATCTTTGTGGAAGGTGAAGGCCTCATGTTTCTGTAGTATTTTAAGCCGATCTTTTTTAAGGTTGATATCGTAGTAATCGTTAAGGTTGTCTAGTCCGATTACGTCATAACCTGATTCAAGCAATTGTTTGGAAGTGTGGAAACCGATAAAACCTGCGGCTCCGGTAACTAAAATTTTCATAATCAAAGTATCTAGATATATTGGGAAGTAAAAACGCTCTTAGGGAGAACCTTTAGTCTGGTAAGAGATAAGATTAAGTGTGCCAGAGAGCCCGAAATAAACCTTTCAGGGAAATCATATTTTTAATTGTTGCAATAATCAAGCGTAATTAACCCTCGCAATGATATTTAGTCGAAGGTATAGTATTCACAAGTTTGTTGACTATTAGTAATCTAAAACAAGCCAAAACTTCTGCAATCCCCCTGCGCTTCCAACTGTGATAAAAAATACTCTCACTATTTTTGCAGGTAGAGCTTCCAATGCTCTCTTTCTTTTTTTGCTGACCTTGGTCGTCTCCCGTAATTTTGGTCCTGCAATATTCGGTGTGTTTTCTTTTCTCACCACAGTTGTGGTTTCTGCCAACTGCTTTTCCAACCTGGGTTTGGATGTTTGGATGGTTCGCGAAATCACCAAGACCCCAGGAAAAGCCAAGAAATACCTTTCCTCCATTTTGGGTCTGAAGGTGGGGACCTCTTTAATCACTATTGCTCTTGTTTTCTTAATATTCCGGGCGACGGGTTTGCCTGAGACTACTTTATACCTGCTTTGGGTTTTATCTATATCACTTATCTTTAATACGGTTTCGCAAACCCTGTGGTATTTTGGGGACTGTTTTAAAGAGTTTGTTTATCATTCCTTCCTGTGGGCAGCATCCAACATGATCAAGTCTCTAACAGGCATTGCGCTGGTTTTGTTTTACAGAGATCTGGAGTATTTGGTTATAGGAATCGTATTTGCTGAAGGTCTCGCTTTAATCCTGTCGCTATATATTATCCGGAGAAAGTTTGGTCGGTTTGCTCCCCAGTTTCAATTTTCGGTCTGGTGGAATTTTTTAACCCGATCTGCGCCAATAGGGATGGGAGTAATTTTCAGCGTCCTTTATTTCAGGTTGGATATTGTAATGCTGCAATTGATGACCGACGATAAGGTTGTTGGATTTTACAGTGCGGCTTATAGATTGTTCGAGGTCGTAATTGTTTTGCCCCATAGTTTGATGATCGTCCTTTTTCCAAGCCTGGTTGAAGAATTTCATGCGGATCAAAGAAAATTTAAAATTAGTTTCAAAAAAGCTTTTATAGTTAACTTGCTAGTGGGTAGTAGTGTTGCGTTGGTTTTTTTTAGTTTTTCAAAGGAAATTATTGGTTTGATCTATGGAAATGATTTCCTGTTTTCTGCCGAAATTCTAGAAATCCTTGCAATTGCAATTGCCTTGTCTTTTTTAATTTTTTTATTATCAAATATCCTCATTGTGTCAGGACGAGAAATGACCAATACTTGGAGTTTAGTGGGGGCAACCGCTTTAAATATTACTCTTAACCTTATTTGGATACCTACGCATGGAGCAATAGGCTCTGCCTGGGCTACCGTGGTTTGTGAAATTGTGCTGATCGCAGTACTGGGTTTTCAATCCCGGAAATATTGGAAGTCACTTTGATTGATTTCTGATAAAAAGGTTAGCAGCGACCGTAGTGGTCTTCATAGCGCAAGATATCGTTTTCATCTAAAAGGCTGCCAAATTGGATTTCAAAAATAATTAGTATTTCTGAGCCAGGGTTTCCCAGCCTGTGTTTGGCGTTTAGGGGAATGATGATGGAGCCGCCGACTTCTAAATGAAAAGTCTCTTCTAATTCAACTTTCGCAGAACCTGTTGCTACGGTCCAGTGTTCACTTCGGTGTTGGTGGGATTGCAGGCTAAGTGATTCACCAGGAAGTACCTCGATACGCTTCAATAAAAAATTAGGGCCCGAATCCAGAACCGTGTACGATCCCCAAGGTTTTTTTACTGTGGCAGGCATTTTCCCTTCGGGGTAACCCTTTTTATTGAGTTCCTCTACTAACTTTTTTACGTCCTGCGATCGATCTTTGGCGCAAACCAGTAAGGCATCTGGAGTGTCCACTACTACCGTATTCGTCAAACCTAAAGTGGCAATGAGTCGATCTTGTCCGTAAACAATGGAATCGTTGCAGTCCTGAGCCAAAATATTTCCAGTTAGAACATTTCCCTCTTTATCTTTTTCACTTACCTCGTCCAGGGCATTCCAGGAGCCTACATCGTTCCAGCCAATATCAGCAGGGATAAAAACGACTTTCGAAGATTTTTCCATAACAGCGTAATCAATGGAAAGACTGGGTAAAGAAGAGAAAATCTCGCAGCCTTCTTCATTGAGTTCTAGATGATCCGGTTTTCCACTTGAATTTTGCAGGCATCCCATCAGGGTTTCAAGTTGGGAATGAATATTTTTAGTATGCTGTTGTAATTCTTCCAAAATGACTGAGGTTTTCCAGACAAAGACTCCGCAATTCCAAAAGTAAGTGCCGTTCTTTAAATATTCTTTGGCAGTAGTCAGATCTGGTTTTTCCACAAACTGTTCAACTTGAAAAACATTTCCATCTTCTTTTGTTTTTTGGCCTTGTTTTAAATATCCAAAACCTGTTTCAGGCCGTGTAGGAGGGATACCGAGGGTTACCAGATATCCTTTTTTCGCCATGGTTTCGGCTTTCTGTAGCACCTTTATAAAGTTCTTGGAGTTTGTGACCACGTGATCTGCAGGGAAAATGGCCA
>JACKQG010008038.1_pt1 | contig 10401 bp, 10 predicted proteins | sample 8237621 | NCBI WGS metagenome assembly JACKQG01 (sample SAMN15677084, study PRJNA649215) | marine metagenome | biome: marine; feature: Black Sea; material: saline water; isolation source: suspended particulate matter (SPM) from the Black Sea western gyre | collected 2013-06-09/2013-06-10 | depth...
CCAAACGTTTTACTTTGCCTTGACAGCAGCAATTCTTTATGATAAAATACGCCTGAATTTTTATTATTTGAAAACGGGATGAGAAAAAATGTCAGCGAATTTAGTAACTACGGAAATTAAGGCATACGTTGATGCACTGTCTTCCAAACAAAAAGTTCAGTTGGTTGCCGATTTAATCCACTATGTCTGGCAGAAAATCAAACCAGATGAACTGAATCTGGAAAGGTTTTTTGAAGAATTGGAAATGATGGGAATCAACATAAACGAGAGTCCATCAGTTTATCCTACTGATAAAATTATCATGGGAGCAGGTGGTGCTCGAGCAGAAAGGATACGATAATGTTTGAACTCTACCGCTTCGGGAATACTGCCCTCCCTATCATACAGATCCAATTGTTAGAGATGGGGGTGTAAAATGGCGACGGAATATGAAACCGTCATAGGCTTAGAAATTCACGCAGAATTATCAACCAATAGCAAAATATTCTGCAACTGTAAAACGACCTTTGGGGCGGATGCGAATACTCAGACGTGTCCGATTTGTTTGGGCATGCCTGGGGTTTTGCCTGTTTTGAACAAGCGTGCTTTGGAGTTTACAATTAGAGCTGCTTTGGCGATGAATTGTAAAATTGCAGAATTTAGTAAGTTTGACCGTAAAAATTACTTTTATCCTGATTTACCCAAAGGTTATCAGATTTCCCAGTATGGTCTGCCATTGTCCTACGATGGTTATCTTGAATACGAATTTGATGGCGAGATAAAACGATGCGGAATTACAAGGGTTCATCTGGAAGAGGACGCTGGGAAACTGGTACACGAAGGTGTTACCAATAATCCCAACACCAGCCACGTAGATTTTAACAGGTCATGCGTCCCATTGATTGAAATTGTTGGTGAACCTGACTTGCGTTCAACTACGGAAGCGATTGCTTTTTGGCGCGCTGTCAAAGATGTTTTAGAGTATCTGGGCATTAGCGATTGCAATATGGAAGAAGGTAGCTATCGTTGTGACGCAAACATTTCTCTACGACCAGCGGGCAGCGAAGAATATGGCACGCGGACGGAGTTGAAAAATCAGAATTCTTTCCGTAATGTCCAGGCGGCGTTGGAATTTGAAGAGAATAGGCAAGCGAAAATACTAAATGAAGGTGAAGAGGTGATTCAGGAGACTCGTCTGTTTGATGTGGAGAGGGGAATTACTCGCTCTATGCGACACAAAGAAGAAGCCCACGACTATCGCTACTTCCCTGAACCTGACCTGGTGCCAATTGAAGTTGATAAAAGATGGGTTGAAGAGATACGCAGTACGTTGCCTGAACTACCGATGTATCGACGGCGGCGATTTATAGAAGAATATCAGATTCCAGAGTACGACGCGGCTTTTTTGACTGCGACACGGCAGATGGCGGATTATTATGAAGAGTGCGTCAAATTGAGCGGTGACCCCAAAACTTGCAGTAATTGGATTATGGTTGACCTCTCCAGTCTACTTAACAATGCTGGTCAAATTATTGAAGAATGCAAAGTAACTCCAAGTCGTTTGAGCGATATGATTAAGATGATTAAATCAGGCGCTATCAGCGGAAAGATTGGCAAAACAGTTTTGGAGGAAATGTTCGTTTCTGGAAAAACGCCTCAACAGGTCGTTCAGGAAAAAGGGCTGGTACAGATTAGTGATGAGAGCGAAATTGAAAATATTATTGAGCAGGTGATAGTAGAAAATCCAAAACCAGTTCAGGAATATCAAGAAGGTAGAAAGAAAGCAATAGGCTTTTTGGTTGGACAAGTAATGAAACTCACCAAAGGCAAGGCAAACCCGCGACTGGCCAACAAGATCTTACAGGAAAAGTTAGGAAGCTGAAACGTGAAGACGTGAAACGTGTTGCGTACTCAGTGTTTCGCCACGCAATACGCAACACGTAATACGCATCTCTGTATTATGTCAACCGCAACAAAAATTAATCTCAAGGGTTTAGAATTACATGAATTGGAAAAACTGATGCAAGAATGGGGACAGCAGAAGTTTCGCGCGCGTCAGTTGATGCTCTGGCTATATCATAAACGGGCGGCGAATTTTGACGAGATGACAGATATCTCTAAGGCGTTCAGGGCTGATTTGATGGAGAAGGCGTATATCAGCCAACCCAAATTAGTCACCAAAACAAACTCTGCCATTGATGATACGGTAAAATATTTATTTGAGCTTGAGGACGGTAACAGGATTGAAAGTGTATTGATGTACGACCGAAACCGTGTGACCGTTTGTGTTTCCACGCAAGTAGGCTGTGCGCAGGGATGCGCATTCTGCGCTACAGGCATGATGGGTTTCGTCCGTAATCTGACCGCCGCTGAGATAATTGACCAATTAATGGCTATTGAGTCTGATTTGGGCGGTGGCAAAAAAGCTACCAACGTAGTTTTTATGGGAATGGGCGAACCGCTGGCAAATTACAAACAGACGATGAAAGCTTTGCGCTTGATGATTGCTTCTGAGGGTTTGATGGTCGCTGCGCGAAAAATTACTGTATCTACTCTGGGTTTGGTTCCAAGAATCAAAGCGTTTATCAATGAAGGGCTAAAGGTTGGGTTAGCAGTTTCATTGAATGCTACGACAAATGAAGTGCGAAATAGCCTAATGCCCATAAACAAAAAATATCCCATCGAAGAACTTTTGGATGCCTCCAGAGAATGGGCAATTAAAATTGGGAGGCGAATTACAATTGAGTATGTTTAATTCGGGGTGTGAATGACAGCTCTGATGATGCTCATCGGCTTTGCAAAATGTTGCACGGTGTTCCGAGTAAGCTGAATTTGATTCCATTTAATGAAATCAAAGGTTTGGATTTCCAAAAACCTGAACCTGAAGAAATAGAAAAGTTTAGGCAAATTGTCGCCTCAAGATATTATGTTGCGCCAATTCGACTAAGTAGAGGGAATGATATTACCGCAGCTTGCGGGCAACTGAGAACACGATATCATCCATGAAACATAAATGCCTGTCTGTATTGTATGAATACAGGTGAAACGTGATGATGTAACGGTCAAGTACGGAGACTTTATCTTATTGTTTATTTCAGGTAGAAATCATAGAAATTTCCCATGTGTTACAAGAGGGAAGAAACCGAGTTTTTCGGAAAAACTCGGTTTCTAGAAATCAAATTTTTCTTGACAGATTTAGTTAATATTTTGTAAACTAATTATAACGAATTGGATATCCCAAAATTAAGATTTCCTTAATCATTTGCGATATTTTTAACGATACAAAATCTTTTGAGGTTATCCATATCAAAGAAAGGAATAAGGGGACAATTATGAAAAAACTTGTTACCATGCTATTGATAATTCTAAGCATTAGCATTGGATGTGAACATAAAATAGGAAAAAAGATACCTGATTTTGATTTAGGGAAGGGCAAACTAATACATGAGGATGCTCCTATCGAAGCTATCCAATATCTGGAACTGGTATTGGATAGAGAGCCTGAAAATGTAGAGGCGCAATGCTATTTAACGATAGCATATAAGCGAGCGGCCGTAAGTCTGGGAGCAAAAGCTAAAGGGAGTGAAGAGAAATACGCTCAAGGGGAGCAAAGGGAATTTAATAAGCTTAAAAATATAGATGTTCCAGCAGCAGAAAAACTTATTCAGATTGTCCGCGCCCAAAATCGAGTACACAAAGACGCGGTAGCGTTATTAGTTAATTTAGGGGGGGTTGCAGTTCAACCTGTAGTGAAAACTTTAGCACGGTCAGACGTGTTTCGTAACGACGCTGTTAATATACTAACGCAGATGGGGAAAAAACATTCCTCTGCAATAGAGGAATTGGGTAAAGCCATTGATTCCCCAAATACACCCGCCAAAATCCGTATAGATCTTGTCAGGATTATAGGGGACACAGGTGGTGCAAAAGCAACGCCTGTTTTACAAAAACATCTTAATTCCCCAGATGGTGGACTCAGAATGGAGGCAATGGTCGCCCTCTATAAACTTGGAAATAAAGAATATGAAGAAAAAATTATTGCGGGATTGAAGGATGCGGATGTCAATGTTTGTCGTGCTGCAGCTCATGGGTCGATAATTTTAAATAACGTCCAAGTTAATGAATTACTAGATGCTCTCAATAATCCTGATGAACAAGTACGACTTTGTGTAACGCGAGCTTTAGGCAAGCATATAGACAACAGCGCAATCAAGCCTCTGGTGAATATTCTTAAGAGCGATAGTAGTGCTGAGGTACAAAATGCGGCTGCCGGTTCTCTAATTGCTTATGGGAAAGATGTTGGGAAACTTCTTGTTGATGAGCTGAAAAAAGAAGAGAATTGGGAAGTGCGGATTAGAATAACGCGTGTTTTGAAGGATGATAACGTGATAAAAGGAATAGATGATATCAGCGAATATGAGCTTTACGAATATCATAAAAAGGAAGAAAATGTAATGGTAAAAACTGAAATAGCCGAAGTATTGCGTAAGTTGGAGCAAAAGTAGCGGAGGGAAATAAGTATCTGATACCACAGATTTAATATGAATTAAACCTGTGGTATCATTTCTTTTTTACTTAATGAATACCTTTAGACGCTTGGCATCTCTTCTGAAGGCGTACGCCTCTTGGTCTTGAGTATCTCTTATTATCTTTTCCCATTTGCCCTTATCATCATAAGTATCAGGTCTATCAGCTATGTTCTCCAGGGTTTCCCCCTCTTCTCCTATATACCAGCCCATTATTCGTTTCGGGGTTTTCATTTGGAAGCTGAAAGTATGAGTGCCACTCATCTGATTTCCTTCCATATCCTTAGCGCCAGATATGCTTACGGTATATCTTCGCGCTGCTTTCAGGCGAATACTCGGAGTGAAGTTGATGGTAGTACTCGAATCATAGTTAACTACGCCAGGGATATCACCGCTTGCTTTTGTCAGAGCATCTGGCAACGTTTCCATCGCACAAGTCACGGTAACAGAACCTTGTTGGATGGGTTCGCTAAAGGTTGCGCCTATGGCAACACCTGTATCCACTGGGTTTGTATAGTCGGGACTTGAGGCATCGGCGGGCGTCGCGCTTGTGGCTGTTGGGGGAATCCCGCCCCTCTTAGTAAACACTTTTGGGTTTCTTTCCTGTTCTTCCTTATTATTTCTCCCTACCACATTTACCCGGCCTCCGGGGCCCGGCGGCGTGACTCCGGGTATTTTACGTTTTGTCTGAAAGGTTATAACTGTCCCAGCCGTACCCCCACATGTTACTGTAGCACCCTCTTTGAAATCTTCACCGGTAAGGGTTATAGATGTTCCACCTGTTTCCGGTCCGCTAGTCGGTGATATGCTCAATAAAACAGGCACTTTTTTACATCCAGCGCATCCTCCCATCATCCCAGCCAATATTAGACTTAGGATAGATATGAGCACGATGTACTTTGTCTTCTTCATTTTTTTACTCCTTATTATGACTTTGGTAAATTCGGGTGTAATCCCAAAACACAAAAAAGATTCTATCTTGGTTTTCGGCGATCGGCTACGAATTTGCCAACTTAGAAATTTGTTTCGCACGCTTTTATTTCGGACGCTAAATCTGAATTGCGTCCGAAGCGAATAGCGGAATTGCGTGCAAAACATAGAAAGTTGGGCAATTGCTTGGGTTGAGTAGCCCGAAGAGTGTATCGAAACCATCATTTTTTAATCTACCAAAGCCAAGTTATAATCAGTTGTAATTTACTGACTTTTCCCGCGTTATATTAGCAGTTTCAAAATACCCCACATAAATGAAGTTGTGATATTTTGAAACGTTCGGATTATATTATACACCTTCACGTTCTCTTTGTCAATATAAAAAATTCTTGACAAAACAATATCAAAAAGCTATAATCAGTATATTATTCTAAAATAATTGTGTCTTGTTATTAGGGGGTATATTCTATTGAATTACTTATGGAAAATTTTCGCGATAATTTCATTTGGCATGTTAATCTTTCCAGGAGTATCATCATCGCAGGAAAATATAAATGAGAACGTTGGAACAAGGGGATTGGGATTTTTAAAGATTGGCGTAGGCGCTGAAGCAATCGGCATGGGGGAATCTCATGTTGCTCAAGCTGATAATCTCTTTGCTTCCTATTGGAATCCCGCGGGATTAAGCATGATGCAACGGGCTCAGTTAGGCTTTATGCATAATCGTTGGTTTGAGGGAATTAACCATGAGTTTATAGGCTATGTGCATCCCTTAAGCACATTCGGAGTTGTAGCAACAAGTTTTTCATATTTGTCCTTTGGAGAACTAGAACGCAGAGATGCAGATGGAAATCTGGGGAAACCTTTTCGCCCTTACGACCTGGCTCTCGTCTTTTCCTACGGCAGAAAATTTACCTCTGATTTCGCTGCGGGAGTAAATCTGAAGCTCCTCCGAGAGCAGATTGATGATAAAAAAGCCCAAGCGATTGCCTTTGATTTGGGAGGAAAATACGATGTTCCCCATACAAAATTAACTCTTGGAGTTAATTTTCAAAATTTCGGAACGAAAATTAAATTTGTGGAGGAATCCTTTGCTCTTCCTCTAAATTTAAAAGTTGGCATGGCTTATGGATTACTCGACAACTCTCTCGCTATTGCAGCTGACCTAAACCATCCATGGGATAATGATGTTAATCTCGGATTTGGTATAGAATATACTCCCATAAAGCTGTTTCATCTGCGTTCAGGTTATCGATATTCTTTGGGTGGAAATGACTTGGGCGCCGCTTCAGGTTTGACGGCTGGACTTGGACTTTCAATTGAAAGCTATCAAATCGATTACGCTTTTGTCTCCTTTGGAAATCTGGGGCCAACACATAGAGTTTCTGTTCTGGCGAATTTTTAGTTGTTTTAACTTGACTTTGGTAAATTCATTGCTCCCCTTGTAGGGCTTCATGCCCGTCGGGAGTACAAAGCTGACGCCCACTGTAAGGGCGGGGCTTGATGCCCGCCTTTAACACAGTCATATTAATTATAGAGACGTAAAGGACAATGATACAGAAATTGCCAATTATAAGTTCGCGTGTGCCCAGATAGTCTTTGATCTAATTTCGGTGAAAATGATTTACCGGCCCCCGTCCAGTACCTATATCATAAGAATAGCGTATTGCATTGGTAACGTAATCTTTGGCAATCTTCACAGCGGATTGTAAATCATTGCCCTTTGCCAATTCCGCCGTAATCGCCGCAGAAAAAGTACAGCCGGTTCCGTGAGTATTCTTGATTTGCAAGCGTTCGCTACCGTAGTAAATGAATGCTCGCCCATCGAATAGCACATCTATCGCATCTCCGCTCAAGTGCCCACCTTTTACTATAACATTAGTCGCACCTTTATCCCTTATTTTTTGCGCAGCCAATTCCATATCCCGCGCATTTTCAATTTTCATCTCCGCAATCACCTCGGCTTCGCTTATATTGGGGGTAACCAGATAGGCAAGCGGTATTAATTTGTCTACCAAAATCTTAAAGGCTTTAGCGCTTATTAGATGATGTCCGCTGGTAGAAATCATAACCGGGTCTATGACAAACTTCGAAAGACGGTACGCGTTTATTTTCTCACAAACCACTTCAATTATTTGACTATTGGGTAACATTCCCGTTTTGACGGCATCCGCTCCGATGTCTGTCAGAACGGAGTCAATTTGAAGAGCGACAAATTCGGACGGAAGATCAAACACGCCCTGAACGCCTACGGTATTTTGCGCGGTGACCGCGGTAATAACCGATGTTCCATATACCCCTAAAGCGGCGAACGTTTTCAAATCCGCTTGAATTCCGGCACCGCCACCAGAATCTGAGCCTGCTATCGTCAATGCTTTTTTAATAATCATTTTCTTATCCCAGATGAAAGCTGATTGTATTTGAAAGACAAACTATCACCTCTGCGCGAAAAGACAATCGGGGATGCGCTAAATAAATAATCTAGTGCATCCCCGATTCAGCAGAGCAAAAACATCGTAATGATGCTACTTTTCATTAGACGTTTTTGCTTTAATCAACAAAGGCTGCCGCTTTTTAACTTCGCCCAACTCTTTGAGTCTGATTAGCATCTGTCTGACATCTCGACGAAAAGTGTCGTTAGAAATAGCGAACTTAACTCTCTGTTTTAAGGTCAGTTGGCTGTTTAATTCTTCTCTTAATGTCTTTATGTTCTGAGCAAAATTACCTTCAATTTCATTAAGTTTATCCAAAGCAGTTTGTAATTCTTCTTCTGAAGCATTGCCTTGCTCATCAAGACTTTTGAGATTTTTAAGCGCTTCTCGTTTCACAATCCAGTATTTTTCTCTTAGCTCCTGCATCTGGTTAAATTTCGGATAGAAAGATATCAGTTGTTCTTGGGAAAGAGATAAGTCGTTGGTGAGTTTCCAAATGTAAACAACATCAACAACTTCCGCGATATTTTCGCCTTTGCGGGTATCTGCCGCTTTGAGAGGTATTAAAATGGCAGATGCGAGTGCGGCAGCGGCAATAACAGTGATAATTGTAATCAATCTTTTCTTTGTCATAATTTAACCCCCTATTTAGAATTATTAGGATTGGTTTTCCGACATATTATAACTAATAACCAAGAGACACAATCGCGTCTAGAAATTCATCATCCGCGGATTTATTTACATCAACAACTTCCATAATTTCTACATTAATTATAAGATTACTTAGCAAATCCCTAATTTCGGCTTCCTCCTCTGGTTTGACTTCATATCCTACTGATGAATATGCATCCTGGATAATATGGTCGTTCTCTATTGAGATTTCAATGGCCGGAATAACGATATCAAGCTGTTCAAGTTGAATCGCCTGTGCATCATCAATCAGCAGTTGAGCAAAGATTGCCTTTGGTGATGTGACCACTTCAGTCGTGGTTGTATGATGTAACATTCGATATCCTACCAGCGCGGAAAATACAAGAATTAAAGCGGCAGATGCTATTCCGACCAATTTTAATCGCGAGAACTGCAGGAAAAAAGTTTTACGATGCGACTCTTTTTCCATTTCCCGCATCATCCGTACATGCAGCATAGGAATGAAGGCTTCCCACACGTCTGGGGATGGATATTCTACTTCCAGACTGCCGGCTAATCGGATTGTTTCTTCAAAAATCTGATATTCTTTTCGGCAAGCATCGCAGTTGTGAATGTGATTTTCTACTATTTTCAATTCATCCGCAGATAAAAACCCTTCCAAATATCCTGGTAACAATTTCTGTACTTTTCTACATTTCATCTTAACTATTTCCCTTCCACATAAGGAGTTAGTAACTTACGCAATCTTCGCGTAGCATTAAACAGATGCGCCTTAACACTACCAGTCCGCAATCCCAATTTCTCTGCGATTTCCTTAAGCGCCAGACCTTCATAATGTCGCAAAATAAAAACCTGTTTTTGACGCGGAGATAATTGCTCAATAGCCTTTGAAATTTCAATTTCCAACTCCTTTCGTTCAGCATGTTTGTCAGGCATATCACTGGATATACCTCTATATGAATTCTGATAACTAAACAGAATATCATCCTCAAGAGCGACGTTCTGATAACGCTTACGCTTGCGAGTATAGTCAATACAAGCATTCTTAGCTATTCGATATAACCACGTATAAAATGCGGCTTCTCCTTTAAATTTGTCTAATGCTTTAAATGCCCGCAAAAATATTTCCTGTGACAAGTCAAAAGCGTCATCAACATGATGAGTAAAGTTATACGCCAACTCATAAATCTGCTTTTGATACTTTAGCACCAATTCGTCAAAGGCTTTCGTATCGCCAGACTTGAATCTTTTGACCAAAAATCCATCAATGTCCGTTTTCATGAGCAATTCTTCTGTATAGACGATTGCATGTATGAAAGGTTTATGAAGGGAAATTTTTCCTACTACGAATCATCACGCCGCGTTCGTTACTCTATTCTACAAAAGGAACACTAAGGAAGAAAGTAATTAGTAAAGGTAGAGAGTATGAGAAATGATTAAAGCCACCGATCGGATTCGAACCGATGCTCTGACGATTACGAATCGTCTGCTTTACCGACTAAGCTACGGTGGCTTGTAGTCAAAATCCTGAATGAGGATTGATAAATATGTGGGGTTTTATCGTTTATCTGGGAGGAAAGAACATCACAATTTGTCAATGCCGAGGGGCAGAATTGAACTGCCGACACGTGGATTTTCAGTCCACTGCTCTACCGACTGAGCTACCTCGGCGGGAATACTGTCATAAATTATAATATAATTTTGTGATTCTGTCAAGTATTTTTTTTAGTTAAGAAACCCGTTTTCTCAGAGAAAACGGGTTTCTTGCGAAAAATTTTTGGCGATGTTCTATACCGTACCGCATCGCTTCGTCAAGAAAAGCCTCAATATTATAAAACGGTGTTCCTGCCACAATCCCGTTACCGGCGGCTATACACATACCG
>JACKQG010008040.1_pt1 | contig 10400 bp, 9 predicted proteins | sample 8237621 | NCBI WGS metagenome assembly JACKQG01 (sample SAMN15677084, study PRJNA649215) | marine metagenome | biome: marine; feature: Black Sea; material: saline water; isolation source: suspended particulate matter (SPM) from the Black Sea western gyre | collected 2013-06-09/2013-06-10 | depth...
ACTTCTCAACACATTATAACTTATCCCTCAATGCTATACTTATGCAAAGCTCTCTCATGAGAGGGGAGGATCAATGAAAAATCTCGGGGTTATGCAAAGGTCTCTCTCATAGGGAGGGGCTTGATGGGGTTGGATTGAGACGCTCCTTCTACCCGATATAACGTTGAACCACTTGTTCCACCGATGCCAGGTAGGAGCCACCAAATAAATTCAGGTGGTTCAATAGGTGGTACAGGTTATACAGGTCTTTTCTCTCCTCATATCCAAGGTTCAGCGGAAATGCTTCGTGATAAGCATCGTAGAATTTCTGTGGCAGTCTGCCAAACAATTCGGTCATGGCCAGATCGGCTTCGCGCAAACCAAAATAAACCGCTGGGTCAAAAATGCAGGGGACTTGCCTTGCGTCAGGAAAATAATTTCCCGACCACAGGTCGCCATGCAATAATGCTGGTTTTTCTCCTGAAATATCGAGATAATTTTCCAGCTGGTCACAGAGCTTGCTCAGGTTTTTGTCAATAGAAAGGGGAAGTTTGCCGAATTGACGTGCCAGTTCCTGCTGAGCCCGCAACCGTTGGTCACGAAAGAAATCCAGCCCATTGCCAGTTGGGAAATTTTTCTGCAAAGTGCTACCAATATAATTGTTGTGGTCGAGACCGAAGTTGTTATGACTGACTCTGTGAAGCTCAGCCAGTGAGCGAGCAAATCGGACAGGAAAATCCGGCCCTGGTGCAGATTCTTCAATATATTCCAGTATTAAAAAAGAATCCTGCCAAGCCAGAGGTTTGGGGATTTTTGGCCCTTTTACCGCTTGCGCGAGATGTTGCAGGCCTTTGGCTTCGGCGGCGAAAAAATCTTGTGGAGGGTGGGCATTCTGTTTGAGAAAAACCTGTTCACCATTGTTCAATGTCAGAACGGAGGTTTCATTGATGCATCCTCCTCCGGTCGGTGAAGAGGACTGCACTTTCACGTCCTGCCCAAAAATGGGTTTCAGGAGTTCGCAGATTTCTTCATTCATGCTTTTTTAGCAAGTTTGGTTTGCAAATGTTGCAGGACTTTGGGGCAGGTGCGCTCCACCATCTGATAAACCGTTTCAAAACCTTTGTCGCCACCGTAATAAGGGTCTGGCACTTCGAGGTCGCCATCATTTTTCGGATCAAAAGAACGAAACAGGAACAATTTATCCTGAAGTTCGGGCTCAGGTCGCATCTGTTGCAAGGCATCCAGGTTGCTGTGGTCCATGGCCAGCACCAGATCCATTTGCTGGAAATCGGAGGCCTGAAATTGTCGTCCCCGGCTATTGAGTTGAATGCCGTGTGACCGGGCAGTTTGTTGCATTCTGACATCGGGAGGACTCCCCGCATGCCAGCCGCTAACTCCGGCAGAGCTTGTTTTAATACGATCCTGCAGTCCCTCTTTCTTGACAAGGGCCTCAAAAACACCTTGGGCAAGCGGGGAACGGCAAATATTTCCAAGACATACAAAGCATACTTCAACGGTTGAGTTCATATGTTGATTTACCGGGTAATTACGTTTAAGATATGCACAAAATATTTGTACCATAATAAGGAATTACTCTGCATCATTTCAACCTCAACTTTTATCCCCGACCTATTTTCCAAGGAAACTGAACTTTGATACCACGATACTCATTGCCAGAAATGACGGCCATTTGGGAGCCGGAAAATAAATTTAAAATCTGGCTGGAAGTAGAAGTTCTGGCTTGTGAGGCTCTGGCTAAAAAGGGAGAAATCCCCAAGTCCGCCTTAAAAGACATTCAAACAAAATCCCGATTCAATGTGGAGCGCATTGATGAAATTGAACGGGAAGTCAAACACGATGTGATCGCATTTTTAACCTGCGTGGCAGAACATGTTGGGGAATCGGCTAGATATATGCATATGGGGATGACTTCTTCGGATGTTCTGGATACCGCTTTGGCGGTACAGATGAAGCAATCCGCAACCCTGATCTTGAAAGAGCTCTCAGCGTTTAAGGTTGTTTTGGAAAGGCAGGCGAAGAAATATAAGCTCACACCTACTATCGGGCGGTCTCATGGTATTCATGCCGAGCCCTTGACCTTTGGTTTGAAAGTTGCCAATTGGTATGAAGAAGTTAAACGTAATATAGAACGGCTCAAACGAGCCCGGAAAACCATCGCCTACGGACAGATCTCTGGGGCGGTAGGAACCTTTGCCTGCATCGACCCGGATGTTGAAGAATATGTCTGTGCCAAATTAGGGCTGAAGCCGGCCCCGGTTTCGAGTCAGGTGATTCAGCGCGATCGTCACGCCGAGTTTTTTTCCACTCTGGCTATTATTGCAGGGACTATTGATAAAATCGCCATTGAGATCCGCCATCTGCAAAGGACGGAAGTTTTAGAGGTGGAGGAGTTTTTCTCTAAAGGACAAAAAGGTTCATCGGCAATGCCACACAAGCGCAATCCGATAGTTTCTGAACAAATGTCTGGTCTGGCTAGAATAGTGCGAGCAAACGCTTTCGCAGCGATGGAAAACATTCCGCTCTGGCACGAACGGGATATCAGTCATTCTTCCGTGGAACGGGTGATTGGGCCGGACAGTACAATTTTGATCCATTATATGTTGAGGAAAATGACAAAGTTGATGGATGGTCTGATTGTCTATCCGGATAATATGATGCGCAATCTGGAAAAAACAGGTGGCCTTATTTATTCCCAGAGCGTTTTACTCGCTTTGGTGAGGAAGGGCATTACCCGGGAAGAAGCCTATAAGCTGGTGCAGAAAAATGCCATGCAAAGCTGGACTACGGGAAAAGATTTTTTAAAGCTTTTGAAAAAAGACAAGGCTATAATGCGACTCTTATCCGTCACTGAGATTGATAAGACTTTTAAGCTAAAAACTCAATTTAAAAACATAGACCAGATTTTCAAACGGGTCTTTAAGAAATAAGAGAGGTGAATCATGGAACGTCTGGAAAAACTTTATGAAGGAAAAGCCAAGATCCTTTACGCCACTTCTGATCCTGATTTGTTGGTTCAGTATTTCAAGGACGATGCTACGGCCTTCGATGGAGCAAAAAAAGGGACTATCATTGATAAGGGTGTGATGAATAATCATGTCTCTAGCCGGATTTTTGAATTTCTGGAAAGAGAGGGCATCAAAACCCATTTCGTCAAAAATCTCAACGACCGGGAAATGCTGGTGAAAAAGCTGGATATCATTCCCGTAGAAGTGGTGTTGCGTAATGTTGCTGCTGGTAGTTTATGCAAAAGACTGGGCATTGAAGAAGGGCGGGTGCTGGAAACTCCGATCCTGGAGTTTTTTTACAAGAGCGACCCACTGGGTGACCCCATGATCAATGAATGCCATGTCGATGTTTTTGGCTGGGCCACTAAGGCAGAGGTGGAGATCTTGAAATCAGAAGGACTCAAAATCAATAACCTGATGAAGAAATTTTTTGAGGAACGAAGCATTCGTCTGGTAGATTTTAAGGTGGAATTTGGTCGGCATAATGGTGAGGTTCTTCTTGGTGATGAGATCAGCCCGGATGGATGCCGCCTGTGGCATTGGGAAACCAATGAGAAAATGGATAAGGATCGATTCCGCTTTAACTTGGGAAATGTGGAAGAAAAATATCAAGAAGTGTATAACTTGATTTGCAATTAATTTTTTTCACGCCCGTGAACCAGAAAAGCCAGGATATAGATTGCCAAAGCTAATAGGTAAAGGCTTTTGGTTCCCGATGCCATGGAGCTGTATTCCAGCAATCCCCCGCATATAGCCCCCATGAGGTTGTAGCCCAGAGATGTCGTGGGTTCCTGCCTGGTGGCAAAAATCTGCGAAAATAACATTCCCGCAAAAAACAGTGGCACTGCTGTGACCATGGCCCCTACGATCCATTGCCCCGCCAGGGGTAAGCCTAGAAGCGAATGGGTGGGAAAGGCGTAGCTGACGGCAATAGAGATGAACAGAATAAAAAATATTCTGGTTTTATCAAAAGGCCCTTTGCGAAGAATGAAAAGGTTGGCAACGAAAATCAGTGCCAGTATGGATGCAAAGACCAGAACGTTGACCTGCCAGGTTGACCCGAACAATAAAGACATTTCAGTGACGCTCTTGGTTTCCAGCAATAAAAAACTTGCGCCCAGTAGAAACAATGTCCAGTCGGTTTCTTTAAGACTTTTTCTTCCAGCCGCCAAAATGATCGATAGTAGGGAAATTGAAAGTATGACGCCACCAGCCTCAAGATAGTGGGAAGGAATACCCGGACGATCCAGATAAAGATAAGGCCAGTCATCAGTGGGTGGTGAGATGAGGTTCGCGATGCTTGGGTTATTATCTTTTAATTCTTTAAAGTAATAACCAAAGTCATTAACAGGCTCAGCTTTTGACCCGGCGACAAGGGTGAAGTTAAATAGAATGGGATTTTTTTCGTAGTGAATCAATGGGTGAACCCCAAAAACATCGATTAAGATTTTAGTGAACTTGAGAGTGATGGCCAGGTTTGGGGACATATGGTACAAAATCATCACTCCCTCTGGTTTTAAATGCTCCCGTATGGATCGAAAGGATTCTGTGGTGTAGATATAGTTGTCGAGACGGATGGAGGACATGCCGGACAAGAGGGTTTGACTATCCAATGTTCCCAGAATGATGACATCATACTGCTTTTTGGTTTTCTTTAGGAAGGCACGGGCATCATCGATATGAACTTTCACACGAGGGTCATCATACGGTTTCTGGTAATTTAAATCTTTGCCGAGTTTCCAGATAGCTCGATCAATTTCAACGGCATCAATGTTTTTAGCGCCCTGCTCAAGAACCAGGTGCACATCATTCCCAGACCCTGCTCCTAATATCAATACATCTTCCCAACTTTTTGCCAAGCGGTAAGGGAGCTGGTATTGCTGTTTAATTTCTTCTGTAATAGCTTTTTGAGAATCAAGCGGTGGAGAGAAATTAAGCATATATTGGTGAAGAGAGCCATTGACATTGATAGATGTCATTTCTGGTGTTCGACGGTCGTTAGATTTATAGTGGTTGATTTTATAATAGGGTGACCAGATTTCATGGTCTTTCTGGTAAAGGTTTTGAATCAGATAAAATACCAGCCCCAAGCAAAGAATTGAAATGATAGAATTTTGTTGTTTCCCGGCTAGAAAAAGGAAAAGGATTCCGCCGAGACCAAACCAGGCTAAAGGCGGGGTAGAAAAATGGCTCAATAAAGAAAAAATCAAGAGTCCGGCAAGACTTCCCGCAGTATTGATGGCATAGGCATGGAGAGCCGGAAAGTTTTTAAACTCCTTGCCCATTGCGTATCCCAAAGCGATAAATGGCAAGGCAGAAAGGCTAAAAAAAACACTCACTACCGGAACCATTCCCCATTCTCTACTATGTGGGGATAGGTCCATGTAAAGAGCATACATCGCCTCCTCAACTTTTGGGGCGGCGACTAGAACATTACTGAAATAAACACAGGCTCCTGTCAGTAAAAGTAACGCAGGAGGGAAGAATTGCGTGAGATTCCTTTCCCCTTTCACCCGTATCATTCCGATACCCATTCCCAGAAAAGCTGCTACCAGAACAAGGTTTATAAAATAGGCGGTGATCCTGACATTGGAGGGGATGAAACGAATTAATGCGAGTTCAAAAAAAAGAATTAAAAAACTGTAACCGAAGAGTTTATAAGAGGAAGGAGAGAAAAGACTTCGAGGCTTCAAAGTGGTTTTGCCTTTCAGATTTTTAAAATGAGAAACCGATAATTAAATTTCCTTGCACTCCATCTTTTCAAGAGGCTGGGCCTGACATTCTATAGACTCTGTCATGCCGTTTGCCACTTTGGCGCAGGCGGTGCTCATGCCTGTCATGATGGTATCGTCTCTGGCCATGCCTTTGACCTCCTGGCACACTATCTGATCTTTATATTTAATGCAGATTTCGCATTGATATTTGTTTCCGGTCCAGAGAAGATCGATGGAAACGCTGGCAACGAAGGCGAGAAATACTAGAGTGACAATTGCACCTTTGTTCATAGTGGGGATGTTTTTTGTTTTCAGGTTACAGGATGAGCGATGTTCGCTTCCCGGCCGATAAAATAATGTTGTCGATAGAAGATAAGCTCTTTCAGTGACTCGCGGATATCGGTGAGGGCCATGTGTTCGTTACTTTTTTTGGGGAATTTGGGGCCATCCGGGTACCAACGGTTTACCAGTTCTTTGACGGAGGTCACGTCAATACTTCTGTAATGCAAGTGATCATATAAATCCCGCATGTATTTGGAGAGAAATTTTCGGTCTTGGTTAATGGAGTTGCCGCATAGAGGGGAGGTGCCTTTAGGGCAGTATTTCTTGATAAACTCCAAAGTTCTTTTTTCGGCCTCCTTTTGATCTATCAAGGATTCGCGAACCCGCTTAACCAGTCCCGATGCATTGTGATGCTTGATATTCCAGTCATCCATTTTGTCTAAAATTTCGTCTCGTTGATGAACGGCGATGCAGGGCCCTTCTTCAAGGATATTCAGTTCGCTATCAGTGATCAGCGTGGCGACTTCAATGATGACTTCTTTTTCGGCATCTAAGCCGGTCATTTCCAGATCCATCCAAACCAGATTGTATTTAGATTTTCGAGCCATAAAATTTAACTTTATTTTTTTCTTGAAGTTTTACCGCAGAGGGAAAACTTTCTGATTTATATCAAAAATTAGCCTGTTTTGGCCGGTAAATCATATTTCTGTGCAACCAAAATTGCAACTTTCACTGCTTGATAAGGTCTCCCCCGCTCTAATTACGCGAATTCAGAGCGTATTGTATCTTAAATTTATGAAAATTTGAACCCTTCATTAGGCAAATGCCTGAATAGATAAAGTTTTTTTGAGCTTAGTTTAATTGCCGTGCAAAACAGGGTGAGGCATTTGCTTGCGAACACTTGCTTTTAAAAATTCAGTCATGGGCAAGGATAACCGCTTAATGATTTGGGTCTATGTCTGGGGTTTAAAATTATGAAAAGTGAAAAAACTAAAGGGGAGCAGGCGGGCTTGGAAAACCGCCTGCCCCCCCCAAGTGGAGGAGACGGGGGAAAGACTTGGTCATGGAACCGAGTCTGTTCCCCCCCGAAAGGAGGAGAAAAGTACTATCTGAATTCTATATAATTAATATTAAAAAAGTGTTAATCCAAGATTAAAATATTTTAATCTTGCGCAAGAGGCTTATGTAAAAGAATGGGGGTGGAGGACTAGAGAATGATTGGTGGTTATTAATTCAAAAGGTTGTCCAGATCGAGAACGGCGTCCATATAAGTGTTTTCCACCCTTTTGAGGTTCTTTTCCAGCCAGAGGTCGGCAAAGTTCGGAGGGAAGCGGGCGAACCCTTTTACTTGCTTGATAGCCATGCGACAATCCTGATACCATGAAATATTTTTATTAGCCCTAAAAACTTTCATAGCTTTTTTGAACTCTGCAACGGATAAGTCCGGTTTGTGATCACCAAAGTATGCAAACGCCAGCCCCACCCGACTCAGGCCTTCTTCAGGTTTTAACGTGGTTGATTTTTTGAAGGCTTCGGTGGCCTGGGAATATTGTTTGGAGGCCGCAAGGGCATTGGCTAAATGAAACCAGACATCGTAGTGACCGGGGTTGGTTTCCGTAAGCGCTCTGGAGATCTCGATGGCTTTGTCTAATTGTCCCAGACGTGAATATGTATTGGTGAGTTTAAGTTTAGTGTAAAGAATGATGTTTGCGGGAGGGTTTGCGTCAAGGGTTTTTTGCCAGTAAATCGTAGCATCTTCAAAAAACTTTTCATTATCCAGACTTTGCGCCTTTTCAAGGGAGTTTTTATATTGTTCCTCTGATAAAGCCGCGCCAGGTAATAAGACGAGACACAGGGTTGTAATTTTTATAAACCAAAGAAAACGGGTTTCAAATTTCATAAAAGATATTTACGGACTGGGTGTCAGCTCTTCCTGTAAAAATAATGGTTCTCCTGTTATCAGAGGTAGCAGAGATTTTTTAATGGTTTGAATAAAGTGTTCTTCATTGTTCATGATTTTTTCCACATCTTCGGGGCGCAAATAAAAAATATTGGAAGCAGTGCCCTGATTGGTGTGGAGGACGGCTTTCTGGCATTCCATATTGGCGTCTGAGAATACTTTGGTTTCCATCATGAATGTGCCAGGCAGATTGTGAGTCGATAGTTTAACGGATCTCCCGATAGTTTTCATTTTCAGTTTAACCTCTTGGAAATGCGGCTTTTCTGCAAGATTCGCAACGGATCTTCCTTTGAATATAGATGCCAGCGGTTCCTTGTCGATAAAAATCCGTTGCAGGTCTTCCTGAATACGTTGCCGGATAAAAAAGAAATCGCCGTAGTCAATGGGCTTGCCGGTAGAGTCGATAACTTTAAAGACATCAAAAACCTTGTCGTTCAAGGTCTGAATATTGGCTTCGACAATATCCAATTGGTTAAACGCCAGCACCGCAGAAATTTTGTGAAGAAATCCCTTGGCATCCTGAGTGCATACGATCAATTCAGAAGGCTGCCCTGGTCTGAAAAGCATTTCTGCCAAAAAAGGTTTCCGCGAATGGATAAATTTGTAATAAATTTCCAACTGCGATTGCAGTTCCCGGGGCAGGCGAACCATCTTCAGAAATTCCAGCTTTATGTGATTGGGAACACTTTCCCGTTTTTTGTGATGAAGGGTGTATTGGTAGAATAGTTTTAATTGCTTGATTTGCGAGGAGGACATGTCCATTTTGGTTCCACCCCGGTCCGCATGAGTCAGCAGAATCAGCATCTTGAGTCGTTCCTTGTCATGACTGACAAGGTCAAGCACCATGTCGTAAGTGTCATCGGCTTCAGGATCAAGAAGCATCAGGTCATACATGGTCAAATGTTTTTCCACTAAGAAAGAAACATCGTCTACTCTTTTTGGTTTGTCACTATATCCCAGGCTGTTTAGAATCTGTGGAATCATTCGTGCCCCAACCAATTCTTCATTCTGATCGCCAACTTTTGCGCCTTTACCGATATCATGTAGTAAAACTGCAAGCTTAATGGCTGTTTTATCTCTTTGAGAGTGATAAAGTTCTGAGAGGAAGGGGTCGGCCGTATCACGAAATTCCAGTCCGTTTAAGACATCCAGAGCGGAAAGAATATGAATATCTGTAGGGAATTTATGCACATAAATATCCTGCAACATACCTTTCAGATTATTGAATGCGGGAATGAAATAATCCCCCAATATTCCGAACTCATGGAGCAGGCGAAGGGCTTTTGCAAAATATTTCCCTCGAATATAACGCTTGAAGCAGTTCTGGATTTCCAGCTTGGATTCTTCATCCATGAAAATCGGATATGCCTGGTCGACATGTTGTTCAATAGCACGTATCACTTCATAGGATAAATAATAGTCTCTTTCAGCAACCCATATGAAAACTTTGAAAAGCCATAGCGGATCTTGGGTGTATAAGTTCTCGGGATTTTTCTCAAAGTAGACTTGATTTTGAGAATTGAGGGAGAAGAATTCTGAGAGATTTTTCTTTTTTTGAGTATCTACCGCCATGCTCTCCCAATAAAGGTTTCGGCTGAATTGCTTAAGGGGATAAACCGCCTCAAAAAAATATTTTTGAAAAAAGGTCTTAACATCAAACCCCATAGACTGGGCAATCTTTTCCCGAACTTCATAGCTCATGGTATCCCTGTGGGTTCCTTTCTGGAAAATGTGCAGGAATAAACGGGTTCGGGACAAAAGGTGAAGCCCTTTTTGCATATTCTTATAAGCCAGTGGGCTCAGTAGATTTTTGGAAAACAATTCATTGAGCAGTTCAAACTGGTTGGTGGTACCCAGATTTTTCAGAAAACGTATAGAGACCAATGCCCAGTAGAGGCGGCGCATTTCCTCCTTAATATTCGGTTCCTGTTGAAAGACGGTATTCTGCACCTCGTAGCATCCGTCATGGCTCAAGCAATGATTTTGAATCTCGTCGTGATAAAGCAGGCTGACCGTTTTAATGGAGCTCTTGAATTCACTGTAGACTAGAGAGTTTCCGGCTACAAAGCGATGCTCCAAAAGTGCTAAAAACTCTGGAACTTTGGTCGGGTCAAGATCTCGCTCAAACGTTTCATTTTCGGTGTAGCAGGAATTGATAGAAGAAGAAAAAATATCCTGAAAGATGAACAGGTATTCAAAATGCCGGATGATTTCCTCAGCGGATTTTTTATCTTTATCGCTAAGGGCTGATTGTGAAATGATTTGGATATCCACGTCTGACCGGAAATACATTTCCTCTCTGCCATAACCACCGCGGGCGACTATGGCTATGGGGACGGATTGCGTGGTCCACTCCTGATCATGCTGATGATTGAAATACCAGACGGCTGAATGAAAGCTGGCTTGAATAAGTGTGTCTACCAATGCGGTTTGCTTGAG
>JACKQG010008042.1_pt1 | contig 10399 bp, 5 predicted proteins | sample 8237621 | NCBI WGS metagenome assembly JACKQG01 (sample SAMN15677084, study PRJNA649215) | marine metagenome | biome: marine; feature: Black Sea; material: saline water; isolation source: suspended particulate matter (SPM) from the Black Sea western gyre | collected 2013-06-09/2013-06-10 | depth...
AAACTTTACAGCCAGAATATAGATGGGTACAATTAACATAGCCGCCGGAATCATCTGCGTAGTAAGTAAGAAAAATAGACCAGGACCCCGGCCGGGAAATTTCCAGCGGGAAAAGGCATAAGCCGAGGTAGAAGCCAAAATAAGGCCAATGAACGCTGTAGTTGTAGTTATGGCCAAGCTATTCCAAAGCCACAACAAAAAGGGTTTTTCAAAAATAATTCTGTAATAACTGTAAAGTGAAGCATCCTTTGGGATAATAGCTAAAGAGGTTGATAGTAAACGGTCACCGGGGCGAAGTGACACACTAATAATACGCAATACGGGGTAGACCGCAATAGCGCAGGCAACTATTAAAGTTAAGTGAATAACCATCCTTTTAAATGGACTGTCACCACGACTTGGCGATATAAAAAACCGATAAATATTACTTTGTTTATTTTTGTTTTTCATGTTTATTCATACGCTCCTTTCAACCCATGGGTTATTCGGATATAGACTGAAGCTATGATAAAAAGGACAATAAAGATTACCATAGCAAAGGCTGCAGAAAAGCCGTAACGATGGTATTCAAAAGCTGCTCTAAATAGAGCGGTAACTAAAATATCAGTGGTTTCCAGTTCGTTAGCATTAATCATATAAGGAACATTAAAATTATTAAAAGTCCAGATGATGCCTAAAACAATCGCTGGGGTAAGTACCGGTTTTAGTAAAGGTAGGGTAATATTACGAAACTGCTGCCATCGGGAAGCACCATCAATCTCGGCAGCATCATAGAACTCTAAAGGAATACTTTGCAGCCCTCCCAGGATAATAACCATCATAAAAGGGATACCCAGCCAGATGTTGGTGATGCAGGCTGCCGCAAAGTTCCAGAAGGGGCTGATCATCCATTGAATGGGCTGCATCCCTATACTTTTTAACATCACATTAATAAAACCATATTCATAATGGAATTCACCCTTCCAGGCTAATACCGCAATAATCTGAGGAACTGCCCAGGGGAAAATTAATAGAGTACGATAGATACCCCGTCCCCGCATTTGACGATTAAGGAGTATGGCTAAACCTAATCCTCCGGCCAGATGAAAAACCACATTGACAGCTGTCCATAGGAGAGTACGAAAAAGCAAGGGGAAAAATCTAATCTGTTTTAATACCGGTTCGGAAAAGATTAATCCAAAATTTTTCAATCCCTGAGCCCAGCTTAAAGTATAACTCCGAAAATGCCGCAAGCTCATATTAGTAAAAGCTAATCGCACTTCATAGCTAACGGGGTAGATAACCAACATAGTTAAGCCAAAGATTGCTGCTATCATTAACATATAGGGCAGGGTATATTTACTCTTAAAGATTTTACCTAATACCAGGTAAACCAGGATCTCAAGAATTATGGTACCTAAAATTATATAAAGTACCATACTCCCCAACTCTTTTATGGTGTTTACAGCAAATTCGGCGGTTAAAGCTTCCATTCTATCCTCCCTTGCCTTATCAAGACTGTTACACTTAGTAAAAAGATTACGAGGGACGAAAAAATCGTCCCTCGTATTTGTTTTAACTAAATTTATTCCAAAGTCTTTATGCAGGAGTCAGCACTTGACTGCATTAATTTAGCAGCATCTTCAGGAGACTTGGTATCAGCTAATACTGCCAACATTTCAGGTTTCATAGAATCCCAATTACAACGCATCTCTAATACTGTAGGCATCGGTGTGCCTACTACCATCTGGTCAGCAGAACCCTTAAGAATAGGATTATCGGTAATCAATGGATCATCTAAAGCTTCTTTTACAGCCGGTAGACGGTTCAGTAATTTGACCATCTCCAACTGTTTTTCTTTAGTGGATACAAATCCGATGAAATCCTGGGCTGCTTTCAGTTTGTCTCCGGAAATACCCTTAGTTAACATAAAGTATACTCCACTAGTATAGGGTTTAGGCCACTCACCGGTAGCAGAAACTTTAGGAATTCGAGCTACTCCCAAGTTCTCACCTAATGCACTAACATAACCACTTATTGACCAGTCGCCATTAACAATCATGGCAGCTTTTCCTTCTTTAAAGAGGGTATCAGCTCCATCATAATCACACTCTGGAGGCACAATCTTGGCATCAAATTTCATGTCATGTAAGAATTTTAGGGTAGCTACCATCTCTGGGGTATTAAGAGTGGGGGTAATTCCATCTTCGGCAAAAACTTTCCCCTTAAAACCTCCCAACCAGGGAACTAACCAGAAAGGTTCAGTCTGGTTCCACACCAGGGCATAATTTCCTCCGGTGGTCAACGTTTTGCCTACGGCAAATAATTCATCTGTATCTTTGGGAGCTTCTGCGATTAGTTTCTTATTGTATAGAAGCATCAGTTGATTACCATTGGAAATGGGAATACCCCAATATTTTCCTTCTAACTTAACTGCATCCATAGCTGAGCCGACATACATATTTAAGTCAAAGAGATTATCGACTGCTTCAACGATATCTGCAGCCACAAAGGGACCGGCATGGTCACTTACGGTCCACAAAATATCCGGGGCTGCGCCAGCCAGGCTGGCAGTTAGAAAGTCTTCTCGTAGAACTTCTACATTAAGCTTTTTAACTAACTCAACTGTGATTTCCGGATGGGTTGTCATGAATTCTTCAATTAAGGATTTATTCCAATCTAAGGCTTCTTCACCTTCTTTAGTCCAAAGGATCAGGTTCACTTTAGCACTGGCTATAGCAACCATACCCATCAACATTGCTAAAACTAACAAAACTGTTAAAAATTTTCTCACTTTATTTTCCTCCTTTAAATTTAAAAACGTTTAAGGAAATGCCAATTAATTATTCCTTAATCTTTTTTACCACCTCCTTCTGTTTTAAAATTTCTACTTTTCTTGCATGTGCTTGCTTTGCATATATTCTATTTTCTATATATTATTCAAATTTGAATGGATTATATAACGTTCAAAAAATCTCACCTGGAGTGGAGATATGTCTATGGTCCCCTGTAATACTTCTCCTTCGGTAACAAATCGCCAATTTCCCGAAGGTAATTCAAATTTTTCTGTTTCAATCCCATTATTCGCCACAATCAATACTTCACTATTACCCTGCTCACCCCTAAAGAAAGAAAGCAGGTTACCTTTTCCATAATAAATACGGATTACACTACTGGTAAGTGCGAGAATTTCACGGCGCAATTGAGCGAGTTTTTTATAATGAGATAAAAGATTTTCATCTACAGTATCCCATTGAATAGGATAACGTTGGGCATCATAAAATTCTTTTTCGCCCAATATGCCTCGCTCATCACCCTGGAAAATTACCGGTGCACCGGGTATAGTATAAAGCAGAGTGGAAAGCAGCATTAATCTTTCTACTCCTTCAGGTTCGGGTAAATCTCCAAAATTGCCTCCCCCTAAATCAGTAAGGATACGTCCGGTATCATGGGAGCTGACCAGATTAAAACCCATCGCAGTAACATTTTCGCCGTAAGTTCCAAAATAGCGGCTTAAACTAGCCAGGGCATTTTCTCCATCAATACTCCCTCTGGCAAAGTTAAGCAAAATATCTCGCCCTAAGGCATAGTTCATTAGAGAATCAAATTGATCTCCTTTCACCCAGGATGAATCAAGCTGCCAAATTTCCGCAAGGAGATAAGCATCTTCTTTTTTCTTCTTGACCAATTGACGTACCTCATTGAAAAACTCTTTGGCTTTAACTAATTCATTGGGTACATCTACTCTCCAACCATCTGCACCAAAGCTTAACCAGTGGCATACCACTTTGAGGAGATACTCTCTTACCTCGGGATTACCGGTATTTAATTTAGGTAAACTCCCTACTCCCCACCAGGTCTCATAGGCACTCGGGTCACCAGGGGAAAAAGGCCATTTATGAATAAAATACCAATTCCAATAGGGGCTATTTTCCCCGTTCTTTACCACATCCTGAAAGGCCCAAAAACCTAAACCGGTATGATTGGGAACAAAATCCAAAATTACCCGCATTCCTCTTTCATGTGCTTCGTTTAAGAGTTCCCGTAAATCTTCCTCGGTACCAAATTTGGGACTCACTTTCAAATAGTCATGAGTATCATATCCATGGGCACTGCCGGAATCAAAGATAGGATTTAGATATAAAACGGTTACTCCTAAATCCTTTAAATAATCAAGTTTCTCTATAATTCCAGCCAGGTCTCCACCAAAATATTGATGGCAGCAATGTTGAGAGGAAATAGGGGCATCCCAATTCATTAAAGAAGGACCTTCTTTAACCCATAACTTATTCTGAGCCCACATCTGATTATAGAGAAATTCATCACTCTTCAGAGCAAGTGAATCATTTTCATGGTTCCCGTTATAAAAACGTTCAGGGAAAATTTGGTAGATTATGCTATGGCTTATCCATTTAAGTTGAGGAAAATGGTCAATGCCATTAAAAAAGAAAGATTGGGAAGGATCTTCTGGCAAAGATAACTGAGTACCATCAACAGTAAAACCAATAAAACGGTATTTCAGGGAATCTGAAAATTCCAGTGACAGCCGAAAAACATCTCCATATTCCCATTGTAATTGCCTTTCCATAGGCCATTTATTTTCATCAGTAACCAGAAACACTTTCGCAATCTTATGAGGTGAGGTTTTTAACCTTATTACCAAACGTTCATCAGCAATACACAAATAAGCCGGGTCATCAGGATTATGCACAAGAACTACTTCTTCTGTGATTTCTTCTTTAATTCTACAAATTGCATTCTGGCCATTAAACCCATCATAAATGTACCCAACAGCGTTTGGGTCTACCGGACCTCCATCACGAGCAACCGACATATCTTGAGGCCATTTCCCATTAATAAAAAATTTATACTGGTGCTCACCTGGTTCTAAGTCTACGGTGATACTCCAGGTTCCATTAGATTGTTTTTCCATAGGCCCTTCTCCCCAACTATTAAAAGAACCACGTAAACTTACAGAGATTACTTTCTCATCTTCAAAGGGGATATAAGTAAAAGTAAATTCCGCTGCTAAAACCAAGTCATTTATTAAAAAAAATATTGAAAGACCTAACATGCATCCGATAACGAATTTCTCCATCTTTTTTTATTCCTTTTTATTTTTGGGATAATTATTATCTCTATTTAGATTTTTCCTCCTGAGGATCCCCTTATTATTAATTGGGTAGGCAATTCTACCTTTAGAGGTTCTTTTTTACTCCCCTCTATTAATTGAACCAATAAACTGATAGCGGTAATTCCCATTTCATAAATTGGTTGTCGAACCGTAGTCAGGGGTGGTTCTATATATGAAGATAATTGAATGTCGTCAAAGCCAATAACGGCGATATCTTCCGGAATTCTTAAACCTTTTTCCTTTGCCGCTCTCATCGCCCCAATCGCATCTAAATCATTGGCCACAAAGACTGCGGTAGGAATTGTTTTAGATTCTAATAGTTTATGCATTGCTTCATAACCACTTTCTTCAGTGTTAATACTCTCCATAGTTAACTCGTTACCATACTCAAGATTATGTTCTTTTAACACCTGAAGGTAACCTTCGAATCTTTCTTGATTAAAAACAAAATCAAATGAACCACCAAGATAGCCAATTCTTTTATGTCCCAAATTAACTAAATAAGATACCGCCTGGTAAGCTCCCTTCCTGTTTTCAGCATCAACATAATTTGCTTCTTTATAATCTATTTTCCCTGTAAGTATATAAGGAAAGTTGTTTTTGCTTAGTTGGATAACTCCCTTATCATTTCTATTTACTCCCACAAGCAAGAGCCCATCGACACGTCGGTCATGGAATAGTTGAGAGTAGTTGAATTGATGTTCGTTTATAAATAATAAAAGATCGTATCCTTCAATTTTAGCTTGATGAGTAAACCCGCGGAGAATCTCTGTATAAAAAGGATTACCAAAGGTTTTATCTTGAGGGGATGGAATGATCAGACCGATTGTTTCGGCTTTATTGGTAGTGAGTCTTCTGGCTGTTGCGCTTGGATAATATCCCGCTTCTTTGATGGTCTTCATTACTCTCTCTCGAGTTTTTGGGGTAACTTTAGGGCTATTATTTATAACTCTTGAAACGGTGGCTTTAGATACGTCAGCTAATCGGGCTATATGTTCAATGGTCTTTCTCATTTTTTCACCCTAATAACGTAGATAATGTAAGCGGTTACATTTAGTATTAAAATAATATACTTTTTTTAAAAAAATGTCAAATCTTTTTTCCCACCCCACTTTCTCACATTGGCGCTTTATGATATAATCGTTTAATGAAAAAATCAATGAATTGCTGTAAGGAGTAATGATGGTTACCAGAAAAAATTTCGGGCGTACCTGGTGGGGGAATGCCTGGATAGAAGCAATGGCACGAATTGATCACGACACCAACCGCTTGCCCAGAGGCAGAAGTTATGCCAACGGTGGTAGAGTACAAGAGATTCAGATTTGTAACGGTATTGTGGAAGCAAAAGTAAAAGGTAGGCAACGAAAACCTTATCAAGCAACAATTTACTTGCAAAAATTTACCCCGGAACAATTCGCGAAAATACAATCCTGTATCGCCGAAGATCCGGCCTTAGCCTCTGAACTGGCTTTAGGAAAACTACCGCAAGAGATGCTGGATCGGCTTGCTCAGGAAAATATTTCTCTTTTACCAACTTCCTGGCAAGAGCTTAACGCAGACTGCTCCTGTCCCGACTGGGCCAACCCCTGCAAGCACATCGCTGCAGTTTACTACCTTGTTGCTAGTGAAGTGGATAAAAATCCTTTTATTTTGTTTCACCTACGAGGTGTGGAAACCAACTCGCTGATGCAGGCCGCCGGTTTTGCAGAACCTGCCTCGGCTGCTGAAAACGAAGAAACTTTTATCCCTTATACGCAGATAAAAGTTCCCGCCAGAGACAATAAAAAAAACAATAAAGTCGAACCTGAGTTTTCTTCAATTTTAAGTTCTCTTTCTCAAGAAAAGGATAGCGGTGCCATTTTTGCCCTCCTGGAGGAATCCCCTTTGTTTTACCCCGAGGGTAATTTTAAACAGATCCTCTTTAAAGCTTATCAAAATATAGCAAACCACATCAAACAACTGCAGCTACTGGAAGAGTTACCCGGTTGGTCAAAGTCAAATATTTGCCTGCTCGATTCAGGACATAAGGTCTACCATCCCTTATCCGAAACTTCTTTTTTTATTTTTCTTCCCAAAAAAATCCCGGAAGGTTTGGAAGGTCCATCAAAAATAATTACCGTTCCCGAAGCCCTGGACGGAAAACTGGTTCTAAAAAAGAAAAAGGGAATTCTATTGCCTGCGGCAACCTTAATTGATTACTTTATAAGACTACCACTGCAGCTTTCTTCTGAAGAGAGCTCCCCTGAGGTAAAATTAATCAGCATCGCAACCACTATAGCCTTAGCCCTGGCGCGGGCATCAGCATTTGTGCCACAGATAAGGAATGACCAAAAAGGCAACTTTTTTGTGCGTTATATTCCCCTTAACCAGCTGAAAGTCACTGAAAAAGCTCTGGACTTTCTAGCGGCTCTCGTCCCGGCAACCTTTCTTTATCAAAAAGAAGAAAAATCTCTTCTTATGGGGCGAGATGCCGCCAGGTCTCTTTTATCACTTATCCTGACCTATATTGTGCATCGCTTTGCCGGGATCAAAGAAAGTAATAAGCTTTGTAACACCTTTTTTAATGGGAACTATTACCCGGTTCAGGACTTTACCGAGAAGCAGACCGCCAGGGTAATTACCAATTGGCTAAGCATATTAAACTTAAGTGGAAATGAAATTTCCCCGGCAATCAGGATAGAAATACCTCAGGGTACGAAAACTCTTTTTCAGTTACAGGTAGAGATAGAAAACAAAAAAGATCCCCTCTCCCCACTTATCCCTTTAGCGGATGTATTTACGGCAAAAAAAACTGTTTTCTCGCATCCCGTTGAAATGGTGCGCTTTACCGTAGCCCACCAAATTTCTACAGCTTCTACCTATTTCCCGCCTCTAAAAACGGTTCTCAGCAGTAAGGGAAAGACGTCACCACTTATCGACCCCCTGGAAATGGCCAGATTTATCCAAAATGGCCAACATATCTTTAATATGCTTGGTATACGCGTAATTGTGCCTAAAGAATTAAAAATACTTAGCTCGCCTCGACTGTCTCTGGCAGCTAAGCTTAAAGCCGGCGAGAAGCAAAATATTTCTTATTTTAACCTGGAAGAAATGTTAACATTCTCCTGGGAGGTAGCTCTGGGCGATCTTAAACTAACGCGAAAAGAATTTCTCCAGCTGGTTAACTCGGCAGCAGGGGTAGTAAAATTCAAAGAGCATTATCTATTACTGCAACCTGAAGAAGTAGCGCGAATAGTTAAAAAACTAAACCAGCCCTTGCCTAAACTATCTTCTGCAGAAATAATGCAAGCATCACTAACCGGAGAGGCCGCCAATATTCTTTTTCATTCTGATGATAAACTCCGTAAAATAATAGATGAGCTTACCAGGTTTAAACTGGTCAAACTCCCAAAAAGCCTGAAAGCAGTGCTTCGACCCTACCAGAAGCGAGGTTTTCAGTGGCTTTACTCTAATGCTGACAAAGGGCTCGGTTCCTGCCTGGCTGATGATATGGGATTGGGTAAAACCATCCAGGCGATTACCCTTATTTTAAAGCTCAAAGAAGAGAAAAAACTGGACCATCCTGCACTGGTAATCTGCCCGACTACCCTGGTCGGTAACTGGCTGAAGGAATGCAACAAATTTGCCCCATCCTTAAAAGCCTTGACATATCACGGACCAGAACGTCAACTTATTACTGCTCACACCGATTTAGTCATTACTACATATGGGCTATTGCGTCGGGAAGTTGAAAAATTTAAAAAAAGAAAATGGAGTCTTATTATTATTGATGAAGCTCAAAATATAAAAAATGCAGATAGTAAGCAGACCAAGACGGTTAAATCATTAAAAGGTAGTGGCTCTATCGCCTTAAGCGGAACACCGGTAGAAAATCGCCTGACTGAGCTCTGGAGTATCTTTGATTATTTAAACCCAGGCTACCTGGGCACCCGGCAGAATTTTTCGCGCCGTTTTGCCATGCCTATCGGAAAGTACCGCGATCAGAGAAAAATCGCCTTATTGCAAAAAGCCACCGCCCCCTTCATTATGCGCCGTATGAAGACAGATCGTTCCATCATACAGGATTTACCGGATAAAATAGTAAAGAATGAATACTGTTACCTGAGCAAAGAACAGACTGCTATCTACCAGCGTGTTGTGGACACTAATATACAGGAGATTTCCAACAGCGAAGGAATCGCGCGCCGGGGACTTGTTTTTAAATTAATGACCTCTCTGAAACAGATCTGCAACCACCCGGTTCACTATACCAAAAAAGGAACTGTCGTCAAGGAGCACTCGGGTAAAGCAGAGATGGCCATTTCCCTACTGGAAAAAATTGTTTCCGCCAGGGAAAAAGTGCTCTTGTTCACCCAATACAAAGAGATGGGGAATCTACTGGTACAACTAATCCAGACAGAACTTCGAATAGCACCTCTCTTTTTTCACGGCAGCCTCACCCGGAAAAAGCGGGAAATTATGATTGAGGATTTCCAAAACGGTAATGTCTCCCCGATTATGATTATCTCACTGAAAGCAGGAGGCACTGGCCTTAACCTGACCGCCGCAACCAACGTCGTCCACTACGACCTCTGGTGGAACCCTGCCGTAGAAGCACAGGCAACCGACCGAACTTACCGTATCGGCCAAAGCAGGAATGTAATTGTACACCGGCTTATTACTATCGGTACATTTGAAGAAAAAATTGATGAAATGATCAGCGCCAAAAAAGAGTTGGCTGAGTTAACTGTCTCTACCGGTGAAAAATGGCTCAGCGAACTCTCCAACCAGGAACTGAAAGAAATATTTAAGTTAAGCTAATTCTTCTCCCAGTATTTCTCCGGATAACTAACAAGGAACCGAATTTACGCCACAAAACCTCACTCAACCCCTTATAAAATAGGTTTTAGCGAATAACCACCCTAAGTGCCCTTACACGCATAATTTTAAAAAAAAGCTACTTTAAAACCCCTCAAAAATGGCACTTTTTTAACTAAAATCCCATCATCTCAAAATCTGAAAGTGGCTATTTATAAGGATTTTAGGATTTCGGCGAGGTAAAAAAAGGCCAAAAATGAGGGTCGTAAATTGCTATTTTTCGAAATTTGAAGTGCGTTTAAAGGCACTCTCCGTGCGTTTTTAGGGCATTCCTGAAGGGGGTCTGAAACCCTTACAAATAAAGGGTAGTGAGTAAGTAGGGACAGAAAACCGTTCCCTGTTCTTTTACCTGAATAGAGTGATGTCAAATGTTGAGACCTGAACTTCCCATCTGAAAAATCAAGATAATTTTAAACTTTTTTATGCAAC
>JACKQG010008043.1_pt1 | contig 10398 bp, 3 predicted proteins | sample 8237621 | NCBI WGS metagenome assembly JACKQG01 (sample SAMN15677084, study PRJNA649215) | marine metagenome | biome: marine; feature: Black Sea; material: saline water; isolation source: suspended particulate matter (SPM) from the Black Sea western gyre | collected 2013-06-09/2013-06-10 | depth...
AGCTTGAAGGACCATCTCGCCCTGGAAGTTCGAAGTACTGTTGGCATCGATAGCCCCAGTAAAAGTCGAAATACCAGCTACATCCAAAGTACCTTCAGCATGAACATCGAGTGCGCGAAGAACACCATACTCAGTTGGGTTGGCGAGTACACCACCGGTTTCAGAACCAAGCTCAGAAGCCAAACGGAATTCTGATTCGGATGCATCATAGTAAATACCAGCTTTCTTTGCAACACCATCATTATATAATGCATACCAGCCAAGGTCTTTGACGTTTGCACTGTTTGCATTAGCCATCTCCATCAAGTTGTCACCAATTGAAACAACAGTTGAGTTGATTGTAGAGGTTGTACCATTAACAGTAAGATCACCAGCAAAAACAGCATCGCCAGTAACTGTCAATTCCGATTGGACAAGAACAGAATCAGGACCACTTGAACCAGTCAGAATGACTCTTCCGGCATCTGAATCTATAGTAAGGTCACCAGCAGTAGTTTTAAATACTGAGTCTGCACCAGCCGTAATATCAACTTGGCCTGATGCTGCAGCTAACGTACCACCTGTACCTGAATGGGTTATTGTCAAGTCTGCGCCGACGCCCATTGAAAGGACGGCATCATCAGAAGTGAGCAAAAGATCGTTGCCTACATTGAGATCATCTCCAACATAGAGATCAGCCTGAGTAGAAATACCACCGGTGACCTTTAGGGCACCAGTTGTTGAACTTGAAGCAGCAGTAGAGTCAGCAATTGCAACAACACCAGAAGCGTTGATAGCAGCTTGTGTTGAAAGTCCAGTTACAGCAGCGTCACCAAGAACATTGAGGTCGTCTCCAACATAGAGATCAGCCTGAGTAGAAATACCACCGGTGACCTTTAGGGCACCAGTTGTTGAACTTGAAGCAGCAGTAGAGTCAGCAATTGCAACAACACCAGAAGCGTTGATAGCAGCTTGTGTTGAAAGTCCAGTTACACCGAGTGTAGAAGCCAGATCGACAGCAGCTGTTGCGCCCATACTACCTGTGATTGCGACGTGTTGCGAAAATACGCCGGCGCCTTGGTTCGCGAAACTTGTTCCACCATGGATAGCTTTGACTGAGAATGCTAATTTATCAAGTGATCCTTGAAGTGAATCAACATCGTATGGAATCGTTGGTCCAATTAAGGAACCACCGTCCGAGATTGATCCTGTTAATTGATCAAGTCTAATTTGTGTTCTAATAGCCATTATTTTTCTCCTTATAATTTAATATGGCTTGCACAATAAAATATTGTGCACTTATTACTAAACTATGACTAAAACTATGACTAAAACTAAAATACACATGGTGCATTTGTTAATATATATACTATTTATAAAGTATTTTCTTTAATTTTTTTATCTGTGTATCGAACACTGAACAGTCAGAATTTAAATATTCAATGGCTGTTTGGTGAATTTTGTTGTCTGGATCTGCAAATTCAAAAACGAAAACTTTTTTCTCATTAATATATGCATTATGTAATTTATGTCCCTTCAACATTAAAAAAGCTGCGAGGCCAAGATCATTTGCTACGAACATATGTGTTATTCCTAATTGGTACACATTTAAGTATTCAAGTCTGTCTAATTGTTACCACGTCATCTTCCTCAAGTGGGAGGTTGAACGTCAGCGAGCCTGTGGCTGGAGTGTCAATAGTATAGTCAAGTGTCGAACCAGACGCCATCAATACACCGTTCAAAAAAACTTGGTTTTTATGAAAACTTCTTGCGTTAATTGCAAAATCAATATTAGGAATGGTGAGAGAATTAAGCAGAGGATGAGAAGAAGTCAAGATGTACAAATCGGTTGTAGGACTTGTATCAAAAACAAAAGTGCCTTGAGGGCCTGAATCTTGTAATGTTGTACCTGAGCCGGTTGTAAACGTGCGGCTATTTGGTAATGATGAAGTTGCTTGTTGTAATAAGTAGCCTGCTGTATTATCGGTGGAGTCACCTGAAGTGGTGGTGGTTATAATGGCGTCAATAATATCATCTGTGTCTAAGGCGAATGCAAATTCAAGTGAGCCTGATGATGCAATTCTATAATCCATCGAGGCAGCAGCAATTTGAGCAGAAGAACCAGAATGTAACAATACACCATTGACTAAAATATCAATAAGATCTGGCTTTTGTAACACGTCAGAATAATTAGACAAAGGTGTTGGAAATTCTGATAAAGCTGGGTGGGAAGCTGTTACAAAGTAATTTTCTTTGCTTCTGCCCTTTGACAATATTGACACTGCCGACACTATCATTGAATTGGACCCAGTAGTTATTGTTATTCCGGCTCCTGCAGATATTGTTTTAGCAGATGGGAGCGAACCGGTGGAAGTTGCAACAATATATTCGGCATTTTGATCTCCTGATCCGCCGGCGGCAGTCGAATTTATTGTTATTGCACCTGAAGAGCCGGTTGCTAAAGATATTCCGGTACCTGATATTAAAAATGGTGAACCATCTTGTAACGTAGTCAATGAACCAGACAGTGCCGGAGCAGAAACGATACCACTAAACACTGAACCTGTTAATGTTGCGATAATAGAGTCATCTATTGCAAGTTCAGTAGAATCGATCTTCAAACCACCATTAGACTTTAAATCTGTACTAAAAACAGTTCCCGAAAGATCTAGACCATCACCGGCAGTATAGGTTGTACCAGTTGCCGATGATATCGTAATGGCGCCTGATGAACTTGTAACGATGGTTGTATTGCTTCCAGCTATAAGGTAGGATGTTCCATCAGTTAATTTAGTAAGTGAACCAGAAAGACCTGTGGTGACCCCTAAAGATCCGGTTATTCCAACATTTCCAGAGAATTGAGATCCGGTAAGTGTTGCTACGATTGCATTATTTATACCAAGTGTATAATTTCCGCCGGCGCCGCCGTCAACAACAGAAAATCCAGTAGATGGATTGAAAACTCTTTCAGCACCTAAAGATGATGTCGCCTGAAGTACTAAATATTGAGCATCTGCATCGCCTCCGGAACCGCCTCCGGCGGAACCACTGTTCCTAACAACTGTATCGAGCATATCGCCAACATAAAGAAATGCTTCAATATAATCAGGATTGTCAGCATGATCACCAGTACCTGGTGGATCCTGTTGAAAAAATATTCCGTTAAAATAATCTAAATACCAATCGCGGGTGTCCAAAACTGGAATTTGAGTACCAGAATTTTTAGCTGCGGTGCCTCCATAGAATGGTTTTGCTTCATATGCTATAGCAAATGCTGGTGGTACAAGTTGTAGAGCACCAGATGTTATATTAATTACTTGATCATTGATAAAAGGATATGTACCCTTAGACGAATTAGAAGAATTTGCTTCATAATCGGCAGGAAGCTTTAATTCAAAGCCATGGCGGCCGCTTGCTGTGGTGGTTCCGGCGATGAATGTTGCCTGTAGACGAAGAAACTCAACCTTACCAGTAATATCGTATAAGCCAGTAGATACCGGATCTGTTGAAATTGGTTCACCAAAAACAGACGCAGCGGCAACCGTAAGGCCAGAAGGAAGCCCTTCATTTGATAAACCTTTATCATTAGAGGTTTGGGCTTTACCAGCTAACTTCTTTATCGATACTAGTCTTTCTGTTTTGGCATCATATCCCATTATTCACACTCACGCCCATGACACTGACATGGATTCAATATTTCCGGTCCATGTTTTATCGGTAACAATTTTAACGACAATATATTCGCTTTGATCTACTGATTTTACACCCAATGTTGCAGTGTTGGTTGCACCACTAGCAATATTGCTGGTTAGGCCTCCACTCAAACAGCCGGCGTCATCGCCATATTGACCTGTTGCAAATGCCGTTGCAAGATCCATCCATCCGGTGGAGAACCCTGCCGATGTTTGAGGTAATTTGAAAAATACATTAAAGTTATTACTGCCTACTAAGTTTGTGCCGGACGATGTAATTGTACCTGTCCCTGTAATTGTAACATCAAACCCAGATTTTGAACCGGCGAGGGTTTGTGTAAATGATCGAATATAATCACGGGTGGAATTTGTTAACGAGCTATAATCTGGATTACCAGCTGGGGCCTCAAGTTGGCCACCTTCAGACACATCTCTAAAGTCCCCTTCATCACCAGATAACCCAATATTTTGAGGGGACGCTAATTCTCCATTATAGACTGCAAGGCCAGTGTTATAAGAAGCATTTATACCGTTTAGCGAAATTGCGCTATCCCATGTATTAGCACCATCAGTTACATTAGCTTGGGTGGTATATGATCCAGAAATTAATCTTTTTGCTTCACCTGTAAAGGATTCAGATGTAGTAGTAGATGTATCAGATATTGTTGCAGCCAGCACTTTATTGCTTTGTGCTGATGAAGTTGTTGTATTGCCTTTTAATGGATGATTCACTCTACCACTTACAGTAGCCGTATATGCCGTTCCACCAGGAATTGATGTTGGGCGGTCGAAACTAAAAGCACCTGTAATGAAAAGATCATAATCATAAGCCGTTGCAATACCTGTATTTAAATTTGGTAATGTAGCGTAGGCTGCAGCGGTCTTGGCTATATTTACACCTGGTCCGCTTCCTGTAATAGAAGTGATGGTTGAATTTGTCGTTGTTGGAAAACTGATGGCATTTGAATTACTACTATAAACATATTTGTATATATTAGATGTTCTCATCCTAAATGATCCAGAAGGCGATATAAAATACTTAATTCCAGAAAGAGAACTTGAGGTGGCGGAACCAAAACTTCCAATTGTTACATCACTTAATGAAATTGAAGGATTGGAAATATCATTGACCCATTCAACATATGTAGATTCATAATCGCTGCCAGTAACGGTATGGGTTACCCTGGCATAGTTCCAACCGTCTACCTGTGATGCAGAAACAACAGTGTAAATGCCGGTACGATAAAATTTAGTATAATCTGGTAATTCACTATTATCTTCACCAGGTGTCGCGGTGGTAAGTGTAAACCCAGACCCGTCGCCATTTAAATCGCTACCGTTTATAAATGTTGCCAAATCTGTTGTTTGAATAATAGCACCATTTACCTCTAATTTAAGTGAACCGGTATTAGCATTACCACCACCAAATGCATCGACAGGATAACTGTTACCAGGGCTAGTAGTAGTCTCGTTGATAGTACCAACACGGGAAGTAATTGTGGGTCCATATACACCATACCTATTTCCTGATACATTATATATGCCATTGGCATCCACAGCCGAATTGCCGGCTGTTGTCCCTACATTGGTATATTCCGCAAGGGCGAGTGATGATCCAAAACTCAATTCAGCTCCAGTACCGGCAGCGTTGACGTCGAGGTTGTTGACATTTGGTGCTGCTATTACGGAACCTACTGCACCAAAAGAAACTGTCATGCTATCAATATAACCTGTCCATGATGCGTCGGCCTCGACTTTAGCCACGATAAATTCATTGTTAGCAATTGAGCCAGTACCCCACGTTACGTAATTCGTAGTACCCACAGTATCTGTAAATGTACCTATATAACACCCTTCTCTATTACCTGTTTCGTTATATGTAAATGCTGATGCTGCGTCCATCCAACCTGAATTGTTGGTACCATTACTTGGTAATTTAAAGAACACGCGGAATTTATTATTTGCGCCGATGACTGTTCCAGCATCTTCAATTATCCCGTTACCAGCAATAAGGTAAGATATATCTCGTACTGGAGCACCGGAGGTGTTTTGAAATTTTCGATAAAAGGTACGTAAACCAGAAATACCCGAATAATCAGGGTTGGTGGGTCCATTTACAAATGTAGAAAAATCTCCACCATTAGTAGTATTCAAGGGAGAATATAAACGATCCCTATAATATTGAAGGCCATTTAAATAATTGGTGTTAGATCCTGTCATATGAATTGACGAATTCCAATCATAACTTGCATCTATAACGGCAGCCTGAATATCGAAGGAGCCGGATTGCAGTCTATAACTTTCTGACATAAATGTTTCAGCAATCGCAGTATTAGTATCAGTACTATTATACATCAGGATTTTGCCTACCACTGCAGGGCCGCCGGCTGACAAGTTGGACTTAAGTGGACTTGTTACATTTACGCTAGCGGTAACTGCACCGCTTAAAAAATAAGTGGCATTAACTGTTGATGATCCTGTAAGGTGTAATACTTTATCTTGTGTCTCACCGGCTCCAGTATCGATTGATGGCTTAAATTGGCTACTGAGAGAAAATGTTGGACTAGAACTTGCTGCTGCACTATTTGCAGTGTTGAATGTAATATTGTTGTTGTCATATGTATATTTATAGGCATTGGCAACACGTACCTTATATGTTGCTGTTCCACTACGGTAATAAGTAATTCCGGAGAGGTCGGCACTCCCGCTACCAATGAAGCTTATAGACTCCCCGGCTGTAGTTAATGCATCTGAATTACTGTCGTTTACCCACTCAACGTAATTTGTCGTTTGTGTAGAACCGGTTCTAATATGCTGAATTTGAGCATAATTCCAGCCATCTCTTTGACTTTGATGGGCAACTACGTATTGTCCTGTTCTATGCTTGAATGAATTAAAAGGATTACCATTGGAAAATGTTCCTGTGGTAGCAGTTGAAAGAAAAATAAACCCAGACCCACTGGCATCTACATATGATCCTGTTCCTAATCCCGATGTGCCACTACCAATTAAATTAGATGTAAGATCAACCTCTTTAATTGTGCTTCCATTAACAATCAATTTTAATATTCCGGAATCACCATCACCAAACGAATAGAATGGATAATTCTGAATATTGTTACCTTGACTATTAGAGGAAACATCTGCATTTAAGACGCCACTAATGTGTGTAGTGCCTGTGAAAGTAGCAATTCGAATATTGTTACTGCTTGTTACAACCGTGTAACTGCCATTTACATCCACGGCGGATTGTAGTCCGGCAGAGGATGCCACCGAAAAGTATGGAGGAGTTGCGGCCTGTTGATTGTTGCTTGCACCAAATGAAAGTAATGTAGTTACGCCAGTCTCTTTTGAATTTAGATCATCTAATGATGGAGCAGGTGATGGAGCAAGTGCTTTCAACACTTCATTAAACCTATCCACAGCTGTCCCTACAGGTGTTGCTTCTCCGAAATCAGTAAACAACCCGTCACTATAAGTTCCATCTTCTGGCACACCTATTGAACTTGTAATAGCAATATCACCTGAACCTAAATCTTGAATGATGCCGGCGTTTGAAAAATTGATTGTGGAAACATCAGTGATAGAAGTCGAGCCTGACACTGTCGTCATTGAAGAAGCACCGGCAATAGTTACTGCACCAGAAGATCCTGTAACAATAGTAATATTATTTCCGGCTACAAGATAAGAAGATCCATCATGAAGCTTTGTAAGTGACCCAGACAAAATAGGCGCTTTAAACATACTACCGCTAAAGAAACTGGTTGCTTCTATTGAACCGGTTGCACCAATATTTCCAGAAAACTGAGATCCTGTAAGAGTCGCGACTATGGAATTATCTACACTAAACTCTGTAGCTGTTAAATCAAGACCAGTGCCGGCGGTGTATGTCGTATTAGTATTTGTAGACGATACTGTAATATGACCCGCTGAGGAGGATGTTATCGTGACGTTTGTTCCTTCTCGAAGATATGACGAACCATCTTGAAGCTGTGTTAGCGAACCCGAGAATGCCGGTGCAGACATGATGGTGGTTGCACCAATAGAACCAGTCACTCCAACATTTCCAGAGAACTGAGACCCTGTGAGGGTTGCAACAATTGAATTGTCTATTGCAATGTTAATATCACCAGAAGTGCCACCGCCAGTGAGACCGGTTCCAGCTGTGATTCCAGTTATATCACCAACGTTTCCAGTAATAGTAATTTGACCATTTGATGATGAGGCAACCGTTATTCCGGGGCCGGCGACTATATATGAAGAATTATCATGTAATCTAGTCAGTGATCCAGACAAACCCATGAATGAAGTAATACTACCACTTGTTACTGTATCGCAATCGAAAACTGATATCTTTGCAGAATCTGTAGTATCACCAATTGAACCAGATATATAGAAATAATTATCCAAACCGTACGTTGAAGCATACCCTCCAGCAGGTGATATAACTATTGAAGAGGTTGTATATGCCTTGTTGCGACCATCGGTCCAGACAGTGCTTGAGTTTATGCCTGTCGTTATCATTGAACCTAAGGTTGTTATATCTATCTTTCTTGTATCATTCGGCCCATATGCAACTGAAATTTCATTTGACATTGCAGGAACTGGTCCTGCCGGTAAATTGTTTAAATCAAGCTTAACCTCATTAGAACCATTAAAGTTTAGTCCGCCGGCGGAACTCAAATCGACCTGTATTTGTGATGTTGAGGAACCGTCATATGAAAATGTTGTAATTCCTTGACCATGAGAAAGGGCCGATGGTACCTTTAAAACTCTAATACCAGAAGATGTAGACTGAATTGTTGTATCGGCTGGGTTTACTGCGATAGTCACAGGAGCTGAGCCGTCAAATGTAGTACCATTTGGCGTCAAACCATTCCCTAATGTTAAATCGCTTGTTGTTAATCCTACGATATATTTTAATAACGTTTTTCTTGTAGCGCCGGCGTCAGCATCATAAATAATTGCATAATCATTATTTTTATCGATTGTTGTTGTTGCTGTTGCTGAATTTGGATCAACATAAATTTGTGTGCCCGTTGAATTTAATGCGCCATTAGATGCATAATCAACAGCAAGTGTTATTGCTGCTGAATTGTTCCATGAACCTGCCGCCCCAACGGAATCTTTTATACCTGAACCTAAAGTTATTGCATTTCCAATTGTAACAGGAGATCCCAACGCGAGGATATCACCTATCGTCTTTTTTATTACCGCAGAACCATTATCTACTACAATATAATTAGCAAGCCCTAAACTTGAGTGAGCAGTCGGTACATTTGAAAAACTAAAACTAATGCCAGATGCTTCAGAAATTAAACCACCTGCTGTTTTTGGATCAACAGTTAATGTAACGGCCGATGAACCATCATATGTTGAGCCGGCAGATAATTGTAAACCATTGGAAATTGTTAGATCTTCTGTTGATGGAAAACCAGTTGAGCCAATTGTTAGTGAACCATTAGAATTTTTTACAATTGATATATTTGTGCCAGACTGTAAAAAGTCGACACCAGGCGAAACCTGTGTAATTGAACCGGTAATACCAAGTTGAGCTATAACCGAACCTTTTACGGTTAATGTCGACAAAAAATCAGAGTCGTCTAGACCAACCTGCAAATTATTTGGAGCAATTACTCTCGTTATGTTACCAGATGAGTCTTCCAGCTTTAATATATCTGTCTTTCTTAACTCACCCTTTGATGTTGATGCCATTATAAAAACCTATAAAACGATGATTTCGGATTCTTGTGATGGAGGAGCATCTCTGTTTCTTAATTCGCCGTCGAAGAAAGGAATTGACGACGTTGCTGCATTACTTAAATTTGATGAATTTGTTTCAGCAGGTGAAACTTTGGCTTTTCGTCCGGTGGTGCCTGGATCATTGAAGACTGGTGTTCTGAATACGCATGTTACTGCAGGGCGTGTCACGTGGCTCTTTCTGCGGCGTAAATGATTACGTCTTCTGTTCATGGCGACGTCGATTGGATCATCAATAAATAATGTAGAATATTGTCTTTGCTCTAAAATATCTCTAAATTGTCCATAACTATCTCTTCTTGAAACAGCAGATAATCTTTTTGGATCGGCAGATATTAGCCCATAACGGTACCCTCTTGGCTTTTGAGTTAGCAACGATGCATGTGCTGGATATGATCCAGTACCGGCGATGAAGAGGGTTGTAAGATAATAATAATAGTGATCTAAAACGCCATTATTATTATTGCCGACACCAAAAAAGCCGTTCAAAGAAGTTTGTTTGCCTATTTCAAAATTATTTGTTATATGTAACCCCGCCTCTATACCAATACCAGCGGCAGGTACAAAGTTAGAGCCTGTGTTTTCCCAATAATTGCCAGTTGCAAAATCATCCCTAAATTTATAAGTTTCAGGCCAGAAAGAACTTGTTCTAGTCGGAATACTTAATTTTCTAGACTTAACAATTTTTTCTTGTGACAATTGCAGCAAAAGTCCCTTGTCGACCCAGCCTAGTTTGGAGGGAGCATACGGCGGTGACATAGGATTGTGATAAACAAGACCGAAAGCGCTGCAGGGGCCATTCCTGGTATTTCCTGGCGTGAAGCCAACCTGGCTTGACTCTGCTGTGCGCAGGCCGGTGGGGGTGTCTACTGAGGGTGAGGACATTGTTTGTAATACTGAGGTTGTAGCAGAATCAAAATAATAGCCAGCATTGCCCGCTTGTTTGAACAATCTCTCAATTCCCGCC
>JACKQG010008045.1_pt1 | contig 10397 bp, 5 predicted proteins | sample 8237621 | NCBI WGS metagenome assembly JACKQG01 (sample SAMN15677084, study PRJNA649215) | marine metagenome | biome: marine; feature: Black Sea; material: saline water; isolation source: suspended particulate matter (SPM) from the Black Sea western gyre | collected 2013-06-09/2013-06-10 | depth...
TTGGGAAGTTTGCTCGCCGCAAGAGCCGCCCGATATTTCAGATAAGACCAGGGCGAATGGATGAGTTCATTGGATTGAGCCAAAGCTGGCTCAACATCAATTCCTTTGACTTGATAGAATTCAGACTGGTCGTAACCTCTCTCGCTTCTAATGGTAACCTGGCAGGTAGAAACAGGAGGGATGGTATCTTTAGTCACGCGTTCTATCAGCCAGTTGACCGTGTTCAGATACGGATAGGTATCTCCGTTTGTATTGAAGGAATCCTCCACACCGAGCAGCGAATAGGATTGTCGGCAAACCTTGACAATAGCCTCGTAACCTGCTTGTGGGTAGGCTGGATTTCCAGCGTATCCAAAAATAGCAAGGTTACGTGGAGCAATTATCGCGCAAACTTGAGGCAGGTCTGCATACTTCAGAATACCAGGCGCAGAATGGCGCGGAGTATTGAGCAGATTGGCGACAGCCTGAACCTCCATATTTTGAGCCCAAGCCTGATAGGAAGAGATATCCTGTATTGCCACTGCCTGTACTCTCTCGTCCAATGCCGCGGCAAACACTGTTTCAAGAGCAGCGCGGCTCAAACCCACTAAAGTAATCCGCTTCGCGTCAACATCAGGGCGTGCTGAAAGGTAATCAATACCGCGGATTAGCTCCAGAGTTCCTAAGCCAATAAGTGGCAGACCAGCGTTGTAGCCAGCAGTTTCAGCCCCGATATATGGGTCGCGCATCTCTTCGGTAAGCGGGTAATCGGGCTGAAGCACGAGCATACCCCTACTAGCCCATTGCGACATCATCATATTGATGTCGTAGTTGCATTTGCCGCCATCCGTGAAAAGTATCACCGCAGGCAACTCACCTTTCACTTCGGCAGGTCGCCACACATGACAGGGGATATAGAAATTCCAATCAAAATGGTAATCTACTCTTTCCAACACGCAACCGTTAATCAAATCTTTACGGTAAACTTTCTCTACTATCTGGCGCGGAGAACGGGAGAGAAACTCCTCAATCCCTAAGTCTTTTGCGAGCTTTTCCTTCACCATCCGCTGGTAATTTTCTAAATCTGCTTCATTGATGAAATCTTTTTTTATCAAGGAAACATTCTCATCGACTATCACCTTCAAATAATCGGAGATTGAAATACTTTTCTCTGTTTTCATCTTTTTATGTCCTCCTTCGTATAGAAACCAGGTTTTTCAACTTTTTTAATTATAATCGAAACCCATTACTTTGTCAACAACTTTCCACTCAGACTACCAAGATGGGCGCAAATGCCTACCAATACTGCATTTTACCTCATGGGTTCAAATGATACTTGGTTGAGTAGTCCCTTTTCTCGATTAGAATGATGGTTTGAACCTTAGATTTTTTTCTGATTATTCTTTTAAAAAGCAAGATTTTTCTTGATTTTTCATAGTGTAAAATTTAGAATATGGTATCAAGGAGCAGGTACTCGTACTTTTCCCTTTAGTTTGCGTAACCTAAATAATGTTAAGACAATTCATTCATTTCAACGATAAATCGTAGGAGGATGATTTTGCATGCTAATAAGATTTATGTTGCAAATATGGGGATTGGTATGATTATGCCAAGAGTTGTTGAAGATTTTCCTTTTGGACATATGTGGGTTTATTGGATCAAAGGAGAATACGAATATTATCCTGCTTATAGAGGATATTATCCTTTAAGAGCGGATATCCCTCCATCAGCAATCAAAAGCAAAATTAAAATTCTCAGATTTTTCGCTCGTAATTCCGTTCGAGGAAGGTATCAGGTTGATTTTCTTGTGGGAATTAAAAGAACAACTGAATATAGCGGATTATTTTTTAGACAGAAATAATCCGTTTTGCTTACAATCATATGACGCTCCAATAATTTCTTTTAGCCACTTCCTGCCCAGAAAAGAATTACTTTCTAATCAAGCAGGAGAAGCAGGAGAAAAGAGCAGAATTATAGGCTTTAATTTTAGCCGAGTAGCAGGGAGTAAAAGGTTAGAAAAACAAATCAGATTTTTAGGCTCAAGAATTCACCTCTATGGCCATCAGCATCGCAACCGAGACCGCACCATAGATGGCATCCGCTATATTTCCAATTGCTTAAGCTATCCCAAAGAAAGAACATTAGGACAAATCAATCAGTTTAATGGTCCTAAACAGATCTGGGATACAGAGGCCAAACATTAAGTGGTAAATTATAGAATATTTAGGACAAAGGAGTGATTTATGAAATTACCCAAACTTGCCATTAATAATAATCAATTTACTCTCGTTGTGGTTATAATGTTAGTTTTGTCGGGAATTATTTCATTTTTTACCATGCCTTATTCAGAAGACCCGCAGGTTTCGGAATCTGGGACCAGTGTTATTGTAATATACCCTGGAGCTAACCCAACAGATATGGAACAATTAGTAGTTGACCCAATCGAAGAAGCGATAAATGAATTAGATGATATAGATTTCATTGATTCGAGCATGGGAGATGGAATAGCTGTGATAGCGGTCAGGTTTGTATCAGGCTCGGACCCAGATGAAAAATACTCTGATGCAACCGAAAAAGTAAACACCATACGTGATAAATTACCTGATGATATTATGAGTTTGGAATTGTTCAAGTGGTCGGTATCAGATGTTAATATTTTGCAGGTCGCAATTATTTCAGATTCGGCAAGCTACAGGGAACTGGAGAAGCAAGCTAAAAGGCTGAAGAAGAAATTGGAAAAAGTTGGCGGCGTTAGAAAGGCTGAAACCTGGGCTTTTCCAGAGCAAGAAGTTAGAGTGTCTGTGGATTTGGAAAAAATGTCTCGGATGCGAATCTCTCTTAACCAGATTTTTGGCGTGATACAAAGTGCAAATATAAATATCCCTGGTGGGAACATAGATATAGGTACGAAAAGATTTAACATTCAAACAAGTGGTAGTTATAAATCTCTGGAGGATATCGGCAGTACCATTATTCATTCAACTGGCAAACAAATTATCTATCTTAAAGATGTTGCCGATATTCAATTTGATTACGAGGACGAACACTATCTGGCAAGATTTAATGAAAAACGCGCTGTTTTTGTAACTGCCAATCAAAAGGAAGATACGAATATATTTAACATCTTGGATAAGATTAAACCGACTATTTCAGAATTTGAACGGCAGTTGCCTGCATCTATGACTTTACATTATGTCTTTGACCAATCCAAAAGTGTGGCTGCTCGTGTGAAGAAGTTTGCAAATAATTTAATCCAAGGTATAATATTAGTCGGAGTGGTTGTTTTATTTTCGTTGAGTTTTCGGTCATCAATTATCGTGATGTTAGCTATTCCTGTATCAATTACAATTGGTATCGGATTTATCGATCTAAGCGGCTATGGAATTCAACAGATGACGATTGCTGGATTGGTGATTGCTCTCGGTATATTAGTAGACAATGCGATTGTTGTTACGGAAAATACCACCCGTTTCTTGAATATGGGTTTCAACCGTAAGGATGCTGCTATCAAAGGCACCGAGCAAATTGGATGGGCTATTGTCAGTGCTACAGCTACTACGGTTCTGGCTTTTGTACCAATTATTATGATGCGAGATATTACGGGTGATTTTATCCGCAGTATGCCATTAACTGTTGTTTATACATTAACGGCATCGCTGTTTATTGCATTAACTTTTACACCCTATCTTTCAAGCCGGTTCTTGAAAGTTGAACATGTTACAGAAAGGAAATCACGTTCTCCATTAAATTTTCTTACCCGGTTACCATCTAATACACAAAAATTTCAGGACTATTTTATTCATGGGCCCTATCGAAAGGCTTTAGACTTTGCGCTTTCTCATAGCAAACTTGTCATAGCTCTTAGTCTGATATTATTTCTTGGTAGTCTGGCGTTATTTCCACTCGTAGGCGTCAGCTTCTTTCCGAAGGCTGAAAAACCGCAATTTATCATTAACATCAACACCCCAAAAGATACCAACTTGGATAAAACTAATGATGTCGCAAGATATGTGGAATCTGTACTTTCTTCGAAGGAAGAAATAAAACATTACGCTACAAATGTTGGACATGGTAATCCACGAATTTACTATAATGTGGGTTCAAGTAGCCGAAGTAGCACTCATGCCCAAATTCTTGTAGAACTGAAGAAATTTGATCGAAAAATAATGTCGAATTTAGTAAATGAACTCCGCAAAGAGTTTGCAGATTATCCAGATGCACATATTGACGTTAAAGAACTTGAACAAGGTCCACCCATTGAAGCGCCGATTGCCATAAGAATTATAGGGGAAAATTTAGACGTTTTAAGGGATATTTCCCGTGATGTAGAAACAATAATTTCTGCAACACCAGGTACGATAAATACAGATAATCCATTACGCACTTCTAGAACGGATTTACATGTGAAAATAAAACGTGAAAAAGCCGGAATGCTGGGGGTACAATTATTGGATATTGATAGAACTGTTAGAACCTGTGTGGCGGGAATGGCTGTCTCACGATATCGTGATAGTGAAGGCAAAGAATATGATATTGTCTTGCGTTTGCCGATTGATAAAAAGTTCTCCATTTCCGATTTTGATAAGATTTACGTCACTTCGGTAATGGGTGTTCAGGTACCTTTAAAACAAGTTGCATCATTGAAATTCAAACCAAGCGCTCAAGAAATTACTCATCGTGACCTTGACAGAAGTGTAACTATTACCGCCGATGTTCTTGGTGATTATTCCGTGGATAAGGTTACGAAAGGGATTATCTCTAAGCTTGATGGATATAATTGGAAACCGGGCTATTACTATGATGTCGGTGGAGAAGTTGAAAGCAGGGGAGAATCATTTGGTGGAATGGGAAGAGCTGTTATTATTGCTATGATTGGTATATTTGCTGTTTTAATCTTACAATTCAGGTCGTTCACCCAACCGCTGATTGTATTTGCTGCCATTCCACTTGCTATTATTGGTTCTATCCTTGGACTATTGATAACGGGCTATACTTTTTCATTTACCGCTTTTGTTGGTTTGACAAGTTTGGTAGGTATTGTCGTTAACAACTCCATCATTTTAGTTGATTATACGAACAAATTACGACAAGAAGATAAAGATTTGATATCCGCCGTAAAAGAGGCTGGCGAAACGCGCTTTAGACCGATTATTTTCACCACCGCGACTACTATCGGCGGTTTATTGCCACTCACATTACAAGGTGGAACACTATGGGCGCCTATGGGCTGGACCATCATCGGCGGTTTAACTGCTTCAACAGTTTTAACGTTAATCGTTGTACCAGTGTTGTATAAAATATTTTCGACTAAATCCATATAGTTTTCTCGGAAAGTAGGAAAGTAGGTCGTTTTCCAAAATCGACGATTTTAGTCGAAATCTGAATTTCGACCTACAAAAGTTGAAAGGTGAAAAAAATGGGCAAAACCAGGGTAGCTCTCGTTAAAGGGGAAAACCGGTGGGAAAATATCAAACAAGCATTGGAGTTAGTGCGAGAGGATATCGCCGCAAAAGTTAAGGGCAATGTGTTGATTAAACCGAATTTCCTTTCTGTCAATAGACAATTGGCTTCGACTCACGTAGACGCAGTAAAAGGAGTTTTAGATATTATCTCGCAATTATCTTTCGATACGTTAGTCGTAGCAGAGGGCGCTAATGGCGGCGAACCGATGGAAGCGTTCAAGAATTTTGGCTATTATCCTTTGGAAAAGGCATATAATGTTTCGTTAATCGACCTTAGTTTGGAAGACGATAGAGAAGAAATTAAACTGTATGATTTGATAGAGAGGGAAGTGCCCGCTATGGTCAGCAAGCGGGTGATACAAAGCGATTGCCGAATATCGGTAGCTATTCCCAAAACCCATGACACCGCCATTGTGACACTGACTTTAAAAAATATGATGGGTTCGTTAGTGCGCTCAGACCGAGGTAAAATGCACGGCTACGCAGCCGACCTGGAGCGAGATTTTCTCAAAAGTGTAAGAGTGATGCCTAAAAATCTGATTGCTCTTGGCAAACATGTAGCGCCGCATGTAGGCGTTATCGACGGATTCTTAGGAATGGAGGGGCAAGGTCCAGGCGGTGGTGATGAAGTACCTCTGGGAATAGCGATAGCCAGCGCGGATTTCCTGGCTGCTGACGCTGTGGCGGCTAAAGTGATGGGGTTTGAGCCGCTGGAAATAGGATATATTTACTACGCAAACGAACTAAGCATGGGTGTAGGTGATTTGAGCAAAATCGAAATCTTAGGAGCAAGAATTGAGGATGTGCAAAGGAAATTTAAACCACATTCTAGCTACCCAACGCAAAAGCTTTGGAAAATCAATTAGCAAGGAACTTTCGAGATGAAAACTTGTAGGTCGATTTTCCAAAATCGACAGTAGTCGAGATGTTAATCTCGACCTACATATTACGGGGAGGTTATTTAATGGATATTGGAAAAGTAATTGGTTTAGTTGTTGCCACACGAAAAGACCCAAAACTCGTTGGAATGCGATTGTTAGTAGTGCAACCATTAGACCATAATGAAAAACCGATTGGTGACCCATTAGTTGCATTAGATCCAGATTATGCAGCGGGCTATGGGGATTTGGTATATATGATAACTGGCGGGGATGCAATGTTTACAGCATTAGGAAAAAGACTACCAGTGGATATCGGTATTGTGGGAATTGTAGATTCTATAACTTTAATTGATGAAGTAAAGGAAGATGTAGAACGTGGAACTTGACGCACTCCTTTTGAGAATAGATAGAACCTCATGCATGTCAAGCTAACAGATTTGACTTCCCCAAACCCACGTCACATTAGGTGTCCTCCCCTCTCCCTTGACGGTTCAGGGGCGGACACCTAACCCCGAAGACCTTCGGGGCTAATCAGCTTAAGTCGTCTCCAAGACGACTAAAATCCAGTCACAGTCCACTTCGAGTGGACTTAAGCTTTCTCAGCCCGCCGGGTTGAGTAGCTTGCGTATCGAAACCTTGAACTTGAGTTCAAGGCTTTGAATTGAAAATGACCTAAGAATTTTTATCCATCATTGCCTTATGCTTCCGATTCTTCTTGAGATAACTGAATTCATAAATCCATAAACTGAAAAACTCATAAATTCCGCCGGATTGAGCTTTTTGAGTAGCGACTTGGGTTGAGTAGCCCGAAGGTGCGTATCGAAACCAGTATCGAAACCCTGTCGAAATCATCAAGGAAAACGCCGGGACGAACAACGAAAACCCCTGTTGCCGTCCCTGTCACCGGGGTACCGGGTCCTGCCGCGGCAGGCAACCCGAATACCGTATGAATTATCGACCCACGAGCCGCCACGCAAAACACGCGCCGTTTTTTTATAGTTTGCCAACAACTCGGATAGGTTCCCCCCAGCCAACGGGTTGTTTTTAGGGCTTCTTTTGTAGAAGGCCCTTTGATACTCATCAAGGCACCACTCCCGAACGTTGCCAGCCATATCGTACAAGCCGTAACCGTTGGGCAGATAACTACCTACAGGCGTGGTTTTTCTAACATGGCTTGGATAAAAGTTCGCTCTCTTATCGTCAGGCACCTCATCGCCCCACGGGTACTTTTTGCCCACCAAACCACCCCGCGCCGCCTTTTCCCATTCCGCTTCGGTGGGAAGCCGTTTTCCCGCCCACTCAGCGTAAGCCATCGCATCGTACCATGACACCCCCACAACCGGCTGATTCGGTTGATTGAATTCTTTATCGTTCCAATATTGAGGCTCTGGGTATTTGGTCGCCTCAATAAACTTCCGATATTGGGCGTTGGTCACCGGATACACATCGATGTAAAAGGCATTGAGGTAGACTGTGTGGGCCGGCTTTTCATCGCCCTCACCATCGTTGCTGCCCATCTGAAATTCCCCGGCGGGGATAAGTACCATCTCTGCACCGTCAGCGGCAGTGATACGTTCTGACACCGATGCTCTATTCTTTTGATCGATGATAAAAAATAATGATAAATGCTGCCCACCGCCTGTAGGAATATAGGTTACTTTACCAGTGATGCCAGCTTTTTTGACCGCGGCAATAGTGTCACTGCCGCTAATAAAAGTCTTTGCTGAAGAGTTCGCTATACTTTGTGCAATTGCGGTGGTGCCTCTGGCAAAACGGTCAAACTCAAATACACCCAATGGTCCGTTCCATACGATAGTTTTGGCTTGTTCAATCACAGACTTGAACTTTTCGACTGAATCGGGACCAATATCCACTGCTTGCCAACCGTTGGGAATGCGCCCACGTTTTATAACCTTCATATTGGCATCTTCCGCTAATCTATCCACAATTACATGAGAGATTGGTAGATAAATCGGAATTTTCTCCAACAACGATTTTATGAGAATATCCCTTGCGACATCTAATTTATCGTCATCGAAAATGGAATCTCCAATTGGTTTACCTTCCGCTTTCAAAAAGGTGAAAGTTATTTCGCCGCCGATGATGATTGCATCTGCTTCTTCCATCAAACTGTTAATAATACCGATTTTATCTGAAAATGTTTTGCCACCCAAAATAGCTAAAAATGGACGTTCTAGATTCTCAATAATTTGGCCAGGATATTTTATTATATCGTAGTCTTCTGATTTAAGCGATTCTTCAACCTTTACAGATAACATAAAATCAAATGGTATTCTATTTGCGTTACACTTAATATCCAATTCCTTTTTTCCTAATTCCCTGGGAGTTACTGGAAATACAAGCAAATCTGAGCCATGTTCCCAAGAGGTTTTCAAAGTATCACTTGACTTCTCAACATCAAAGCCAATCCCTTCTATATTTACTTCAATGTCTATTAACGCTTCGCTATCTAAGGAACCTATTAATTTCTCGCTCAGTTTTTCAGCAGTTGGCTGCAATCCGTTCGACTCAGAGCGTTGTAATTCGTGTTCATCGTCCGCTAATTCAGGTTTCTCGTCTGAAACGTTAGTGGGTATCTTGCTCCGATCTGATGGTTGAACGGCAGCAGAGACATCTAACTTCTCAGTTGTAGTAGGTCGAGGCGTCTCGGTAGGTTTGGCAATCCCTTTGAATTCAGGACTCCGAAAATCTCTTTTTGCGGCAAGATTATAAATGAATTCGACATTAGCGATAGGATACGAAGGGGCCTCCACTTCACTTCTTATTCTTAATGAAGGAAAACTCCCAATGCTTAGGCATAATATGTATTGTTTATCCTTCTTTAAAATACTTGGTATCTGGTCACGGTCATTGACTAACCATGCGTTGAGCATTTTAGTCTTTAAAGTCTCAGTTCCAGTCAAAATCAGCTTGGTTCGTTCTTTATACTTCGCTACGCTATCAGGGTCGCCCCTGCCATGCAATTGGATAATGGAAATCAAACAGGAGAGTTCTCTATCGGAATCACCAAGTTCTTGAGCTTTCTTTTCCGCTTCCTCATAATATGAGATTGCTCTTTCTTGTCTAACACTATACCACCGATATGTACTTGCCAACGCGGTCAGGATATTATATTCGTCTTCATTATCTTTAATCTTGCGAGCAATCTCCAGGGCTTCCTCATAAAAAACAATCGGATTATACCCCTCCATCAGACTCGCAAATTGCGCCAGGTGAATAAAACATCTCTTTTCACCGATTAAATCACCAGCGCGACGGCTAACATCCGCCGCGTCAGAATAATATTTAAAGGCTGTTTCAAACTCGCCTATTTCTGAATACGCCAATCCAAGATTCAGCAAATCTTTCCAGTAACTCCCCTGGTCATCTATCTTCGAACTAATCTCAAGTGAGCGGTGATAGTATTCAATTGCTGACCCAATAGTACCTTGTTTGTAATGGGCAAGCCCCAGATTTCCCTGCGTATTCGATAGAACTTGCAGATTATTGCTTGTCTCATTGATAGTAAGCGCATGTTCCAACGTTTTCACCGCATCACTAAATTCCCCTTTATCCAGATAAATTAACCCAATATTGTTTAGTGCGACACCTTGACCAATTAAATCCCCACGTTCTTCAGCAAACTTGAGAGGTCCCTGAAAAAATTCAAGAGCTTTATCTAAGTCTTTTGTCTCTCGCATGGCGATGCCTAATTTATTTAAAATGGTTGCGCGTTTCTCCGAGTTCTCAAGGTTCTCGGCAATTCTGAGAGCTTTTAAATAACAGTTATATGCCTTTTGATATTTTTCCAGAAACCTATAGGCATCGCCTAAACGCGACAAAAGCTCGAGTTCGGTATCGGTGTTATTATATAATTCGCTATATGTCTCAAGCACACGTTCAAATATGCTTACTTGCATAACAGCGTCATTCCAACTCCCCATCTGATTGAACGACAGCGCTTTCGTTATCTCTTGTTCAAGGAAACCCTCAGTTACAGCGAATCTCAAAGGTTCCGCACGCCGCCAGGACCAAAAATCAGGAGCGACCTTTTGCACTTTTTGTAACATTTTAT
>JACKQG010008047.1_pt1 | contig 10395 bp, 6 predicted proteins | sample 8237621 | NCBI WGS metagenome assembly JACKQG01 (sample SAMN15677084, study PRJNA649215) | marine metagenome | biome: marine; feature: Black Sea; material: saline water; isolation source: suspended particulate matter (SPM) from the Black Sea western gyre | collected 2013-06-09/2013-06-10 | depth...
AGCCATTCTTCGCGCCCATGCCAAGCAACGTGAAGAGTTCCATGCGTGTTGCGGGGTTGTTCATGAAGAGCCCATGCAATTTAGAAGTTGTTGTCCAGCTCTCTGGCTTTTTTACGCCTCGGTAACACATGCAAAAGTGGCGGCATTTTAAAATGACGGCGACGCCTTGCGGTTGGAGTTCGTCCTGAATCGCGTCCGCAATTTGTGCTGTCAGTTTTTCTTGCACTTGCAACCGTTTTGCGTATGCGTCTACGACTCTGGCTATTTTGGAAAGACCAAGGACTCGACCGTCTGGAATATATGCAACATGTGCTTTGCCAACAAACGGCACCATGTGATGTTCGCAATGCGAGTGTAACTCGATGTCAGAAACAACGACGAGTTCGTTGTACCCTTCGACCTCACTAAAGGTCCGCTCCAAGAATTTACGGGGGTCTTGCGAGTACCCAGAGAAGTGGTCTCGCATTGCATTGATGACGCGTTGCGGTGTCTTGACAAGACCCTCTCGGTCAACATCTTCACCAATGAACTCTAAAAGTCCTTTGACGTGTGCCATTGCTTGTTCATCAGTGACGCTAGTTGTCGTATCGTTCATTTCGTTTGTCAGAATTTCGGGGGTTGTCATAGTCATGACATTATCGCAGATTTACACGCATAAGGGAAGGCATTTATTTTGACACAATACGCAACACAAAGGTATTGCGCCGTAGCAGAGCTATTGCAGTTTGATATTTCAGATTTGTTCTGATCCGGGGTGAAACGGGTACCGATCAATAGTCATTGGGAGGTGGAATGCACAAGACGGGGAATGGACCAGTTTGCATATAATCTTCAATAAACTAACCCCAACTTGAACATTCGAAACATCTTCATATCCTACATTGCGATCATTCGCACTTGCACAATCGAGTGATGCTAGGCGCTTTCCTGTACTTTTTTATTCTATTGTATGTGAACAAAGCCAGAACAAACAAAAGTATCGAACTCGCACTTGACATTTTGAAAGGACACACCAACGGGCTTTGCAAATTCGGAAACTAACCTTCCTCCGGTATGTTGGCACTGCTTGCACTTGCAGAAGTTGTGGCAAGGCGACGACGATTGTAAAAGATAGTCTCCCGAGTGATCAAGAAATGCAGAGGCAACCAAGCAAAAAATGCTATTGTATATGTATGGTTGATTCACCGGACTATGTCATCACTGAATATTCACATATGTGAAGCAGTATGTTGCCGCTCTTCTTGCAGTTCTAGATGAAAATAATGTGCGTGCAAATGGGGTGCGGGCTCTCTCAAGGGAAATCCGAGTTTCTCGATCTCTTGCCAATGCAGTGTATGTCTTGGTGAATGATCAAGACCCGCATCGCCATATAGCCATACTGCCAGCATCTCGCGGACGGAGAACTATCTATGAAGCATTGCATTCGATAAATTCCTTCCAAAGTCCGACGCTCCATCTTCTGCTTGAAGCAGATGCAGCGATTGATTCGTTTCTCAAGGATAGAAATGTTACATACAAGAATTTGAAGACCTTGAATGTGGCAAGCAGCAAAGAAGAGTTAAATAAAGCATTTTTCGATAAAGTGTATAGTGATTCTTTTGTATCCTCGTGTGCTATGTGGGGGATGAAGTCGGAAGCAATCGTGAGAACTTGTTTTGTTTTCGAATCGAAAGAATTCGAAGACTGTTGGGCAGTATCCACAATTACTAATATATTAGGTTTGCAACGACTTCGCGAAGGCCCATCTGTTCCAATCTATGTTCCAGTTGCACACGGTAGCGTTGTTGATCCGTTTGTGATACGCGGACAACCTTTTGATAAAAATACCTCATCTGATTTTTTGTTGCATAAATATAGCAGCGATGGTTTGCATGCTTCAGAAATAGCAGCTGTTGAAAACGGAAGCACTAAAGTGTTGAAATTTGGCACTTGTAAACAAAGTCGTTCTGGACCTTTGGATGTCTGCGCCTCAGATTATATGGATAACGCAGGTTCGAATTTTGCCGAAAATGAAATTGACCGTTTTGGCGCACATCTCTACTCCATACGATTTCCAACTGAAACACTCATTCTTGAACTTTTGCTTCCAAAGAAAATGGATACATGGGGTCCACCTGCGTCTTTTAACTATGGCACGCAATTGCATTACGGCCAAGTTGTTGACTGGAATGAAGATATGCAATTACCTTTACACTGCAATTTACTGCAGATAGATGATATGTATTCCTTGCCATCAAGTGTGAAAAGAGTTTCCCTGATCCACAAAAATGCAATCGAAGAAGTTCTTAACGAACAAAAGACCTCTTTGTCTAACTTTGATTGTTATCGCTTAGAGTTTTCTCATCCACCACTCAACTCGCTTGTAACTCTAGAGTGGGAACTTACAAAAAAAAGATAAAAAACTCAATAAATTACAAAAAGGTGTCACCTGTGACGCAAGCATGTTGTAATCGCATTTGTATTCACTATTTTACATTAGTAGATTGTTAAAGTAGTGCATTCAAATGGAAATTAGGAGAGACTTAAGATGAAAATAAAAAAGAGAAACGTAGCGGTGTTTGTTTGCGCTGTTGGCTTATCTGGGATTTCTAGCGCAGACGTGTTGCTTGATCAAATTGGAGCCGATGATGCAACCGATATCGGGTACGATCTAACTGCGTCGCAACATTTTCCTGATTATAGTGTATATGACATAGTCACTATGGATAATTTCCCCGCCAATGGTGAAACTATTGTGATGGTTGAGACAGTGATAGATGGATGGAACGGTTTTTTTGATCCTTCTGGAATCACCAGTTACGCTGTGAATTTGTATTCAGCGCCGAGCGCTGCATCGGTTGATTTGATTGGTGACATAGGTTCACAACTTGTGGATTCAGCAGATATCATTCTTAGCGGAACTTGGGAGTGGGAAGGATTTAATGTGAAGTGCCCAGTTGAATTAACTTCGATTGTAGGCACTAATTGGGTAGGGATACTGCCAGTAAATTCTTTTGATACAAATGGTCAAACTGGAGTCTACGACACCTTGCTGGGCGATGGAATAATGGGATGGCAAGCGAATCCTGGTGGTGCATTTGAAATTCCGAACAATATGGAGGAAATGGAAAACGAAGCTGCGTATCGAATACATGCTGGCGAGCCAAGTAACCCATGTGAAAGCATGTTGCCAATTGTTTGTCCAGGAGATCTAGATACGGACGGAGATATTGATATTGAGGATCTTTTAATGGTGATTGGATCTTGGGGAGAAGTTGGCGACGGTACATTTCGTCCAATAGGAGATTTAGCACCTTTGCCAAACGGTGATTGTATGGTGACAATTGCTGATGTCCTTGAACTCATTGCTGCCTTTGACTCAGACTGCACAGTATTTGGTGGCTGTTGTCTAGGTGATGGTACTTGTTCACAGGACACATCAGTCAACTGTTCTTCCCTTGGGGGAGTGTACTTTGGCGATAACACAAATTGCAACAGTGGCGCCTGCGTTGCAGCAGCCTGCTGTGTTAGTGTGAATTGCATTGACTTAACTCTACATGCCTGCATCGTAATGAATGGCACATATAGAGGCGACGGATCGTCTTGCTTGGGAACGGATTGCACTGTTGTTCCAGCAGGAGATACATGTGAATTTGCTATTGTAGCAATCGATGGTGCTAACCCGTTTGATACTACAAACAACTATGCTTCTTACAACCTTCCAGTTTGTTCTGAAGATGATTTTGGTTTTGGGTGGGAAGAACCAACAAACGACCTTTGGTTTGCGTGGTCAGCTCCTCTTACTGCAGATTATGTAATTGATACTTGTGATGTGTCTTCGTTCGATACCTCAATAGAAGTGCTTGATGCTTGCGATGGTTTTGTTTTGGCATGCAACGGAGATATTGCTTCGTTATCTTGTCAACAATTTACTTCCGCCGTTCTGTTATCTGCAACAGCGGGGCATACCTATTTAATCCATATTGGTGGGTACAGTAGTTTTGATTATGGTTTTGGAACATTAAACATCAATGTTGCGACTTTTGGAGCGTGTTGTTATTTAGAAGGTACTTGTGACGAAAACTTGGATTCTGCAACCTGTGGATATAACGGAGGATTATTTATGGGGGAAGGGACTTTGTGCTCTGATCCCACAACTTGCGCACCACCCCCGGGCGATCATTGCAGTGACGCAATCATTGCGACGCTAGATGGCCCAAACACTTTTAACACAGTTATTATGACTGCATCACCAGAACTTGTCGACGAAACGATGTGCGCTGGAACTTTTTTAAACTGGATTGGTTCACCTGACGCTTGGCTTGTCTGGACTGCGACAGGGACAGGAACTGCATCGTTTAGTACTTGTAATTCAAATTCTTTTGATACATCGGTGGTCATCTATTCTGGCTCTTGTGATAACTTGACTCAAATTGCATGTAATGGTGATGCTGAAGAGTCAACAGAGTGCCAAGATTATTATTCGTATGTAGCGGATGTTCCAGTAGTTGCTGGAACGAATTATTATATTCGAGTTGGTGCATACGATATTGATATGGTCGGTATTGGCAGTGTTACAATCACATTTAATGATCAGTCCGTGATTGGTGCTTGCTGCCTTACAGATGGATCATGTGTGGACTTACTTTCAGCAGACTGCATATCATCAGGCGGCTTGTGGGACAGTACTAGGCTTTGCGCTACCGCAAATTGTTCTCAGCCCTATACCGATTGTCCTACTGGTTCCCAAAGCGACTGCGACCCATGTTGGGTCTCTGGTGGGAACACTTCAACGGACTGTAATGGTGGTTTGCTCGTTTCACCACCACAGTTTCAAGCGATTTCCTACGGTGTTCCTATTTGCGGCACTGCTCCTGTCTATGTAAATAATATTGGTCAATTAACTCGCGACTTAGATTGGTTTACAAACAGTGGGCTCAATGCTGGTGGCACATTCAAATTAACTGGCGGTACCGCTGGTCTAGACCTTCTTGTTTCAACTTTAGATAATACAACTGGTAATTTCGTTAATTTTCTCATTGTTCCAGGTGGTACTGTCGATTCGTACACATTCAATATCCCGCCGGGGAACTATTCAGTACTTGTTGGTGCAAATGATTGGATTACAGATTGGTCGTGTGGAAGTACATTGGAACAATACTGGGTTCAACTTGATAACGAAACAGCGATAGGTGCTTGTTGTATTACTGGTGGACAGTGTGCAACAATTCCAGAAACCAATTGCGAAGCTGGCGGAGGAGCATTCCAAGGTCCAGGGACAAATTGTTCAAGTGAGCCTTGCCCGCAACCAATTACTTGTCCAGACATACACATCTCTGACTGTGATCAGTGTTGGGTTGATGGCGATGATTTGTCACTCGATTGTAACGGTGGACTTAATCTATCAATACCACAATTTCAACCTATTGATCTAGGCGAAGCAGTTTGTGGAACAGTTTCAGTCTTCACAGATTCAAATGGCAATATGGTGAGAGATCTTGATTGGTTTTCAAATGCTCAAATCAACGCAGGAGGCGATTTTACAATATCAGGCGCTTCCTCAGGTGCTTTGGTCTGGATTGGCATATTCGATAACAATACATGGACATGGGCATCGGCCCCGATTAGTGTGGCGGGGAACTCTGGGCTTGGATATGTCGTGGGTTTACCTGCTGGAAATTACTCTATTCTTGTCGCGACTGATAATGCAAATAGCAATTGGTCGTGTTCAAGTGGCCTTGCGGACTACTGGGTACAAATTGATTGATGCGATTTGTATGTAAAAGTCTGTTGACTGCATCAGTAGCATGTTGTGCTACTGATGCAGTGGCCGTCCCACGCAAAGTACTCGCAGAGAACTTTACTGCAACTTGGTGTACGCCATATTGTGAGCAAGTCGCTGAAGGAATGATGTTGTTAATGGAAGAGTTTCCAGACAGTTTCATTGGTATGCAAATACATGGTGCAGATGATTATGCAACTGCGTGGGGAGATTCTCGATTTGAATTTTATAATTTAACTGGATTTCCCGGTGTTTGGGTTGACGGTGTTCAATCGTTGATTGGTTCATTTGGTACTCCAGAGGCGAATTACAATCAGTTGCGTGAATTGTACATGTCAAGACAAAATGCACCAACGGATGTCACATTGCTTGTATGCGGCACTGCAGTAGGCAGTGATACTTATGCCATTTCAATTGATGTTGGAATTGAAACTACTGGAAGTAGTAAGGAAATGCTGATTTACTGCGCACAAGTTATACAAGATTATCCTGATTCTGATTCATATAATTATGCGTGCTTTATGCAGAGCGAAATTCAACAGGTATATCTCCCTACAGGAAGTTCCTTAGAAGTCGATTTTACATTTATACTCAATTCCGAAAGCGTCGCACGCCTTAATGATGTCGAATTTATAGTATGGGCACAGTCGACTAGTTCCTCATCTCCATCCGAAGTGTATCAAACAGCGCGACATCATCTGAACTTTGAAGATCCTCAAATTGATCAATTTATTGTTGGCCCATTTGGACATTTCGTGACAATTCAAGAAGCGATTATGGCATGCGGTAATGGGGATACTATTAAAGTTACACCAGGAACTTACTACGAAAACATAGATATTGGCAACCGAGAAATTACGATAGAAAGTACGGGCGGTCCAGATGTTACTTTCATAGATGGTGCTTCCTCTGGCACAGTTGCACATATCGGTTGCATGCCGACTTCGACAACTATACTTCGCGGATTTACAATTCAAAACGGTTTTGCAAGTAACGGCGGAGGCATTTATACAGATGGATCACCATCAATAATCAATTGCGTAGTTCGTGATAACAATGCTGAGCTTGGCGGTGGGTTGTTTCATTTGCAAAATGGCACCGAGGGTCCTCATATTTCAAGTACTCGGTTTTGCGATAATACATCAGAAAATATTGTTGGGGATTGGATTGATGAAGGGGAGAACACATTCTTAACAAGTTGTGACGGACAGTGTGTTACTGATATTAACTTTGACGGAATAGTAAATGTGACTGACTTGTTAGCGGTGATTGATAGCTGGGGTATATGTTCAAGTTGTCTTGAGGACATTAACGAAAGTGGTATTGTAGATGTTACAGATTTACTTCTAGTTGTAGGCTCATGGGGACCATGTGAGTAAGTCTCACGACAAACTACTTGCTTTTACTTTGATTGAACTCTTAGTCGTTCTTTCTATCATCTCTCTTCTTTTGAGTATTTTGATACCAACTTTGAGTAGAGCACGAAAATCAGCAGTGGTTTTGAGGGACGCAACTAAAATCAGAACGGTTCACCAAACATGGATTGCTTGGTCTGCTGGAGATCAGGGTAGGTTTCCAACACCTGGACTGGTTGACCGTTTGCCGGATCCAAGTTTAGGTCTTGACGTATCTGGCCGAGGCCCTGAAGATGGTCTAGCAAACTCAACTGACAACGTGCACTCAGTGAGCGTTATGCAAAATTTGTATACCACAGATGCAATTGTGAGTGACATGGAGCCAAATGCGTATGTGTTTGTCTTGGATAATTATGATTACGATATCTATGATCCTTCTTCAACTGTTGATACCTATTGGGATGAAAGCCTTGAATGCAAATTGGATGAATCCTGCAATGTCTCCTATGCTTCGATTCCGGTTTTTGGTAGTAGGAAACCAGTACAATGGAAAAATTCCGGATTTTCAGATTTTGCAGTGTTGTCAAATCGAGGTCCGAAGTTTGGAAATTCGGACATTCAGTCTAGGACATTTGAAATCCATGGTGAAGGTAGGTCTTGGAAGGGAAATGTTTGTTGGCAAGATAACCATGTCACACTAGAAGAGACTTTATTTCCAGAAAATAGCATTTATCGCACGAGTGCGGGACAAACAATGGACAATCTTTTTAATATCGACTGTGTTTCTGGTGTATGCAATTTTTACGGTGGAGATATTTGGCTTGTACTAGCAACAAACTTCACCGGAGATCCAGTGACTCCGAATGTGACATTAGAATGGGATGACGAATAGTAATTGCTATGATGTGAATTGAGTTTGGAAAGTTTATCGCAATTGCCGTTTCCACCATGAGAGAATCTCATTTAGGCGGTGTTTGCGAAGATCGGGAGCACCGCCGCGACTAAAGCCATGGCTCGTTGATTTTGGATAGCGTACGATACGTTCTTGAAACAAACTATCTAAGGGGGGCAATTAATGAGGAATTTAAACACACTGGTCTAACGCACGTTGTAAAAATGGAACTTTAAGATACAACAGAAGAATAGAATTTTAGCTTATGAACAATCGCAGAGTACTCGCAATAACTCGACATAGAAGTGCTCAAGATCGATATTCTTAGGACAGAGTGGGTGTTCACGAAGGCGAATACAACCGATCGTGTCGGATCTAGAAAACATTGTTTGCACAGTTTCGATGCCTTGTTGTAGTACCGGGTGATCTGCATACTCGCTTGCTAATCGACTCGCATGTTCTAATTCTGGTTGCGTGAGCATCGCAACGATACGGTATAAATCAAGAGCGTGGTGTCTTCCATCGTCTTTGTTTGTATCGTGCACTCGATCGTGAAATGCGGCGAGCTTCATTAGTACGAAGGGAAAAGCTTGGGGCACATAAACGGTGCAAGTATTGTCGAATGTTTTAACAAGGATTGCAATAGGATTTTGCTCCACTGCAAGTGCTTCTACAGTCGCCCGTGCATGTAATCCTGATGTGCCCTTTGGTTTTATTCGAATGCCTATTTGCTCAACGAGTGACGCATATTTTCCAAGTGGTCCAACCATGAGGTCTATACTGATTTCTTTTCCATCAACAGTACGAGCGAATTTCATCCACTTTGCTTGTTTAACAACGGTAAATGAAAGTTTATCAAGTGCAAGTTTATATTTCGCCATTGACTGGGCATTTGCAACTACTTCGGCATGGAGAAACAAATCTATGTCTTCTGTTGTTCTTGGGGTAGGCCATAGTGATGTTGGAAGTAATGTTTTGGCTTGTGAACTTTCAAGGTGTATCTGCTTGAGATATAAACCAAGCCCGCCACCTAGAAGGATGTTTGTTTCCAAACCAAGCGCATTATCTAAATCGATGACAGATTTGATAAGTGAATCAATCATAATATTGGTAAGTTGTTTAGAATTTGTTTTTTAATCTGTTTTGCCATTTGTTGCTCTCGCTTATCACCAACTGAAAGTTCAAGGTAAGTCTGTACAGGCGAAGCGTAAAGGGTACCGCCATTTTTAAGCCGACCATCAAAAAAAGGTGTTTTTTCTTGCGTTTCTTTTATCGTCAAGTCTGCAAATCGATTCGTTTCTGTCAGTTCAGTTGCAAGTGATTCTTTGATCGAGTTTAAGTTGGAGCAATAGAAAACTGCTTTGTCACCTCGTATTCCAGCGCAATATTGATCATAGGAACTCGCTCCACTTAAGACGACATTCTTCGATTGTATAAACAATTCAGCAATTGGAAGATTGCATGAAAAGGTTGCCTTTGAAGTTGTTGATGGAAACTGAAAGTTTATTTGCAGTTTGTGGAGTAGTTCGTCTGCTTGAAGAAGTTGAATTTGATTTGTTTTACGTGTAATGAGCAGGTCGTCTTCCATTTTTCTCAGTGCTTTTGAGACCGTAGAGAGTGCGACACTGCAACCAAGTTCTGAAATTATATTTTGGATTTCAGAAACGCTTTTAAAGGTAGGGCGTATTAAGAATAAGCGGGGGACGAGCGAAGTTGTATTCTTGTAGGCAAACTTTGTTGGCGCTGAGTCCTTGAAACGATTCAACTTCCCAGAACTTCGGAGGTACAGTGTATTGCGAACGTTAATTATGAAGTTTCCGCATAGGTCAACACCAGAAATGTTCCGTTCCTCAAGGCGGACTAGTTCGCGATCGTTTAGATAGGGAACAACAATCATTGGGAGTTGATCGAGTTCAGCCGCGTTCCAATCTGCTTCGAGCATTGCGTTTTCGATGTTCTTGGGAGTTGAACGGTTCTTAGCACTTACAGCGAAAGTGTACTTTGTCGTATTTTGTTGAAGCGTTGCTGTGAATTGTGGTTTTGTGAGGATTGGTTTTTGCTCGGAGGGTTGCAGTGCCAAAGTGGATAAAATGCCTTGTTTGAGCCCTAACGCATCAAGCAAAGAAGGGAAAAGTTCTATTTTTGGACAATTAACTGCCATATGTATAGTATATCGTATTTTCCGCTAGCGGAAAATAGAAAAAACAAGAAATAAACAGATGAAGTGACAGACCCTCTCGCGTGTAGGTTCGCTCCGCGAGAGAGTCAAGAAAGTTGCCGTTTCCACCAAGTGACTATTTCGCTCAGGCGGTGTTTTCGGAGATCGGGAGCACCGCCACGACTAAAGCCATGGCTCGTTGATTTTGGATAGCGTACAAAGCGGGATT
>JACKQG010008048.1_pt1 | contig 10394 bp, 9 predicted proteins | sample 8237621 | NCBI WGS metagenome assembly JACKQG01 (sample SAMN15677084, study PRJNA649215) | marine metagenome | biome: marine; feature: Black Sea; material: saline water; isolation source: suspended particulate matter (SPM) from the Black Sea western gyre | collected 2013-06-09/2013-06-10 | depth...
TAAGCACCCAAACCGCAGGAAAAGCTAACAACAACCCAAAGGGGAGAAACCGAAAAAAACGCAAATAGATGTAGCCTTGGACCGCAAACAGCAAGGATATCGACAGCGCAAACAGCAACACGAGAAACGATGCAAGTAGCAAAGACGCGCCACCATGCATATGAATGCTTACAAAGACCCAAGAAATACCGCTCGTATATAATCCCACGCCAAATAGATAGTACCGGAGCACGCCTGTTAGACGTTTAACCGATTGAGTCACTGTCAGCAGCAATATCAAACTGAAAATAGCCAGCGGCCAAATATCGAATGGTGAAAAACTGAGGGTACAAATCACACCAGCGAGAACAGCGACAAGATGTCCTCGCCAATCGGCTCCTGTCAACAATGAAGCCTGTATATTCCTGCTGCGCGCGTCCGACACAACGATCAGATCAAGCCGGAGGGATCAGGTGAAGCAGCCGTATTCTTCGATTATCTGCATTTAACACCTTGAACTGAAAGCCCTCTATGTTTATTTCTTCATCTCTCTCTGGCAAATGCCCAAAATGCTGAGTGACGATACCACCAATCGTGTCGTACTCCTCTTCACTAAAGCTCGCCTTAAAGAACTCGTTAAATTCGTCTATCGGTGTCAGCGCCTTCACCGTAAAATCACCTTCCACATGAGACTTGATAAAGTCCTCATCATCAAGGTCATACTCGTCTTCGATGTCACCAACAATTTGCTCTAGCACATCCTCAATGGTGACAATACCGCTCACGCCACCATACTCATCGTAAACAACAGCGAGGTGATTATGTGTGGATCTGAACTCCTGCAACAAAATATTCAGGCGTTTGCTTTCAGGAATTGCGGTACAGGGTCGCAGCAGATCCCTGAGATTGAACTTTGTTTTTCGATCCTTGAGCGCTAGTGGCAACAGATCCTTGGCAAGCAAAATACCAACAACGTCATCCGGGCTTTCTCCGATGACTGGAAAACGTGAGTGACCGGATTCGATCACAACCTGCAACAATTCTTCGGGCGACATATCCATGCGGACAACAGCCACCTGCGAGCGCGGAATAATAATTTCCCGAGCTTGCATCTCGGCTACGACCAAAGCACCTTCTATAATGCTTAGAGCCTCGGCGTCCAGTAACTGACGTTGTTCGGCTGCCCGAAGTGTTTCGATCAGTTCACTGCGCGAACTTGGCTCACCTGTAAGCGCCATACCAAGTCGCTCTAACCAGCCCCTGTCGCTACTCGATCCTTCCTCTGCCATGACTAATCTTCCTAACTCTGGTGCTGGGCACTAAACGCGAAACCCTTTGAGCAACATTTACTGTTGGTACGGGTCATCGACCCCCAACCCTCTGAGTATACTGATCTCAATTCGTTCCATCTCTTCTGCTTCTTCGTTCTCAACGTGATCATACCCAAGTAGATGCAACATGCCATGAATAATCAAATGTGCAAAGTGCGCGCGCGGTTCTTTCACCTGCGTCTGCGCCTCCGAGACAACAACGGGGGCACAAATAACAATATCACCCAAAAGGTTGGCACCAACGTCGAGTTCAATTGATTGAGGAAAGGCAAGCACATTAGTCACCTTGTTCACGTCACGATAGTCTCGATTTAAACCTTTGATCTCGGATTCCGAGACGATTCTCACACACACCTCGGCTGGTTGGCCATCCCCGCCGAGGTTTCTCAAAACCTCGCAAGCCCAGCGACAAATGTCAGCATTACCCGGCATCCAGGATTCAGCTTGCACGGCCCACTGCACATCAACCTGATGCGGCAATGCGCTCCCGGTCAAATCCTCTGTCGATTTCTCGGTCATCAGCGCCTCAGCCATTCTCACTTCGATCGTAGGCTTCAACGATCCTCTGCACCAGCGGATGTCTGACAACATCTCTGGAACTAAAGTGCGTAAAGGATATCCCATTGATATCCTTAAGCACCGTCAGTACATGGCGCAGCCCGGACATCGTTTTGTTGGGCAGATCTATTTGAGTAATATCACCGGTCACGACTACAGTAGAGCCGAAGCCAACCCGTGTTAAGAACATTTTCAGTTGCGCCACGGTTGTATTTTGACTTTCATCAAGAATGATGTAGGAATCATTCAGTGTTCGGCCCCGCATATACGCCAAAGGGGCGACCTCAATCACGTTCTTTTCAATGAGCTTTTCAACGCGCTCAAAGCCTAACATTTCGTAGAGTGCATCGTAGAGCGGGCGCAGATAGGGATCTATTTTTTGACTTAGATCACCGGGCAAAAAACCTAGTTTTTCTCCTGCTTCAACCGCTGGTCGAACAAGCAGAATCCTCCTCACCTGCTCCTGCTCCAGCGCCTCAACAGCGCAGGCAACCGCAAGGTAGGTTTTACCAGTACCCGCCGGACCCACGCCAAAATTAATGTCGTTGGATCGAATGGCACGAATGTACCCGATCTGATTTCGTCCCCTCGGCTTGATACTCTTTTTACGCGTTGCGATGATAAAGTCGTTGCCATCAACTTCGGCATCGGACAAAGCCTCTACGCCGGATTCTTGCAAAAACAAATGGACCTTGTCCGAGGTTAAATTCACTCCGCTTGTCACTTCACTTGCCAATTGACCCAGCAATTCACCCGCGGCGACAACGAGTTCATCGTTACCGATAAGTTGAAAATCGTTGCCGCGATTGTTGATGGTAATACCCAGGCGGGTTTCTATCTGACGCAGGTGTGAGTCGAATGGACCACAGAGGTTCGCAAGCTGTTGACTATCAATGGGCTCCAGAGTGACCTGGTGCGGCGCAGTATTTGTATCCAATGTCATTTTATGATGTTCACGGTTGATTAGAATATACCCTCGTGCTCGTGAGGAAAAGCGCAGATTCAGCTATATCTGCTTCAAATTTGGACGCCACGAAGCGAGTTAGGCAGGGCTTCGAGGATCTCGACGGTGACAAATTGACCAATGAGTGATCTATCGTCTTGCTTGAAGTTCACAACACGATTGTTTTCCGTGCGTGCCTGCAGTTCACCCGGATCTCTTTTAGAAGGTCCCATCACCAACACTCGCTGTCTAGAGCCGACCATATCGCGACTGATTTTCAGCGACTGCTGATTAATTCGCTGCTGCAACAACGCAAGTCTCTCTTTTTTGACCGCCATTGGGGTGTCATCCGGCAGCTCTGCTGCTGGCGTGCCAGGTCTGGCACTAAAAACAAAACTAAAAGACTGATCGAAACCAATTTGTGCAATGAGATCCATCGTATGCTCGAAATCTTTATCGGTTTCTCCAGGAAACCCTATAATAAAGTCAGAAGACATACTCAGGTCGGGGCGAATTTTCCTCAAACGTCGGATCTTTGACTTGTACTCAAGCACCGTGTGACCACGCTTCATTTTGGCAAGAATCCTATCCGACCCACTCTGAACCGGCAGATGAAGATGACTGACCAACTCCGGGACTTCAGCGTACACTTCGATCAGGCTATCACTGAATTCAACAGGGTGAGACGTTGTATATCTGATGCGATCAATACCCTCGATTTCAGCGACTAAGGTGATCAAATAGGCCAGGTCTGCCACGGTTCCATCGCCAATGTCACCACGATAGGCATTGACATTCTGACCTAGCAAATTGACCTCTCTGACTCCCTTCTCAGCAAGAGAGAGAATTTCCTGCAAAACATCCTTCAGCGGTCGGCTTACTTCTTCACCTCGCGTGTAAGGGACAACGCAAAAAGAGCAATACTTGCTACAGCCCTCCATGATGGACACAAACGCTGAAGGCCCATCGACAGAGGCTTCGGGCAAGCAATCAAACTTTTCTATCTCCGGAAAGCTGATATCGATTACCGCCGATTCGGTTTTATCAGCACCATCGATCAATTCTGGCAACCGGTGCAGGGTTTGTGGACCAAATATGAGATCAACATAGGGCGCCCTTTTGCTAATAGCTTCCCCTTCCTGGCTGGCTACACATCCACCAATGCCAATCTTAAGGTCTGGCTTCTTTGCTTTAATTTTGCGCCAGCGCCCGAGCTGATGAAACACCTTTTCTTGCGCTTTTTCCCTTATAGAACAGGTGTTTAGCAGAAGCAGGTCTGCTTCACTTTCCTGATCTGTTAATTCATAACCATGAGATTCTTTAAGCAAATCGAGCATGCGCGACGAATCGTACTCATTCATCTGGCATCCATGGGTTTTAATAAAAACTTTGTTCGTCGTCATGTTTAATTCGTGTTTAGGGCTGTTTTCCGGTTTTCAAATCCCATCAACGAGCAACCAGATAGAAAAGGGCCTGCATTATAGACACTCATATCTCCAGATAGAACCGCTATTCTGCCCGTAGTCTTCATTTCTGCCCTTGATTTTTCGATCATTGCCCTCATTTACCTGTAAGATAGAAAACCACGCGGTAATCTTATCCACCGCGCCCTTTAAACCTGCATAAACACTAAAAATCCATGACAAACACACCCATTTTCAAAATCATTTTCTTCAATCAAGGGGAAATCTTCGAAGTATATGCTCGTCAGATTTACCAAAGTGATTTGTATGGTTTTATCGAAATTGAGGAAATGGTTTTTGGTGAACGATCACAGCTAGTTGTTGACCCCAGTGAAGAGAAACTGAAATCTGAATTTGATGGCGTAAATCGCAGCTACATCCCAATGCACTCTATCGTCCGAATAGACGAAGTCGCCAAAGAAGGCGTTGGCAAAATTACCGAACCAAAATCAGGTAACGTTTCGCCCTTTCCTATGTCTGCATTTACCCCTAAGCCAAAAGATTAAACAACGGATACTCCACCGATTTCCTGACGACATTGATGCCAGCCTCGGCACCCTGCATCTCTTACCCTGTTGTCACCTTCTTTCCAGTCAACCACCAGATTTGCGGCAGCGGTGACAGCACTCACTGGCGTCGTTGTCGACTAATCCTCATAGGCGGGGCAATCTCCACAAGTTCTGCCCCCGTCTGATCAAACCCGTGAAGTTTTAGATCCGGTGCTAGTTCCAGCAGCGGATTAAGCACAAACAAGCGCTGGTGCGCCCTGGGATGAGGCACAGTTAACCGTGGCGTTGAAATCGACTGATCTCCATAGCTGATAATATCCAGATCAATTACGCGAGACGCGTTAACCTTGTGGTCTGCCGGCCGCCCCATGGAGATTTCAATTTGTTGGAGGCTATCCAACAACTTCGCTGCTGACAGCTTTGTTCTTAATTCGACAACCCCATTAACAAAATCCCCAGCATCACGCCCCATTCCTGTCGCTTCGCTGCGCCAGAAAGAAGAAAAACGCATCGTGGCGCCACCTATGCCTTCAAGCGCCTTCATCATCTGCTTTATGTAATCAACCCTCTTGCCCATGTTCGAGCCAAAGGCAATATAAACCAGCACCATATCGCTATTTGTATTGTTCACAAGGGTCTTGACCTCTCCTCGTTACATTGTCTAGGTCCGCAAAAGCGCCCTATCCCAAAACCACAGCCCGAAACCACTGCCCCAGTGTCGCAGAGACACATCCCAATTCTCATTCAAAGCACGGTAGTTTACACTCTGGCACTATTATTGAAATTAAGTCACGAGAGGGTCAGCCATGAAAGCCGCTGTATTGAGAGAACACAATAAACCACTTGTTATTGAAGAAGTTCAAGTGTCTAAACCTGGTCCAAGAGAGGTGCTGGTGAGAACCGTCGCGGCAGGTGTATGCCACAGCGATGTGCATTTCATGGATGGTTCTTATCCTTACATGCTCCCTACGATTCTCGGCCACGAGAGCGCTGGTATTGTCGAAGAAGTTGGTTCGTCTGTGACCTATGTCAAAAAGGGTGACCACGTTATCACCTGCCTATCTGCATTCTGCGGCCACTGCGATAAATGTCTCACGGGTCATTTATCCCTGTGTAGCAGTCCAGATGTTTCCCGAAAAGAAGATGAAGAGAGTCGTCTTATTCAGGATTCCAATCCGATACATCAATTTTTGAACCTGTCATCGTTTGCAGAGATGATGCTGATTCACGAACATGCCTTGGTAAAAGTCAGGGAAGACATGCCATTCGACCGAGCAGCACTCATTGGATGCTCAACAACAACCGGCGTTGGTGCCGTCTTCCACACTGCCGGCGTTGAACCGGGCTCCAAGGTTGCGGTTATCGGTTGCGGTGGTGTGGGTCTCGCAGCAATCAATGGCGCTGCCATCGCCGGCGCTGCAGAGATCATCGCTGTTGATATGGTTGATTCGAAACTCGAACTCGCCAAAGCGCTGGGCGCCACCCATACGGTCAATGCAGGAAACTGTGATGCCGTTGGCGAAGTACAAGAGCTAACCAAGGGTGGGTGCGATTACACCTTTGAAGCAATTGGATTGAAGGCCACCGCTGAGCAGGCTTTTAAAATGCTGGGTGCCGGCGGCACCGCAACGGTCATCGGGATGATTCCAGTAGGAACGATGATTGAAATTCATGGAGCGGAACTGCTTTCGGAGAAGAAGATTCAGGGTTCAAATATGGGCTCTAACCGCTTCAGGGTTGATATGCCCAGGTTTGTCGATTTTTACCTTTCCGGCAAGTTACACTTGGATCAGATGATCTCAAAACACATCAAGCTGGAAGATGTAAACGACGCCCTGCAGGCGCTCAAAACAGGTCAGGAAGCACGTCACGTCATCATGTTTGACCAATAAAACCAACTAAACCAGATACGCCCGAGTCGGCGCCTCGTTAACGACCTTCAGCGCCCGCTAAATTCCGGCGGGCGCTTTTCAAAAAACGCGTTTATTCCTTCCTTGCGATCTTCCGTTGAAGCTGTCAGTAAATTTTGATCGGTATCCATATGCATGACCGCATCATCCAGCGCACTGCTGACGGCATTAATACTTTGCTTAATCATTTGTACGGCTATCGGCGGCTGTTTCGCATACCGCCTTGCCAGTGTCATGCTGGCTTGTTCCAAGTCTCCCCGCTCTACCAACTGATCTAGGAACCCCCACTCCAGCAATGTCTTGGCGTTCTCATTGTCACCCAACATAATCATTCGCTTTGCTCTCGCAGGTCCAATGAGCCGAACGCAAAGCGGCAACGCACGCCACATTAAATTAATGCCAAGGTTAACTTCAGGGTAGCCGCAGAAACTGTCTGTCGACCCAATTCTGAAATCACAAGCCGTCGGAATACAGGCGCCACCCCCTAGTGCCGCGCCCTGTATTGCTGCGATCGTGACTTGATTAATCTCGCAAATTGCGCGAATCATTCTTGCACCCAGTCCAGCCTCTCGACGCGCCAATAGCAGAGAGCGACCCGGGTCAGACACCTTTTCTTTCAAGTCAGCCCCGGCACTGAAGTGCTTTCCATTACCTTTAAATATCACCACTCTTGTTTGCTCGTCATCGAGAAAAGATCTTGAAACTGCCTCGATTTCTTTCATGATAGTGCCATTTAATGCATTCATGACTTCCGGACGATTTAATGTGACCACAGCAATTTGATCAAATCGCTCTAAATCAATACATGTGTATTCCATGGATCACTCTCCGTTGTCTGGCGTTATGGCAAGATAGTCATTCATCTCTTTAGTTAACTGGGCAAATCTGTATTGGTCAACAGCATAACTCCACCGATCAGTGATCCCGTCGCGATCAACAAGTAACCAATACTTTCCATTGATTTCAGCACAACGCAATAGAATTAATGACCCAGAAGACAACTCGAATTCAGCACTGGCGGCGTCTTGCCACGCATGATGATCAGCCCGTCTGACCTCTAGCAATCTCAAATTGATCAACGCGTCCAAGGCAGTATCAGGCACACTGTCGTAGGCCAGTTTTGTTCCTATAGGCATATTTTCGATGATGGCAGATTCAGTGTCACCCGACGCTGATACGACAACTCTGGCCCCCGTTGGAGAAGTAAATGTAGCACGCACAATCTCCGCGCGATCAATATTTAGAAAAACCGGCGAGATCCAATCAAGCACATCAAGAGGCAATTCGACGCGCTCAGACACCAGCCATACCTGAGTCTCATTCGGGAATCTGACATAAGTACCCACACCTGACTGCGATAAATTTCCCACCAGCACTTGCGATTTTTCTGATATCACTTCAACAGACAGTAACACCGGACCATCGCTTACTGACTGATCAACTTCCAACGCCAAACCTAATTTTTCCAGTTTTCCCGATTGGTTCGTTTTCCTTTCAATGTATTTTGCGTCCAGAACAAAGCGGATCAAACGACTCATCGCCAACGGGTCTACGGGGTAATCTTTGAGCTCCTCATGATGATTAATCCGCCAACCGGAATCAGTGGAAAGCATCGCTATCTGCGTATTACCCCGGCTAATTTCTATCGCAGCGATCGACGACTCATTAGCAATAAAATCAAACAGCCTAGGTTTAACTGCGACTTCACTCTCCGGGGTTTTCAAAACAAACAGCACGGCAAAGAGAAAAACAGCGCAACAGAGCGCAACAGAATACTTTCGTATGGTCTGCCTCATCATATAGGCATCATCATCCTGAAAACCTCATACCTCGGGTGTACCGCATGGCGTAGATGCCGAGTACCAGCAACAACGGCAACACGATTATATTTATCAATTTAAGCATCGCACCCAGTCCTTCTATGTCTTTGTCCAGTTGATGACGTACATCTCTTAGCTGTTTTCTGATGCGGAGTTTTTCATCTTGGAACTGCGTAATCGCTTGTTCCTGCTCGGGAGACAATGCAAGCAAATTCTGATCACTTTGACTGGACTCGACCTCATTAAGCTGAGCCTCAGTTTCTTCAAGTTCTCTCTGCAGCGTATCAGCACTTTTCTGGTATCTAGATTGCGCTGCCAACCTTAGCGATTCAACCACTGTAAATGGACGTGAAAATCGACCTCGACTACGGATACTGATCAACTCGGAACCGCCTAGCAAATTGTCTACGCTGTTGAGCACAAAGTCTCCGTTATTCGCCCAGGGACTCGCTATTGTCTGACCAAAAAAATTCTGGACCTGCACCCAGAGTCTGTCCGTCAGAATATCCGTATCAGCGACCACAATGACATTCAGTTTATCTGTTCCTGTTAATACGGCTTGGTGCAACTGAATATCGCGGGTGCTTTCTACTTGCCCTTGACCTTCCACTTGAGCTTCAAGATCGGCTTCTGGAACAGTTTCTGGAACAGGTTCTGGAACAGTTTCGACATCGACACCTTCAGGAAACGCTGTCACCGCTTTACCGCTTATTCTTGCAGCTATCGTGTAGCGCTCGCCCGTGGGTACAAAAGTCTTGAGCAGTTGTTCCGGATCCGTGAGTGATTGAAATTCGGTACTGGCCATTGGCATGGCGTTTTCACTCGACTGGATGAGGATATCTATTCTGCTTTCGGGTCTCCCGACCATGTCCAAGATACCACTGGTCGTCACATTGATAGATTCCAGACTGGCCAAAGAGACGTCATCGGAATTGAAGTTTTCACCACTGAGCCCCAGTATTCCAAGATGCCTCACCGACTGCCCGTTGCTCCCGCCCACATTTAGCGCTGCTGCACTATCCGCTAACACAGTATCTGCCCGAAGTTGCATACCCCAATTTGACAGCAGTGAAAAGTTTGAAGCAGGCTCAGTCGGCATTGCCCCAGGTGGAGGGCGTTCCATTTCTGCGAGAGGATCAACAAACAACAAGACTCTGCCGCCAGCCATGGCAAATTGATCGATCGCAAATAATGTTGCGTCAGAAAGCGATTTCGGATGAACAATTATTAACAGCTGCATGTCTCTGGGTAATTCCGTGGCATCCATCGCGACATCAACCACCTCATATTGCTGTGTTAGCTGGTCAATAACGACCCAGGCAGGCGTCGTTTGGAATGTACCCATGTTGATATCGCCCTGAATCTTCAACGAGGACAACAAACCCACCTTAGGTTTTATGGATGAATTCAACTGATGAATAATTCGACTGATGTCATACTCAAGAAACGCTTCTTTTTCTGGTTGAAAAAAGGAAATGATCAACTGATCATCTACCGAATTGGTGCCTACCAGTCCAAAGTAGAGTTCATCTCCAGCGTTGTTTACAGGCACACTCTGCAGTCCGAACTGGGCGGCCAGATCTTCCTCTTCTGAAAATGGTTCGGGATCGATGATTTCAAGATCAATGCTGCCCCCGGCGAGCGCTTGATACTCTTCAAGCAACTCTTGCACCCGCCGAGCATAGGCCCTTAGCGCTGTGAGATCCTCGCTTGCACGTAGGGAAAAGAAAAAGCGAAACTTTATCGGCTCATCTATTTCAGCAATCAAGTCCCGGGTGCCAAGCGTCAATGTATATAACTTGTTTTCGGTCAAATCAATTCGTGCACCTGAGAACAATGCATTGTTCAGCATCGTAAACGCAAAAAATACTCCAAAATACT
>JACKQG010008049.1_pt1 | contig 10394 bp, 10 predicted proteins | sample 8237621 | NCBI WGS metagenome assembly JACKQG01 (sample SAMN15677084, study PRJNA649215) | marine metagenome | biome: marine; feature: Black Sea; material: saline water; isolation source: suspended particulate matter (SPM) from the Black Sea western gyre | collected 2013-06-09/2013-06-10 | depth...
AAACAGTGAAACAATGCGGTGAAGAGACAAGGATATTTTTCACTCCTGCTTTTTTAAAGATAGTGATATTTGCTTTGGAAACTTTTTGAAAAACTTTTTCAGCACCGACTCGTCTAATCCCTTCGCTACAACAATTTTCTGCTGTCCCGAGAATACCGAAAGTCGTCTTACTTTTTTGAAGTATTTGTGTCGTAGCACGCGCCACATTTTGCATTCTTTTGTCATATGCGGGAATACAGCAGGAGAAATAAAGAAATTCCATTTCAGGAGAAAAGAGGTGAACATTTTGTCCGTCTGTCCATTTATCTCGATTTTCACGCGGCTCTCCCAAAGGATTTCCCACATTATTAATTTTCTGAACCAGTGATTTCAAAGTATCGGGATAGGAGCCGAAATCGACGAGAATTCTGCGAATGGCACGAATGATATTCATCATTCCGACACCCTTTGGACATTCATTGACACAGGCCTCGCAACCGATGCAAAGGAACATCTCTTTCACTTCGTCAGCAATTTCATCCTTCTCTTCACTCTCCATAACAGCGCCCAATTTTATCATCTGTGGAATCTTGCAAGTTTGAAAATTAATTCCATTTACAACAGCCCATGGACACACACCGGAACACTTTCCGCACTGATAACATTTCCAAATATCGTCCGCACCTTTTTCTAATATCGCTTCTCTGATTTCCGCTATTATCTCTATCTTGTTTGGCATTTTTTTACTCTTTTAAATATCTATTTTATGCTTTTGCTTCCAAAATTTTATTCTTCAAAACAGGAATAACTTTGAAAAGATCATCGACAATTCCATAATCCGCTTCATTAAAAATTGGAGCGTTCGGGTCTTTATTGATTGCGATAATCGTATCTGCACTTTTCATCCCCATCACATGCTGAAATGCGCCAGAAATGCCAATTGCAATGTATAATTTCGGTTTTATTGTTTTTCCTGATGAGCCGATTTGTCTATCTTTTGGAAGCCATTCTGCGTCAACGATTGGACGCGAACAGCCAACAACTCCGCCGATTGCATCTGCAAATTCATCGATGATGTCAAGGTTATCTTTCTCTTTTATGCCGCGTCCAATTCCAATCACAACATCAGATTTTGTGATGTCAACCTCACCTGCAACAACTTCAATATATTCGATGAATTTACGATAATCAGGTTCTGCTGAAATTGGTGATTCGATTTTCTCAATTTCTGCATTTAAATTTCCATCTTCAGCAGGAAAAGTGCCGGCTCGCAAACTCACTAAATAAGAATCGTTCTCCTGAAGTTGAAGTTTTACATTCAATTTTCCATCATACATTTGACGCGTAACGGACAATTTTTTACCATTAATCTCAACATCTAAGCAATCTGTTGTGAACGGGATTTTCAATTCTGTTGCAAGCGATGAACAAAGGTCCATTCCAAAAGCTGTATGGCCAATCAAAGTAATAAATGGATTTTCTTTTTTGATGATTTCAGCAAGTGCAATTTGATACGATTCGGCATTGAAATCTTTAAAAATAGGATTTTCAATTACGGTTATTTTATCTGCTTGAGTTTTTATTTTATCAATTATTTTTTTAGAATTATCTGCGAAAATAATTGCTGTTAGTTTTGCATTATTTTTATTTGCTAAATTTCTTCCAAAGGCAAGTAATTCAAAAGTTATATCGCGAATTACGCCTTGTCGATGTTCGATGAGCACAAATATATCGTTCATAATTTCCTCCTAAATTAAACCTTTTTCTTTGATAATTCCAGTTAATTTTTCTGATACTTCATCCGGATTTCCAGAGAGAATTTCCGCAAGTTTACTAACAGGCGGAGTAAATAATTCTTCGATAAAAGAGTTGCTTTTCATCTCTCCAAATTCTGTTTTGCTGATTTCGTTTAGTTCCTTTCGTGCTGCTCTTCTGATTGCAATTAATGAAGCGTATCTTGGAACATTTATTCCAGTTTGAATTGTGAATAAAGCTGGCAATTTAATTTTAAGATGTTCAAGCAAGCCGCCTTCCAACTCACGATAAGCATCTGCCGAATTTTCTGACAGTTCGATTTTCGTAACTAATGAAGCATGCGGAATTTCCAACAATTTTGCAAGCGTTGTTCCAACTTGAGAATACGCATCATCAGTTGCGAGACAGCCGGTAAAAATAATATCAAAATCCATATCCTTAATAATTTTGTGCAGAATTTGAGCAGTTTTGAAGCCATCAAGTTCATCCAAATCTTCCACTTTAATTCTGATTGCTTCATCTGCTCCTTTGGCAAGTGCGATGCGAAGCGTTTCTTCTGAATCTTCGTCTCCAACGGTAATGACAGTTATTGAACCGCCAAATTTTTCCTTCTGCAAAACAGCTTCTTCCAAAGCATAAGTATCTGATTCATTTGTGTCAAAAATGAGACGGTCTTTCTCAATATCCTTTCCTGACGAATCGACTTTTACTTCTGCTTCTGCGGTTTGTGGAACTCTTTTTATGCAAACGATAATATTCATTTTGAACTCCTTTTAATTTAAAATTCCAAAAATGCTAAATGACTAAAATGCTAAACAACTAAAATTCTAAATAGTTGATTTTTCCAATTTTCCTGCTCATTTTTTATCCTTTAGCCATTTTGGACTTTTAGTAATTTTGGATTTTTGATTTTTTATTTCACCAAATCTCTTGCAATGACAATTTTTTGAATTTCAGATGTGCCTTCGTATAATTCAAGAATTCGAGCATCTCGATAAAATCGTTCAACAGGATAATCCTTTGTGTATCCGTAGCCACCGTGAATTTGAACAGCTTTTCTGGTTACATCGACAGCGATATCAGCAGCATAATATTTTGCCATTGCAGATTCTTTGGAGAATCTTTTCACACCCTTATCTTTCAAATAACCCACATAATAAACGAGCAATCTTGCTGCCTGAATTTTAGTAGCCATCTCAGCAAGCATATTTTGAATCATTTCGTGGTGGCAAATTGGCTTTCCGAATGTTTTTCGCTCTTTGGAATATTTGATGGATTCATCCAAAGCGGCTTGAGCAATGCCAACTCCTTGCGCTCCAATATCAATTCGCGAAACATCAAGTGTGTTCATACAAATCTTAAATCCGTCTCCTTCTTTTCCGAGCAAATTTTCCTTTGGAACTTTTACATCTTCAAAAATCAGTTCGCAATTTCCAGTTGCGCGAATTCCCATCAAATCTTCATGCTTTCCGAGCGAGAAACCTTCCAAATCTCGTTCAACAATAAAGCAACTCATTCCTTTGTAACCTGCGTCTTTGTCCGTATATGCGAAAACAACGAAAGTGTCTGCGGCAGTTCCGTTGGTGATAAATCTTTTTGTGCCATTTAAGATATAATGGTCGCCATTTAATTTTGCTGTTGCTTCCATTGCAGCCACATCTGAACCTGCATTTGGTTCTGTAATGCCCATCGCACCAATTTTCTCGCCAATGCAAAGTGGCGGAAGATATTTCTGTTTCTGTTCTTCATTTCCAAATTGTAATATCGGATAGGAAACCAGCGAATTATTGACTGCAACGATAACTCCAGTTGAAGCACAAACTCGCGAAATTTCTTCAATTGCGATTGCAAGAGAGATAAAATCAAATTCTGAGCCGCTATATTTTTCTGGCACAATTATTCCCATTAATCCCATCTCAGCTAATTTTTTGATATTTTCTGAAGGAAATTCGCCGGAAACATCAATCTCCGATGCGAGTGGTTTTAATTCTGTTTCTGCAAAATTTCGAACTTCTTTTTGAAGCATCTTTTGGTCGTTTGTTAAACCAAAATTCATAACACTAATCCTTTCACTCTTTATTTTAATTTATTTTTTAGTTGTTTAGTCATTTTGGATATTTAGTATTTTTTTACTTGAATAATTCTCGAGCGATGACAATTTTTTGGATTTCAGAAGTTCCTTCTCCAATTTCCATTAATTTTTCATCGCGCATAAATCTTTCCACAAGATAATCTTTTTTTAGACCGAGCATTCCGTGAAGTTCCACAGCGGTGCTTGTCGCTTTCATCCCGATTTTGGAAGCATAATATTTCCCCATCGCGGATTCTTTCGTTATTGGCAATCCTTCATCTTTTAGAGCGGCAGCTTGATGAACAAGCAATCGTGCAGCTTCGATTTCTGTACCCATTTCCGCAATTGTAGATTGAATTGACTGCATTTTGAAAAGAGGTTTTTTATTGATAGAATTAGATTTGCAAAATTTGATACAAGCATCAAGCGCACCTTGTGCAATTCCCAAAGCAAGTGCACCGATTGAAATTCTTCCACCATCAAGTGTCTGCATAAAGACCTTGAAACCTTCACCATCTTTTCCTAATAGATTCTCTTGTGGAATTTCACAATTGTCAAAAATTAGTTCAGAAGTTATCGAGCCGCGCAGACCGAGTTTGTCTTCCCTTTTTCCTTCAGAAAATCCCGGAGTTCCCTTCTCAACCACAAATGCAGAGATTCCTTTATAGCCAAGCGATGGGTCTTTCGTGGCGGTGAAAACGATAGTATCTCCAACTCCGCCCGAAGTGATAAAACATTTTGTGCCGTTTATCAGATATTTATCATCGACGAGTTTGAAAGTCGTTTGAGTTCCAGCAGCATCGCTCCCAGCATTCGGTTCTGTTAATCCGAATGAACTTATTTTTTCTCCGCTGGCAAGAGGCGGAAGCCATTTTTTCTTCTGCTCCTCATTTCCGGATAAAAAAATCGGATAAATTCCAAGCGATGTATGGGCGGCGAGAAAAATTCCTGTTGAACCGCATACTCGCCCGATTTCTTCGACTGCGATTGCGTATGAAAGAGTATCAAGTCCAGCTCCGCCATATTTCTTGGGAACATAAATTGCCAAAAGATTCGACTTGCCCATTTTTTTTATTATTTCCCACGGAAATTTTTCCTTCTTTTCGAGTTCTGTCGATTCTGGCGCAATTTCATTATCCGCAAATTGCTTTACTTTTTCTCTGAATTTTAGATGTTTATCTGATAAAATCATTTAAGTAACTCCAAAGCGATATTTTCTTTTTGCAGTCGAGGAGTCGCTTCCAATAATTGAAGAACCTTCGCATCTCTGAAATATCGCTCAACAGGATAGTCCTTCATATAACCGTATCCGCCATAAATTTGGATAGAATTCAATCCGCAAAAGACAGCAATGTCTCCAGAAAAAACTCGTGCTATTTTTGAAGCTTCTGAGAAATTTTTTCCATTATCAAATTTCGATGCGGCATCATAAACAAGAAATCGGGCAGCGTCAATTTTGATTTTCATTTCAGTTAGCATCTCTTGAATCATCGGAAATTCTGAAATAAATTTTCCAAACTGCTTTCTTTCCTTCGAATATTTAATCGCAGCTTCGAGCGATGCTTGTGCCAAACCAAGTGATACTGCCGAAAACGCAATATTCGTATAATCACGAATATCCTCAATTGCACTTTTTCCATCTTCTTCGTTAATAAAACAATTTTCACTTTTTAGAGATAATTCATCAAATTTGATGTCCGTTATTCCGGCTGCTCGAATACCCAAAATATTACTTTTTTCAGAATCAAAATCATCCTTTTCAATAAAATAAAATGCCTTTCCGGCAGATGTTTGAAAAGGCATAATTAGAAATTTTGCAACTTGTCCATTCAAAATGAAATTTCTTTTCCCAGTTATTTTATGTCCTTTTTCGGATTTTTCTGCTACGAACTCATCTTCAGAAATATCAATTTCAGGTTCACAAATATAGCCACCAATTTCTCCCAAAGATAATTTGTCCAAATATTTCTTTTTATGCTCTTCATCGCCAAATTTCATAATCGGATAAGCGACAAGACAATTGTTAATTGCGAGTATCGTTCCGACAGAAGCGCAAACTTTTGAAAGCTCTTCAACTGTGATACATAAGCTTGTCGTATCCATTTCTACGCCGCCATATTTTTCCGGAATTATCAAAGCAGAAAAACCTAATTCTGCTAATTTTTTGATAATATCTGTTGGAAAAGTTGCGTTTTTTTCTATATCTTCTGTGATTGGCTCGAGCTCGGTTGAGGCAAAATTTTTTACCTCTTTTTGAATCAATTTTTGTTCACCATTAAATTCAATCAAACTCATAATTTTTCCTTTTTAATATTTTTTATTTGTTAAAATGTTCACATAAAATTTCGTTAATTAAATTTGAAATTGAAATTTTTTTTTGTTTTGATTTTGCTTCCAATTTTTTTAGAATGGAACTTTCAATATCGAGAATTTTTTGACTCTGTTTTGAGTCAAGTTTTTGCAAGATTTCATTCAAACTTTTTAGTTCAGTTTTCGATAGCGATTTTCCTTTTTTTTCAGCTTGAATTTTTTCCGATTTTGCAGAATTTTTGTCTGAAATTTTGTCAATTGGAACGATAAAAAAATGATTATCTTCAGATTTTCTTTTTCTCTTATTAACAGGAACGATGAAAAAATGACTTCCATTACTTCGGATTTGTGTTCCGTGTTTACTTTTTACATCTGTCATATTTCTTCCTTTTTTGCTTCAATGCTTAGTTATTTAGACAGTTTCATAATTTGCAATTTTTCATATATTTATTTCCGAAAAAATTAGGATAAAAAAATAATAACTTACTTTATTTGGATATCTTTCTGGCACTCAAAATTCATTTGTCAAGAAATTTACAATTTTTCGGTAAAATTTTGAATTCCTTGACAGGAAAAGAGATTTTTTTCTTTTGAAGTCCAAAATGGCTCCATCGTCTAGTGGTTAGGACGCCGGATTCTCATTCCGGTAACAGGGGTTCGATTCCCCTTGGAGCTACTTTGTTTCAGAAGCATTTATTGACACAAAAAAATTGAAATTTGGATTATGGAGAATAATGAAAATTGAAATTAAAAAAAATGATGTTACTCAAAAGTTAATTGAATGTAAAAATGAGATAACACCGCTTCAAATTCTTAATCAGGAAAATCAGTCAGAGCACACTTTTGTAGCTGCGAAATTAAACAATATTCTCATTAATTTGGAAGAAAAAATTCATTATGATTGCACTTTACAATTTTTAGATATCAGCACACGAGAAGGAATGAGAGTGTATCAGGATTCGCTCACTTTTATTTTTGTTCAAGCAGTTAAAACTCTTTTTCAAAATGCGAAAGTTGAAGTAAAACATTCTATCGCGGATGGCTATTATATCGAAACTTATTTCAGATTTTTGCTTACGGAAAGTGACACTGAAAAACTGAAAGAGCGGATGAAAGAATTTATTTCGAATGATGAAAAATTTATTAGAGAAAAGGTGAAAGTTTCGCGAGCAAGAAAAATTTTTGCTGACGAAAAAACAAAATTAAATCTTCTTGAAAATTTCGAAGATGAAGAGATTGCTCTTTATAAATTTCGTGATACTTACGATTATTTTACAGTTCCACTCGTGCCATCCACTGGATATTTGAAATTATTTGATTTGAAATATACTCCTCCGGGAATTGTTTTGCGATTTCCAAGAACCAATTCACCGGATGAAATTGGAGAGTATCAACCGCAGAAAAATCTACTTAAAATTTTCACTGAGTATGAGCGTTGGGGGAATATTTTGGAACTTTCATTTGCTGATTCTCTTAACCAAAATATTAAGCAAAAAAATGTCGGCGAAGTAATTCAAATTTCAGAAGCTTTGCATGAGAAAAAAATTGCCAATATTGCTGAAGATATCTTTCATAAAAAGGATTTTATTAAATTGATTTTGGTAGCAGGCCCGTCAAGTTCCGGCAAAACCACATTCGCAAAAAGGTTGGCAATTCAACTTATGGTTACTTTTCTTTCGCCGGTTTTGATTTCTCTCGATAGCTACTTTCTCGATAGAGATAAAACTCCGAAAGATTGCGATGGAAAATTAGATTTCGAATCGATAAATTCCCTTGATAAAGAGCTTGTTAATCAACATATTAAAAAACTTTTGGATGGCGAAGAGGTTGAAATTCCGAAGTTTGATTTCAGGAAAGGTAAAAGAGAAAAAAGTGGAAGAAAGATTAAATTAAAAGATGGTCAAATTCTAATTTTTGAAGGAATTCACGGACTCAACGACAAACTCACGCCTTCAATTGACCGAAAAAATAAATACAAAATTTATCTGAGCGCTTTAACTCAATTGAATCTTGACTATCATAATCATATTTCAACTTCGGATACGCGAATCATTCGCAGAATAGTTAGGGATGCAGCTTTTCGTGGCTATTCCGCTCACGAAACTCTAAAAAGATGGGATTCGATTAGGCGAGGAGAAGCAAAATATATTTTCAAATTTCAGGAAGAATCTGATGCGATGTTTAATTCTGCTCTTGTTTATGAATTGGGAGTTTTGAAGAAATATGCAATTCCAGCTTTACAAAATGTTTCTCAAGAATTTTATGAATATAGCGAAGCTCAAAGGTTAATTCGATTGTTATCGTTTTTTCTGGATATTTCGGAAGATGTAATTCCAAAAAATTCTATTTTGCGCGAATTTATTTCTGGTAGTGTTTTTGAGTATTAAATTAGTAATTTAAGAACTACTTTTTGTAAATTTTGGCTAATTCCAAAATTCTTTTCGCTCTTTCGGCAACAGGTTTATCAATCATTTTTTTCCCAAGCGAAGCAGTTCCTTTGCCTTGCTTTTTTGCGGTATCAAGTGCATCCATAACCTTTTTTGCATACTCAATTTCATCATAAGTTGGTTCGTAAATTTTATTTATTATCTTAATTTGATTTGGATGAATAATGCCTTTCCCATCGAAGCCGAGCGATTTCGCAAATCTTGTTTCAGCTTCCAATCCATCATTATCATTTACATCTGAAAAAACCGTATCGCTTGCTTGAATTTCATTCGCCTTTGCAGTCATAACAATCATCGACCTTGCCCAAAAAAGTTCATTGCCTTCTTTTGTTCTTTCTGCGCCAATATCTCTTGTAAAATCTTCTGCGCCAAAACAGAGCATCACAACTTTTTGACTGGCAGCTGCAATTGCATTTGCATTCAAAACACCTTTTGCTGTCTCAATTATTGGAGAAATCCAAACTTCCTTATTTCCAATAATTTTTTCAAGTGCTTTCACCTGTTCTGCGTTTTCAGCTTTTGGTAAAAAGATTATTTCAGCTCCATTTTTCACCGCCATTTCTGCATCACTTTTCCCAAAAGGAGTATCGAAAGGATTTATTCTAACGCCTTTCTCAGAATCGCCAAAATCCACATTTTGCAAAGTATATTTGACGAGAAATCTCGCTGCATCTTTTTCAAATTGTGCAACTGCATCTTCCAAATCCAGAATAATTGTATCAGCAGAAAATACGGAAATATTTTTTAATAAATTTGGGCTGTTTCCTGGCATATATAATCTATTTCGTCGCAATTTATTTTTCATTTTTTCGTCCTTTTGCTCTTTGGATTGCACATTCTAATCTCGCTCGAATGACCCAGTCAAGTGCACCAAAGTCATTTACAATCACCTTTGCATTTTGAATTTTGTTATCTTCCAAAATCTCTTTTACACTTCTTTCAATTGACTTTCCGAAAAGTGATTTTACTTTACTCTGAATTTCGATTATTATAGAATTTGCGGGTGAAATTGTAATCTGACAATCAGCTTTTTCATTTTGACCGCAATTTGCTTTTTTTATAATTTTTTCATCCATTTTGTTAAACTCCTTTTTTATTCTTCCAAATGATTTTATGCAATTGCATTTGTAATCTGATTGGCATTTTCGTCTTCAATATCCATTCTGCAAGCGACTTTTCGTTCAGTTTAGATTTATTTGGTGAGAACAAAATTTTATATTTCTGCAAATCATATTTCCTGATTTTCTTTATTGCCCAATCAAAATCATTTTTATCTGACAATACAAATTTTATCTCATCATTTTCTGTCAGAAAATTCAAATTTTCCCATTTCATTTTATCCGACATTTTGCTGGTTGGAGTTTTTATGTCCATAATTTTTTTCACATATTTTGGAATTTTATTAACAAAAATTGCACCATTCGTCTCCAGTAAAATTTGATAGTTTTTAGAATGTAATTTCTCGAAAAGCGAATAGATTTCTTTTTGTAAAAGTGGCTCACCGCCAGTAATTTCCACAAGTTTTACGGGAGAATATTTTTTAATTTTATCTAAAATTTTTTCAACTGAGAGTTCAAAATTTTGTTCATAAGCATATTTTGTATCGCAATATGAGCAACTAAGATTGCAGCCGGAAAATCTGATAAAAATGCAAGGTAGACCGGCAAAAGTCGATTCACCTTGAATGCTATAAAAGATTTCGGATAATTTCATTTCGTATCTTTTTGGATTGATGTAAAATTCAACAATTTTGGATTTTACATTGAAATTTTTGTAAATTTGTATTTTCTAATTTTCAACTGGGAATTCATCAATCAGGCCAGCAGAATATT
>JACKQG010008050.1_pt1 | contig 10392 bp, 6 predicted proteins | sample 8237621 | NCBI WGS metagenome assembly JACKQG01 (sample SAMN15677084, study PRJNA649215) | marine metagenome | biome: marine; feature: Black Sea; material: saline water; isolation source: suspended particulate matter (SPM) from the Black Sea western gyre | collected 2013-06-09/2013-06-10 | depth...
ACTACAAAAGGCATTGTCAGTGCCGAGAGAACCGTCAAACGGTGGAAGTGAGTCCTTCTTTGATAGCATATCTAGTGAGTTCGGCTATGCTATGAAGATCTAATTTCTTCATTATATTCCGGCGGTACATTTCAATGCTCTTCGTGCTCACATGGAGTATGGACGCGATTTGCTTTGTGTTTTTACCTTCAACTACAAGTTGAAGAGTTTCACGTTCCCTTGCCGTCAGGATAGAAAAAGCTGAAGAGCTATTTGTCGAGTTATGCAGCACATAGTTGTTGAGAATGCTGCCGGTTATCTTAGGACTCAGGTATTTTTGATTCGCAACTACGATGTCAATAGCATTGAGCAATTCCTCAAAGGCAGAATCCTTCGGCAGGTAGCCTGAGGCACCAGACTTAAGTATTTCCACTACAAAGCGACTGCTGGAATAAGCTGATAGGGCAATTATCTTGGCATTGGGCACTTGGTCAACAATCCGGGAAGTGGCCTCGATACCATTCAAATCGGGCATGCTGATATCCATAATAACCACATCTGGATTTAACTTCTTGGCCATCTGCACCGCTGTTCTTCCGTTCTCCGCTTCAGCGATTACGTCCATGTCCGGGCGATTATCAAACAGGGAGCGAAGTCCATCGCGAAAAATCTGGTGGTCATCGGCAATCAGAATTTTTAGGCTCATGTTACTCTCCTTTTGTAATTTCGTTTTTTCCCGACAGCGGCGCTACTAAGGTAACTTGAGTTCCGCGATCAGGTTCGGATTGAATGTCAATTTGTCCGCCGAGATAACTCAATTGCTCACGGATGTTGAAGAGGCCAAATCCGCCTCCTTTGCCTAAATTGTAATTAATCTTGGAAGTGTCGAACCCAACCCCGTCGTCTTCAATGTTGATTCGTATGTTGTCACCATCCCTGCAAATGTTAATCTTTATATTGCTCGCCTTGGCGTGCTTAATAATATTGACCAGCAACTCTCGCATCGTCCTAAAGAGAATGATACGAACTTCTTCATCCATCGGCGTGGGCTGTCCATCCTCCTCTAAATGGAACTGGATACCATGTTGTGCTTGAATTTGTTCGAGCAACCATTCCACCGCCGCCCCAAAACTCATTTGGTCGAGTATGGGAGGGCTGAGCTGGAAGGTCAATGACCGCGTCTGCTGAATTGCCCGCTTGATATTTTGGCGAATCTCGCCTACTTTGGGAGCCAGACCGGTAGAATATATCGATTCTTGCAGCTTTCCCAACAGTACATTGGAAATAGACAGGTCCTGGACAATAGAATCGTGTAGTTCCTCTGCGATGCGCCGCCGTTCCCGCTCCTCAGCCAGTGACAATTTGGACACCAGAGACCTCAGTTGCTCTTGATAGATACGAATCATTTCTTCCGCCTGTTTGCGCTCGTTAATTTCCAATCGAAGTTGTTCATTAGTTTTTGTAAGCTTGGTTGTACGCTCTGCCACTATTTTCTCAAGCTGGTCACGATATTCTTTTAATTCTTCCTCTGTTCGCACCCGTTGGATAGTTGTGCCCAGTTGCATAGCTACACTTTCCAGTGCCTCCACTATCTCAAGAGATACTATGTTCTCCCGGGGGTCGGCCACATGGATTAGACCAAGGATGCGGCCCCCAAAGCGAATCGGAACTAGAATCACGGACTCGTATCCTACCTGGTTGCACACGTTCCGGGTTCTTCCCTTATACTCTTCCGAAACCGTGGACAGAAAGTGCGTGGTGCTGTTCACGTAGAATGAGCCTTCTGCTGTGTAAAACGGCAACTGCGAATCAGTATCTCCCCTGATAACATTGATGCACATGCATTGGTCTGACTTAATCGAAAGAGGATTTTCTAATTCATAAAATCTTTGGCTAAAACCCTCATAGGCATGGTATTGGATATTGTCTTCCTCATCCAATATGCGAATTCCCACAGCGGCGCAGCCGGTGAAGTTCTTCACTTCTGCCACAAATTCTTTGAGTAGGCGGTTCATCTCTGTATGCCGGTTGGCGATTTCGAGAAAGCGATGGGAGACCTGAAACGCCTCTTCTGCACGTCTGCGCTTAGTGATGTCAAGTACAGCAGTTCGACATTGAGTGGAATTACCTTCAGCACCCTGGACTACTATGCTTTCCAGTTGAACATAGAATTGAGTGCCATTCCTCTTCATAAGTTTGAGCTCGCAAGTCTGCGGAGTTTCAGTTTCAAAGAGTCGTTTTTGATGAGAGTAAAACATATCCAGATAATTCGCTGCAATATAACGGGGAAATAGACTTTGGATTAAATATTTCCTTTCTACACCTAATAGATTAGCGCCAGTAAGATTTACATCCATGATTATCCCATTTTTATCAATGGTAAAATAACCGATGGGAGCAAGGTCAAACAGACCAAAATATTTGTTGCGTGACTCTTCGAGTTCCAGTTGGGCACTGCGCAATTCTTCGTTCTGCATTTCCAATTCAATTTGATGAACCTGTAGTTCGTGAATTAGGTGCTGGATATCCTCACTTGCCGTCTCTTGCGCATCTTCAGCCTGCTCTCCCAATGATTGTTCTGCAAGCTCGCGAAGTTCGTTCAATTTTGAAAAATTAGTTTTCTTTTTCATAAAATTAGGCAAGGATACCTCGTCCGTTTTACAGACGGGGAGGAATTGCCTGCTCCTTTCCTAAAAATTCCCTGCAAATGTACTTTTATACCGATTAAGGCTCCCCGGGAGGGTGAGGTTCCTACCGAACCCTTGATTAATGCGGGGCGGGCGCGGCAGAGCCTGCTCCGATTCATCGGAGAGCCTTGCCCTCCCAGACGAGCACGCCCTCCTTGAGCAAATCGGAACGAGTAAGCCCAAATCGGTATTAGTGATTATTTCCAACCTTAAACCTAATCCGAAATTCAGTTCCCTCAATTCTATTGAGTTCAATATTACCTTCAAGTTGATTTACTAAAGCGACTACCAATTGCCAACCTAATGATTTAGTCTTCCGAAAGTCCAAATCTGCCGGTAGACCCACGCCGTTATCACTGACTATTAGTTCAATGTCGTTGTCATCAACCGAGCGGAGTATGATTTTTATCTCACACTTTTTGCCATACGAAGACGGGGCGCGCCCCTCGGGAAAAGCGTACTTCAGGGAATTAGACACTAATTCGTTTAGAATCAATCCGCACGGAATGGCAACATCAATTGAAAGCGAAATATCCTCGACATCTATCGAAAAGGAAATGTTATCTTTAGTTGCATAGGCCAGCAACAAAGTATTTGTCAGACTTTTAATATAGCCAGCAAAATCAATTTTTGCCAAATTTACTGACTGGTAAAGCTTTTCGTGTACAAGAGCCATCGACTTTACTCGCTGTTGGCTGTCTGTAAATATTTCCAGCGCCTTTTCATCCATGATATGTTTTTTCTGAAGCTCTAACAGACTGATAATAATCTGCATGTTGTTTTTTACCCGATGGTGAATCTCCCGCAGGAGCACTTCTTTTTCTTCAAGCGATGCCTTGATTTGCTCTTCCATCTGCTTGCGTTTGCTGATGTCCATTAAGGCTGTTTGGAATTGACTGAAATTACCTTCGCTATCCTGTGTTAATGCGTTTTCCAGTTGAGCATAGAATTGAGCGCCATTTTTTTTCACCATTTTCAGTTCGCAGGTCTGCCGAGTTCCGGTTTCAAACAATACTCTGCGATGAAAATAAAACACATTCTGATCGAATGCAATATATCGGGAGAACCTTGTTCCAATCATCACTTGCTTTTCCACACCTAATAGATTGGCACCAGTAAGATTAGCCTCAAGGATTAGACCATTTTTATCAATGGTAAAATAACCAACGGGTGCCAGTTCAAAAAGATTGAAATACTTTTTGCGTGACACTTCAAGTTCCAGTTGGGCTTTGCGCAGTTCCTCGTTCTGCATTTCCAATTCAACTTGATGCACCTGCAGTTCGTGAATTAGGTGCTGGATATCCTCGCTCGCCGTCTCTTGACGAGCTCCATCTTGCTCTCTCAATGCTTGTTCTGCAAGCTGGCGTAATTCGTCAAATTTTGGGGAATCGTCTTGATCCCTTTTCATTGCTCTCAACGTCCTTTCAAATTGATTATATCTCCATAAAGACGCCCATGAAAGGCTAGACTACAACCGAAGATAACGCCCGTGAAGGGCTAGACGACACCGGAAATTCACTATGACAACTCATGTTCAGTTATGTCCTCAATGGCAACAAGTATCATCTGCGACTCCTTGGATTCTTGGTATACCTGCCGGGCGTTTAGGAGCATTACTCGTCTGCCAGTATCCGGGAAATGATGTTCCACCCTAAAATTTTCAACAGTGGTTTTATTGGGTATTATCTCCTCTAAAAGTTCGCGCAACTTGGGAATATCCCATTGTCGGTTACCCAGGTCGTAGATGTTTTGTTCCTGACTCTCCGAGGGCATCACTTTGAAAGTCTTGTAGAAGGAACGGTTTGCTGAGATAATTTGCAGGTCAGCGTTCAATACTATCAAGGGTGTACGCATCGTCTCAAAAATGTTTTCAGCGTATTCACGGGCATCCTGAATAGCTTGCTGCGACTGCTTTTGTTCATTGATATCCACGAAAGTAATCACGACTCCATCAATCACATTATCTGTGGTACGATAGGGTACAATTCGCATAACATACCAATTTCCATCTCTGGTTTTGACCTCTTTTTCCTCGTAAACTAAGGTTCTGAGTACCTTATTCACATCTTCAACCAAATATTCATAGATTAATTTGGAAACAATATGGTCGATGGGGCGCCCGATATCTGTCTCGATAAGGTTGATTATATTGGTGGCTTCCTGGGTAAAACGTTTAATGCACCGGTCGTTATCCAAAAAGATAGTGGCAATGTTTGTACTGTCGAGCAAGTTTTTCATATCATTGTTGGAATCTGATAATTGTTCAATTTTACCCTGAAGTTCCGCGTTTACAGTCGTGAGCTCCTCATTGAGCGATTGCAGTTCCTCTTTGGAAGTTTCTAATTCTTCATTGGTACTTTGTAGTTCCTCGTTGGTGGATTGCAACTCCTCATTGGTAGACTTTAGTTCTTCGTTGGAGGTTTCCAGTTCTTCAATAGTGGTATGAAGAGTTTCCTTGGTGTAATTCAATTCCTGCTCCAATTCTGTAATACGTTGGTCCATATCTACTGACGACTCAGATTTTATTTCGCTTAATTCGGAATGCTCGTTAGGCGCCACATCCTCGAACACTACCATCATCAAGCCCTTCATCACTTCCGGTGATCCAATAGGCTTGACTGTTACATTAACCATCTGATACCCGCTATTGATTTTTACCTGTAAACTTTTATGGACGACGGTTCCTTTCCGGGAGAGCGATTCACGAATGGCGGACATCAATTTACCTTTCAAACCCTCGCGCGCCATCTCCACAATATCCAAACGGGCCTCTCCTTCGGCTGGCTCAAGGTATTTTCCAGTTCTACCATGAAAATATAAAATCTCATATTTTTCATTGATGAGGGCACACGGAGGAGCGTAGTTATCCAGCAGCAGTCTTTCAGACATTCTGACGATACTGGTATTTCTTAATTCCGTGGGTGCCCCATTGATTTGTTCAACGATATCAACAGCGGTTACATACGCGCTGGGAAAATCCACCACTACCTGGGCGGAAGACGGCAAATCTTTGCGGGTAAAAAACTTCCATTTGTTATTCAAAGCAGAAAAGAGGTCAATGAATCCACCTATGGTTTCAGAAGAGCCCAGGAAAAGAACTCCGTTTTCTTTTAAGATATAATGGAAAAGTGGCAATATTTTTTTCTGCAATTCCGGAGCAAAATAAATCAGCAGATTTCGACAACTGATTAAATCTAATTTTGAAAAAGGCGGGTCTTTGGTGATATTTTGAACTGCAAAGACTACCATTTCCCTGATTTCCGTCTTAATATGGTAGTTATTGCCCTCTTTTGTAAAAAAGCGATTTAATCGGTCATCGGATACATCAACGGCAATACTCTCAGGGTAAATACCCCCGCGTGCTATTTCAATAGCACTGTTATCTATATCCGTGGCAAAAATCTGGACTCTGAAATCTCGTTTTTGCTCAAGCGTATACTCTCGGAGGTTTATAGCTATAGAATAGGCTTCTTCGCCGGTGGAACAACCGGGAACCCAAATACGCACAGGATACTGCGAAGACTTATTTTCAAGAAGCTGCGGCAACACGTCTTTTTTGAGGATTTCAAATGCTTCCGGGTCCCTGAAAAAATTGGTAACCCCGATTAACAGTTCTTTGAAGAGCATTTCAACTTCATGCGCGTTTTTCTGCAGATAACGGACATAATCTTCTAAATTATCAATCTGGTGCAAAACCATTCGCCTTTCAATCCGGCGCCTGATGGTATTCGGCTTGTAAAGGGAAAAGTCTTGCCCCGTTTGATTCCGGATAATCATAAATATCTTCTGTAGAAAGCCAAGGGCTTTATCAATTCTGGTCTTTTCCTTTACATACCTCCTGTTAGAGTGTTCCACATAGCTTATCAATTGCGCTGGCATTTTTTCCGCCGGCAAAATATAGTCCACAAGGCCGGTGGATATGGCGCTTCTTGGCATACCATCGTATTTGGCATCTTCTGGTTCTTGAACCATAACCAACCCGCCTTCACCCTTAATCGCTTTTAAGCCTAAAGTCCCGCTGCTTCCAGTCCCAGAGAGGATAATACAAATAGCATGCTCTCCCTGGTCTTGTGCTAAGGACCGGAGAAAGAAATCAATAGGTAAGCTGAATCCACGAGGTTGCGTCGGTTCCATCAATTGAAGTTTTCTATTCATTATACCCATATCGTTGTTCGGCGGAATGACATACACGCAATTTGGTTGTACCTCCATCCCGTCTTCTACTTCAAGTACATTCATCTTGGTACTTCTTTTTAACAATTCAACCATCATACTTTTGTGGTCGGGGTCCAGATGTGGAACCAGCACAAAAGCCATTCCATTGTCAAGCGGCATGTTCGCGAAAAATTTTTCAAAAGCCTCTAACCCACCAGCAGAAGCGCCCATGCCGACAATGGGGAATGAACTGCTTTCCTTCTCTTCGTTTGATTCTTCTTTGGTGTTATCCGGAGAAGTAGATATCTCATCAGCTTTAGATTCAAGAGGTACTTGATGAGCATCGGAATTATGCTTTGCGGTGATATTTTCAACATCATTCTGCGGCTTCTCAATTTGCGAATTTTCTTTCATTTTTGTCACCTACTTATTTTGACAATGTTAGATTTAAACGTAGCCTAAGATTCTATCTTGGCTTTTGACAGGTTTCTTACTTCGCCATTCCGGTGTCAGAGATGAAACGGTAGAGAGTAGCGCGCGAGACCCCCAGAAGTTTAGCAGCCTTAACCTTGTTTCCATCGGTTTCGCGGAGGGCGTGTCGCACGGCGGAAATCTCCAACTTTCGCTTGCGACTACGCTTTTGGGTTTTGGCTTTAGGAATTGGTGAAAGTAAGGTATCCGGCAAGTGTGAAGGCTTGATAACATTCCCTTCGCACTTAACGAGAGCATACTGGATAGAGTTTTGAAGTTCACGCACATTTCCCGGCCATTGGTAATCCATCATGGCAGAAAGGGCTTCATGAGAGAGCAAGAGATTTTTGCGTCCTGCTTCATCCAATGCTCTTTTCAGAAAGTGCTCCGCTAAAATCGGGATGTCGGTTTTTTTCTCGCGTAGCGGGGGTAAATTTATAGGAACGACACACAATCTGTAGTAAAGATCTTCTCTGAACTTTCCGTGGACAACTTCCTGCTTGAGTTCTTTGTTGGTAGCGCTAATGATGCGAACATCAACTTTGATAGTAGTTTCACCTCCCACTCGTTCAAATGTCCCCTCCTGTAAAACTCGGAGTAGTTTGACTTGCGCTTCAGGGCTTAACTCTCCGACTTCATCAAGAAAGATAGTTCCGCCGTCAGCTAATTCAAAACGTCCCTTTTTGTCTTTGATAGCTCCGGTGAATGCTCCTCTGACATGCCCGAAAAGTTCGCTTTCCAGTGTCCCCGAAGGTAACGCGCCACAGTTGACTGGCACAAAAAGTTTGTCCACGCGATTACCTTCATTATGGATGGCAGCAGCGACAAGTTCCTTACCTGTGCCACTTTCACCTTGAATCAACACCGGAACATCACTCGTTGCCAGGTGGCGAATCAGGTCAAAAACATTGAGCATTGTCGGATGGTTACCAATGATTCCGGAAAACTGTTGAATTTCCCCTAGTCGGCGTTCAAGCTCAAGAAGCTTGGTAACATCATGAAAAGAAGCCAGAACGCCAATAGCTTTTCCGCTATCATCTTTCATCGGAACTACCGACATCTCCACACGGCACTGTTCTCCATCTTTTGCAGTTATGTCAATAGAATAACTGATGCGCTCAAAATTCGGTATTCCCTCGCGAAAAGAACATTTACCTCCGCAAAAACCATTTGGAAACACACTGTGACAATCGCGCCCCAACACTTCCTCTCGTTGATAGCCAGTTATAACTTCAGCGGCTCGGTTGAAATATAACATACGCCGGTGATTATCGTGGGCGATAATACCATCATTCAAGTTATCAAGAATAAGTTCAATATTACGTTTCTGCGAGACTAAGAAAGAGAGATATCCAGCCGAGAAGAAATTCTGAACGCGATGGCTAATCTCATCGCGCACCTGGCGAAATTGGGCTAACACTTCTTCCCCAGTTCCTTTTCCCCCGCTGGGGTCTGACAGTTCCCAATGAACCATCCCAAGGGAGTTGAGCAGAACGGGACAATTTTCACGAACGTGATTGCAGAGAGCTATCACAGCGTCGAAAGTAAGCAGATCTATATCTGCTAAAGTTTTCGGTATCTGATTTGAAATATCGATTCCTACCTCTGCCATTATTTCTACTGCTTTGGGGTGCAGTCCTTTCGCCTCTAACCCAGCGCTCACAATCTCTACATTATCGAGTGAAACCTCCATGGCAAATCCTTCTGCCATTTGACTTAGGCTGGAATTACCGGTAGATAAAAATAGTAAGCGGCTCATTTAATTCTCCCTAAATGTTGCGTCACAAAAGCCTTGAACTCAAGGTTTCGATACTGATTTCGATGAGTGGTTTCGAAACCAACGTATCGAAACCTACTCAACCTAAAGGGTTTCAACTGACACCTTCATGTAAAAGGAAGTTCCCGTGCTCGTCCGAGAATCAGACTAAAAAGTGGGGTAATTCCGAAATCCGAATTCCGATTTCACTCCGCATGTTTGGTATCACACAATAGTGCATCTTCTGGAAATCCGACAGTTTCCAGTTGTACAGTTGAGTGTCGTATGCCAAATTTATCGCGCAATATTTCATTAATCTTTTCCAAAATCTCTTGCATGGCAGGAACATCTTGCTCATCTATCAGAACGTGAGCAGTCAACGATTTATAATGTGAACAGATAACCCAAACATGCACATCATGGACATCCTTAACAGCTTCTATCGACAACAGATTTTCCGCAATTACCTCAACATTAACATTTTTAGGTGAACCCTCCATGAGGATATGGACTGAATCTCTGACCACCCGCCATGCGCTAACGAGGATGACAAGTCCAATTACACAACTCAAAATGGCATCGACAACATACCATTCTGTTAGAAGCATAATGATGCCACCGACTATGACTCCAACTGAGGACAACGCGTCGCCTATAACGTGTAGCACCGCGCTTTTGACATTGAGATTGTCATGGCTTTCACCTCTGAAAATCAAGACAATAACAAGGTTGGCAATTAATCCGATAGAAGCGGCAATAAGCATGGGGAGGCTTTTGACTTCAGGTGCGCCTATGAAGCGGTGTATAGCTTCGTTAAAAATCCAAATAACAATCGCTAACAAAGATACACCGTTGAAAAAAGCTGCTAATATTTCGGCTCGATGGTAACCGTAAGTACGCTTACCGGTCGACGCGCGGGCAGATAAATAGATAGCAAACCAACTCATCACGAGGGAAAAGATATCCGTAAATACATGAGCGGCATCACTTAATAAAGCCAAACTATTAGTCAAGATGCCAAAAACAATTTCAAAAACAAGGACTAAAGCTGTGAAAATGACCGCGAATCGAAATTTTCCCTGGATACTTATTCCATGATGATGGTGATTATGGTCAGCGTTTTTATGCTCACTCCGTTCAGCGGTTACTTCGTGAATCGCTTCATCATGATTATGCTCATTCATTTTAAAACTCCAATACATCAAATTCTACCTGGTTGAATAATATGACTTTGCTAAATTAGAACATCTGTGTTTGTAGTATAGCCAAAGCGGGCATAAAGCCTTACTTAAGTACCTATGAATTTAATCCTTTAACTTTCCGGGGTAGGAGAAGTCCCTGACT
>JACKQG010008051.1_pt1 | contig 10392 bp, 9 predicted proteins | sample 8237621 | NCBI WGS metagenome assembly JACKQG01 (sample SAMN15677084, study PRJNA649215) | marine metagenome | biome: marine; feature: Black Sea; material: saline water; isolation source: suspended particulate matter (SPM) from the Black Sea western gyre | collected 2013-06-09/2013-06-10 | depth...
ACTGCTAAGATTCTTGCGAAGAGAGCCAAATGAAAGTACTACCTTGAAAGGGATGCTGTCTAAAGGTTTAATTAATTGGATTCTATCGATTCCATCAAAGCTGCGAGGTAAAAGAAGGTTTAGGGAAACTTATACCTTCTCACCTCAGATGGTCGCTGGTGATCTTCCCCCAGCAGAGTATGCGCCATAAACGTTTAACAATCTCTTCCAGCGGACCACAAAAAGCTGTGAAATAAAAGGGACGTCTATGATTTTATGCTTTTCTTTAGAGGTTGTAGTATGGATAGTTGGGGAAGTTAATTGGATTATCTGAGATATGGGAAATCGGGGCTACTGGTTTAATCCAATAAACAATAGACGTCCCGAAAAAGCCCCAGCGGCACGAAGGGATTTCACCACATAACCTTGCTCTTTCAGCCGACACAAAAAGCTGTGCGGCTGAAGAGCCCGTTAGCATTAGAATGACATGTTTAGGAGACAAGATGGCCATTAACTTGAAAGATCATGAAGTCATAATAAACTCAATTAGAACAGAACACCCACAAACTGTTGCTGACGGCCCAGTTGTCCCAGAAAAATATTCCATTGTTAGACCAAGAATTCTATGGGTGCTTAGAGAAACTAATGGGGGAGGTGATTGGGACCTCAAAAGTTTTTTAAGAGACAACACAAATCTATTTAGCTACAGCAGATGGCATGCTACATTTGGGGCAATAGCAAAAATCTCAAAAGGACTTATCGAGTCATTAGAGGTTTCAGAAATTAGAAAACTAAATGCACGATCTGCAGTGGAGTCTCTGCGAGATATTGCTGTGATCAACTTGAATAAACGAGGCGGTGGACGTAATGTAAACTGGGAAACCTTTCCATCCGACGTTCAGACCTTTCATCCTTTCGTTAAAAGTCAGATATGTGTATTAGATCCAGAGATCCTCATTGCTGCAGGAACAGCTGACTGGTTGCCAGATCCATTAAAGTCAGAAATAACAAAAATAGGGCATTTAAAAACTGGTGCAATACAAATCGATTCAAAAAAATGGCTTGTAAAATGTTTTCACAGTGCTCAAACACAATTGACTCACCATGAACTATACCAACAAATAATTAATGCATTATCTTCAGTTGGTTGGAGTAATACCAGATTAAATTGCTAACAAAGCCATCAAGAAGGACCGCTATCGCGGCCGCTTATGGCTGGCGTTACGCACAAAGGAAAGACCTGAAAGGAAGTTGATGGCAAAGAACAACGGAAACGATAAGTCGCTGGAATCCTGGATCTGGGATGCGGCATGCAGTATTCGCGGGGCGGCAGATGCACCTAAATATAAGGACTTCATCCTGCCGCTGGTCTTCACAAAGCGGCTGTGTGATGTGTTCGACGATGAAGTGGACCGGATAGCTGAGAAGGTCGGCTCGCGGGCTAAGGCGTTTAAACTAGCCGCCAGAGACCAGAAGCTGGTTCGCTTCTACCTGCCATTAGAGCCGGATGACCCTGAAGAGGCGGTCTGGTCGGTCATCCGCAAGCTGTCCGACAGGATCGGGGAACAGCTCACCACCCGCCTGAGGGGCATCGCCAAAGCCAATCCCCTGCTGGAGGGGATTATCGACCGGATCGACTTCAACGCCACCACCCACGGCCAGCGCGACATCGACGACGACCGCCTCTCCAACCTGATCGAGAAGATTTCCGAAAAGCGGCTGGGTCTGGCTGATGTGGAGCCGGACATCATCGGCCGCAGCTACGAGTACCTGATCCGCAAGTTCGCCGAAGGATCGGGCCAGTCCGCGGGAGAGTTCTACACGCCCCCTGAAGTGGGCATGGTGATGGCCAAAATCATGGACCCGGAACCTGGGATGACCATATACGACCCCTGCTGCGGATCGGCGGGACTTCTGATCAAGTGCGAGCTGGTGATGGAGGAGAAGAACAACGGCAGGAAGGCCAAACAGGCGCCACTCAAGCTCTATGGCCAGGAGTACATTGCCGGCACCTGGGCCATGGCCAATATGAATATGATCATCCACGACATGGAGGGCAAAATAGAGATCGGGGACACCTTTCGCCATCCCAAATTTCGGGACAGGGGAAAATTGCAGACTTTTGACCGGGTGGTGGCCAATCCCATGTGGAATCAGAACTGGTTCACGGAGCAGGATTATGACAACGACGAGTTGGACCGTTTCCCTCAAGGCGCAGGCTTTCCCGGTAAACAGTCGGCAGACTGGGGCTGGGTGCAGCACATGGCCGCGTCCCTCAACGAAACGGGCAGGGCCGCCATCGTTCTCGACACTGGCGCTGCAAGCCGGGGCAGCGGGAACGCGGGCAAGAACAAGGAAAAGGAAGTTCGCAAGTGGTTCGTGGAAAACGACCTGATAGAAGGAGTGGTCTATCTACCGGAAAATCTCTTCTATAATACCTCGGCGCCGGGCATCCTCCTTTTTCTCAACAAGGCCAAGCCCAAAGGACAGAAAGACAAGCTCTTTCTTATCAATGCCTCGCAGGTATTCGCCAAAGGCGACCCCAAGAACTACATTCCGGAAGACGGGATAGCGCGAATCAGTTCGGCATTCCTGAAATGGAAGGAAGAAGAAAAGTTCAGCCGAATCGTGGAAAAGGCCGAGATCGTCAACAACGACTACAACATCTCCCCGTCGCGTTACATTTACACCGCCGATGCCGAGGAGTACCGGCCCATCGGCGAGATCGTCGCGGAACTGGATGCGCTGGAGATCGAGGCCGAAGAGACCAACACCGTTCTGCGGGCGGTGCTCAAGAAGTTGAAGGTGTAAGGGATGGGTCGGACGGACACAAAGCAAATTCAACCCGAAATTGGCCCCATCCCGGAGAGTTGGGAAGTGGTTGAGTTCGAACAATTCGCAGTCTTGCAAAGGGGCAAAGATTTAACTCGAACCAACTTTCGACCTGGTCCAATCCCTGTGGCTGGCTCAAATGGTATTATTGGGTTTCACGATAAGGCAATCGTATCTGGCCCTGGGGTTACTGTTGGACGAAGTGGTTCCGTAGGTAAAGTGACTTTCTATCCAGACGATTTCTGGGCACACAACACAGCGCTTTATGTCAAGGACTTCAAGGGAAATCACCAACGGTTCACCGCCTACCAGCTTGATTTGCAGAAGCTATCTCGATTCAAAACGGGGCCTCGGTCCCAACTCTTGATAGAAATTCTTTCCGAAAAGTGCCAATAGCTGTCCCTCCCCTCCTAGAACAGCGCCGCATCGCAGCTGTGTTGTCGCGGGTGCAGAAGGCAATTGAGCAGCAGGAGCGGCTGATCGCCCTGACTACCGAGCTGAAGAAAGCTCTGATGCACAGGCTCTTCACCGAGGGCACCCGTGGCGAGCCCCAAAAGCAAACCGAAATCGGCCCCGTGCCGGAGAGCTGGGAGGTGGTAGAGTTCGAACAATTCGCAGTCTTGCAAAGGGGCAAAGATTTAACACGAGCCAACTTTCGACCCGGTTCAATCCCAGTGGCTGGTTCAAATGGTGTTATTGGGTTTCACGATAAGGCAATCGTATCTGGCCCTGGCGTTACTGTTGGTCGAAGTGGCTCCGTAGGTAAAGTGACTTTCTATACGAACGATTTTTGGGCGCACAACACAGCGCTTTATGTCAAGGACTTCAAGGGGAATCATGAACGTTTCGTCGCTTACTATCTTGATTTGCTGCAGCTATATCGTTTCAAAACAGGGGCTTCGGTTCCAACTCTTGATAGAAATTCATTCCGCAAAATCCCAATTGCTATTCCAGACCACAGCGAACAGAAAGAAATAGCTGAGACTCTCGAATTAATTGACATGAAGATTACAGGAATTGAGAAGAAAAAGGAAGTTCTGTCCGATCTCTTCCGCACCCTTCTCCACCAACTAATGACCGCCGAGATCCGCGTGAACGACCTCGATCTGGAGGAATTGGGATTGGATAGTGAAAAATAGAGAGACACCAGGAGGTATGAATGGCAAAAAAGCCCGTGCAATATCATCAAGGCGGTTTTCCACCCAAGCGGCTTGACTGGGAGCGGCTGGTCTCTCTGATCGGCCCGGCAAATGCGGCCCTGGCGCGCTACGATGGGATGCTGGCGGCGGTACCCAATCCGGCCGTCTACGCCTATCGAGCGTTGCTGAATATTTCTGAAGGAATGGATGTCTTTTGAGGCCCAACTGTGACAAACTCGTAAAAAGTCAAAAATGACCCGTTTTGTCATTCCCGCGAACGCGGGAATCCAGGAAAATGAATCCCGCCTATCGGCGGGAGACTCCTGCGTTCGCGGGAGTGACGGCCTCGGAGACTTTTTACGAAACCATCAACTGTGAATCACAAAAATGGTTATGACTCATATATTGTAAAATATGGGTCTAAAAAAGATTTGTGGATAATCTGTGAGTCACAAAAATCGTTGCCGATAACGAAACGGCATTTCATTATCCACAAACGCGTTTGCCGATAATCTGTGGTCGGCAAAGCGGAGAAATTGGAAAACGGAGCAGCCGTCATGCCCAAACCAGGAGAACACAAGACCGTTCAAAGCCGTATTCTGAAGTACGCCGAGGAGATAGGCTGGACGTTCGTACCCCGGGCCGAGGCAGAGGCACAGCGCGGTTTCAACCCGGATGGCGGCAGTCCTTCAGAACGGGCGGCAAAGGCATCGCTTTATTTTGACGACCTGCTTTATGAGAAGGTGAGGGAATTCAACCCTAAATATAGCGAGACCGAAGGCGCACTGACTGGAAGACTGCGCCGCTTGCAGGCCAACATCTTCGGCAACCGGGAGTTTCTGGGATTCTTGCGCAATCAGGGCAAGTTCTTCTGCGCCGAAGAGAACCGCGAGCTGGATCTTCAGCTTATCGACTATGATGCCATCGACAACAATGTCTTTGAGGTCACCGAGGAGTTTTACATCCACAACGGGGTTTACGGCAACCGAGAGGACGTGGTTTTTCTCGTCAACGGCATCCCTGTGCTTGTGATCGAGTGTAAGAATGCGGACAAGGATGAGGCTATCGCCATCGGTGTGGACCAGATCCGCCGCTACCACGACGAGACGCCCGAACTGTTCGTTCCGGAAATGCTCTTTACGGCAACCGAGGCGATCGGTTTTTCCTACTGCGTGACCTGGAACACGGTGCGCCGGAATATCTTCAACTGGAAGGATGAGCAAGTCGGCCAACTGGGGGCCAAGGTCAAAACTTTCTGCGACCGTCAACACATCCTTGATTTGCTCAAACACTTCATCGTCTTTGCAGAAAAGGATGAGGAGTTGAACAAATACATCCTGGCCCAACACCAGACCGGGGCCGTGCGCAGGGTGGTTGACCGCTGTCTGAATGTCGAACGGACCCGTGGACTGGTGTGGCACACACAGGGCAGTGGCAAGACTTTTACCATGATCAAAGCCGCCGAAATGCTGTTCAAGGCGCCGGAAAGCGAAAAACCGACCATCCTGCTGATGATTGACCGCAATGAGCTCGAAGATCAGATGCTCAAGAACCTGGCGGCCTTAGGGATGCATAATGTGGAGCACGCTAATCGGATCAAAAAACTGGTGAAACTGCTCAGGGACGACTACCGCGGGATTATCGTCACCATGATCCACAAGTTCCGTGACATGCCGGAGAAGATCAGCGAGCGGTCGAACATCTTTGTACTCATTGACGAGGCACACCGCACCACCGGCGGGGACCTGGGCAACTTCCTGATGGCCGGACTTCCAAACGCCACCTATGTGGGCTTTACCGGCACGCCCATCGATAAAACGGCCTACGGGAAGGGGACTTTCAAGACCTTCGGCTGCGAAGACGATAAGGGGTATCTGCACAAGTACTCGATCGCCGAGAGCATCGCCGACGGGACCACGCTGCCGCTGTTCTACAACCTGGCGCCCAATGAGATGTTAGCGAACACGGAACTCATGGAAAAGGAGTTCTGGTCCTTAGCCGAGACTGAAGGCGTTGCGGACATCGCGGAATTAAATAAAATCCTTGATCGCGCGGTGAACTTGAAGAACTTCCTCAAGGGGGATGAACGGGTCGATAAAATCGCAAAATTTGTAGCAGAACACTATAAGGAAAACGTAGAGCCCTTAGGCTATAAGGCGTTCCTGGTAGCTGTGGACCGGTCCGCCTGCGCCAAGTACAAGAAAGCGCTGGACAAGTACCTGCTCCCGGAATACTCGGAGGTGGTCTACACCGGCAATTACAACGATCCGGCGGAGCTGAAGGAGCACCACATCGACGAGAAGAAGGAGAAGCAGATCCGTAAGAATTTCGCCCGCTTCGGCACGGAGCTCAAGATCCTGATTGTGACCGAGAAATTGCTGACCGGGTTTGACGCGCCCATACTCTATGCCATGTACCTGGACAAGCCCATGCGAGACCACACGTTGCTCCAGGCGATCGCCAGGGTGAACCGGCCCTATGAGAATGAGACCGAGGAGATGGTCAAGCCGCACGGCTTCGTACTCGATTTAGTGGGCATCTTCGATAAGCTCGAAAAGGCATTGGCCTTTGACAGCGACGAGGTCAACGCCATTGTCAAGGACTTGGAATTGCTCAAGGTGCTTTTTAAGAACAAGATGGAGCAGAAGGTGCCGGAGTATCTCGAACTTATTACACACAACTTCGACGACCGGGACATTGACGGTCTAATCGAGCATTTCCGGGACAAGGAACGGCGTAAGGAATTTTTCAAGGAATTCAAAGAGATCGAGATGCTCTATGAAATCATCTCACCGGATGCTTTTATGCGGCCATTTATAGAAGATTACACCACAGTGTCCGCCATCTATGACGTAGTGCGAAAGGCCTATGTTAAGAAGATTTATGTGGACCGGGCATTCCAAAAGAAAACCAGCGAGCTGGTGCAGAAGCACGTTGGAACAAGCTACATTCATTCGATCAGTGATTTTGTGGAGATCAACGACCAGACAGTGGAATACATCTCTGGCAAAAAAGGCGGTGAGGGCACAAAAGTCATCAACCTAATCAAGAGCATCGAAAAGACAGCGGAAGAGAGCAGTGATGACCCCTTTCTGATCGCCATGGCCGAGCGGGCTAAGACCGTACAGGAAAACTACGAAGACCGCCAGACCAGCACACAGGAGGCTCTGAATGAACTGCTCGCTGACATCGACAAGAACCAAAAACGGAAGAAAGAGCAGGCGGAAAAGGGCTTTGACGGGCTGACCTTCTTTGTCTACCGGACTCTGCTCGACGAGGGCGTGGCGGGCGCCGAAGAAGTTTCGGGACAGATCAAGACGGCTTTTCTCGGGCATCCCAACTGGCAGACGAGCGAGGCGGAGCTGCGCGAGCTGCGTAAAGATGTCACTTTCGCAATCTATGCCGAGATCGATGACCTCGACCAGGTTGCGCGGATTGTGGACAACCTTTTCTCGCTTCTGGCAAAGGCATATACGATTAAATGAATATAAACAGCGGAAAAGAGAGATTCAAAGAACGCGTCCGAGAGTGGGGGGACAAACTTGAAGTCCCGGTAACCTCCATTACGGTGCGGCCCATGAAGACCAAATGGGCCTCGTACTCGACAACCGGCCGGTTGACCTTTGATGCGCTACTGCCGGAAATGACGAAGGAGCTTCAGGTTTACGTGATCGTTCATGAATTGCTCCATTCCCGGGTGCCAAACCACGGCAAGCTCTGGAAAAGCCTCATGCGAGCGCACCTGGGGGACTACGAAGAACTGGAAACGGAATTGAGGGAAATGGCACATAACAAAAAGGGTGGGGATCTGAAGTTGACTGTTAGTCTCTAAAAGCATGGGTGTCAGGCCGTACACAGTTGACAACAAAGCAACCTGCATTTTAGAAGTTTAGGTCTGATTATTATTTGTTCCAAAATTTACAAAATTTGCATGAATGTTGAGATGTGTGAAATGAGAAACGGGTCAAGTCTGCTGTTGACTGTTGGAGCCCGAAACGACATATGGGCAGATCGTTGAAACCTTGAAAAGAGAATATCCGACAAGCCTAAACTTACGAGGGACGTAAGAGAAATGGAGAATGATGAAGTGGTCAAGTCTCCGTTTAGCTCTTGCTTGAAAATAGAAAGAGCTAAACGGAGACTTGACCCCCACTTATTTTTGGGACGATATTGTTTGAATGTCAATAGTATAGCTTGGTCCGACCCCAGAATAGGCTTGAAGTGACCTTGGTCGTTGGGCGGCTGAAAAGCTTGCGATGGAGAGTTACACAATGAATATCCGTGAAGCGGTGTCAGAGGATAACGACCAACTCCAGGAACTTCAGGCGAAATGCCCACAAGGCACAACGCTCGTCGCATCCACTGTCAACACGCCTGACTTTTTTGCTCGAGCTAAAGCGTATGAGTCGCACAAGGTCCTCGTGGCTTGCGAAGGTTACCGCGTAATCGGGTCAGCAGCTTGTGCCCTGCGGGACGCCACCGTGAACGGCAAAATCAGCCGGGTTGGTTATGTCTTTCAGGCTTTCGTTTCTCCCGACGCCCGCAGGAAGGGTGTTGCGGGCCAGCTTCTCCAGCAGCGTGAAGATTACCTGGGCCAACAGGGTGCGGTATTGGCTTACACCCTGATTATGGAGGGTAACTTGCCCTCTATGCGATACATTGAGAGTCGGGGCTTCAAGCTGCATCGCACGCTTGTTATGCCAGCCATAGTGGTTCACAAAGAGATGAACGTACCTTCAATGGGAAGGATCAGACCTGTCACATCCAAAGACTTGGCAACGGTAGCCGAGTTGTTGAATGAGACCTGGCAAGGCTTTGAGTTTTATGAACCGACCTCGGCTGAAGCGTTGGCCCAGTTTATCAACCGGACACCTGCGTACAGTTCTGACAGCCTGCTCGTCCTGGAAGATCAGAGGGAGATCTTGGCCTGTTTGGGCTTCTGGGATTGGAGCCAAATCATGCGGATCACCGTGAAAGCGCTCAGCTTGAAGATGCGAATGATTGGATTTTTTTTGACAACCACCCGTATCTTGCCAGAGTTTCTCAAGCCTGGTGACATTATGAAGCAAATCATGCTTACCCCTATCGGATTCAAAGATCCATCGCATCTGGCTGCGCTTGTTAGATACGTGAACAACCAGGCACTGCTAAGTGGAATTCAGCAAATATTCTGCATATGCGAGCGAAACCATATGCTGCTAAGGAGCATGAAGGGATTCATTCGGGTGAACACTGCAATACATCTATACGTCAAGCTGCTCCAGCAGAACGTATCGCTGAGTGACAAGCAGGTGTTCATTGATGGAATTGACATGTAGCAAATGGATCACTTTGGTTACCAATAAGGCCAATTGAAGGCAATGATCAGACAACGTGGTGGTTTTCACAGAAGTCTTTAAGCGGGGAAGCCGCCCAACATGCACCTGGACGCAGACGGGCAAAAATACGCGCCCGCTGGTCAGGCGCGGCGTTATTTATTTGATTTTACTACGATTTATTGCTGTCCACGTTTTTCTTGATGGAGGCATTATAGGATGTCCCCCTCTCCACATAATTTCTAAGAAAGGCAGACTAAGTATGATTCAAAAATTGATAATCATTGTAGTCATAGGTGTTTTTGCTTTTGGTTCAAACATATATGCCGAAACAATAAATGTTGTCGGAGAGATTTTTCCGCCGATGACAAACGAGGACGGCACCGGTCAGCAATTTGAGATTGCAAAAGCCGTTTATGGAACTTTGGGATATAAGGTGAAATGCAAAACTTATCCGTACAAAAGAGCGAGATATTACGTTGAGATCGAGAAAGCGGATGTAATGGTCGGAATGCTTAAAACTGACAGCGAAAAATTAATATTCGCACAGTTTCCGCATGATGCCGACAACATAATTGCAATATATCCCAAAAACAAGAATATCAGATGGAACGGTATAAGTACTCTTAAAAATAAGAAATTAACCTGGGCAAGAGGATTGGGATTTGATAGTCTGTTTGATTTTGATCATCAGGGGAGTGAGATTAATACAAGACGGCAGGCTTTTCAGAAATTACTCTTGGGAAGAGATGATTTTATGATTGATGCCTATAGCGGTTTCTTATTGAAAGAAGTTGATTCGTTAAGAAACAGGTTTGAAACCAGACAAATAGGTTTTATACTCATTTATTGTTGTTTTTCAAATACCAAAAGAGGAAAAAGATTAAAGAAAATATGGGACAAAGAATTCTTGGAAATAATAGAAACCGGAAAAGCAGAGTCTATATATAAGAAATGGAAGCTTATGCGTGAATACAGAATTCTGACAGAATACCTTGATAAAGCCGGCAAAAATAAAAGAGCTTCAGATGGAAGTTTTTATCTCTACAAATAATCTGACTTCAAAAACAGTTAATCATATAATAATGACTTAAGGGGTCTACTCTTAGTCTACTCTTAACTCATGA
>JACKQG010008052.1_pt1 | contig 10392 bp, 4 predicted proteins | sample 8237621 | NCBI WGS metagenome assembly JACKQG01 (sample SAMN15677084, study PRJNA649215) | marine metagenome | biome: marine; feature: Black Sea; material: saline water; isolation source: suspended particulate matter (SPM) from the Black Sea western gyre | collected 2013-06-09/2013-06-10 | depth...
CAAACCAAAGGACAAGCGGTGTTATATGCTGACGGGGCATTATGGGACGGGGAAATCACACCTGCTGTTGATGATGGCGAACTTCTTCTCACACAAGTCTGACGCGCCTGAACTCTCTGCTTTCTTTGAGAATTATTCTCAGGTGGATGACGCCAAAGCCAAGTATCTGAAGGCATTGCGCAGTCAGGGAAGATATCTTGTCGCCATCTGTGATTACCGCACGAAGGAAGACTTTGAGGAAGTCGTCCTGCGGGCTATAGTTGACGCTTGCCAACGCGAAGGCTTTGAAGGGCAGATGGATACGCACTATCACGAAGCCATTCGGCGTTTGGATGAATGGGAAGCGGAACATGAAGGTGGCGACGCACGGTTGGATTTCTTCACGGCGTTTGAAGAAGAGCTTTTGGAGTCGTATCCCGATTTCACGGTAGAGAGCTTGCGTGAGTCCTTGTCACATTTCGAGGGCGAAGCCCTCTCGATCTTCAAGGAGATTCACCGGAAAATAGCGAAATTCGATTTTACCTACGACAAGAGCAACCTAATTGCCATCCTCAAAGAGCTTTTGACCGGCGACGCCTTCAAAGCCAAATATCAAGGGTTAATCGTCCTGTTCGACGAGTTCGGTTACACTCTGCAAAATGCTCGTCTGAGCGTGGACATCTTTCAAGGTTTCGGACAACTTTGCGCCCAAGGTATTCCAGGCGGTGGCTTGCTGGCGTTCATCAGCACTGCCCACAAACCCTTCTCCAGCTATTCTGGCACTTATGCCAGAGAGGATTTTAGCAAGGTTAGCGATAGGATTGATGAAATCGAACTTCTGCCCGAAGGGATTGAGGACGTGATAGCGGCGATTGTCGTCCCGCAAAAAGAACATCCGCTGTGGCAGTCTGACATCCAACCCCGAAGCGGAACTTTTGGGACGTTCCTTTCCAGATGTATGCAGTTGAAGTTGTTCGATTGGCTCAAGGCGCCGCAAATTCGGGAAAAGATTATCGAGAACGTCTATCCGATGCACCCGATGGCGACTTATTGCCTCTTGCAACTCTCCACCAATATCGGCTCGGCAAACCGAACAGTATTCACCTTCTTTGGCGGGGAAGCGGGACATGAGAAGGATGAGGGTTCTTACGCCTGGTACGTTAATCAGACCGATATACTCAATCCTTCTGGGTTGCTCAATTTCTACACGGCTGATTTTTTAATAACCTATTTTCAGAATGAACTCCGCTCATCGAACATCGAAATCCGGGAAACCTTGCGAAAACATATCCGCAACTACGAAAACAGTCTGAGGGACTGTATGAAGCTGGCTTCCGAGAGCATGCTAAAAGATATAGACGAACTTGTCCTACGCATATTGCGCATCATGTTAGTATATGAAATTTCAGGAGTCAAGAACACCGAGGACAACATAGCGTTTGGGTTGAATTTACAAAGGCAACAGATGCAAGATGCGCTACATAACCGCCTGGAAACTTTAGTAAAGGACAAGGTACTCTATTTTAATAAGCCGGCCTCTACTTATGAGTTTCGCCAGAGCGAAGCCCAAGATTTCGAGGAGATGATTGAAGAATACAAGGCGAATCCCTCAAATCAGCCCGATGATATTGCGGAGGAAATGAGCCAGTTGGAGCCGCTCGAAAAGGAATATGTGTATTTGGAAGCCAAAGGATACAACGCAACGTACAATGAAGATAAGCGTATGAAGCGGGAATTCGTGACGGCCGCTGATTTCGGTCGTCCAATCGGAACAGGTGAGGGTGAGCAAGATTTCTTTCTTTATTATGCAGACCAGTGTCGAAAAGAGAAAGAATGGAAAAACCGCTATGAGGGTATAGCGCTTTACGTCATCTGCCAGTCTCAGGAAGAGATTACTAAAGTTAAGGAGATGACGTTGCAAAACACAACCGATGGTGTCATCGCCGCCATTCCACAGCAACCCATTCCCGTTTTGGAAGCCATCATGAATTTGCGCGCTGCGGAAAGCATCCGTTTATCGCCCGATTTTGAGAATTTTGCCACTCAGGATAAGGCAAGGCTGATGGAGGATTTGATAGGAAACGAATCGAAGGGTTATAAGAAAGATTTTGGGGATAGACGACGCCGATATTTGGAAGGACGAGTTGTGACGTGGTACGGGAAAGGCGGAAAAGTTCTTACGGCAAAGGCTAAAACGGAACATGAAGCGGCGGACAAGGTATTTGACGAGATCTTCACCCAACGTAACCGTGTAAAGCATAACGAACTAAATCTCAGCCATAAAGCTCGATACGAACCGGGCAAAAATCACCAACTCCGCGATGCGGTGAACCACCTCTTGTCAAGCGAAGGCAATATCGTCATCGACACCGAGTACGGCGAAGATAAAGGACAGATACGTTATCTTTTAAGGCTTGCCAATCAGGGCATCTTTCGACAGGCAGGCAAACCCTCCGGCGCGAAAATCCCCTATGTTATGGAAACGGATGTTTCAAAGTATCGCGACACTTTCCCGGCGTTCGCTGATATGGTTGAGGAAGTGCGCAACCCTTCACTTCGTTCGAGGGCAGGCCTTTCGGAAGGCGCTTCCCTTAACGTCTCACAATTCTTGGACAATTATCGTCAACCGCCGTATGGATTAGGGCCGATTTCGTTGTGTTTGTTTTTCGCTGGCGTCGTTAGAACGTGCGGTGATAGTATCCGATTGAAAAAGGATTTAGCAGCAATCGGCGATACTCCTATCAAGGATTTTGATATTGTTTATGAACTGTTGGAAGGCAAACATCCGAACGCTTTTATCTTACACAAAGAGTTATCTTTGGAGGAACGTCGCTTTTTGGACGGCGTCTACGATATCTTCTCCCAAACGACAAGCGGTGTCGGTGAACATCGTACTGTCACCGAATCGTTCCGCTGCATTCAAACGTGGTGGGACGGCCTTCCGACGGTATCAAAATCCAAGGAACTTTATCAAGGTAATGAAACAACGGTGAGTTTGATTGACCAGCTATCAACGGTTGAACACATCGATGCGCATACCTTTTTGTTTTCAGCATTGCAGACGGTTTACGGTTATGATAGCGATGCTCTGATGACGGCTTCCATTGTGGAGGATGTTTTGCCGAAAATGGCGGCTGACAAGACGAGTATAGATGAAAGTTTCGAACAACTCAAAGGCAAACTGATGGAGATGTTCAAAGAGGTCTTCTCTGCGACGGGCAATACTTACGACGACATCAAAGACGCCATCGTCAAGTGGTATAATTCCTTAGATGATTACCAACGCGACTCTTATGGCGATTGGCATTCGAATGAAAGCAAGCCGCTCATCCAACACCTGAAGGAGATTACGGCTGTTGAGCCGACGCTGTGTTCAAAGCTCCCAGCCAGTCAGGGATTTGGATTGGGAGCCCTTGTTGACTGGACGCGTGATAAATGTGATGAATATCTCCTGAAGCTTAGGGAAGGCAAAGCGCACATCGAAAGCCACAAGCTGCTGGTGGACGCGCCGCTGTGGGAAATGGTCAAAGGAGATGGCGTCTATCAAACCGGCGGCAAGGATAACAAATTCCAACTTAACTATCGACAGACGCTCCAGATTAAGGTAAGCGTCCCGGAGAACGCCACGAAGGTATTTTTAACTGATAACCGCGAAGACCCGAGAAAGGTAGACTCGCAGCGGCAGGAAGTGACAAATAGTTACACGCTAAATATCAAAGGTGAACACAAGCGGATTCAGATGGTTGCCTTCGATGAAGAGGGACATAGCAGCCCCGTTATCGTGCTGAACATAACCAACGATGACGCCAAACATGTTATCGAAATTGCTGAACAACAGGAAATCTTTGATAAGGACATCCACGTTGACTTCGTTTTCCCCAAGGACGCCGATAGCCTGTTAATTTCAGCGCGTTCGTTGTTTGATGCCGCGTTGAAGGAAAAGGTGCTCCAGAAAGATGAGGCGGTTCGTATTCTCAGGGAACTTTTGAAAGAAATGCAGGTATAAAATAGAGGGGGAAATCTGATGGCGATTGTAACGGTTATTCAAGATAACTACGGACTTGTGCCAGCAAGCTCAAATGCGATGCTAATTGAAGAGATAAAAGATTACGTCCCATCGTATAGCGCCATCCAAACGGCGATTCACAACAACAAGCAGACGACAGTCATCGTGCGCCATAAGACTTGTGGGCATTGGTTAAAACGAGCGTTACTGAAATATACGGACAAAGCTATCGCCTGGAGTATCTGCACCCCGCGTCAGGTTATAGAGAGTGAGTGGGGTGTTTCAGTACCGACTTCCTTAAGCGACACTGAGATTATCCGTTCCGGGTTGTTGGACTATGACATTCGCGCCAAAGGGAATCAATCTTTCGAGGATGCCTTGCTGGAATATTTCTTCTGTCCACAGTTGGGCTATAGTAAGTTTCCGCAAAACCAGTTAGTCGATTTGCTGGACTCTTATGACCCTTCAGAGTGTGAAAATAGCAGAGATATCCCGTTGGTTCGCAGGCTCTATGAAAAACGCCTGCGCCAGTGGTCAGAAAAGGCTCAATCAGAAGAGGAACGCTGGTTGATTGAACTTTATCGGGAGAATCCAGCATCTCTATACCAACTTCTGACAACGTACAAAGTGATTCGCGGATACCCGACGAATATCCAGCGGCGTGTGCTGGGGGATGATTACAGTATCCTTGCATCCCTCAAGCTCGATGTGGAACAGTTGTCGGTTAAAGAATCAGTTGTCAAAGAGGCTAAAGATTCGATTGAAATATACCTGCGCAGTAAAATCCACCCTGAAATCTTGATAGATGAATTTACGGAAATCCTTGAATCTGTGAACGGGTGCTTGTTGATTGAATTTAATCTAATCCAGGAGATGCTTCATTCCCTTTCCATTCCCGTCACTCAAGAACTCGTTGCCGCTGTCCAGACAAAATTCCGCCCGCTTCAGGAAAGAATCCCATCGGAATTGGCAGTGCTCTCTAACCTCGTCCAACCAGCTCGTCCTAAAGAGCCGCAAGCTGAATGGACTGCCGATGAATGGATGTCTTGGGCTGTCAAAGAATATCTGCCGTACCATTTCTGGCTGGAAGAGGGGAACGCGGCGGATGAGGAGATAGCCAGTTATGTTCAGATGTATGGGGATTGGTTGTACGACAATTATCTCCAGTTGCGACACCACTACGACTACATGCTCTACAAAGCCTTTATCAATGCTCAAGGTGAATTGACCCAAAGTGAATACGCGCTCGTCGTTGTCATTGATAACTTGAATCTCAAATTTTTTGACATATTGGCAGCGCTGCTTCAGTCGCATGGGTATTCTTCAACATTGAGAAAGCATTATTTGACCTTGCTGCCTTCGGAAACGAGAGTGTGCAAGCGGTGTTTGTTGGCAGGGCAGCCGTCTAATGAGGACATCCACGCCCGACAATATGACGACATTATCACCCAAGAGTGGTCGGGATTTTTCGGGAGCAAGAAAGTGAAATACGTTCCGTCTCTGGGTGAACTGATAAATCTACCTTCTTTGGACAGTAACATTTATTTTCTCAACTATCGACCAATCGACGAGGTTCTCCATCAAAGCGCGGAGGATATTGGACAAAGTCACACTGAATTAATTCGCCAATTCCTCTCCGGTTTAGTGAGTAGCATCGACGAATTTGCCAAAAAGTTTGAGATAGATGACCGACTTCTCCTCTGTATCTGTTCTGACCACGGTTCCACGAAAATTCCAAAGGAGATGCCGAATCCGATTGATTTAAAGTTCTTTCATGAAAGATGTGACCATGAAACCCATCGCTTCATCCAGTTGTCGGATGCTGAGTTGTCAAATCTCGCCGAAAATCACCGGTATCAGTGTTACTTCCTTGATAGAAAAACTTATGGAAACGATGCCAACTATCTTATCGCCAAAGGATACTACCGCTTCAAGAAAACCGCAAAAAGTTTTTACGTCCACGGCGGATGTACCCCAGAAGAAACGATTGTCCCATTTGCCCTGTTCAAAAAGGCGAGTATTCATCTTCAGAAGCCTCGATTAAGCCTTCTTGATAACGTTTTTCGGTATGCGGTGAAAAGCATTATCAAGCTGGATATTGTCAACCCCAATGAATATCCACTCGAAAATGTCTCGTTGACCATCCAGCAACCCGATGTGATTGCTTCGTTACGAAGCCTGCCCTTGAACGCAGTGAAGGGTTCCTCGCAACCTTCGGCTTATGACGAGGGCGTATTGTCGGAAATTCCAGCCAAGCAGGTAGTTAACCAAAAGATACCGTGCCGTTTTGCGCGCACCGCTGAGAAAATAGATAAACTCTCTCTAACGCTTCAATTCCAGTATCGTGGGCAGGAGCAATCATTTGACTATGAATTTCCCATCACTATGAAAGCCATGATGGAATCAGGATTCGGTATAGACTTATTCAAATAGGAGGGCAAATATGGCTTCAGAAACTGCTAACCTTTCTAAAGAAGAACTTTTGAACCTTTACAAAACGGTATCACAAGAAACGTTAGAAAAACTGGGTATTTACCAAAAAGCAAAGCAGGTACACGACGAGATTGAAGAAGCCGAACGGTTGAAGCGTGAACGATTGCAAAGGGCGGAGGCGTTGGTTGAGGAGGCGATGGAACTTTTGGATAGGTATCGCCTGTCGTTGCGAGTTACTTCTCGCGGCATAAAATTTGTCGATGCGGAAGGCAAAACCGTTTACGACACTTCTAAAGGCTCCGAAGGTGATGAAAGCCAGAGACGAAAACGACTGCCGCACGGTGAAAAAACACCTCTGAGAGCATATGAAAAACCGATACTCCAGGCTTTGGTTCAATTAGGCGGAAGTGGGACAGTAGATTCCGTGTTAAGTTTAGTTGAGGAGCAGATGAAAGCATACTTTCGTCCAGTCGATTTGGAGCCCATTTCTTCTGGGAATATGCTTCGATGGCGTAATACTGCCAACTGGGCGCGTAATAAGCTGAAAAAAGAAGGATTGATTAAAGCTGATTCTCCGAGGGGAATCTGGGAGATTAGCGACAAGGGCAGAGAATATTTAACACCGGTTGAGGCTGATTCATGTTGAGAGAAAACCGAGTTTCTTTGGGACGAGGGGAATGATGTCGATGCATTCTTACGAAGAAAAAGCGTTGGATTATTATGGCGAAGTGATTATCAACAAGGGATTGATGCTACAAGCGGGTTTCGGCGCGCGTTCAATTCCGACCTATGTGGGCGAATGGCTGATTTCGCATTTTACGGAGAATGGTTCCTTGACGGAAGCCGGACGGAAGGAGATTGCCAATTTTCTCAACCGATATCTGCCGAGCAAGGGGCAGAAGGAGGAGATAAAAAATCGCCTGCTCAACATGGAAACGGTGGAATTGTTAGACGACTATAGCGTTAGCGTGAATTTACGGACAGGTGAGCGTCAACTTAACATTCCTCTGTTGGATATCACCGATGCTCATATTTCCCCAACCATCGTCGGAGAGAATGAATTGCTTGTCACCAGCGGGGTATGGGGTATCGGAGAGTTATTTTACGTTCCTCCGGAAGATAGCAAGGGACACGGGCAGGTTTGGATGCGTACCTTTAAACCGTTTCAGGTTGCCTACGTGGATATGGATTATTTTATCGAGTGTCGCGAGTGTTTTGAAACTGGCGAGTGGCTTGATTTGCTGGTTTCCAGCATCGGATTCAATCCCGCCGTACATACTTTGGAACAAAAGATGATACTGCTGACACGCATCCTTTCACTTGTTGAACCGCGTGTAAACATTGTGGAACTTTCCCCAAAAGGAACGGGAAAATCGTTTGTCTATGACAATTTATCCCGATACGCCCGGGTGATTGGCGGTGGAAAGGTATCTCCAGCGGTGTTATTCCACCATCTGCGCACCCATGCGCCAGGCATTATTACGAAATATGATGCGGTTGTTTTGGATGAAGTGCAGAGCATTCAGGGAGATAGTCAGGGCGAACTGATAGCTGGGTTAAAAGTGTATTTGGAATCCGGTCGGTTCAGCCGAGGCAATACAATGGGGACATCAGAATGCGGTTTTGTCATGCTGGGCAATACAACTTTAGATGAGAATGGCGAACCAGTCTATTTGGAACAAGGCATCTTTACAGAAATCCCCAATTTTCTCCAGGAAACAGCCTTCATTGATCGAATACATGGGTTAATCGCCGGCTGGAAAATGCCCCGTATCAGACGGGATACGCCGTCGCAAGGTTTAGGCTTCAAGGGGGATTTCTTTTCGGAGATACTACATCGTCTGCGCTCCGACGTTAGACCTTCGGATTATGTGGCTCAACATCTGCCTTTGAGAAATTGCGATGACCTAAGAGATAGAAAAGCAATTACCCGATTAGCCACAGGATATCTGAAATTGCTGTTTCCGAACCTTAGGCCTTCTTATGATGAATACGTAAGATATTGCTTGGAACCTGCGGTAGAACTGCGACAGCGCATCCGAGACGAATTGCACCAGATGGATGCAGAATACCAGAAGGTTGCGATTCTTATTGACGCTACTCCAAGTTAATATTGCCAAAAGGAGAATAAAATGAAGGGAGCACGCGCCTTAACATTTCTTGAAATTCAAGCTGTCTGCGCAGCGTTTGATGGCAAATATGAAATTAGAAATAGAACACTGTTTTTACTCTGTGCCAACTTAGGCGCGAGGATTACTGAAGCTTTGAATCTGAATGTCGGCGATGTTCTGGTTGATGGTGAGATTGTCGATGTCTTGTACTTTCGGCGTGAGACCGTCAAAGGAAAAAACGAAGGGGTTGCGCTGACCTTGCCAAGCGGCGCAAAAAACGCGCTGTATCAATTTATTTCTTGGAAAGCAGAGGTGGGTGAATCGTTTCAGAAAAAGGCGCCGCTGTTTGTTTCAAGACAAGGGGCACGTCTGACAAGACAACAGGCTCACAATATCTTCAAACAGGCGTACAACAAAGTAGGCTTGCGGGGTCATGTCACCACGCACAGTCCACGCAAGACGTATGCGAAAATGGTCTATGAAAATAGCGGCAGCGATTTAGTTGTAACTCAACAGGCATTGAGGCATTCGGACATACAGTCCACCCTGTATTATCTTGATACGGTTTCCGATAATGTAACTTCTGCTATGCCCGATTTTGGATATGGTGACTTTGACCTTTCAAAGAAAACGTCAAACTCAAAAGTTATTACTATGCCTAAACCCAACGACAAACAAGCTCGCGGGAAACAAAGATAAAATAAGGTTCGTTAAGCAAATTCACGAAATTTAACAAATGTTAAAATGTTGTGTAATCAATGGTCGGTAAAAAAAGGAAATCAAATTCCAACCAAAACAGAAAGAACGTAAAGATAATTTCCAAGTTTCGGTAGAATGTGGGTAGAATAACCATTATGTCGATATTCGTTTTTAGTTCCACGAACCTTTTGTGCGGTAAGACGAAGTCGTCCGTTGCTTTTTGCATATTTGGGGATTTAAAGCGTACCGACATTTTCCTACAAAAATCGGTACGCTTTCGCTCCCCCAAATTGTCTAAGAGGTGAACGGATAGTCCACTCTTAGTGATTGGTCAGTAGCCGCTGATTTCCAAGCAACGCTGATACTGATTTGCCATAAGCACCGGTGACAAATCACCCCTCCGCGCGGTCTTTGAATCATTGGCTGTTTCGGATGAATCGGTTTGCTGCATCACCTTCCCTTCGCATTGAAATGCTTCCTTTTGACAGATGTACCTGTACCAAATTATGGTTCACGAAAGATTATCATACACCGCTATTTGACAACAACCAGCCTCCTCGTCTGCTGAAAGCTTTGCGTCACCAGTTGGTACATATACACGCCGCTGGCGACCCGTTCGCCTGATTCGTTTCTGCCGTCCCAATGAGCGGCGTGGGATTGGCTAAGGTAATAACCCGCTGGCTGATGTCCCAGTCGAAGTTGGCGCACTAATCTCCCCTGCAGATTAAAGATCGATATTGTTACATCCTCGGACTGTGCCAGTTGATACGGAAGCCACGTTTCAGGGTTAAATGGATTCGGATAGTTCTGCAGGAGCGCGGTACGTTGTGGACGTGATAACAACCTAAGCGTCGGTATCTGAAGATGTCCAAGACGAATATGTTCAGGAGTCAACTTCAGTTGCGTCGTTGTGGAGCGGAATTGTCCATTGGCAGCTACTGCTCGAATCTCAATGATGTCGCCTACTTTTCCGGCACGGTTATGAGTGAAGTCCGTCAGCATCGCAATATAAGCGCCAGATGACGCGTCCTTTCCTGAGATTTGAACTACTTCTTGCCCGGTGGTATTATTGTGGATGTGAAGCTGGATGCCGTCCAGAAGCCTCCCGTGTTCATCCTGCACGGCGCCGCCAATGACAAGCAGAGGCGTTTGATGACTTCCTTC
>JACKQG010008053.1_pt1 | contig 10391 bp, 7 predicted proteins | sample 8237621 | NCBI WGS metagenome assembly JACKQG01 (sample SAMN15677084, study PRJNA649215) | marine metagenome | biome: marine; feature: Black Sea; material: saline water; isolation source: suspended particulate matter (SPM) from the Black Sea western gyre | collected 2013-06-09/2013-06-10 | depth...
GGCCAGAAAACCGGCTAAAGGACTTCGACTTGCATCAAAAAAGCTGTTCAAATCGTCTCGTGCACCGTGCCACCGTTTTAAATTATCGGTAAAGATATCCGAAGCCGCCAAAGCAAACTGTGAATTATTTTCAAACGCATATCCCTGATTCGCCAGCACAAGCTGTCGTAAGTTACTTCTGCAAATAACCGCCTTGCACTGCTGTTTTGCTCTGGCAAGGGACGGAACCAATATGCCCAGCAGAACAGCAATGATCCCGATGACCACCAACAACTCGACCAGAGTAAAGCCGGACATCCGGAATTTTAACAGATTGAGTTTAGGCATCTTCATTCGATATACCATTGTTCCGTTAATAACCACTGATCAAAAAAGACAAGGAGATCATTAATATCTACCTGGTCATTAATAAACGGAGCCACATCGCACTTATAATTCCAGTTTGACAGCGACGGATTAGACTGATAAGCATAACCGAATTCTGCATAATCCTGTAAATCAATGGTACCGTCACCATTGATGTCCGCAGTCAATGTCTTTTCATGAATCACACCCACCGCATCCAAGTCGAAACCGCCTGTTGAAAAATCAGTCGGCCAGGGATCGTTAATGATATTCCCCATTGAATCACCGCGCGCATAACCACTTTGTAGCGTACCCACCACATCAATCAGACGTATATGTGTAATTTCTGTCACATCCACAAGATCGTTGACATCTCTGATCTCCTCAAGATCAAATGGCGTACCGTAACCCTTGCTGTACTTTCCGGCAAAATTGTGAATGTCTGTTGTGTCGATCGTACTGGTGAAACCGAATGCCGGCACCTGAGTTTGCGATTGAGTCAACGAAGCAGCGGCAAATCGCTCATAGTGGATTCCGTCACTGCTGACTTCTACAAAAGCCAACTCTAAAAACATTATATTTGGCTCTGAGGGATTGGGAGCAAAACTATTCTCAAAGACGGCAAAATCATAACCCGGACCATTCGCTATCGGATTCTCAAAAGTCAGTGTGGCCACTCCTGCATCCCCTAAAGACACCACCCCTACTGTGCTTTGACCCTGTGCGGGACCAAGTGCATCCTGTGGGGTTCCGTGCGAGACATCGCCCAAAGACGGCTCGCTAATCTTGACCAGACCCCGGTCTATCAAAACACCAGTGGCCCATCCGGCAAAGACTGAGGTATCATTAGGGTCGCCGGGCATAGCAATGGCTGTCGAACCCGGTTGGCCGGCAGCAGGCGCAAAGGAACCGGCCATACAGGCGATGCAACCCCATGTTCCGACAAGAATCAATATGATTTCTTTAAAGTTCATTCGTAAGAGCAACAATCGATGACAGCAGAGGCAACAACCTCTGCTGTCATCTTTTATGTTTATTTTTTTCTTCGAAGTACCAGCATTCCCAAACCAAGTAAAACAGCTGTTGCCGGCTCAGGGACAATCGTGTCCATAGCAAAATACGCGGGGGTATTCATTCCGAAAACTCCTGTATCACTTGAAGTAAGAGAGAACTCCAGACTGCTGACAACACCCAGCGAGCTCAAATCAACATATTCCCAAGTATCCAGAATGTAATCCTGAGCATTGTCTTCAAAACGGTAATCAGCCAGATAAAAGTCAACAATTCCCAATGAAGTGCCGACTTGGTCTTTTCCCGTAATGGTCAACAGGAACCAGTCCTCATCAGTGCCGGTTGTTCCGCCAAACTGTTTGGAAAAACCCGGATTCCCAAGCAGCATGTCCAGTGCGGAGTATGATGTATTGGTAACATATAACCCCGAGACCTGTGTCGGATCATCAAAAATCGCAGTGGGATTAAAACCATTAAAAGCATCTTGATAGCCAACGGCAAAGTTAGAACCGCTATGGGCCTGTCCGGCATAGGTACTGTACTGATTTCCATAGCCCGATGTGACAGTATCAGTCTTATTGGAATACGCAAAACCACTCCATGATGCCCACTCATAATCCGAGTGGTTTTCAAATACTGCCGAACCGCTTTCAAAGTAGGCGGTATCATAGTTGCCACCAATGCCGTCAACTGGGTAATTACCGCTCCAAGAAGAATCCACGCTCAAAGGAAGATCGTCAAAATCACTAATTGCTGCATTCGCATTCATTACAACCATACACATCACCAGAGACATACAAATATATTGTATTGCTTTCATCTTTTCATTTCCTCCGAAGCCTGTCGCTTCATATCATGTTTACTGATTTCGGCAGAACGCCGGGGCCGGCGGCAGATCTGTGCCGGCCGCGGCAATCCACCCGATTGTTCTCCAACCCTACGCCGAACTGGAATTTGGAAATAACTTACAACCCCGCAATGGGGCAAAAAACGCTATTCAGTCTTCACACTGGCCTCCTTTCGGCATCTGTTTCGCGCAGATTTAAAAAAGTTAACACAAAAAAAGCCGCTGCTCTCATTCGAGAAACAGCGGCCTAAAATCCCTTTAGAAAATCGAACCTTCAGTCAGAATCCTGACATCACAGACATTCGATCCTTACGCTATGACTCCAATCGCGAGAGCAACACAACAAAAATTACTGAACTTCAGGCAGGTTTTCTGACTTGTATCCTGCTTTCCGACCCCTTCCCATCCAAAGATTTGGACAGTGGGACAATGCCGAAAAGATTTGTGCCAATGGCACAGTGGACACACACAGCGGCGCGACCGTCACGGATTTTAACCGTGTTCCCGTTTGACTATTCAGCCGATAAAACGTATCGACCGAACCTGAAACTCAATTTATTATTATTCAAAAGAGCTTAATTAATATTTATTGCAAAATAGCACTCTAAAATGTCACTGGCAAGAAAATTCCCAGAAGATTCTGAAAAATCACCATACCCTGACAATTCGATTGCCCGAAATGATTTATCCAAATTGCCTTAAAAAGGTATCGATTAGTGTATGGGCTGTTTTTGCGCAAATCCAGAGATCTTTTCCAAATGACAGATTTCTTACATATTGAGTGTCATAATAGACCCATTCCTGAAAATCTTCTCCCGCCTGTCGAGTCCGCAAAATCTGCCAAAGACCCGTAATTCCCGGTCGTACTGACAGTCGGGCATCCCTCCATGTGGGGCAGGAATCATTTTCGTTCTCCGGCGAAGGTCGGGGGCCTACGATACTCATTTGTCCAAGTAGGACATTAATAAACTGGGGAAGTTCGTCGATACAGGTATCCCGTAAAAACTTCCCGGCCCCGGATATCCGAGGGTCGTTTTCGATTTTAAACTGCGGGCCATCCACCTGATTAACAACTCGGAGCCGTTCCTGCATGGCATCAGCCTGCTGGACCATTGTGCGAAATTTCAAGCAGCTGAATTCTTTGCCCCACAGCCCCTGACGTCGAGCCTTGTAAAAAATGGGGCCGGGTGAGCTCAACTTAATCATAAGGATAACCAAAGGGAAAATGGGAACCAGCATAATCAGAATCAACAGCGACGTGATAATATCAAAGACTCTTTTACCCAGCCGGGCATATGAAAAAAAAGGCCATTTTCGATATTCCTTATTCGGAATGAAAAACTCGCTGGCACTCACACACGTGTTGTTTTCGGGCGGCGATGATTTGTTTTCTGCCCCGTCCAAGCAGACTTGATTATTGATGAATCCATTTTGTTCAACCGTCAGACCTTCTCCAAGGATCGAGCGTCGAACAACCGAGCCGGATTTAACATGAACACCGTCAGATAACACCACCGGACCGATCAATCCGGCACCCGATTCAATGGTAACATCCTTTCCAATGAAAACCGGCTCTATCACTCTGCATCCTGAGGCTGCGATAGCCGCTTCTTTTCGATTTGGGATAATATCCTGAAACCCTTCCATACTGTCTAACAATGCATGCTGCTCATCAAAAGAAGTTATCTCCCCTCCCGCTCGCAAATTTAAGGTATTCAATTGCATTCGGCTGACTTCCCGTTTAAAACTTTGAAAATCTGTGGGGAACCCGCCATTTGTACAAAGCTTTTGAAAAGTGCCCTTTTTCAAGATAAGTAACGGAGGCCAGCAATCCGGCATATCAGTCGGCTCAACCGAAGAAGTGTAAAAACGACGAAAGCCCACAACCTGACCTTGAGGAGTGAGCTTGAATATCTCTTTGGAATTTTTTAAATCGGCACATATCTGAACTGTTGCAACATCCCACGAGCACGCCCGGAGAGTTTCGTTTAACTGAGTTCCGTCTGTTGTAAAAAAAACTCGGCCATTCAAAAACCATATTTCATCGGGTATAGAGCGGTAGAGAGAGTCGGAGACCCTCCATGACTGCTCCAGATAACTTAAGGGATGGAGCTTTTTGAGTTGAGGATTTTCCCGCAGCCAAGGCTCGGGGAGAAGAACATAAGGACGCCTGTCACTAACAAAATATTTCTGGTTCAGCTGGTTGATAAACATCGAGCCAAAAGGTCGAGATACGCAAACCTGTCGTAATAAGTCTTTTTCTTCCTGAAAAAAAAGTATCCTCATGAAATTACCTTAAGCGTCCTTCTGCAACGGATCACCTGTGTTTTCAACATCCCCCGAAATCAACAGCGACGCCGAATTTCTTTTTCTTCGCTCGGCCTGTTTCTTACGTGACGCTTTACCGTAATCATATCCATACCCATACCCATAACGTCGATAACTATGAGACACCTTGACATTATTGACAACCGTCCCCAGAATGCGGACATTGACCTCTTTCAGTCGATCAACCGCCTCACGCATTTCCACTTTGGAGGTATGGTCCACAAAGCTGGTCAGGACCACTCCATCTGATATACGCGCCCAAACCAGTGCATCGGCAAAAGCCAGTACCGGCGGGGTATCAATGATGATCTTGTCAAAGTGATGCTGAAGCTGCTGAATACGACCAATCAGATGCGGATGTGAAAGTATTTTCAGTGCATCAGACGCATTACGATGATCCGCGGACAGCACATAGAAATCCATCGTATCAAGTTTGTACAACGCCCTCTGAAGTTCGGCCCCGAATAAATAATCCTGAAGGCCCCGTTGGTATTCAACCGGCATTTTAAGCGTTCTGGCAATATCCGGCTTGCGAAGGTCGCCGTCAATCAAAAGCGTTTTAAATCCTGATTTGACATAACTCGTGGCCAGATTAATTGAAAAGGTCGTTTTCCCGTCTGACATCCCGGGACTGGTCACCACGATGGTCTTGGTCTTGCCCGAATCATCCAGAAAACCGATGTTAGTGCAAATCGTCTGGTAATCATCCATCAGTTGCTGAGGAAGCAATTCTTTATCGACATCTTGTGGCGAAGTGGTTGTCCCAATGATTCGCACACCAATACGCTTTACCATCTCACCCGGTTCCCTGAGGCTCTTGTCAAGTTTATCGAGCACAATCGCAAAGAAAACTCCTAATGCCAGCCCGCCGAAAATTGAAGCCATCGCCATCTTTCTTCGTTTGCCTTTTGCTTCAATGCTCCCGGCATACGACCCCACGGAAATTCGCGGCTGACGCGACCGTTCCGTGTTCAATTCTTCAATGCGTCGACTGACATCATTGTAAACCTGCCTGATCTGATCAAGCTGTTCGGTATAATCGTCTATTTCAAACTGCTTGCGGCCAAGCCCAATTGTATCGGCATCTATTTTCTCCAGTTTTTCACGAAGGCGTCCTTCATAGGCAATTGTCTGCTTCAATTCACCCTCTAACATATTCAACTCGCCCTTACGTGAGCCGGCGATTTCTTTCGCCAACCGCCCTTCAACATCCGATGCGATTTCATTTCTTCGTTTTTCCAGCTGACGTCTTAAATCTTCGAGAATCTCAACCCGGCGTTTTAATTCCGGATTGCTCTCCTGCATCGTTGCCTGGCCTGCCCGCACCAATTCCTCATACCGACTCACATCACCGTGTAATGATTGCACAATCGGGTCTCTTTCAACAAGTTCCTGTCGCTGCTCGGTTAAATCATCAATCGTCAGTTCAGACTCGACTTGGCTCTGTTTCATTTCGACCTGTGTTTCCAGCATAATCCGCCGAATGCTGATAGCGATCAATTCCTGCTGAAGCGTGGCCACCTGTTCCAGCATCATTTCCTGCCGGGAGGTTAACTCTTCCGTCCCATACTCTTGGGCACGCTGACGGATCTTGAGACGCTGCTGCTCCATCTGGTCTTCCAGTGTATTCTTTCGCTTCTCCAGCGCCGTCAATCTGGCATCGTCCCCCCTGGTTTCCTCCGAAAAAACAATACTCATGTACCCGCGAATAAGCGCATCAATCACCTGCTCCGCATCGCGAGGATAATCAGTTTCCATTCGAATATGAATAAATTCGTTTTGTCGATCCGGCACGACCTCAATTGCTCCGTTGACTACCATTCGTTTCAGGCTTAAGAAAATATCCTGTCGAGATTCAAAAAAGTTTAAATTCTTCTCTTTTAATTCATCCGCAGCACGATTCAGGACAATATCCTGCCCGATCATGGTAGCTTGGGTGTTTTTAAATGTATCATACGGCGGCAAACGTCCTTCGATTTCATACATGATGGGCGTGTCAACCGTGGAAACCCGAATCATCCCGCTAGTCTCAAACTTTTTACTCATAAGGAAATAGACCAGCGAAATGCCGGCACCCGAAACAATCAAAAATGTCAGAATAACCACATACCACCGTCGTAAGACACAACCCAACAATTCCAACGGGTTAGTCTCCGGCTCTTGCTGGGGCGTATCGTACTCGACAAGTTCTGAGAGCACCGGCAGTTCCTGATTTTTTTCAAAGTCCTCCATGCAGCGTTCCTTTTAAACTTAACTCACACTTTTACTGTAAATAACCTGTTCTTGTTTGTTTTTCGGCTTAATCAGCACATTGGATAACAGCCAGAGTTCGAAAATCGTAATGGCCAAGGCCACCGGCATCATGGCAAAACCGCCGAAATCATGAAACACCTTTTCCCATCTTTCCGTGTCCAGTTTTGTAAAAGCAATCGCCGTAACCGTCAATCTTAATGTATTGCAAATCAAGCCGATGGGGATACAGGACACCAATATCAAGCTCTTCACTATCCACTTTCGTTTAATGGTAAGCGATACCAATGCCGTAACCACAACAAAAGCGGTTAACATGCGTAATCCATTACAGGCTTCCGCAACAGCTACCAGTGTACCATTGATATTGATAATATTCCCCTCACGGATAACCGAAAACCCAAGCGTTTCCAGACAAAAAACAGATGAAACAGTCGCCCACACCTGTAAGGGTGCCGTAATATACGTTTCCACGCGATTGGGCAATGGAAGCATCAGAAATAAGAACAGGAATATTGGCAATAGCTTTTTGAAAAATTGTCCACCCAAAAGAAAGATTACGACAGCACCGATCGAAAGCACAAAAGACAATCGCTCCGCCGATTCAAACCGATAATAGAGTCCGAAAAACCGAATTCCTTGAGCTATCAAGAGCAACAAAAAAGCCCACAGAGACGGGATTATTAAACTATACCCAAGCGTCTTTCTTCTTAACCAAAGAATATAAACCGCCACAAAGGGTACCAGAAGACCACTGGAATATTCATCGCTCTCCAACCAAATCTTCGCCAAAGATTTGACCGTCGGCTCCCAATAAGATATAATTAATATTCCAAGCATTAATAATCCAAACAACAGTCCGATAAGTTTTTCCGTTTTGTTCTGAAAATAATTAGCAAATGTCAGGGGAACTTCTTTTGCTTCATTAAAACAAGAAACTTTAACTTGAATCCTCTTTTTCGTTTTGTACCGTCTCCATGCATTGACAGTTCTTTGAATCTTCGACCCGGAAAAAGGAACTAATTGATTTGATCGCTCACAACCATCCGGAACCACCATATCATCATCAACTAAACTATATCGAATTCTGGATCGCCGCCCTGTTGTGACATGATCCCACAAAACACTTTCTTCAACGATGCTTTCGGGTCCAAGACACGTATTCCGGCCAATAACAGTTGGACCAAAGATCATAACATCATCCATGATGATTGAATCATCTCCTATGACAACAGGACCGAAAATCTCAGCTTTTTCTGAAATCCGGACATTTGAGCCAATGAGTACATCCGGTCTGTCAGACCAACAGGAAAAGCCGGATAAGAATATTTCATCCTGAGTTTGACTGAAGCACCGTTTTTTAAGCTGAGTTGAATACTCCGCCCAGTTTCGGTAATGTCCGGCTTCGGATAGTAAATGAGCGGTACATATTCGCAATCCTTTTTTCACTGCGGCAGGAATAAACCCTTCCTTAAGGTCAAAAAAACCTGTTTCCGGAATACAGGATAAAATCGTTGGTTCACAAAGATAAATCTGTGAGTCTTCCGGCTGGAAATTGTTATTATCTTGAGGATTCAGAAAAACGGTCATGTCCGCCCGTGCTCGGCGGTGCTTGTCAAGGAGTTCCCTGATCGGCGGCAAAGAAAGCATATTCGCCGAAAAAATCAAAAGAAGCTCATCTTCCGGCTCGGCTGCATTTCGAATGCACCCGGCCGGTCCCCGAGGCAGAGTTTCTTCTCGAAATGAGACTCTCAATCCTTTCGGTAATTCAATGGAGTTCTGTATAATGTCAGAATGATTTTCACAGCTTATGACAATACGCATTATCCCCTGGTGAGCCAACTGTTCCAGGAGGACCTGTAATGCCGGCTTTCCAAAAACGGGCCAAAGGGCTCTATTAAGACGGGAAGCAACGGGACATCGTCCAAAATCACAGCTCCCGACGAGTATCACAGCCTTCATATGATCAATGTTGTTGGAAACGTCAGCCATCAGATAACAGTTCGTCCCTTAAGATAATCGCTTTTTAATATCCTGAATAATCAATTCGAGTGTTTGTTCTAGTGAATATTTTGGCGAATAGCCAATCGTTTGTTGAATTCTTTCCAGCGATGGAACACGTTTTCGCATATCATCAAAGGGCTTGCCATAGGCCTCTTCGTAAGACAGATATTCTTTGATGCTTTGGCTGGTAGTCATTTGAATGATTTTATCCGCCAGTAACTCCATCGAAATCTCTTCTTCAGAGCCTACATTGAAAACCTTTCCGGCTGCCTGAGGGCAGTCCATGAGGTTGACCAATCCATCCACCACATCATAAACACAACAGAAACAGCGGCTTTGACGGCCATCTCCATATATCTGAATGGGTTCGTTTCTCAACGCTCTCTCCACAAACCGCGGGATGACCATGCCATACCGGCCCGTTTGCCTGGGCCCAACCGTATTAAAAAGCCGAACGATGATCGTCGACAAGCCGTGTTGCTGATGATAGGCAAGGCTCAGGAACTCATCGATCGCCTTACTGCAAGCGTAAGACCACCGGCTGAAACGTGTACTGCCCAAGACCGTATCATCGTCTTCATGGAAAGGAACCATCTCGCTTTTGCCATAGACTTCACTGGTTGAAGCGATCAAAACTTTTTTACGAAATTTATTTGCAACGGACAACACTACCTCTGTCCCGTGAATATTCGTCTCAATCGTATGAACCGGCCGATCCACAATTAACTGTACGCCCACGGCAGCCGCCAGGTGAAAGATCACATCACATTTTTCGACCAGCAAATATATCGTGCTTTCGTTGCGAACTGAATCATAGACAAATTCAAACTTTGCGTGGTCCTTCATGGAAACAATATTCTCCAAGGAACCCGTACTCAGGTCATCGATGACGGTCACTCGATGTCCATTTTGAAGGCACCGTTCGGCCAAATGTGAGCCAATAAACCCCGCTCCGCCTGTAATTAAGATATTCATGAATAAATCCCAACCATTATATTTTTAATTAAGCCATTGTTGCGACAACAATAAGAAATCCAGCCTGTTTATTTTCCCATCCCCTCCTTCGGGCATAATGTCGAATTTTGGATTATATCTTTTGTCAGTGCCAGCATTGAGAAAAAAACTTTGGTAAAACGGGCTTAAAGGCCTCAAAAACAGATTTAACAATAAATGAATCCGCCGATTTCACCGATTACACGGATTTTAATCAACACCATCAAAGCTTCCAGCATCAGGACGCCGACTAATAACCCTAAAAACAGGGCTCTTAGGAAGTTGGAGGCCTCTTCGGCTACGCCCAAGGGAAGTTTTTCTCCACACTAAAAAAATTTGCTACGAAAGAGCTTAATCGGGATCAGCGATTATAATTTTGAGCTAAAGCTGAAAAATCAGTTATCATCTTATGAACAGCTTAATCAAGTTTACAGGCTTTGAAAAGAGGTTTTATGGACAATCTTTTTCTCTCAGTAACATTTTAGCCAAATATGAAAAAGCAGGACACCGGCTTCCGTTGAGGCATTTTTACGCCGTATTCGGCGCTTTCACGGGAATGAGAAACTGTGTCTGACACTCGGTTGAACTATTTCTTTTATGTAAATCTGAGCCG
>JACKQG010008054.1_pt1 | contig 10390 bp, 9 predicted proteins | sample 8237621 | NCBI WGS metagenome assembly JACKQG01 (sample SAMN15677084, study PRJNA649215) | marine metagenome | biome: marine; feature: Black Sea; material: saline water; isolation source: suspended particulate matter (SPM) from the Black Sea western gyre | collected 2013-06-09/2013-06-10 | depth...
CCAAGTCGCCAAGAAATAAGAGAGAAAAACAGCTTTGCGGCTCTGCGTCTTTGCGTGAGATGTGTTCATACTACTATTGACCAGTACAGAATCCAGAAAAATCTCTGTGAACTCTGTGGCTTTGTGGTAATTTTTAACGGAGAATGATGCCCATGCGCCACGAGTTTCTTTCCTGGGATGAAGTTGACCGGTTGATCGATCACCTGATTCCCCAATTTGATGTTGAGTTCGATGGTATGGTGATGATTACCCGCGGGGGCATTATTCCGGGAGGATTATTAGCAGAAGCGTTGGGCATTACACATGTGCTCACAGCCGCGGTGAATTTTCCGGCTGAGATGGAGCGTGATTTTTCGCGGCTCTTTGCCTGGCCGGAATTTATGCAGTTCCCTGAGGATGAGTTATTGGAAGCCCGTCGAATTCTGGTTGTGGATGATGTCTGGGGGTCTGGACGCACCATCACGGCAGTGCGCAATCGGGTTGGCTCGGCAGGGGGCGTTCCTTATACCGGTGTATTACATTTCAATCCGTATCGCAATTTATTTGGCACGGCACGCCCCGATTATTATGCCGCTGTGACCGATGCACATATTGTTTACCCCTGGGAGATTGACCGCGGCCCCGATCGTATTTTGGGCGCGCCAATGGGCGAGGGCTAATCAATATGCGACGAATTTCAGCCAGTAAAATGGAAAAACTTGCGGCGCTGCGAAGATGCCGTTATTTTGCCAATACTGGCGATGAAATTTTAATGCCTTTGGCAAGCGCTACGCAGTTGCATAGCTTTTTGGCCGATGAGATGATTTTTTTGGAAGATGATCTCAGCGAAGGGTTGTACATTATTCGCCGCGGCAGTGTGAAGCTATCAAAAATATCACCTCAGGGGCGCGAGTTGGTGTTAAACGTGCTGGAAACTGGCGAGTCTTTCAACGAAGTGCCGGTTTTCGATCAAGGGGGCAATCCGGTGACGGTTTCTGCGCTTGAAGAAAGCGAATTGTGGATTGTCAATGCGGCAGCCATTCGCGCAGCGTTGTCTGAACACCCCCAATTAGCGCAAACGATCATACTAAATTTAGCACAAAATTTGCGTATGTTGGTAAGCATGGTTGAGGAACTATCGTTTTACCAGGTAACAACGCGGTTGGCGCGCTTGTTGAGCAGCTTATCGCCCGAACAGTTGACCGGTCATCCGGGACAGCGTCTGACACAGGATGATTTAGCCGTTCGTGTAGGGACTGTACGCGAAGTTGTGGCGCGTTCGTTACGCAAACTGGAACTGAGTGGCGCTATTTCAGTTTCACGCAACAAAATTGCTATTCTGGAAGCAGAAAAACTGATGGAATGGGCACATTCGCCCGACGGAGATGTTCAGTAGCCGGATAGGTTAATGGATCTGACCAACTCGCCCACGAAACCGAAACGACCAAAATAATTGCAAAACCAAGGCCGTGCGCCAAAAGGCCACCGCCGCCATGCCATGCGCCAGCACAGCAAAGAACGGGGGTGTTTCAAGGGTGTAATATGTCCAGCACAAGCGCGTGGTTCCCCACAACTCCAAAAAATAGCCCAATCCGCTTCCGGCGATGAAGGTTAGTACAGCGATGCGATGATCTGTGGGCGTGAGAATCAGAAATGCCACCAGAATCAATGCCATGATCGTTAACGATTTATCCAGCGTCGGCCAGACAAAGGCAAGCATCAGCGCGTAGAAGGCGGGAAATATCAGCCAATAGCCGAATTTTATAAACCACGCAGGAACACGAAGAAAATGGCTTTGTGACTTTTCGTGTTCCTGCGTGCCCTTTGTAGTTTCACCCATCCAGCTTCGTAATAAGCGCACAATGCGGTCAATAGACAAACTCGCAATCGGCCAGGCGGGAATAATCCACAGCGGCGGGCGCTCGGCGGTGTAATAGGTCCAGATTTCGGTTTGCGTACCCCAACTCTCGATTACCAGACCGCCGACCATGCCCACAAAGACAATCCACACATCTTTGCGCAGGTCCGCCCCGGCCATAATCAGCAGCGACATCACCAGAAAAATGCCGACCAGCAGCCAGTCAAAGTAGCGCCACCACGGGCCAGACCAGTCAATCAGCGCCAGATAAGCCTCAGCCAACGGCCACCAGACATACACAATCAGAAAAACCGTCACCAAAAAAACGCTCATCAGGTAATAGCTGGCGCGTGTCCAACCGAGCGCTGCGGCTATGCGGTGGGGGATAGATTGTTTCGTCTTTGGTGCCGTCATGGCAAAATTGTACTATACCCCCGTTGCTTTGTTATAATCAACCTGCCAACCTTCAACTTTCAACTCGCCAACCTTCAATTCATTCATGATTCCCATCTCTCTTACACTTTCTGGTTTTCTCTCCTATCACGATCCTGTCGAGATCGATTTCACCGCTTTCGATCTGGCATGTATTGCCGGACCCAACGGGGCAGGCAAATCATCCATTTTGGATGCCATCACCTGGGTTCTGTTTGGTCAGGCCCGCCAGCGCGGCGATACCATCATCAACAATCAATCCGAACAGGCTGAAGTTATCTTTAGCTTCCACTACGAAGAAAACCGTTACCAGGTCAAACGCAACAATCCGCGCGGCAAGGCCGGGATGCTGGAATTCAATATTGCACAGCAAAGAGCGGATGGCGAGTCAGGTGTTAGTGTCCCTGATGCCCCCATCTGGAAGCCTCTCAGCGAGCGCACGATTCGCGAGACCCAGCAACGTATTGAAGAGACTCTACGCCTGGATTACGAAACTTTTGTCAACGCGGCTTTTTTCTTGCAAGGCAAGGCCGATCAGTTTACCCAACAACGCTCCAGCGATCGCAAACGCATTTTAGCCAGCATTCTTGGCCTCGAAGTGTGGGAAACCTACCGCAAACGCGCCAGTGAGCAGCGCAAACAAATCGAAAACCAGATCGCGGCCCTGGATGGGCGTTTGTTGGAAATTCATGCTGAACTCTCTGAGGAAACTGCCCGCAAAAAACGCCTGGAAGATTTAGATGGCGCGCTAAAACAGATTGCCGAAGGGCGCGCCCTGCAAGAAGCGAGTTTGGAACAGATCAAACAACTCAATCAATTGTTGGAAGAACAGCGCAAAGGGCGCGACGCGCTCGCTCAACGCCAGGTTGCCGAAAAAGAACACCGTTCTTCATTGACTGAAAAATTAGTGGATCGGCAAAAAGAGAGCGAGTCCTACGCTCAAATTTTGGCGCGTGCCCCCGAGATCGAGCACGACCATCAGCGCTGGCAGCAAATCCGCGCAGACTTGGCCCGCTGGGATGAAACCGCCGGAGAATTCCGCGAGCATGAAAAACGCCGTCAGGAACCGTTGAGCCGCATCGATGCCGAACGCGCCCGCCTCACTCAGGAATTAAGAACCCTTCAGGAACAGGAAGTGGCGATTAGCGAGCTGCGGTCAGCGGGTAGCGAGCTGGGAGCGCAAATCGCCAATCTTCAATCGACAATCAAAAATCTTCAATCCCAAATTGAAACGCGCCAATCCCTTGAAGTCGAACTGACCGCTGCGCACGAGCGTCTGGCCGCGGCCAAGGCCGAGAATCCGCGGCTCAAAGCCGATATGGACGAACTCAAAGCGCGCATTGATCGTTTAACCGCCGCCGATGAAAACGAGTCGTGCTGCCCACTTTGCGAACAGCCGCTCAACCCAGATGAACGCCAACGTCTGATAGATGATCTCACCGTTCAAGGAACTGAGATGGGCGACAAACACCGCGCCAACCGCACGCTATTAGAAGAAGCCGACGAAAAGGTGTCGGGCATCCGGTTGAAGGTTGAAGGTTTGTCGCATGTAGATGAGGAACTGCGGGGCAAAACGCGCCAATATGACCAACTCGCCGCACAGATCAAACAGGCCGAAGCTGCCCAAGCCGCCTGGGAGCAAGAAGTTCAGCCGCGGTTTGAAGAAATAACGTATAGCCTTCAACATGAGACCTTCAACCCCTCTGCACGCGCCGAATTAGCCCAGATTGACGCTGAACTCAAAGCGATCGGTTACGATGCCGCCGCGCACGACGTTGCCCGTAAAACCGAACGGGAATTGCGCAGCGTCGAAGAAATGTTGCTGACTTTGGAAAAAGCTAAAGCAGCCAACGAGCCTATTACGCGCGAAATCGCTGAAATCGAAGATCAGTTGGAGCATTTGGGGCAAAGTATTGCCGAACTGGAACAAGATTTTGCCACAGCCAATCAGGTAGTAGCTGATGCCGAACAAAGCATCCCCGACCTGCGTCAGGCGCGGTTAGCCTTGCTTGATCTGCAAGAACAGGAGAATCGCCTGCGCATGGAAGTAGGCGCAGCGCAACAAAATGTGCAAGTGCTGGACGATCTGCGCTTGCGCCGCAAAGAACTTGAAGCCGAACGCGAAAGCCTCGCAAAACGCGGCGGGCAATACAAACAACTCGAAACCGCCTTCGGCAAAGATGGCGTCCCCGCGTTGCTCATCGAACAGGCCTTGCCGCAAATTGAAGCCCGCGCCAACGATATTCTCGACCGGCTCAGTGGCGGCGAAATGTTCATTCGCTTTGATACACAACGCGAGCTAAAAACCCGCGAGCATCTTAAAGAAACTCTTGATATTCGTATCAGCGACAGCGCCGGTTTGCGCGATTACGAACTCTATAGCGGTGGGGAGGCCTTTCGGGTTAATTTTGCTATCCGACTGGCGCTCTCGGAGGTTCTGGCACAACGCGCCGGAGCACGGCTGCAAACTCTGGTCATCGACGAAGGCTTCGGCAGCCAGGATGAAGTTGGACGCCAACGCCTGTTGGAAGCTATTAATTTGGTCAAAGCTGATTTTGCCAAAATTCTGGTTATCACGCATATCGACTCACTCAAAGACGCATTCCCGGCGCGCATCGAAGTAGAAAAAACCCCGCGCGGCAGCGTGGTAAAGGTTATCTGATGCCCGTGCTGCTTTCTTCCATCGCCTGTCTGATTGCGCTCATACTCACCTATTGGATTCACAGCCGTGTTGCCATTGAAGTTGCCATCTCCCCGGCACCTCTGCCCCCGGATACGCCAGCCCCACTAATTTCCATCATTGTCCCGGCGCGCAATGAGGCGCGTAATATCCGTCGCTGCGTAGAAAAATTGCTGACCCAATCGTACCCCAATTTTGAACTCATCGTGGTGGATGACCGCTCTACTGATGCCACACCCCAAATTCTGGCAGAACTTGCCGCACAAGATACGCGGCTGCGGCTGCTATTGGGGCAGGAAAAACCCGCCGATTGGGCCGGAAAACCATACGCTTTGATACAGGGTGTCGATGTTGCCCGCGGCGAATGGTTATGCTTTATTGATGCCGATACTTTTGCCCACCAACATTTAATCGCCAGCGCCTATCGTGCCGCGGGTGAGCACCAGGCCGATCTGTTCACTCTGCTCACCGATCAGGAGTTGGGCACTTTTTGGGAAAAAGCCGTCCTGCCGTTGGTGTTCACCGGGTTGGCTTTTGGCTTTCCGGCGCGGCAAGTCAACGACCCCGCAAAACCCCAAGCGATTGCCAACGGTCAGTTTTTTCTCATTCGTCAGTCGGTTTATGCAGCCGTTGGCGGTCACGCAGCTGTACATAACCGCATCGATGAAGACAAGGCTTTCGCCGAAGTTGTCAAAGGCGCGGGCTATCGACTCTTCATCGCCGATGGCCGCGCCGTGGCGCGCACGCGTATGTATACTTCCCTGCCTGAGATGTGGGAAGGCTGGACCAAGAATATTTTTCTGGGATTGAGAGATCGTTTGGGATTACTGGCTTTTGGGGCCTTTGCTGCGCTGATGGGCGCTCTGGCGCTGCCCGCCTGGCTGCTGGCCGGATTGCTCTGGTTCACTGCTGCAGGTGGCCCGCCCGCGCTTGCAGTAACACTTGAAGCGCTGCTGGTGTGGGGTTATTTGCTTCACTGGCGTAGCCGCTCAGCGCAGGCCTTTCAAATTTCGGGCTGGTATGCGCTCACCCTGCCCCTCGGCGCGGCAATCTTCGCGGCGATGATGTTTGGCTCGGCCTATAAGGTGCTCTTTGGCCGCGGCGTCACCTGGAAAGGGCGCATATACCAATAAATAGTTGAGAGACAAAACTTGAAAGCAAAAAGGAGAGTGCGGCGCGTATTACACGCCGCACTCTCCTTTTTGCTTTTTTTACCATTTAATAATTTATTGGCTGCTGGTTTGCAAAACTGCGGGAGTGCCAGCAGCCTCGACGGCTTTCAATTGTGCTTGCCGTGCCATATCGGTAGCCGCTGCTAAAATTCGCAGGGCTTCCTCGGGGTTATGAAAACCCATGCTGTTTTCGGCGGCAATATAATCCCAGAAGAGTTGCGCTTCACGGTGAAGCAGACGAGCCTCAACGAGCAAAACTTCATCTACGCCGCTTTCAGCCGACGCGGCCTCGATGGTGGCAATCGCAGCTACAAGGGCATCTTCCGTTGCGTCCATAGTAGCTCGAACTTGCCCCTGAATAGTATTGACCCGATTAACAACATAACTCACATCGGTATGGCAGGCACCGCAAGCAACTTCGGCATTGAGCAGTGGGCTTTGAACATTATGATCGGAATATTTTGCTGCTCCGTCGCGTGTGTAGGGCATATGACAATCGGCACAGGCCACACCCGCGTTGTAGTGCGTGCTGCCAGCCGTGAAGAACTCATACTCGGGATGCTGCATTTTGATCATCGGTGCGCCCGATTGAGGGTGCTCCCAATCTTTGAATTCGATCGCGGTGTAATAAGCAGCAATTTCATCGACCGTTGTACCGCCGTCCCAGGGGAAGGTCAGATATTTGCCTTCACCGGCAAAATAATATTCCACATGGCAATTAGCGCAAACTACTGTGCGCATTTCCTGGCGGGTGAATTCACGCCAATCTTTTCCTTGGGCCGCGAGCGCCTCTTCAAGCGCCGGGTTGGTGACGATAAGGCGCATTGTTTCTGCTTCGTGGCAATTAGCACAGCCAATCGGCTCCGCAATATGATCGCCCAATTCCATAAAGGGGGTTTTGTCATACGCGGCCATGCCCATTTCGTCCCACAGGCTGGGATTACTGGCAGATTTACACGAGTAACAGGTTCCAGGGGTGCTTTCACCCACACGCAAGGTTTCGCGCACATCGGTCAGACTATTTGCGTGGCCGCGTTCCTCGTTATAATCTTTACTGAACCCGTAACCGGCAAATAAAATAACCAGCCGGGGGTCCGTTTCCAATTTAGAGTAAGGCTCAGAGCCGCCATGCTGAGTGCGGGTATTATTGGTTTCGGTCTTTAGGAACGATGAATATTGGTTAGGGAAATTAATCCCCCACTGCGAAGAGTCGGGCTCCATTACTGCAATTTCAACCAGCGGCTCGATGCCGCGTTCTGGGGGTGTTTGATTCTTTATAAAAAACAAAACACCAATCAGCGCCGCTGCAAGGATAATAATAACGCCCGACAGAATCAGACTTGTAGAAATTTTTTTCATTGGTCATGCTCCATATGTTGATACGGTAATAAAGAAATGCCGCGCTCGCCATGCGCCACACTACGATGGCAATCGAAACAATAACGATCCATAGCTTGCGCGTTCTCCAACATTGTCGCCACAGTTTCAGCGTGACAGCGTTCGCAATTCTCTTGCACAACGTCTTTTGAAGCTTCTTTTGCACGAATCGAATCGGGAATATTGTTGAAGACAAATGCAGTAACGTGATGGTATCCCGATTGGGCCTTGACCCAATATTTGGGGATTACCGCATGGGGTGTGTGGCAATCGCCACAACTGGCCCAAGCCTTATGGCCTCCGTGATACCAGCTTTCGTACGCTGCATCCATCACATGACAATTATTACAGGTGGTGGGGTTGTTGCCCAAATACGCGGTAAAGTCGCTGGCGTACAGGCCAACCGCGACAACAGCAATCAGGGCGACAGCTCCGATGAGCAGATGAATTTTCACAGGCAGCATTTCTCCTTGTATAGGCTGTAACTATCATAACCTATAGTCAAATCATTCACCGTGACTTTAGTTACATTTATCACATTTTCGGGATTTTACCTATTTCAAGAGATACCAAACCAGCGCGCTAAGAATCGCCCCAACCAATGAAGCGATAAAATTAACCCAATCGTTATTCAGCCAGCCCCAACCACGGATTTGCCTGGTTTCGGCTCCGCAAGAATGCACAGGATAGCGTTCGGTTTCCTTTTGACAATCAGCGCAAAAATAGATCGCCTGAACCGTAGCGCCCAGCAGCGAATCGAGCAGGGAACCGCCGACTCCCCCGAGGGTGGCTGCCAGCCACATAGGCCACGCGCCCACCCCGAGGTAGAACGCCGCTCCCACCACCCCAATGATCGCGGCTCCCCCTAGGGTTGCCAGCGTCCCGAAAAACGAGATGCCTCCCGAGGTGCCCGCTTCCACTACCTGACCGTTTGTTATCAGGCGCGGTGGCTTGCGGCTGAGTACACCCAGCTCGGTCGCCCAGGTATCTGCATTGACGGTTGCCATCGCTCCCAAATAGGCGATCCACGGCAGTAGATTTTCGGTTTGGGCGAAAGCCACAATCACCAGCAACGAACCCAGGCTGCTATTGGCGAGAACTTGCTGCCAATCGCGCTGGCTGCCTTTGGCAAATTTCTCGCTGAGGATTGTTTTGCGCTGCTTGAAGATTTTTGAAAGCGCGCTGGATGTGATGAAGAAAGTCAATAACAACGCCGCCCAGGGTAACCCGCCCAGGCCAAAAATCAACCCACCCGTCAGCGCGGCGGCGAAGGCTCCGCTGCGCGAAAGTGACCTTGCCCGCCAGGCGGCCAGGCTAATAAGGATACCGGCGAGGAAACCAATTAGAATTTGCATAAATTTGTGGATAAGTTGTGAATATCTGTGGATAAATGGTCATGGCGTGTGGAGAAAACATTGATATTTTAACTGGTTTGCAAGATCAATATAAACGCCAGTGAGAATAATAGAGCCGCAATACAACTAACACCCCAGAGCATATAGGCCCAGGGGCGTTCACTCGAATTGCGAAAGAAAACCAATCCGATCACGCCATTTACAATATAGATAAAACTGCTGAATACAGGTAAAAATAGAATTTGCACCCCGGGTAACGGTTCGCGAGGCAAGCCGCTGTACGTGAACCCCATCGAGATTTGGGGGTGTTTTGGAATTGATAGCAGGACAGCGGCCAGTAGCGCCACATTGAGCAAGGCGCCAATTAGAAATAACGCCCGCGCCGGGCGGGCTTGCCAGGCGCGTGAAAAGATAAAACTGGGATAGATCGCTTCTGGACGCGATGGATTTAGCGAGCCAAGTTCAACCACGCGCTGGTAGCTTTGTAGAAATCCCTGGAGATTGCTTGGTGAAATGGCATAGGCACGCTCAACAGTGCCAATTAATATAAGTTGTCGAGAAACAGAAGCAAAAAACTCGACCGGCCGGCTGTCGGGCAGGCGAGTGATCCCTAGCATGGCGCCCGGCCAACGCAAACGCGGCAGCGGCAACGGGATTTCCAGATCCGCAGCGGGGCGCACCCAAAGAATATCGTTGGTAGGGATTTTCTCGACGCGCCAGCCCCATTGCAGGCGAATATAATCGCGCTCGATGGAATAGCTCGAATTTTGCAGGGTATAGAGCCGGTAAATGAGCGTGGGGATCAGCGGGATAGCAATCAGCGCTGGTAGCAGGTAGAGCAAGAAAACCGGGCCAACTTGCGCTTCGGTAGCCATCCACAACCCCCAGATGGTTGCTGCAATCAGCACAATGATTGCGCTAACCTGGAAGATGCTGCCCGCGCGCCGCGGGGGATAGAAACTGCTACTCTCGTTCATAGAGAACATTTATACCACGGCTTTCTTAAAATTACGCCAGAGCCGATATTTGCCGCGGAGTACGCAGAGTTCGCTGAGATTTTCCAGGTTTTTCTCTGCGTTCTCAGCGGTAGAATTGCTTTTTAATTTCGACTTTATGAAAGCCGCGATTGTCTTTCCTGTCAATTTGACAAAAGGTGAGGATAGTAGTACTATGAGAAAGAGAAAGTACTATAGATATAGCTAATATGGTAACTACTCAGCTTTGAGGTAATAGAACCCGGATTCTCACAGATTTGGCTGATATACGCGGATTTAAAAACTTTTTTTGATTTTTATGTAATCATCAAGAGAAGTGTAAACACAAACGTTTTCACGCAAAGGCGCCAAGTCGCCAAGAAATAAGCGCGAAAAACAGCTTTGCGGCTCTGCGTCTTTGCGTGAGATGTGTTCATACGACTATTGACCAGTACTTTTTTTTGATTTTTATCTGCGAAAATCCGTAAAATCTGCGTAAATCCGTGTTCCATTTTTAATGGGCTGAGCAGTTACCTAATATGTTTTAATGTTGGCGCGCAGGG
>JACKQG010008055.1_pt1 | contig 10389 bp, 8 predicted proteins | sample 8237621 | NCBI WGS metagenome assembly JACKQG01 (sample SAMN15677084, study PRJNA649215) | marine metagenome | biome: marine; feature: Black Sea; material: saline water; isolation source: suspended particulate matter (SPM) from the Black Sea western gyre | collected 2013-06-09/2013-06-10 | depth...
GAGAGCGGTAACTACCAATAGATGCTTGTAGTATTTTTTGTTGATTTTGATCATTGCTTAGTTCTTCCAGTTAATTGCTTTATGAGTTGCCAGAATCATGATTACCCCTTAGTGGTTTATAAGGTGCCTTGTGCAGGAGGATATCATGTTAGTGATATTCCAAACGAAGGAGATCCAGGCATGATAATCTCTAGTGATTAAAATGCCTTCATCCCAATGTGAGTGAAGGACATGTCCGAGGAGGTAAACCAACCTGAGAACTTTGATCAGGAATACAAACATATACTTCTTCATCATGCTACCTCTTCAGTTATAATACGGGGAGAATGTATTATTACTCGTAGAGTGCATCTGGTCGATTAGACCAAAGAGCGGCAGGTTTCGACGAACTGAAGAAATGTATCGACCAAAGAAAAGATTAAATGTCCCCGCGTGCCACATTCGTGCCACTTACTCCGTGAAGTTCAGTGATCTGGAGTGAAATTTAGGGTTTGAAAAGCAGGATTGCACTCCCTGTAAGTCGCTGATAGACAGCCAGATCCGTTAACTACACTATAATTGATAAATTCAGGTCCTTAGAATCTCCCCGCCTCCACGAGTGTTTATAAGTGCAATAAAAACAGTAATATATAGGTTATTATTGTCTCGAATGTGCCACATTCGTGGCACCCTCTCTGACTATCACGATGAAAGCTTGATAATCGATAATAGAAAAGGCTTATCGCTGATAAATTCGTATCACCAAATGCACATGCTGATTTTAGAGTGTCTGTAATTAACTGTGGGATAGTGAGTTATGGGATAACGCCGAGGGATACACAATCCCTTGGAGGTCATTGAATGTCCCACTAATCCAGTTGTTGGCGAAGTTTGTTAAACAATACCACAAAAATAAGGAGGGTGCCAAACGCTGCCACGATACTCGCTCCGGTGGGCAAATCTAATAATACTGAGATGAATAATCCAAGTAGACTCCCCACAACTCCAAAAGCCCAACCAAATATTAGCCTACGTTTGATGCCATGGGCATAAATCAAAGCAGCGACTGCTGGAATGATAAGATATGAGAACACTAGTAGGATTCCAGCTATCTGAACAGCACTCGTTACTACGAGTCCAAAACTGACATAAAATATAAAATCCCACAATCGAGTATTTAGATCTTTCGTTGATTCAAAACCTGGAAATTTTGATACAGTGAGAAATGCCTCCCGATATCTGTAATGAAATAGACCAATCAATGCATAGAGACCAGCTGTTTTCAAAACAACCTCGGGAGATACAAACAAGATAGAACCTACGAGCAGGTGATTCAGGTGCTCGCCTCCCTCTGGTAACTTTGATAATAGAAGAATCATCAAAGCAGCTGAGACTACATAGACTATCCCAATGATAGCTTCTTGAGTGAATCGCCGTTGGATCTCTCTCGTTAGGGTAAATAAGCCTGCTCCTAAGATTGTAAAAAGTAAGGCAATGAAATAGATAGCAACAGATTCGTGCCCCAAGCCGAGAATAACACCTATGGCCATTCCGAGTGCAGCAACCTGCGCCAAAGCCAAATCAACGAAGATCACACCGCGCGTGACTATATGGAGCCCAAGGTACACCTGAATACCAGTCAGCACAAATGCAGCCATAAATGGTAGCAATAATATTTCAATATATTCCATTATTCATTCCCTAGCGGTTGGAACAAGGCATCAAGGTTATACTCGATCATCTTCAGGTAGGTATCTGTCCCTTTTTGAGAACCAACGGAAGGTGCCAACTTCACAATCTGTATGCCGGTCTTTTCTGCAAGGTACCTTGCTGCTGTATCACTGAAATATGGTTCCATTGCCAGAACTTTCAATTGTTCAGTTCTGATTAATTTTACCAGCTGATCAACATGATTAGGTGTTGGCATTATTCCGGGTTTTGGCTCCACAAATTCCGAGACCTCTAGTCCGAAGCGATAATTAAAATAGGGCCAAGTATTGTGATAATATAGTAGCTTCCGATCTCTGAGTTGAGCGTATTTGGATGTCCACCGCTCAAGCGAATTAGTGACAGACTGATTGAAAGCTCTCAAATTATTTTCATAAAACTGTATGTTTTCTGGATCTCTTTTCTTCAGGGCTTTAGCAATGGATTCGGCTATGAGGGGTCCATTCTGAGGATCAAGCCAATAATGTGGATTCCCGTAGCGATGAATATCTCCCATGCTGGCATCCACCTTACCTGTTGGTACTTCCTGGGCTTTGATGTTCTCTGAACAGTCTACTACAAGTAGATCCTTATTTCGTGAACCTCCAATGATTTGATCAGACCAGAGATCCAATTCCATCCCCACTTTTAGGTATATATCTGCTCGTCTGACCTTCAGCATGTAGGAAGGTAGAACCTCAATATAGTGAGGATTCTGATCCCCCCTGGCGATGCTTTCTACGCTTACCTTATCCCCACCGATCTCCTGGGCAATGGCCGCAAGGTCTGACGTAGATGTTACTACTCTTATTTTACCGTAAATTGAAGTAAGAAGCACAAGGAATACGGTCAGTGTTTTTTTCATAATACTATCCTAAAATGAGTGTGGTTTATGGGGTCCCAAGGACCATATCAGTTGGATTAGAGTGAGTAGATCGCTCTTATCATCATGAGTGTTGTTTTGCAGTACTACCCTCAATACTGTGCTTTCTTCAACAGGACTAAAACCAAAAAACACCCCTGGGGACCAAGCTATTTCTTCACCTTCATGCTTGAGGCCATCTAGCATTAAACCAATATTCCATTTTCGATTGAACTTGTAGTTCGCAAATGCATAAGTGCTATACTCCAACGCCTCGGAGTGGCCCTCTTCAATCAGTACATTTGCCGAATCTGCGTCAGCTAAATTGAAGAAAACCTCTCCCTGAATCGTTAAACCTCGGTAGGAGTCCGGGCGCCAGCGTAGTTTGGAATCCAGGTTCAATATTTTACGATTTTCATCTGGATCCAGATAGAAGCTGCTTCCAATCCCCAAATGAGTGACTTGGCCCAATTCAAAGAAGTTACCCAAACGTCCCACGCATACTGGAGGCTCTCCAGAACCAGATTCTGAATGATCTTCAGCAGATTCCTCATGTCCGTGTTCTTCTGCAGAAAGTCCACCTGAAAACGCTCCGAGCGATACATCTACAGCCCACGGTAAAGGTAAAAGCCAACTGAACTCCGCCCCTGTACCACTCCACATCTCCTCACCTGCAATTTCAACTGCAGATTTCGGAGCCACAATAAATGGCCAGAGGTGTTCATGTTCACGATTAATTAGGCCCAATGATGGCCGCAAGTGCCCAATTCGTGCGGCAGTTCCAAATGGTAATCCTCGCTCAATCGTCAAGACCGCCTCCTCCACTTCGAGAGCTGCTGAAACATTGTGCTTATGCAGGTACACTTCAGCTCGTGCGTATGGATTCAGGTAGCCTGTAATCGCTAATTCGAGGTCAGCTCCATTCAATGCCACACTGCTGTCACTCCGCTGAATTGATAGCTGTCCAATAACACTGAAATCCGGGTTTGAAGTCGTCTGAGCCCATATTGATGTAATGCAAATGAAAAGACACATTGTCTTTCTCATAAAATATCCCTCCATTGATTGAGATTAAAGAATCAAGTCTTGGTCACGGTGGAGATATAGGGCGGTGCACGACCTTGAGGACAAGAGTACCAGTTATCAGAGGAAATTCTGCCTGAATCAAACGTCTTAATAGTGCTCGAAAAGTCATAGCTTAGTATTATGGAATCAAAGGTACCTGGCAGATATCTGCTCGTCTGGAAACCCTTGTCACAATTAAGCGTATTGTGCTGATGAGACACATCTTCGCAATCAACAGAGCATAGCCCAGCATCCATTTTCTGAAATACGTGCTTATGTGAATGATGTGCATCGGTAAATAGTGGGCCCAGAAGGACCAGAAGACTAACAAGTATTGGAACTTCTCTTCTCATCATATCCATTATAAGGTAATTAAAACTAGTGACAACAATTAATCTGAACTGGAATTACACGGGTATTTTATCCGCCTTCGCGAGCTTACAGTGTAAGGTCGCGAACAGAACACCCCGTGTTCACGCGGGGATGAATGAAGAATAACTCGCTTCGGCGCGATGTCACCATCAGTGCCGGGGCGGATAACCACGCCGTAGCTCTTTGAGTGTAGGCGGGTTATGGATGGGATCCCAGGTTTACCCGGGGGGATCCATTTACCCACTTGGTATTGCGGAAAATAGAACGAGACAAATGACCAAGGAACTTTACGCCCTCGGCCTCAGCAAGGGGGAATAGTCAATAATAGTCTATCTCAAGTTCAGATTGCACACCGAGTGCACGCGCTGAAATAACTACTCCCCATGTATAGACTGCGTGCCACATACGTGCCACTTAATCCGTGAAGCTCAGTGATCTGGGATGAAAATTCTGAGTTTCAGTGCTGCTTTGTAGTATCTCTAAGTCGCTGATAGTCAATTAGATACGTTGACAGGTCTCGTCTCGTAGGATTCAGGTCTTTTGAATCTCCCCGCCTCCACACGGCTTCGCTTTCGCGATGCTCAAGCTACGCCGGTGCAGGCTCTCCTCGCTAATGCGAAAGAGAAGTCGGGTGTCCCGGCGTAGTGTGAAAACACGGAGCCGGATCCAATCATACAGCCAACCACACATTTCGAACGACCAATCCAAATACCTGATCTTAATCAGGGAGATAGTTCTTGTTAAATGTTTCAATGCAAGGAGTCCCCATGAATGAGCCGCTTAAATATCATGTTTATCTAATTAAAAGTGATGCAAACCAAGACAGATATTATAAGGGTTATACGACGAATATTGTCAAGCGATTGACAGAGCACAATCAGGGGAAAGTCAAATCGACAGCTGCTAAGGCACCGTGGCATCTGCAGACAGCTATATCTTTCGACTCTGAAGAGAAGGCTCACCATTTCGACCATATTTAAAATCCCACTCAGGCAGAGCATTCTCCTCAAAACACTTCTAATCCGTTTCAACGAAGTGAAAATGAAGCCTGCCAATCAACAGGCTCAACCTCATACATTCTGTATCCCCTCCACCATATGAAATCGTAATAAAGCAATGCGTGGAATCTGACCGGTTTTTTTATACTTTAGTCGCTGATTATCCCCAAGGGTTGGGGACGTGACAAGCCGCCTGTCACGATCATTACAACTATTGTTTATAAATGGAGTATACCATGAAGATGTTTTCTAAAAGTTGCACGCTTATTCTGTTTTTTGTGCTTTCTATACAGGTCCTGTTGGCGGCCCCAAAAGAAAGGGCTGATATTGATGACAAATACAAATGGAATATGAGCGATATTTATAGTGATTGGAATGCCTGGGAGCAGGATCTCCAGCGTCTGGAAGGATTAATGGATGGTTATAGCGAACTCAAGGGTACCCTTTCAGCCGGTCCTGAAAGTTTGCTGCGAGCCTTCACCATGCGCGAGGAATTAAGCTTAATTGCGGATCGTGTCCAGACCTATGCTGGACTGATCAGAGCCATTGATAATCGTGACAATGAAGTGTATGCCAAATTACAACAGGTTCAAATTCTCTTTTCAAAATTTGGGACGGCTACATCCTGGTTTGCTCCAGAAATGCTGGCAATTCCCTGGGAAACCATGGAGACTCTATTCGCTGACAACCCGGAACTGGCACCGTATCGATTTGGTGTTGAGGATCTTTACCGCCAACAGGCTCATGTCCTGGATGAAAAGAGTGAACGACTCCTTTCCTATTTCAGCCGCTTCAGTGGAAATCCTGGAAATGTCTATGATCAATTGTCAACTGCAGACATCCAATTTGGTACGATCACCCTGTCAACCGGTGAAGAAGTCCAGATTTCAGAGGGTGAGGCAGGTCGCATCTTTGCAACATCCCGCAACCATGAAGACCGCAAAGCCGCCTTTCTGGAACGTAATGGGACCTACAATAAAAACATCAACACCTATGCAGCATCCTATGATGGAATCTGTCAGAGGGATTGGGCCTTTGCTCAGGCACGAAACTATGAATCCACTCTGGAAGCCACCCTGGAGCGGAATAATATCCCAGTGGATGTCTACCTCAATTTGCTGGAGCAGGGACGTGCAGGGACGGCACCGCTTCAACGCTATCATAAATTGCGTAAAGAAGCACTAAAGCTTGATGAATATGATGGTTATGACTCAGCCATACCTGTCATTGATTTTGAGAAAGATTACGATTTTGATGGTGTGGCCAGGATGGTCCAGGAATCCATTAAACCTCTGGGCAGGAGCTACAGTCAAAAACAAGTTCAGGCTTTCTCGCCAGGCTGGGTTGATGTCTATGAAACCCCTGGAAAAACAACGGGTGCCTTCTCGGCAGGACTCTATGGCGTTCACCCCTATATGCTGCTGAACTATACCAACACACTCAATGATGTATTTACTTTGGCTCATGAGATGGGCCATACGGTTCACACTATGCTTGCCAATGAAGCACAGACTTTCTCAAATTCAGGCTATACCCTGTTCGTGGCTGAGGTTGCTTCCACCATGGCGGAGGCCCATTTGTTAGAATATATGCTGGAGGAGAGTGAAGATCCCCAGGAACGTCTCGTGCTATTAAGCCACGCCATTGATAATATTGCCGGGACCTTTTACACACAGGTTCTGTTTGCTGATTATGAATATCAGGTCCATAAACTCGTTGAGGAAGGCATGCCTATTACGGCCGATGTCCTCAATAGTGTTTATCATGATGTCCTGGTCACATTCTATGGTGATTCCATGGATAATCATGAACTTTATGATATTACCTGGGCGCGAATCCCCCATTTTTCTGCAGTTCCCTATTATGTCTACCAATATGCCACCAGCTATGCTGCTTCTGCTTCCCTCTTCAAACAAATGAACGAAGGGACACGAAAATCAAAGAAGCAGGCTCGAGCAAATTACATCAACCTGCTTAAGTCTGGTGGGAGTGATTATCCTGTAGAACAATTAAAACAAGCAGGCGTCGATATGACTCAACCAGAAGCGGTTCAAGCGGTTATTGACAACATGGATGATCTGGTAAACCGCTACGAAAAAGAGTTGAAAAAACTTGGTCTGGTGAACTGATCTAGAGTTGAGAGTTCGGAGTTAGAAGTTAGGAGTTAGAAGTTAGGAGTTAGAGAGGCTGTTTATTTTTCGGATTAAATAGTCTTCTTAGCTCGCTCATTATCACAATTCCCAGGTTCTTATCCTTGGGCAAATATTGATACTTTCGCAATATAGATTGCATTTTTTTTGTGTTTAGAACCTTTTTCTTGGCGAAGACACCCAATGTATCAACCTGAATTTCAACATCCAGGAAGTTGAGCAGGATATGATATCTGGGTCTATTCCAGAAATCGTGAATCATAATTTTAGTATCTTGCGGTGTGTTGAGAATGGTACTGAGGGTTGATGCCACTCTGAATCTACCATCAATTAATACCAAATCAGGGTTTTGAGGTTGTGAGAATACAGCCAGAGCGAAATTTGGCCATAAATGCTTTTTCTTTCTGGATTTGAGGTGACCCCATTTCCCCATTTCCCCGAAATCAAAGGTGTGAAAGGTTAAGCGGCCCTGATTCACAGCCAGCTGAATTTCTGGTGTTTGCATAAAATGATTTTGGAGAAATTCAGAGGAAGATTCAACAGAATTAATCGTGTTCAATGATGGTACGGAAACAGCATACCTGGTACTTTCCCCTGATCCAAACTCCAGATAAGATTTTGATCGTCCGATGTATTCGTGCAGGACACCCAACTCTGCTTGACTCATTGTCATCCCAGTTTCTCCATATTGAATGAGTTGTGCACAAGTTAACTTTGGCATGCACCAAGCAACAAGCATATTTATTAAACTTAGATGGGAGAACCAGGATACTGCTATGGTGTCCCGTTGAGATACTATTGATATACCCATTCCTGGACATAAAACTTATATTGTACCCTATCATAGAAATTGCAGGGGATACGTAAAGAGCAGCATGTCGTGAAAAACGAAACAGCCATACGAGGATTCTCATTAGTCGAACTCATGATCGTCATCGTGATCATTGGTGTACTCGCTGGCGCTGCAGTACCCATTTACCAGCATAACCTGGAAGTCGCCAAGCGCGCCGAAGCTGTTGCAGGGATTGGCACTGTTCGAACCCAACTCCGTATGTATTATGGCATATATGGTAGCTACCCAATCAGAGATAGTTTTACAAAGGTGGTGGGTGATGATTGGAACGATATCAATAAAGGTGAACTTACTATCAAGTATTTTAAAGATAAAAACTTCAAATACAGAAGTTATGATGGTATTGAATACCGCATTAAGTGTCAGAAAAATGGAGTATTAACCCATCAGGTCTGGATAGATGAAACTGGCCGCTGGTGGTTTGATATGGATGTATTGGATGACGATTAAGCAGAACAGCTAGTAATAGGCTGACAAAGATATTTCAAGATTTCCCCCAGATTCCCCATAGTTGTACTTATATCCAAGCACAGTATCATAACCATCATCGTATATCCCATTGTCACCAATATCAATAAAGATAAAGGCTGTGAAGTTGTCTGATTTACTTGTGTTAACGGAGAACCTGCAGCTTTCATTCATTCCCGGCTGAACTTCTGATATATCCAGAACGGTGTTATCAAAGCCTGTGTTTGAATCCCACTTCCCTTTCAAAATTCCCAGATAGACAGTTCCTGTATCACTGAAGAAAGGATCATCTTGCCAGAGAATCCCCACTTCAATATCCAGCAAAGATTCACATGAGCACAGACACATCACTGTGCAGGTAAAGGCTATTCGGATTTTTCTATTAATTGGGAACTTCATAAAATTTTACCTGGGCATGGTTCCCCTTGAAACCAGATTTTCATACTGGTTCCAGCCATATCTTAAAATAAAAAACCCCACCAATTTTGGCAGGGTTTTTATTCAAACTGAAGTGTTTATTTATTTAATGAAGAACTGGACTGCATTCTGGGCATAAATGGAGAGGGGGTCACCCAGCATCCAGGCAAATAACAAGGGCAGAGCCAACACGCACAAAAGGATCGTGACATTGATGGGAGCTTGGTGGATCGTTTCAGGTAATTCAATCTTCCCAAAATACATGGCCTTTACAACTCGCATATAGTAGTAAAGCGATATAACACCATTAATCAGACCAATGATAGCCAGCCAGAAATACATATCTCCATATTCAATCAAAGCACGGAAAAGATAGAATTTGGCCACAAAACCACCTGTAGGTGGCAGACCCGTGAGGGAGAACATAAAGATCGCCATGATCACACCGAGGACGGGTGCTTTATATCCCAAAGCTTTATAGTCTTCAATCTCTTCTGTATCAAAAGCATTTTTTATGTGAATAGCCACAAAGAAAGCGCCCAGATTCATGAGCATATAAACTGCAGCGTAATACAATACGGCGGCAATACCTGTTTGATCAGCTACCACGACACCAAGCAGCATATAGCCCGCATGGGCAATACTTGAATAGGCCAGCATACGCTTGATATTTGATTGTTGGAGGGCAATGACATTTCCTACCGTCATTGAGAGAATCGCCAGGATACCAATGACAGCCTGCCAATTCATGTTGCTCAGTGCAGCCCAGGCTTCCATGTTGGGATTGCCTGCACTGGATAAGGCCACATTGAAGAAACGAATGATAATGGCAAATCCAGCGGCTTTAGGAGCTACGGATAAGAAAGCTGTGATGGGAGCGGGTGCTCCTTCATACACATCAGGGGTCCAGAAATGGAAGGGTACTGCAGCAATCTTATAGCCAAAGCCTACCAGGATCGTAATCAGAATAATCATCATAAGAGCAGGTGAGGCAGTTCCAGCTGAAAGTGCTGCTTGAATTTCAAAAATGTCAGCACTGCCTGTGAGACCATACAACAATGAGAATCCGTAGAGCAGGATCCCAGAGCTGAAAGCACCAAACACAACGTATTTGATAGAAGCCTCATTGGAGCGCATCTGTTCCTTCAGATATCCTGAAAGGAGATAACTCATAATGCTGACCATCTCGAGAGAGATGTATATACTTAGCAGATGGGTCGCTGATACCAGAAAATACATGCCCAGGACCAGGACCAGGAGCAGCGTATAATATTCCCCTACCCTCCTGTTCTTCAACTCGTTGGAGTTGAATGACATCCACATTACTAATATGGTACCCAGAGTTACCAGTATCTTTAGATAGTTACCAAAAGGGTCCACGGCCAGCATATTTGAAAATATGCCAACAGAAGTTGAAACATCCTGGCCGATGAGGGCAATGGTCACCAGTACCAGCCCTGCTAATGCAACATATCCAGATCGGATAGAAGTATCAGCCTTCTGAAAGAGGTCGAACAA
>JACKQG010008056.1_pt1 | contig 10389 bp, 10 predicted proteins | sample 8237621 | NCBI WGS metagenome assembly JACKQG01 (sample SAMN15677084, study PRJNA649215) | marine metagenome | biome: marine; feature: Black Sea; material: saline water; isolation source: suspended particulate matter (SPM) from the Black Sea western gyre | collected 2013-06-09/2013-06-10 | depth...
TGGTGCTCGATGGCGAGGCTCATTGCGAGCATCGCGAATTGATGCATACCAAAGTCATTCGCGACCGCGCCACCGTGCTCGATACCCATTTGCTGAACGAGGCGGTGGTCTCACGTGCTATGGGCAGCTCCCTAGTGGAATGCGACCTTTTGGTTGACCGACGCCCAGTTTGCACCTATCGCGGGGATGGTGTCATTTTGAGCACGCCTACTGGAAGCACGGCCTACAATCTTGCTGCCGGCGGCCCGATTTTGAGCCCTGGCCTAGACGCGTGGGTGGTCACTCCAATCGCTCCATACATGCTTGGTATGCGCCCCTTAGTGCTTCCAGGGCATAGGGTTGCGACGTTACGTGTGCATCAGCCTGCGCTCTTTCATGCGGACGGCCACGTTGAATTTGGCTTGCATGCCGGCGATACGGTGCGGGTCGGACCCTCGTTGCGCAAGTTCCAGCTAGTTGTGGATGAAAATCAGCGCTTTTTCTCGCGATTGCGTAGCAAATTGCACTGGGGAGAAGGGCCGACCGCTTAAGCTTAGCCATCGGCGTGATGTGATTTCCGGTCCAGCGTGGTATGGTATTTCCTGTCATGAAACGCCTACTCACTCTGACGCTGGCCGGAACCGTGCTAGCTGTTGCGCCGACACTGCAGGCACAAGTTGCCGTCGGCGATCAACCTTCTTACAGCTTCCGCGCGCCGTTGTTCAACGGCATGGGAGCAACCAGCCTCGAAGATTTCCGCGGCAAACCCTTATTGATTGATTTCTGGGGCACGCGCTGAGGTGGTTGTATTGGGTCGTCCGTGCCGACGGCCGTTCGTATGCAAAATGAACTTGGAGATAAAATCCAAGTTCTGTTCGTGGAAAGCCAAAACAGCTCAGACGAAGCGATTGCTGAAAAGCAGTTGCAACTCAAGTGGTTAGGTGGCCGTGCCATGTGGACCAAGGAGCGCCCCTTTGATACTGGTGCTCGCGGGTTGCCAAGCTTCGCCCTGCTCGACGCTGATGGTAACGTGGTGCTGAAAGGCTCCAGCAACGCGATGCATAAGCAAATCGTGGAATCCATCGACGAAATGCTGAAGGCTTCCAATGAAGCACCAGACGACATGCCTAAGGCCGTTGCTAAGGCGATGGTGGACATTCGTAAGGGTGACTATGATAAAGCTAATGCGGTGCTGGCGAAATTGGTCGAAAAGCCAAATGGTCCAGATCCAGCTTCGATGAAGACGGCTGCCGAGGGTGCGCAAGTACAACTCATGGCCCGCGTTGAGGGTGAATTGAAGCGAGTGCAGTGGATGATGGAGAACGGCTATCCATTGGCAGCTGAAGATCATTTCAAGAGTCTTTCCAAGCGCAGTAAAGGCTTGGTTGGCATCCAAGAGGGCATGAAAGATTTAGCCGCAAAACTTACTTCCGCAGACTTCAAGCCTGAGCTGGAAGCTGCAAAAGCGCTGAACAAATTGGAGCAAAAATTCTTCTCTGATTACAAAGGCAGCTACAAGAAGAAGTTTGAAAAGCTGGTCGAAAAGTACCCTGATACCAAAGTTGCAACGCGTGCAGCGTATTGGACTGAATTCGCCAAATAGGCGGTTTGAATAGCAAAAGTCCTGGACTGCATGTGCCGTCCAGGACTTCTTTTTTTGGGCTACGATTTCGATCGTGGATTTATCTAGACAGTTAGGAATAAATGCCGCGAATCTTGTCGAAGTAGGAAACTCGTTCTACGCCCAAAACGCAAGTGGCAAGGCGCAAGCCGATGTTGTACTTGCGCGCTGTTGCGGTCGAGCGGTCAAAAGCATTGAGCAACATGCGATCCAACCGTTCTAACACTTGTTCGCGTGGCCACTGGTATCCGGTTCGATTTTGCACCCATTCAAAGTAGGCAACCAAAACCCCTCCCGCATTGCCGAGCAGGTCGGGTACTACAGGAATGCCGCGCTCTAGCAGGATGTTATCGGCCAATTTGGAAGTTGGGCCATTGGCAGCCTCTACGATCAGTTTTGCCCGAATTTGGTGGGCATTTTTGCTGAGGATTTGTTTGGAACATGCCGCTGGAATCAGCACGTCGCAATCCAGGGTCAGCAATTCCTTGTTTGGCAGTTGCTCGCCACCGTCGAAGCCTAGCAAAGAACCATTTTGTTTGCGGTAAGCCAACAAGGCCTCTACGTCAATGCCATTGCGGTTGACCAACGCTGCATTGAGATCGCCGGCAGCAATGATCTTGTGGCCGCGGCTTACCGCTGCGCGCATGACTTGGGCTCCAGCATTGCCAACACCTTGCACCACTATTTCGGCAGGGCCAGATTGGGTGTAGTGCGCGCGCTGGCGTTCCATCAGTACGATGGCGCCGTGACCCAGTGCAATTTCACGGCCGTGACTTCCGCCGAGCCCCAACGGTTTACCAACTACCACCGCGTTTTCGGTGTGGCGTTTGTGCATGGAATAGGTGTCCAAACACCAGGCCATAATTTGCTCATCACAACCGCGGTCGGGAGTCAGGATGTCCCGCTCCGGTCCAAGGATGTCAAACAACGACGCAGTGTATCGGCGCACCACGGCTTCGGTGGTCTCGGCTGTGTTGGTGCGTCGGTCAAAGTCAATGCCGCCGGCGGAACCACCAAAGGGAATGTTCATCGCAGCGCATTTCCAAGTCGTCCAACCTGCCAAAGCGGAAATTTCTTCGCGCTTCAAAGTAGGGTCCAAGCGCAACCCGCCCAAGCACGGCCCTAACGAAAGGTTGTGGCGAATGCGGTAGCCGCTGTGCACCCGAATTTCACCGTCGGGGTAGCGTATGGGTAGCGCAAACTTGATTTCTCGATCCGGCGTGCGCAGCAAAGAGTAAGCGTCCGGTGACAAGCCGAGCACGGCTGCGGCATCGTCGTAACGCTCCATCATGGAAGCGAACGGATTCTCCTGATCCAAATCGATGGACGGATCTTGGGGCTCTTCCGGTAACATGTTTTCGTCGGGATTAGGCATAGATTCCACGCATCTTCAGGCAGTAAGCAACGCGATCCACGCCCAGGCAATAGGCGCCAATTCGTGGGCTGGTTTTGTACTTTTCGGCTGTGGTGGCCACCGAATCAAAGGCTTCCACCATGATCCGTTCCATCCGGTCGAATACGTCTTTTTGCTCCCAGAAGTAGCCCATGCGGTCCTGGACCCATTCGAAGTAGGAAACCGTGACCCCTCCGGCGTTGGCCAAAATGTCAGGGACCACGTAAATGCCCTTGGATTCAAAGATGGCATCCGCGTCGGCAGTAGTGGGGCCGTTGGCGCCCTCGACAATCACCTTGGTTTTAATGCGATCCGCATTGGCCGACGTCAATTGGTTCTCGGTAGCAGCTGGGATGAGCACATCGCATTCCAACTCCAACAAATCTTTGCCGGCAATGTGATCGGCTTCGGTGTATCCCTGCAGCGAACCTTTTTCGCCGATGTACTTCAGAACCCCCAGGATATCCAAGCCATTTTGATTGTGCACCGCGCCGTAGATGTCAGAAATGGCAATTACCTTATGGCCCATTTCCTGCATGAATTGAGCGCCCAAGCCGCCGACGTTACCGCAGCCTTGCACTACTACGGAACAGCCTTTGTCCGCTAAGCCGATGTGTTTCAACGCCTCACGCGCCGAAAAAGCAACACCCAAACCTGTAGCTTCGCGTCGTCCTTTAGAGCCGCCTAGGCCAATCGGTTTACCGGTAACGATCGCGGTTTGGGTCGAGCGTGCATGCATGGAATAGGTATCCATGAACCAGGCCATAATTTGCTCATTGGTGTTCATGTCCGGCGCTGGAACGTCGCGCTCGGGGCCAATGATGTCGAGCAAGCTGGAGGCATAGCGCCGCGTCAGGCGTTCCAATTCACCTTGCGACATGCGCCTTGGGTCACAGATGACGCCACCCTTGCCGCCGCCAAATGGCACGTTTACCACCGCGCATTTCCAGGTCATCCATGCCGCCAAGGCGCGCACTTCGTCCAGGTGGACGTCGGGTGCGTAGCGGATGCCGCCCTTGGCCGGGCCACGCGCAACTGAATGCTGCACCCGATAACCTGTGAAAACGCGAGTGGTGCCATTGTCCATCTGCACCGGTAGCGCAGTCGTCAGCTCTTGGGCTGGTTCAGACAAAATGGCGTACAGACCTGGGTCCAGGTCCAGTAGGCCAGCAGCCTTATCCAGCCTGTGCTTCATTTGCACAAACGGATTCGATTCTGCACTCGAATGAGCGGTAGTCATTTTCGTGGTGGGTGAACTCCCCATTCCTAAAGGGGGGAGGGGGGAGCGAATCTGGAAATCGTAATCAAGGAATCACTTGATGGGGAGAGTAAACCTAGGAAAGTCTTGCAGCGGGAACCCGGTTTAGGGAATATCAGAGGTATGGAGATGCCCAGGACCGCCCGCCTGTACCAAGCCAAGCGCCGCCCGTTGGTCGCTCTGGACGAAGGCCGCGTGCTGGCTGCGGAAGACGAATGTGAGGAATTGGCGGAGCTAGGCCTGGACACGGTTCGCCAGGCCATGGATTACAGCGGCGGCGTCCTGGTCCGCGAGGCCGGAATCCGAACCACTCACCGCATCGAAGGCCCGCGCAGTGTATTTTTTCTGAAGCGCCATCGTGGTTTGTCGATGATGAAGCGGTTTTGGCCGATTCGCAATACCAATTCCAGCCCAGCGCGTCTGGAGTGGGATAACCATCTGATCATGCGTCGATCCGGGTTTGACGTGCCGGACCCCGTCGCCATGGGTGAGACTCCCGCCAATTTTTCTATTCCGGCTGATTCGTTTTTAATAACCCGAGAGGTGCCCGGGCCGTCGCTGGATAAAGTATTGGTCCACGGCCTACCGGGCCAAATCGGGCGACGCGACCAAAAGCTAGTGCAGTCGGTCATTCGCGACCTTTCCGGCCTAGTCCGACGTCTGCATAGTGCCGGTTTTTACCACAAAGATCTGTATCTGCAGCATCTGATCGTCAAAGACGACCCGCGCTGGGGGCGGCCTTACATGGTCGATTTGCAGCGCGTAGAGCAGAAATTTCCGCCGCATAGGCGATGGTTGATCAAAGATATTGCGGCGCTGCACTACTCAGCCCCAGCCAGCTTCAGTAAAGCCGACCGACTGCGGTTTTTGTTGCAGTACCTTGGAAAAACGCGCGTCGATCCGTTGACCCGAAAGTGGATCAGTGAGGTGCAAGCGCGCGTGACCCGAATGAAAGGCCATACCCCTGCTTATCCCTAACCGGGAGCGGGGGTGGCCGCACAATGAAAATGCTGCAAAGGCCCAATAAAACCCTGCAATGGGGTGATCTGCGGGAACCGTCGGTTCGCCAGCAAAAGCAAGCGCTGCGCAGCTTTTTGTGGCGCGAGTTTGTGTGCAAGAATACGCCGGTGGCGGTGAATGGAATCCTGCGGCGACGTTTTTATATTCGACGGCTGAAAATGTGGGAATACGCCCGTGGTTTAGCTGCATTGCCGCCAAATCCTGGTGGCCGGGTACTCGATTTTGGTGGTGGTGGAACTTTGCCGCCGTTTTTTATCGCCGCCCAAGGCATTCCGGTGCAAGTGCTGGATATCGATCAAAATCTCAACCAGCACAGCGTCGATTTGGCCCAAAAACGCAACTGGCCCCTTTCAGTGGCCCACTTTGATTTGGGCGAACCCGATTTGGAATTGCCGGTAGATTGGGTAGGTGCATTCGATCGGATTTTTAGTTATTGTGTGCTTGAACACATCACCTTCGAGCGTCAAAAACGAGTGTTAACGCAGCTAGCAAAGTCACTTATGCCAGGTGGAGGGATGGCGATTAGCTTTGAGTTTGGCAGCCATGCTCCAGCCGAGGCGCCGTGGCGCGAACTGGGTGTGGTTGAAGAAATGGCGCAAATTCTCCAGACCCAGGGGGTCAATCGCGTCGAGCCCAGCCTGTTTGTGGATGGCGGCGAGCGCTACCTGCTTGACAAGAGTTTCCCCGATGCACGGTTTACCTTTGGCATGCTGGTACTGGAGAAACCAGCCAACCCGGCCTAGAGGTTGCGACGATGAAGCCACTGCTCTGGCATGAGGTCGCCCCGCGTGACGGTCTTCAAAACGAGACCAAAATTCTGCAGTTAGAGGACAAATTAGCTCTCTTGCAACACTTGGCTGCAGCTCGGCCCAGCTCGATTGAAGTCACCTCGTTTGTGCGCGGCGACCGCGTTCCGCAATTGGCCGACGCGGCCGAACTTTGCCAGCGATTGACTCAACAGGATTGGTACCAACAAGCGCGTGGGAACGGCATGCGCTTCACCGGTTTGGTGGCCAACCAGCGTGGTCTCGATCGACTGCTTCAGTCTGGGTTGGACAGCATCACGGTATTGGTTTCCGCCACCGAGTCCCATAGCCAGGCCAACGTCGGTATGTCGCGCCAGGCGGCCAAGAGAGTGGTCGCGGCTTTGATTCAGCAGGCGAAAAGTGCTGGGCTGCAAGTGCGGGCTTATGTCTCTATGGCCTTTGTTTGTCCTTTTGAGGGTGCAGTCGCGCCTGAGCCAGTGCTCGAACTCATGGCCGAATTTGATGCCCAAGGTGCCGACGTCATTCTGCCGGCGGATACTCTAGGGGCAGCTCATCCGGAGCGGGTACGTGCCCTATTGCAAAGCGCTCACAAGCTAATCCAGATCAAGAAACTAGGCATGCATATGCACAATACGCATGGCCGCGCGTTGCAAAATTGCCAGATTGGGTGGCAGCTCGGTGTGCAACATTTCGACGCCGCCGCCGCTGGAACTGGCGGCTGCCCATTCGCTCCAGGGGCTGCCGGTAATTTGGATTCAAGCTCGCTTTTAGAATGGGCAGTCGGCTGCAACGCCGACCTCCGCGTAGACCGCGCTGCTTTGAATCAAGCTGCCGACTTGCTGCGCCAAAAGTTGGCCTAAGCTCTTCGACTAACTGCCTTGCCTGCAAACATGACTGAAGCTCAACCTGTATTGCTGGAGCGTCGTGGCCACGTCGCCGCTCTGACCCTAAATCGCCCTGAATCACGCAATGCGCTTTCTGTGGCCATGATGCGTCAACTGCGTGAAATACTGCAGGAGTTGCGTGACGACGCTTCGGTTTGGCTGGTTACTCTGACTGGAGCCGGTGGCAAAGCTTTCTGCGCTGGGGCCGATCTCAAGGAACGGCGCACTATGCCAGAACAACAGGTGCCCGAAGTTTTGGCCCTGATCCGCGGCTTAATGGACGACATCGCAGCATTACCGCAACCCTCGCTGGCAATTCTCAACGGCCACGCTTTTGGTGGCGGTTGCGAAATGGCTTTGGCCTGTGATTTACGCGTCTTGGCCAGTGAAGCCATGATGGGTTTGACTGAAACCAGTTTGGGCATTATTCCTGGTGCCGGTGGTTGTGTACGCCTGCCACGTTTGCTCGGGTTGGCCAAAGCCAAGGAGTTGATTCTGCTAGCTAAGCGGCTTTCAGCAGCCGAAGCCCTACAGGTCGGCCTAGTCCATGAAGTTTGCCAGGGCACCGAAATCGACGCCTTGGGCCAAGCCTACATCGACGCTTTATTGCGCAACGGACCTCTGGCATTGCGCGCCGCTAAGCGGGCGATGGAGGGCAGCTGGGACCTACCCGCAGCAGACGCGCTACGCTTCGAAACTGAGTGTTATATGCAGATCATTCCGACCCAAGATCGGCTTGAAGCTTTGGCCGCTTTCGCTGAAAAACGTGCGCCAGTGTTCAAGGGATGCTGATCCAAAACCGTTTCAAACTTGCCCTAGTTGCTAGCGCGGCTGTGCTTCTTGCCCTGATTGCCGTTGCTTTGCTAGGGGAGCATTCCGGGCAAATTTGGGCAGCGGCAGTAGCCTTTATTGCTTTGCTTGCCCAGCGCTATTTGTGGCGCTGCCCGCAGTGCAGTCAGCCCCTGTCGGCCCTGCCGAAAAAAATCAGCCAGTGCAAGCATTGTGGGGCTGAGCTTTAAGAATCGTGGCTTGGCAGCGATTTTCAGCCCGGGTTTAGGCTGCGTCGCGACGTTTTGACAACTCTTTCCAGCGCTCCGCCTCTTCCATATTTTGGTCCACGCCCTGGCCGGTGGCATAAAGCACCGCCAAGTTGTGCTGTGCCGACACCAATCCTTGCAGCGCCGCGCGTTCCATCCAAACCCCGGCCTCTTCCAAATCCACCGTCGTGCCTTCGCCTTTCAAATAGGCAATCGCGACGGCTTCCTGCGACGGTGCGTGCTCTTGCCGAGCGGCTGCTAAAAACCAAATCAGGGCTTTTTTCAAGTCCTGGGTGGCACCGGCGCCTTCCAAGAACATCAATGCCAGGTTGTATTGCCCAACCGGGTGACCTGCTTCGGCTGCTTGTTGGTAACAATCCCTGGCGGCCTTCATGTCGGCCATCAGACTGTCGCCTTCTTGCAGCAAAATACCCAAATTGACCAGGGCGTCTGGATAGCCGGCGTCGGCTGCGGCCTGCAACCAATGCAAGGCTTCGGCATGATCCCGTTCGACGCCTTCGCCGCGCCGGTAACCCAAGGCTATGTTGTATTGCGCTTCAGGCAAGCCTTGATCTGCAGCTTTGCGGAACCACTGCATGGCCTTGACCATGTCCTTGTTCACGCCTTCGCCTAAGAGGTAGCAAATGCCTAGGTTGTACTGAGCAGCAGTATGGCCTTCTGCGGCCATATGCAGGATTCCGTCGAGATTGTGGTCCATTTTTCGGATGTTTGCCGGTTGAGCACCCATTTATCGACGGCTGGCCACAAAAACCTGATTGCTTAAATCGTCAGTTTGCGGTATTTCGATGCCTTGGACTCGTATCCCACTTCACCAGCCGCTTGGCGTTCACCCAGCCAGGTGGTGTAGTCGGTGTAATTACCGTAGTAAAACTCGACGTTGCCCTCACCCTCAAAGGCCAGGATGTGGGTGCAGATGCGGTCGAGGAAATAACGGTCGTGACTGACGACAAACATGCATCCGGCGTAATGTTCGATGGCTTCTTCCAGCACTCGCGTAGTGGGCAGGTCCAAGTCGTTGGTCGGTTCGTCCAAGATGATCACGTTGCCGCCTACGCGCAGCATTTTGGCAAGCTGCACGCGGTTGCGTTGACCACCCGACAAATTGCCGACCAGTTTTTCTTGATCCGCACCTTTGAAGTTAAAGCGCGATACATAAGCTCTTGATTGAATCTCACCGCCACCGAAAGGCAGGAATTCCAATCCACCGCTGATTTCCTCAAACACCGTTTTATGATCTGACAGCTCAGCACGACGTTGATCAACAAAACAAATTTCTACCGTCGAGCCGCGATCAATTAAACCGCTGTCCGGTTCTTCATGCTCGCAAATCAACTTCATCAAAGTGGTCTTGCCAGCACCGTTCGGGCCAATCACACCGACGATCGCGCCCGGCAAAATTTCCAAATTCAACTTGTCTAATAGGACCTGATTGCCATAGGCCTTGCTGACATCAACCAGATTGAGCACTTTGTTGCCGAGTCGTTCGCCGGTCGGAATCACTAAGTCAATTTTGTCAGGCTTCAACGACTGTTGCTCTTCGACCAATTGGTCGTAGCGCTGCATGCGCGCCTTATTCTTACGCCCACGCGCCGACGGGTTGGTGCGCACCCATTCCAATTCGCGGGACAAACGTTTTTTGCGCTTGTCTTGGCTACGTTCACTAGACTCCAGTTCCTTTTGCTTGGCTTCTAAGTAATCTGAGTAGTGGCCTTTATAAGGAGTGCAAACGCCGCGTTCGACTTCCAACATCCAATCCACCACGTTGTCCAAGAAATATCGGTCGTGGGTAATGACGATGACCAAACCAGCGTAATTCGCCAAATGGTGCTCCAACCAAGCTGTGGTGTTGGCGTCCAAGTGGTTGGTCGGTTCGTCCAACAGCAAGATGTCCGGACTTTCAATCAGCGTTTTACACAGCGCAACCCGACGTGCTTCTCCACCCGAAAGAACTCCACACTTACGCTCCATCGGCGGCAAATCCAATGCGCCGGCTGCAACCTCGGTCAAGCGATCCACCTCCCACATATTGTGGGTGTCGATTTCATGTTGCAGGTGCTCAAACTCATTGGAAAGTTTTTCCAATTGGGCACCGTCGGCATCACCCATGAGGACGCAGACTTCGTTGTAACGGTCCAAAATGCGGTGCACCCCGGCGACCGAATCGTCGAGCGTTTCTTTGACCGTTTGGGTCGGGTTCAGCGCTGGTTCCTGCGAAACATAGCCCAGCGACAAATCCTTCATCTGGATGCGCTGGCCTTCGAATTCCAGGTCCTCGTTGGCGAGGATCCGCAAAAGTGTCGACTTGCCGGAGCCGTTGGCGCCAATCACGCCAATTTTGGCTCCTTTGAAAAATGCCAGCGTTACGTCCTTCAGCGCTTGGCTGCGGTCGTAAAACTTGTTCAGGCCTAT
>JACKQG010008057.1_pt1 | contig 10388 bp, 12 predicted proteins | sample 8237621 | NCBI WGS metagenome assembly JACKQG01 (sample SAMN15677084, study PRJNA649215) | marine metagenome | biome: marine; feature: Black Sea; material: saline water; isolation source: suspended particulate matter (SPM) from the Black Sea western gyre | collected 2013-06-09/2013-06-10 | depth...
GTCAGGCTCAAATTTTAATCCTCGAAATACTCAATGTATTCCTGTGGTTGAAATTCTCGCCTTCCCCTCCGGGGCGTAGGCCCCTCTGGGCCGGAGGCTTGAACTCGAACAAAATTGAGCATTTTTCAAAGGTCTCTCATCTTCAGCTTTTAAATGAGCCTATTTTCCTTCAATTTTCCGATTAGCCCGGATACTGCTTCCCTGGTATTTCCTTTCAAGATATCTCCTTCCCGTTTGAACTTTGGGGAAAATGTCTTGATGACATGGGTCAGAGAGCCCTCAAGGCCAACCTCGCTCGTCTGCACGCCAATATCCGCCGCATTCCATTGGGTTATGGGCGCCTTTTCCTCGCAGGCGGCAATCAGCCCCCCCACGTCCGGATAGCGGGGCCTGTTGATCTCGCCAATGACTGTCATGAGCGCCGGGAGGGTACACTCAAGCCGTTCAAACCCGTTTTCAAGCCGCCTTTTAACAACCACGCTCTTTTTCCTGGTTTTTTCAATTTCGTATACATAGGAGACCTGGGGGATCCCCAGGTATTCAGCGACCTGGGGTCCGATCTGGGCAGTATCCCCATCAATGGCCTGACGACCGCACAGAATCAGGTCGTATGTTCCTATCTTTTCGATCGCCTTTCCTAACGTGAAAGAGGTGGCCCACGTGTCGGCTCCCGCAAATGCCCTGTCGGAGAGGAGTATCCCCTTGTCCACCCCCATTCCGAGCGCCTCCGATATCGCATCAACCGCCTGTGGCGGACCCATTGAGATAGCTGTCACTTTTCCTCCCAAGGTTTCCTTGAGTCCTATTGCTGTTTCAAGGGCATGCTGATCATCCGGGTTTATGATGCTTTCAATCCCTTCCCTGATGAGGTTCCCGGTCTTGGGGTCCAATTTCACCTCTGTTGTATTAGGGACCTGCTTTATCAAGACAATGATATCCATAGCATTTACTCCGACCTACCCGCAATTCCATCCACAGACTACCCCGATGAAAGAAAAAAGGCATTTCATGGGGCAGGCGCAGATTACACAGATGATTCAGAGATCCTGAAATAGGACCCTGAGTGGCGCACCGATCAATTTATGCAATAAAAATGATTAAAAAAACAGTATCACTTTAGCTTCTTGAAACAATCATTCGTTTGTTGTCTGGGCCATGAGGGTCTCTTTCCCAAAGGACGTAAATACGTGGATCGTTTCATAGGAACGGCAGCGAGGATTTGAAATTCGTCACTGGACAGCCCCAGAAAAAGGTATTCATTTAAACGGACACCGCCTCTGCCTGCCCGGAACCTCTATTGAACGTCAATGGGGCGTTCTATACGCTCCGGACAATTTTTGTTACGTCCTTTGGAAAAGAGACCCTCATGGCCCAACGCTTTGTTTTAAACGGCGAAACTGTTACAAAAAACAAAGGGCACCTTAACGGCTTTTGTGTACTGTATACAGGCAGACCTGTCAAGATGTTTTTGTGCGGGCCCCTCTCCCTTTCTTCTGATACATTCTGACTGCTCTGTTATGTTCGGCCAGGGTTCTGGAAAAATGGTGACTTCCATCATTCTTGGAAACAAAGTAGAGGTAATCGGTATTTGCCGGGTACAAAACGGCCTTGATGGCCTCTTTGCCCGGGTTTGCAATGGGGCCCAAAGGTAGTCCTTTAATAACATAGGTGTTATAAGGGGTAGGTGTATCCAGGTCTTTGCTTGTAAGGTTTCCGTCAAAGTCCCGGAGGCCATATATAACGGTTGGGTCGCTGTCCAGTCGCATCCCTTTTCTTAGTCGATTCAGAAAAACACTCGCAATGACAGGCCTCTCTTCGCTCAGTCCGGTCTCCTTTTCAATGAGGGATGCCATTGTTATCACTTGGCGCAGCGTCATGCCCGATGCTTCTATCCTCTGGCGCAGGGGGGCAATTATATCAAAAAAACGGTTAACCATGACATCAACGATCAGTCTGGTTGGCTGACCGCGGCCGAACCGGTAGGTATCGGGATATAGATACCCTTCAAGGCTGGGTCCCGGGATAGCATAGCCTTTCACAATCTCCGGATTATCTGCAAGTGCCAGGAATTCAGCCCTGTCCGCAAGCCCTTTCTCCGCAAATCCTTCAGCAATCTGTCTTATGGTAAATCCCTCAGGGATGGTTATGGGGTGGGTTATGATGATTCCCCTGCTCAAGATATTGAGGACCTTCAAGGGAGCCATTCCGCTGTTAAGACGGTATTCGCCTGCCTTTATCTTGCTCCCGTACCCCGTGAGCCGGCTCCACAACAGGAGGGGAGTTTTGTTGGTAATGATCCCTTTTTTTTCAAGGTCACCAACAACTTCCCTTAACGTTGCGCCTTCACGTACAAAAAAGATCTGGTCAGGGGCTTTTTTTTTGGCCGGATGAACAAGAAAACGCGCAACCCCGACGGACATCAACACTCCGACCATAAGGATGAGGATAAATCCGAAGAAAATGACTCTCTTGGTGTGAATAGACATTTGAATAAAAAATCCGTGAAAACAATAAATTTCTGAAAATGTCAAGAGGCTTAGAGCAGAAAATGAGTTCTCTTTGCGGCTTCAGCCCCTCTTTTAATCCACAGATTTCGCAGATTACACTGATTACTCTAATCACTTGGAGTGCGATGCGAAATCTGTAGGGTTTAATTCCCCGCTGCTTGCGGCGGGTAGTTCATTCAGTTGAAGCCGTTTCCCTTGCGATGCGTCCACGTATATGGTTATTGAGTCTTGAGCAGATGAAATCGCCGACTTTTTCCATTTCCTCTTCTGTTTCTGAATGCTTGATGTCCATGATGTCAATGTAAAGGCGGTCGGCAAAGGGATATATGTCTCTCGTTTTGTCAAAGTATATCGTTCTGTAGACATTTTTTCCTAAGAGGATAACCGTGAAGTCAGCCTCCGGACAGACCTCCCGTATGACCTGTTCGGCATTCTCCGGGTATATGACAAGCGGTCTTTCATCTTCAATATAGAAAGATATATTTTCCTTGACGATTTGAGCCCACAGCTTGTTCCATTGAGTCATGCTGATTTCAGATTTACCGTTTCCAGGCTTGATGATTTCTTCTCTCACACGGATCTTTGTTGATGAAAGTATATCCTCCGCTAATTTTTTCGCCATTTTATCAAAAAACTCGGAAGGTTTGAAGCCATGCTGTGACAAACTTGCGTGGCTGTCTCCATGATAGAAATCCATCGTCATGGATGGCAAGAAGAGTATTTTCAGGGCATCGCGCCTATCCGAACCTCGAAAGCGCCTGCAGGGGTACCTCCTGTAGCTTGCTTCACGAATGCTCTGTTTAACTGACTCCCCTCCTGCAATTGCGCCTGCCTCATAAAAAGCCTTAATCAGGAAGGGAGATCTTAAGTACTTGTATATGTGTGGTTCGCTTCTGATGATTTCTCTCAACAGTTTCAGCTCATCGGGACGGAGGTTCATGGCATTGAGGTCTTCCGGTGAGGGCGCTGCGTCTTGATTTAGCAAAAGCCTTTCCCGATCGATCAGGGCCTCAAAATCTACCTTTTCTGCGCGGTCAATTTTTTGCAGCAGGAGCAACCTGATGGCTATAAATTCAGGCGCCGGATAGACACTGGCAACACTGAAATCACCCTTATAGAGACTCAGCCTCTCGTCGTAATAATAAAGGGTCCTTGTGAGATCCAGGATATTTGGATCAAGGACCATCACATCATGCTGGTTTTTCTCAGACTGGGTCATGACTTCAACAATGGTACTGAAATCCAGGTTTTCATGAATTCCCCTTGTCCTCCAGTCTTTTCTCAGGCTAAGTTCGCCGGCCTGTCCCAGAACTACCTGTAACAGATAAGAGAGAATTTCACCCGCGTATAGTTGCGCGGGGGTCAGCTTGCTTGGCTGCGGTTGCGGAGGTCTGTCATGTCGGTCCCGGTTTTTTGAACCGTCATTCGATATGCCTTGAGAAGCGATTTCATCGGCAGCAAAGGATATCTGCACTCTTACGAAATAAATGACGTCAAATGGGAGGAAGAATGCCCATGAAGAGGCGGCGATCAGAAAAAAACGTGTCAGATTATTCAAAGCTCTTTCCTGCGTTATAGAAGGGATTCAAGTTTGCCTCCGTTATAGGTGAGTTTTGTATCATGATCGTGAAGAAACATCAAGTGGACAGAATGGCCTTCGCAGGTCCTTTCTGGAAAGCGGGGGTATTTCCGGGATGAAGGATATTCGGCTTGATATGCAATGAGAATCAATATATAGTAATGATGACGGTCAACCCCTTAACCACTGAACGAGGTCTGTATTTAATCAGGAGGGACCAAATGGATCAAGCAGAAGTCAAATTCGGTGAGTGGATCGAAAAAGGATTCAACCTTTATAAAGAAAATTTCGGCACACTCGTTCTAGCCTCGCTTATCGCCGTTGTACTCAGTACGGTAACGGTCGGGGTCCTTGCGGGTCCGATGTTTGCGGGCGTTCTCTTAATCACCTTCGGATTCCTTGACAAAAAGGGGGCCAGGCCGGAGGTCGGAACCCTGTTTAAGGGGTTCGAATACTTCCTGAACTCTTTCCTCTTTATAATCATATGGGGAATTTCGCTTTTTGTGGCGTCGATGGTTCTTGGTTTGATCCCCTGCATAGGGCAGCTGGCGTCTATTTTTGTCGTCTTTGTTGCTCACGCCCTGCTGATGTTCGGGCTATTTCTGATTGTGGATAAACGGAGGGAATTCTGGCCTGCTTCTGTGGAGAGTTTCAACAAGGTCAAGATCAATTTCTGGCCATTCTTAGGCTTTTCAGTTGTTACAAACATTATCGGCAGTATCGGCGTGATCGCGTGCGGTGTCGGTCTGATTTTCACTCTTCCAATTCAGGCCTGTATCCTGACAGTGGCTTACCGGGATTTATTTGGTGGGAACGTATCTGAGTTCTCTGCCGAGAAGGCGTTGGACGAGAGCGCAAAAGAAGATATTGATAGGGTCCAGCCATCGTAGAGGTCGCCAAATGCACATCCTTAACGGTCGGTGGTCCAGGGCCAAATTTCCCCCTTTTTTGTCCTGGGCACGGCCGGATTCCTACTGGGACGTGGTCGTATCGCACCTCCCTCTCGCCCTGATGACAGGAATAGCATTGTTGCTGCCACACTATGTTTCATGCGATCTTCTGCCCGTGAAGAAATGTACCTTTCTGAGCCTGACAGGTTATCCATGCCCGTTCTGCGGTTTTACCCGTTCGTTCTGGGCGCTCGCCAATGGCGACTGGGGCTTCGCGCTCAACGACACTCCTCTCGCCTGTCTGGCCTATATAGGAACATCTCTCATGTTCGCGTGGCACCTGACTGCCCTCTTAATGGGTGTCAAGGTCGTAAGCGGGCTGTTTCGACGAATGAAATCGGTGCGCGCAAGCTGGCTAATCGTCACGATGCTTGTCCTTAACTGGGCTTTCAGGCTCGCTCTTGGCCTGAAATAGCCACTCCGAACACTCACCCCTTTGCAATTTCGTCTCACAGTTAAACATTGTTTTCCTTATGAGACCTTTGCAAAACGCCCCCTTTTGCCCGATTTCTGCGTCAGGCTCAAATTTTAATCCTCGAAATACTCAATGTATTCCTGTGGTTAAAATATTCGCCTTCCTTGAACTCGAACAAAATTGAGCATTTTTCAAAGGTCTCCTTATGCCTATCCCCCCGCAAGCATGACCGTCAGGTGGATCTCATCCCCGTCTTTCAAAGGTTTGGCCAACTCATCCGGAAAGGCGCTTTTCATGTTAATATAGATCTCAATAACATTGAGTAACTTGCCATTCCTGTCGAAAAGCACCTCTTTCATGGCAGGAAACTGCCTTATCAGACGGTCAAGGCATTTTCCGACCGTATCTCCTTCAACCTCGACCACCTCAAATTCATTGGTATGTTGCCGGTGTGTCTTATGAATGTGTATTTTGATGCTCACATCTTACTCCTTTTAAGGGTCTCAACGTGTGCTATTCTTCAATAATAGATTCATAAAATTGTTAATGGCTAAAGTAATTTGAGACTGGGCCAGCCGATAGTGATATGAGGACCTGCCAAACGGGTCAACGATGTCGTCTATGCTCGGGCCTGCTGAAACAAATCTACCGAAGAACACCAGTTTGTCTTTCGCCTCGGGCCACAAATCTATTATCTTTGTTGCATGGTCATTTTCCATCACCAGGATAATATTTGCCCAATCGATATCCTGTTTCGAAATCTGTTTAGGCTTGTGTTCTCCTGGCGGTATTCCGCGCTTTGAGAGGTAGGCAACCATATTCTGATCAGCTTGATTGAGGTCAAACGTATACAGGCCCGCTGATGAGACCGAAACATCTTTTATGTTTTGTCTTTCGAGTTCTTTCTTCAGCAGCTTTTCCGCCAAAAAACTTCTGCTCACATTTGCACTGCAAACAAAAAGAATATTCATTTTTCCTAACCCTATAAACCGGGATACGCCCCTCAGGTGATCCGTCTCAGGATTCCCGGGGGCGCCCTAATATATCCCCTCCTTGCATCCGGCCGCGATCGTCTTCCCCAACTCATCACACCTGATGAGGGTCTCCTGATTAATTTCTCCTCTGGCCACGACCGGATCATAGATTTTTTTGAGCCTGTATCCGGTGCAAATACGTTCTATGCTATTCAAGGCCCCCGTCCCGTCATTTCCGGCACTGATAAAGACCACATAAGGCTTTTTGAGCACCTCTTTTCTTCCGAGCGCCTCTTGATACGTCCTGTCAAAAAAGTCCTTCACCATACCGGCCATATACCCGAAGTACTCGGGAGAGCCTATTGCCAGGCCGTCGCACTCCAGCAGGTCGCGGAGGCCCGCCTCTGCTGCCCTCTTGAGGACGACGGTCACACCTTTGATAGAGCCGGCGCCTCCGGCTACGCTTTCGGCCATCTTTTGGGTATGGCCGTCTTGAGAATGGTAAATAATTAGAATTCTACACATTGCCGGTATCCTCAATCTGTCCCTGCAATCAGGATCTTGGCATCTCCCTTATTTACTTAACCTCCCCAGGGCATTTTCGAATAGGTTTCGGTAAGTTTGTCCCGGTATTCTTTGAAGAACTTCTCGTGGGCCTTTTCCCAGGAGGCAAGCATCTTAAGCGCTGCGACGGATGGTCCCTGGGCATTCCCTGTCATGCGTTCGTAGAACTCACTCAGGTCTTTCTCAATCAACCAGGCTGTATTAAACACCGTCACATCAGGGATCATGGACTCATAAATGCATCGTTTTCTGATTCATTGTCTGTCTCCTCTCGTTCAAGTGGGCTGGAACCTTGGCCGCGTCTCTGAGCAAAAAACGAATTTAAAGGCAGTATAGGATAAGGGCTTCCATATATCAAGCCGCTTCATGCGGCTCCGGAGCTGCTTTTGTCATTGATAAGAAAAGACCAACGTGATATGGCATAGGCCAGATTTACAGAAGGATAGAGACCATGAAAGTCGCCACATTGAACACGAATTCCATTCGCGCCAGACTTCCCGTCGTCCTTGACTGGCTGGTTCGGGAAGCGCCTGACATCCTTTTTCTTCAGGAGACCAAGGTTCAGGACAGGGATTTTCCTCTAAATCCCTTAAAGGATGCCGGGTACCATGCGGCTTTTCGCGGACAGAAATCGTACAATGGCGTTGCCATTCTGAGCAAGTCCCCACTGGATAACCTGCAAACCAGCCTTCCCGTTCTTGGCGTGGACGAGGCGCGGTTTATCAGCGCAGGGATCGGAGATATTTCCGTGATTAACGTGTATGTGCCCCAGGGATTCCAGGCGGGTTCTGAAAAATTCCAGTATAAACTGGCATGGCTCAAGAATCTTCTCAATCATATTACCGAAAATTTTGATCCTGCTTCCCGCCTTTTGGTGGCAGGAGATTTCAATGTGGCGCTTACGGCCATAGATGTCTTTGATCCCCAGGGTTTGAAAGGGGAGGTGGGATTTCATCCGGATGAGCAGGCCATATTTCTGGAATTACTTAACTGGGGATTGGTGGACATCTTCCGGAAACATGTCAAAGAGGACAACCAATATACCTTCTGGGACTATCGAATACCGAACGGCTTTAAACGAAACATGGGATGGCGTATCGATTATATCTTGGGTACTGCGCCGCTGGCCGAAAGGTCCCGCACTGCCTGGATCGACACCGGGGCCAGGGCCATGGAAAAGCCTTCTGATCACACATTTCTTGTGGCCGAATTTGACAGTGAAAACTGATACGTTACTCATGATACACAAACACGTTTTGTTTGGCCAGAAGATGGTTAGTTATTATTTTTTCAGTTCATGTATCAGCCTGGGCAGCTCGCCGTCTATCATCCGGTACGTATGTTCATCACCCGGAAATGCACCTTTCTTAACATCTTTGATGTAACTTTCAAAAGACTTGGTAATTTCGCCAGCCACGTTGCCATACCGTTTAACGAACTTCGGGGTGAATGCCTGGAAGTGACCGACTAAATCGGAGACGATCATCAGTTGGCCGTCGGCGTGAATCCCGGCACCAATGGAGTAGACAGGGATGGGGAGATCGTCCCGGATAATCTGGGTAACCTCCGGGGGAACTGCCTCTATCAATATGGAAAACGCTCCGGCCTCATAAACGATACGGGCGTCCTCAATCACTGCCATGGCTGTCTCCGCTGTTCGACCCTGGGCTTTGAATCCGCCCAGGGCGTTGGAAGACTGGGGGGTGAGCCCTATGTGGCCCATAACTAACATGCCGCTGTTGGCGATACCTCTGACAACGTCGGCTACACGTGCCCCGCCCTCTAACTTGACCGCGTCAACGTGAGCCTCCTTATGGAACCGGACGGCATTGGCGATGGCCGCCTCGGTACTGATCTGATAAGAACCAAAGGGCATGTCGCCAATAACAAATGTGTTTCGTGCAGCCCTGCGGACTGCCTCACAGTGATAGATACACTGATCCATCGTCACCGGGATGGTGCCATCGTAACCATAGATACACATCCCGAGGCTATCCCCCACCAATAGCATATCGATGCCAGCTTGTTCTGCGAGCTGTGCAGTGATGAAGTCATATGCGGTTACCCAGACAACCCGATCGCCTCTTTCTTTCATTTCCTGAAGATCCAAAACAGTGAGTTTTTTCCTGGACATTTCTTTATCCTTCCTTTCTCCAAAGCCTGACACCGTTTATCCCGATGAGTTAGCCTCATCGTCTGCCTACAGGCTTCAACTAACATTTCAGGAAAAAACAGTCAACATCAGAGCTTGCTTAACTCTCAAAATCACACGGGTTTTGTTCTATGCGTTAATGGTTTCGCAACAAATCATCTTGAGACCTTTGAAAAATGCTCAATTTTGTTCGAGTTCAAGCCTCCGGCCTGTAGGGCCTATGCCCCGGAGGGGAAGGCGAATGTTTTAACCACCCCAGAGGAATAGGCTTCGCATTCCACGGGGCAGGCAGGAATACATTGAGTATTTCGAGGATTAAAATTTGAGCCTGACCCCAGTACCATCTTCCGGAGCTACGGGGCAGGCGCAGAAATCGGGCCTCCGGCTCGTAGAGGCGAGCCTACGCCTCGGAGAGCAAAAGGGGGCGTTTTGCAAAGGTCTCATCTTTTGAATTGACAATGGGCTACTCCCGCTGCAAAATTGGCAAGGCATTGGGTCATGCCGCTCAAAAAATTAAAAGGAGACCGTTTCTTATGAAGCTGGAATTCATTGAAGCACGGGATCTGCCGGATGCATGGTTTCAGTGCGTCTACAAATTGATCGAGACAGGGAGGAAATATGTCATCGAGAGGGGCAGTTACCAGGGACAGAAGCGACTCGAATTCGACTATGTCACCATCCAGGTCAGATATCCCGGGGTCCGCCCGCTTCTGCCCGATATCCCCCCTGCCCTCGGCATTCCGAACCCGGTGGCTGAAGGCTATTTAGAGGAGTACCTCCCTTACCTCATGACATCGGCTAAACAGCCGGGCGAGGACTATACCTATGGCCAATACTTAGAGCCACAGATCGCCGAGGTCATCCGTATGTACAGGGAAGACGGTTTTGAGACAAACCAGGCGTATATGACTGTGGGTGACCCGCAGGCGATCTATCTGGGTGATCCGCCCTGCCTCCGTGGGATAGATACCCGCATCAGGGATCAGAAGCTCCATTTCGTGGTCTATTTCAGGTCGTGGGACCTCTGGAACGGTTTTCCGGCAAACTTAGGGGCCATACAACTCCTGAAAGAGTATATGGCGTCAAGCATCGGGGTGGAGGACGGTGAGATCATTGCTGCGAGCAAGGGGCTCCATCTGTACGACTATGTATGGGAGTTGGCGCAACTGAGGACCATGCGCAATCTGTGACGTTCATCTGACACGATTCACGGGAGGATAACCAGGTTCATTTTTCCTATGCCGTTT
>JACKQG010008059.1_pt1 | contig 10385 bp, 4 predicted proteins | sample 8237621 | NCBI WGS metagenome assembly JACKQG01 (sample SAMN15677084, study PRJNA649215) | marine metagenome | biome: marine; feature: Black Sea; material: saline water; isolation source: suspended particulate matter (SPM) from the Black Sea western gyre | collected 2013-06-09/2013-06-10 | depth...
CTTCATCAAGGTCATTATAGCTCTCAAAGTCATCTACGATGAGGAAGTTGGCCGTAGTGAAGCTCCATAACGGGCCTGTCCACGGGCTGTCGGCGTTTGCATTATCGGCCTCATCTACCCGCCAGTAGTAAGTAGTATCCCACTCGAGTTGTCCGGGGTCATATCTCTCGGAACCAAGATTGCCGCTGGCTTTTAACTCCAAGGAGGCTGCATCAGCGCCAAAATAGACTTCATGTGAAGCACCAAATCCCGGTGTCCAGGTTAGAACAGGTGTTTGCGTTACATCCACAGCACCATTAGCCGGGCTCGAGCTTCCAACGGCGCCCTCGGTTGTAAAGCTCCAGATGTTGCCTTTATGCGTTTCGAGGACATCAAACTCATCGACACGCCAGTAGTAAGTCTTAGCCATTTTAAGTGTACCGGGAGCATAGGTTGTAGTTCCCTGAGGAAGACCGCCGGCTGCATTGTCCACTTCGTCATAATTATCACCGAAGTAAACCGTGTGCAGTTTAGCGCCGAAGCCTGCCGTCCATCCAAGTTTTGCATCCACATCTATAGATTCGGCACCATTAGCCGGGTTGGGTAGATAGGCTGTCCTGGGGGGAATACTAAAGCTCCAGACAGGGCCTTTCCATGGGCTATTCGGCTCGGTGTCATTGACCTCGTCAATTCGCCAGTAGTAAGTTGTTCCCGGAATAAGACCATCCGGATATGCAAATCCGGGAAAGCCGGCAACCAAAAACGTTGCCGCCTGATTACCTATAAAAGCGCTTTCGGCTCCGGCATCCACATCGTCAAAATTATCACCCATATAAACATCGTGCGAGACAGCAAAATCTCCCGCCCGCCAGGCAATGTTAATCCATGTATCCGGATGGTACACGCCATCTTTCGGGGTGGGTGCATAAGCAAATGGAAATCCCCCGCCGAGCATCTCACCCTTTATTTGGCCCATAGTCAATGCTACGTCAAATATCTTGATATCGTCGAGTTTGCCCTGGAGGTCGCGACCAGCAAATGTCCCTATGGTGAGGGGACCGCCACGCCTGTGTTCGACCCCGGCCGGGACGCTCAGCTCTCCATCGAGTTCTCCATCCAGATAAAGGAGGAGCATCTGCGTGCCAGAGTCGTAAGTCATCGCGGAGTGATACCATGTATCGGTCTCCACAACAGTATTGCCGTGAACTACCATCCAGCCACCGGCGCTTGTGACGATGCCGTGGGTTTTCTGATCGGCAGCACCCTCGTGAAGCGAAAAGGCGTAGTCGTCGTCCTTGGAGACGTAGTCCTGCCTGGCGCCGGCTACCGAGTTGAAGAACACCCAAGTCATCAGGGTCAGTGACTCCGGCTTGATGTCGGCCGTACCGGGTACAGTAACAAAGTCACCGCCATCGAATTCAAGTCCGCCTCCTACCTTGCCGGTTGTCCACTTCGGGTTACCAGTGAGGGTACCGTCGTTACCGGCGCCGCTTGAGTCAACCGCGGTGGTTCCGGAGCCATCATCAAGCCTCCACCAGCCAACGAGATCCGCCCATGCTCCGCTGGTTAGTACTAAGCTAAGCACTAACACAAAAGAAATCAAAAAAATTAATTTTTTAGACATAATAGTCCTCCTTAAACGAGTTAAAATAATTATGAATTATACTTTGGCCACACACCAAAAAGCTCGGTTTTTCAATATACATTAAATATTTCATATCCTAAAATTATTAATTTGCTATTAACGACATTTTTACAGCTGTATTACATATAAGCGAATATCATCGAAATACATCATACCTGCACCGCCGGCAACCGGATTATTCCTGTTACCAAGTCCAAGGGTAAGTGAATTGACATTTGCAAGATTTACGCCGAACTTTTGCAGGTCGATATCCCATCGTGTCCACTCATCTATTGTTGCCGCATCAGGATTATCATGATTGACTACAGCGGTGCCATTGAGGGCAACATACAAAGTCTCAGCGGCATTAGCTGCCTCGCCTCTGAACCAAACAGTCAGCGTGTTGATACCGTTCACTGTCCAGTCACGATTGGAACTCAATGTAAGGGTCGCCTCAGATTTACCAACGGCATTGTCAAAAACAAAAGGCATCGACTGGGAGCCGCTATTAACAATAGCCTGCTCGGCAAAAGGTGGATTTGAATAGCCAACGATTGAACCGTTTATCGTTGGATTGTCGAATCCATCGACCCAGGCGATATATATCCTGTTACTATCGGGCTCAGCTTCATCAAGGTCATTGTAGCTCTCCATATCATCCACGACGATAAAGTTGGCCGTCGCAAAACTCCAGAGGCTGCCCATTTGAACCGAACCGTCGGCTTTGACCTCATCAACTCGCCAGTAGTAGGTGGTATTCCACTGGAGCAGTCCGGGGTCATAGCTTTCAGAGCCAAGGTTCCGGCTGCCTTTGTAATCCGGTGAACTGGTATCGGCGTTTTTCACGGTCTCTTCATCCGTGCCGAAATATACCTGGTGCGATGCGGCATCGGCCACAGCCGACCAGCTCATAGCCTGCGTCTGCGAAACATCCACAGCATGATTAGACGGTTTTGGAGCACTCGCCTTTAACGGAAGCTGAAGCGCACCGCTCGGAATAATTTGCCGGGGCCGCTTGATGCTTTCCCAGAACAACTGGGCAGTGGCCGTGTCCGCGCCTTCGAAATACTCCATCTGAATTGAGTAAAGCTCGCCACCAACCAGTTCAATGGGTTCACTTTCGAGAGTGTCCGTGGTAGGATTATCCCAAAAATCAATGATAAGCTCGCCATCGAGCCACAGCCTGTAACCATTGTTAGCGGTAATAGAAAAGGTATAAGTGTCTGTTATATCCACCTCGAGTTCGCCGCTCCAGCGGGCGGAAAAGTCATTAACATTGATACTCGGATCGGGAGAATTCTCTCCGGGTACATCGGCGTTACCCCAGCTAAAATCGACTCCGGGATCCACGCGGGTCAGCACCGGCTGGCCGCTGAGGTCTCTGTTGTTGAAGTATTCCGCCTTGAGACCTCCACCGGCCCTTGTAACCGTAAAGCTCCAGACGTCGCCTTTATCTGTGGAGGAACCGCTAAACTCATCAACCCGCCAGTAATAGGTCTTCTCTAATTCCAATGTACCGGGGGTATAAGTTGTATCCGCCTGGGGCAGACCTACAACAGCATTATTCACATCGTCAAAATTGTCGCCGAAATATATTGTGTGTAATTTCGAGCCGAATCCCGTACCCCAATTAAAGACTACATCCGGGTCTACAAATTTAGCCCCATCAGGCGGACTCGGATTGTACGCAATCTTAGGAGGAACTGTAAAGCTCCAGACAGGACCTTTCCATGGACTGTTCGGGTCGGCATCATTGACCTCATCGATCCGCCAATAGTAAGTTGTTCCCGGAACAAGACCATCGGGATAAGGGAATCCGGGAAAGCCGATGACAAGACTCGACGCCGGCTGGTTACCAACGAATGTTCCTTCGGCGCCATCGTTCACATCGTCAAAATTTTCGCCCATATAAACATCGTGCGAGAGAGCATAATCTCCCGGCATCCAGCGAAGATTAACCCATGTATCTTCATATATGGCACCATCAGCCGGAGTCGGATTCACGGCACGACTACGATCCTGGACTTCAGGTTTAGCACCAAAGTACACCCAATCAATCCATACCTTTGTGTTCAGATCACTACCAGCCATGCCCCACCATTGACCCTTCAGCATCAAATACATATTTACAGACCAACCGGGATGTTCAATGGTGTTTTCATCTGCATGCGTGTATTCCAAGACGTACTCCTGCGGATCGGGTGTAAGCTGTATGCGCGTCAAAAAGATGTCTGTCCACGAAGGAACTTCCGGTTTGGAGAGCTGGATCAATACGACCATTTCCCTTTCCTGATCAGACTTAGCTATAAAACCGAAAGGATATGTTTGACCCTGCACAAGCTGAAATCCCCCCTGTGAAATCCCTATGGAAGCCGCTGAGGAAGCGTCGGTAATATCTATCAATACCGAATTATTTCCTGACAGGGCACCACTTTGAACAACCTCCATATTGAAACCAGCAGAACCGTATGATCCCCATGCATTTAGACCATCGTCAAACTCGCCGTTTGCAATTTGATTTTCCTGAGCCAGGGAAATAGAGCCGGACAGCGCAAAGACCAAAACACAAGAGATTAAACAAACCAATTTTTTAGACATAATAATCCTCCTTAGAAACAACATAGAGTGTCGATTGAAATGCTCAATATCTTCACAGCGAAACACAAAGCCATCTTTAAGACTCGGTGTCTCACATAATATAAATCCTCCTCAATTCGTTAAATTACAAGAAATGTGCCAACAGGAAGATTAAAAGCCTCGGATGCCGGAATTTACGGGCACATAATCAATCTCACTTATACCAAAATATCAGCGCTTTTGTCAATGAAAAAAAAGGCCCATACCGAATTGGTACAGGCCCCGAATTTACAAAACTACATCACAGTTGTACTTAACAACCAAATCCCATTTAAGGTGCGGGTGGATACAGGTCGATATCATCGAAGTACATCATACCCGAACCGCCGGTAACGGATCTGAGACCGAGAGTAATCGTATTAACATTTGTAAGGTTAACACCCCGGTCTGCAAACACCTGAAGATCGATGTCCCATCGAGTCCAGGAAGCCGTCTTTGCTGCATCAGGATTATCATGATTTACGGTTGCGCTGCCATTTAGAGTAACATACAGAGTCTCAGCGGCATTAGCAGCTTCACCTCTGAACCAAATAGTCAATGTGTTCACTCCTTTTTCAGTCCAGTCACGCGGGTAAGTCAATGTCAAAGTCGCCTCAGATTTCCCGGCAAGGTTATTGTATTCCAAGGGCATTGATTGATTGCCGCCGTGAACGATAGTCTGCTCGGCAAAAGGAGGAACCGCATAGCCAACGAGAGAGCCGTTTGTCTGGTCGCCAAATCCATCCAACCAAGCATTATATATCCTGTTACTACCGGGCTGACCTTCTTCAATGTCATTATAGCTCTCAAAATCGTCCACAACAAGGAAGTCGGCAGTCGTAAAGCTCCAGGGCATTCCCTTCTGTGTGGCGCCGCCGGCCTTAACTTCATCAACCCGCCAGTAGTAAGCGGTATCCCATTCGAGCTTACCGGGGTCATAACTTTCAGAGCCAAGGTTTTTGCTGCCTTTATATTCGGGCGAACCTGTATCAGCACTTTGAACAGCGTCTTTATCCGTACCGAAATAGACCTGGTGTGAAGCGGCACTGTCACTTGCCGCCCATGTGAGAGACAGTACCTGAGATACATTGACAGCGCCCTGAGAAGGCATCGGGCTGCCTACGGCGCCCGGAGTCGAAAAGCTCCAGATTTCACCTTTAATTGTTTCGACACCATGGAATGCATCAACCCGCCAGTAATAAATCTTCCCTAAATCAAGCGTACCGGGGCTATAGGTCGAAGCTCCCCAGGGCATACCCCCGACAGCATTGCTGACAACATCATAATCGTCACCGAAGTAAATATAGTGCAATATTGCACCATAACCAAGCTCCCAGCTTAGGGCTTCATTCGGGTCCACAGAATCAGCACCATCAACCGGGTCGGGGTTGAAGGCATTCCTGGCTGCAATCAAAAAACTCCAGACGGGACCTTTATGCGTCGTAGCGCCATCGGCCTCAACATCATCGATCCTCCAGTAGTAGGTCGTTCCCGGAACAACGCCATCCGGATAAGGAAATCCAGGAAAGCCGACAGCAAAAGACGTCGAGACCTGGTTGCCCCGGAACGTATCACCGGTGCCGGCAGCCACATCATCATAATTCTCACCCACGTACACATCGTGTGAAGCCGCATAATCTCCCGGTACCCAGCTAATGCCCACAAAGGTATCCCGAAGTATGGCACCATCATTAGGGTCTGGATCAGTGCTAAGGTCAATAGCATTAACTACAGATGTGTTAAGCATAGCCAGCACTAAAACAAAAGGAACTAAATAAATCAATTTTTTAGACATAATAATCCTCCTCATATCGTAAAACTACATGAATAGCTCCCACAGTAAGACTACAACAATCAACCATTGCCGGAGAGCACAGAGACAAGCTTTATAAATATTAACAATAACAAAAAAGTTACTTTCCCATCAACAAAAGGGAATTTCAAAATAACCACTAATAATCTTAAAAAGGGGCTTATACCGAATGAACCAGTATAAGCCCCGAATTGACACTAATCTGCTACTTCAACGGTGCAAATCTAACTGCCAGCCAAATCTCGGCTTATTGCAGCCGGTTACTGCAGAATAACATCGTCAAACAATACCGTACCTGAACCACCGGCCTGCGGATTGGCTTTATCACCGAAACCAATGGTAATCGAATCGACATTGGTCAGGTCAACGCCCTGGTCAAAAAATGCCTGCAGATCGATAGTCCATTCCGTCCAGATGGCCACTGTAGCCGCATCAGGATTATCATTGTTGACCACAGCGGTGCCGTTGAGAGCAACATACATCTGCTCAGGAGCATTAGCCGGATCGCCTTTGAAATAAATCGTCAGTTTGGTCATACCATTGCCAGTCCAGTCACGCGGTGACGTTAATGTCAAAGTTGCCTCAGAATTCCCAACAGCGTTGTCGTAGAAATAAGGCATCGACTGCTTACCACCGTGAACGATATTCTGCTCGGCATAAGGTGGAAATTCATTACCAACGAGAGCTCCGTTTGTTGCCGGGCTGTCAAAGCCATCTACCCATGCATAAAAGATATTGTTGCTCTGGGCTTCAGCCGGATCGATGTCATTGTAGTTCTCCATATCATCAATAACAGGATAGGCGGCCGTCGTAAAGCTCCATACTTCACCCGTCCACGGACTACCGGCGTTGGTGCTATTGACCTCATCAATACGCCAGTAATAGGTAGTAGCCATCTCAAGCTGTCCAGGATCAAAGATTTCAGAACCGAGAGCCTGGCTGCCTTTCGCTTCCAGTGCACTTGCATCAGTACCGAAATAAACCTCGTGAGAAGCAGCTTCATCGCCCGGGTCCCATCTGAAAGTCGCTGTCTGGCTTACATCTGCGGCACCATTAGCGGGTGTCGGACGTCCAGCCCAGACAGGCAGCAACAATACGGACTGCGGAATGATTTCCTTGCTTAAGGATGGATTGGACCAGGACAGGTTTGCCTGCATGACAGCGCCGCCGCCGTATCCACCACCTGAGATGTTAGCTATTTCCGCGACTATCGGAACCATTCCAACCTCAAGGTCAACCCTGCCCTGATACTCGATAGCCATATGATGCGCCATCCAGTTATTGATAATCAACTGACCATCAACCCACAGGCGTACACCTGACTGAACATTCAAGTAGAACGTGTATGTCTCGGTGTATGGTATGTTCAATACACCAGTCCACCTGGCCGAGAATACAGGAGCATCAACACCCGGACCCGGAGCGGCTCCGCCCCAGTTATAGTCAATTCCGGGTTCTACGCGGCTCAGAATCGGTGCACCGGACAGATCCAGGTTATTCCAGTATTCGCCTTTGATACCTCCAATGCTGGCATCGCCGGTAGTAAAGCTCCAGATATCGCCCTTAAGTGTGGTAGCGCCATTGAATTCATCGACGCGCCAGTAGTAAGTCTTGCCCAACTCAAGGGTATTAAGTGCATAAGTCGTAGGAATCTGAGGCGCACCACCTGCGGCACTGTCAACTTCTTCGAAAGTTTCACCGAAATATACGGTGTGCATTCTGCCGCCCTTACCGGCATTCCAGCTAAGGTCCGCTTCCGGAGATACAAGCCTTGCGTTATCCGGCGGATTGGGCTTCCATGCAATGCTGGGGGGAATCGTAAATCTCCAGAGGTCGCCTTTCCATGGACTGTCCGGATTGGCGTCGTTGACCTCATCGACACGCCAGTAGTAAGTCGTACCCGGGACAAGGCCATCGGGGAAAAGGAATCCGGGGAATCCAGCTACAACAAACGGCGAGGCCTGGTTACCTATGAAGGTATCTCCGATTCCTTTGGTTACATCATCCATATTGGTGCCGATATAGATATCGTGCGAGGTCGCAAAAGCGCCCGGCGTCCAGCCCAGAGTCGCCCATGTATCCTGATGTATGGCACGGTCGGCAGGAGAGGGAGTGTTAGCCGCCGGATTTCCGCCAAGTCTTTTTATTTCGCTCTGTGTGAGTGCTCGGTTATAAATGCGGACATCGTCCATAATACCATTGAACTCGTCGCCGGCTGGTGCTTGTGCCCATTTATTTCCAATAAAAAGTTGGCCGTTAGAGACAGCTAAATTGCCGCTGAAGGCCGTTTCGCCAACCACGACCCCATCGTAATAAACCCTAATCATTGAGTGGTCATACGTAGCTGCAAGGTGTGTCCACTCACCTTGTGGAGGTATGTTGCCCGTGATTTCAAAATTCGAAGCAGGCGGTAAGTGCACCCTGATATTGTTGCCTCCTTCTTTAATGAGGCGATACTGGTTGTCCCCACCCCCTGAACTTTTTTGCAGGATTCTGTTGTTCCCGGTCCAGCTCGGATTTATCCAGGCGGCAATAGTTATTTCCTGGGTCATGTTCAAAGAAGGGGCATCCTCGACAAGCACAAAATTATATGGGCCCGTGAATGCCATCGCTCCGCCGATTTTACCTTCGGTGGTCCACTCCAAGGGACCGTTAAGGGTACCATCGTTCCCATTTCCCGATGAATCAGCGGCAATGTTACCCGTACCTTCATCGAACGTCCACCAGCCGACAAGGGCCGGGTCGGTGTCAAGGTCAATAGCGCTAACTACAGACGTGTTAGCCAGACCCAATACCAGAACAAAAGAAACCAGGTAAAACAATTTCTTAGACATAATAGTCCTCCTTACACAAGAATTAAAATAATTATGGATTATGCTTTGGCCACACACCAAAACACCCTTTACCTCCGACAAGCAACAAAACTAAGAATAAATCCGAAATCCAAATATCGAAATCCGAAACAAACCCGAAATCCAAATGTTCAAATTTCAAAACTTTATTATTTTGTGCCTGCCTTAAATACCTGAACCTGCAAAACCCCCGCTCTTGCTTATGGCAAGAAAGCAATGGAATACAGGTAACTTCAAAATAATGAGACCGATAACAACTTTTACACTCCATACATTCAACCTATCTTGAGCCCAGAAGATTATTTACGGCCTGCCGCCACCTCCTTTCTTCAAATGACAAATAACTGCCGTCTGTTGAAATGTAAAAACCCTATCTCCGAAGCAAACAACTTCGGCTTCTCTTAACCTCTATTTGTTGGTCTGTGCGGCCCGGAAAATGAAAAAAACAGAAGCTCCACCTGTAATAAAGCAAAAATGCTCTCAAACAGCGTCCGTTTAGGACACACACTTAACCGAGCGCAAGTTGCACCGATATTATTTATACCAGATTATCTACCTTTAATTCAAGAAAAAAATGGTTTTTTGGGGATTTTTTCCTAATCGTTGAGAATCGCTCTATGACACTCAACCCATTTTCTTTTTGCTTAAAACCAGCATAATCGGGGCATCTCATGAATACTAACCTGAAAAAACTCATTTTTAGGCCCTGTCTGTAGTAAATGACCGTCATAATGGCCGCCTTAGCTACCTATATGATGCTGAATCAAGAAAAAGATTGACACTCAATAGCGGTCGGAGTAAATAGCGTTTAGCTGTCGGGATTTTTACGTCACTGGCCGCCTCAATTTTATTTCGCTGTTTACGGCAAATGCTTTATCGATGAAAGGATGAACTCTATGTGGCTGTTAATCCTGCTTCTGCTTGCTGTTGTTTTCATCATAATTGCTACAACCAGGCTGAACCTGCACCCTTTTCTTGCACTTTTGATCGCCGCATTCGGATACGGTATCTTATGCGGAAAAATGTCACTTGAGCAAGTCGTCGAGGCTGTAAATGCGGGCTTCGGCGGCACTATCGGCTATATCGGTATCGTTATCTTAGCAGGAGCGGTCATCGGGACATTTCTGGAAAAATCCGGCGGTGCGTATAAACTGGCCGAGAGTACGCTTAAACTGGTCGGCAATAAAAATGTACCTCTGGCTATGGGCATAATCGGGTATATTGTCAGCATCCCCGTGTTTTGTGATTCGGCCTTTGTCATCCTTTGCCCTCTGGCCAAAGCGCTGTCACGCAAAGTAAAGATATCATTAGCGGCAAGTGCAATAGCGCTTAGCCTTGGTCTCTACGCCACCCACACAATGGTCCCGCCGACGCCCGGGCCAGTCGCGGCGGCTGGTCTGCTGGAGGCCGACCTTGGCCTGGTAATTCTATGGGGGGGGCTGGTAAGCATTGTCGCCCTTGCAGCGGGCTGGCTGTTCGCAATAAAGTTTGCAGACAGGAT
>JACKQG010008060.1_pt1 | contig 10385 bp, 4 predicted proteins | sample 8237621 | NCBI WGS metagenome assembly JACKQG01 (sample SAMN15677084, study PRJNA649215) | marine metagenome | biome: marine; feature: Black Sea; material: saline water; isolation source: suspended particulate matter (SPM) from the Black Sea western gyre | collected 2013-06-09/2013-06-10 | depth...
CTCGTCGCGCGTTTGATCCCAAGAGAATCCAGGATGACGCGGAGCAAGGCGGTGAATGACCAGGCACGGATGAAGTCTTGGGACACGGTGGCTGTCGTCGGAGTGGGGTTGATAGGCGGCTCGATCGGGCTGGCGCTCCGAGAACGCGGTCTTGCGCGGAACGTGGTAGGGGTGGGCCGAGACAAAGAACGCTTGGGCATTGCGGAACAGTGCGGTGCGGTCACATCGACAACGACTGATTGGTCGGAAGGCGTGCAAGATGCGGAATTGATCGTCGTGTGTACGCCGGTTGACCATGTCGTCGATCACGTGAGGCAGGTCAGTCAATCCTGCCAGGCCAGCGCCCTGATCACCGATGCGGGCAGCACAAAAGGCAGGATTTGCCGAGGGATTGAATCGCAACCGATCACCAGCGGCGTCTTCGTCGGCAGCCATCCGATGGCCGGCAGCCACAAAAGCGGGCCGGAGCACGCTCGGGCCGACCTATTCGAAGGCAGTCTTACCGTAGTCACGCCAACCGAGAGGACTCGCGAAGAAGATACCGAACAGATCACGTTGTTCTGGAAATCGTTAGGTTCGCACGTAGTCCGCACCAGCCCCGAAGAGCACGATCGCGCGGTGGCGGCGATCAGCCATCTTCCCCACGTTGTTGCTTCCGCACTCGCTGCGTCGACATCGCCGGAACATCTGCCTCTGGCGGGAACTGGCTGGCGCGACACGACTCGCGTTGCAGCGGGCGATGCGGAGCTGTGGCGGCAGATCTTGGCCGATAATCGCGACCACGTCTTGCAGTCGCTCGATAACTTTGCAAAAGTGCTGACAGAATATCGCGAGGCCCTCGCGGCTGACGGTCAGACGGAACTCATCAAGCTCTTGGAAGTAGGGAAACGCAACCGTGATTCTTTGGGAAGTTGACATCTACGCCGCCGAAGGACAGCCGGATCGGGCGGGACGAGACGCCACCGGCGACGCAACCGACCTTGGCCTGGAAGGCGATCTCGACATTCGTGCTGCTCGCGGCTATTTGGTGCAGGGAGACTTGTCCCGAGAACAAGTCGAGCGGCTGGCCGGGGAGCTTTTTGCTGACGGGATCGTGGAAAGCACCGTGGTTGCCCGGATTGGCGACGATCGCCTGAACGAGCCGCCGAAAGACGTTGCCGATGGGCTGCGTCAGGTTCACGTCTTGCTGAAGCCGGGCGTAACGGACCCGGTCGCGCAGAGTGCCGAGCAGGCAATCGCCGACTTCGACATTCAAGTCGACGCCGTGCGAACGCTACGCAAGTACTGGATCGGGGGACTGGCCGACGATCAGGTTGCGGGCATGTGCTCGAAGATCCTTGCCAACGACTCGATCGAGCAAGTGGTGATCGGACCATTGAAGCTGAAGCAATTGGATTTCGGAGCGCCCTATCAGTTCAAGTTGGTCACGGTGCCGATTCGCGACCTGGACGACAAAGCCTTGATGAAGCTGAGCAAGGAAGGCCAGTTGTACCTGTCGCTGGTGGAAATGCAGACGATTCAGCAACAGTTCCGCGATCTGGGCCGTGATCCGACGGATGTCGAATTGGAGACTCTTGCGCAGACCTGGAGCGAGCACTGCAGCCACAAGACACTGGCCGGACGCATTTCCTACCGCGACGAGAATGGCGAACGGCGTTTCGACAATATGCTGAAGGAGACGATCTTCGCCGTTACGCAGCAGATTCGCCAGGACCTGGGCGAGCGGGATTGGTGCGTTAGCGTCTTTGAGGACAACGCGGGCGTTGTACGATTCGACGACGAGCACAACGTCGTCTTCAAAGTGGAAACGCACAATCATCCGTCTGCTCTGGAGCCATACGGCGGTGCGAACACGGGCATCGGAGGCGTGATCCGCGATCCCATGGGAACGGGGATGGGCGCCAAACCGATCTGTAACACCGACATCTTCTGCTTTGCACCGCCGGATACTCCACCCGAGTCTCTGCCACCTGGCGTTCTGCATCCTCGCCGCGTGATGAAAGGCGTTGTGTCGGGCGTCAGGGACTACGGCAACCGTATGGGAATTCCCACGGTCAACGGAGCCCTTTACTTCGACCCGCGTTATCTGGGCAACCCGCTGGTCTACTGCGGCAACGCGGGTATCTTGCCGAAAGATAAATCCCACAAACATCCGCAGGCAGGCGACCACGTGGTGACCATCGGCGGGCGGACTGGGCGCGACGGGATACACGGGGCCACGTTCAGTTCGGCGGAACTGACTCACCACAGCGAAACCGTGTCGGGCGGTGCCGTGCAGATCGGCAATGCCATCACCGAGAAGATGCTCCTGGACGTCATGCTGGTTGCCCGAGATCGCGGCCTCTATAGCGCGGTTACCGACTGCGGGGCCGGCGGGTTCTCGAGCGCCGTGGGCGAAATGGGCGAGAAGATCGGGGCCGAAGTCTGGCTGGAAAAAGCACCTCTGAAATACGAAGGGCTGTCCTACACTGAGATTTGGATCTCGGAGGCCCAGGAACGCATGGTTCTATCTGTACCGCCGGAGCACTGGGCGGAGTTTTCCTCGCTTTGCGCATCCGAGGGCGTCGAAGCCACGATCATCGGCAATTTCGTGCCGACTGGTCGATTGGAGTTGAAATACGACGGTACACGCGTCGCGGACCTCAGCATGGATTTCCTCTACGACGGTCAGCCGCCGGTAGTTCGCGATGCCGTCTACGACCCAAAGCCGCTTGAACCGGTAACCTCGCGTGAAGGAGTTCGATTCGCCCAGCCCATGCAACCGGTCGACTACACGGAGACGGTGCTCGCAATCCTCGGCTCTTTGAACGTGGCCAGCAAGGAATGGGTAATTCGCCAGTACGACCATGAAGTCCAAGGCGGCAGCGTGATCAAGCCGCTGGTCGGCGTGGAAAACGACGGCCCCGGCGACGCCTCCGTTTTGCGACCGGTGCTTTCCTCTCGCCGAGGGCTCGTGATTTCCTGCGGCATGAACCCGAATTACGGCGACTTCGACACGTATCACATGGCGGCCAGTGCGATCGACGAGGCGATCCGCAACTGCGTAGCCGTCGGTGCCGATCCAAGCCGCATTGCCATCCTGGACAATTTCTGTTGGGGCTACACGGATCGACCGGAGACGCTCGGCTCGCTCGTGCGTGCGGCATTGGCGTGCCACGATGTTGCGCTCGCCTACGGAACGCCGTTCATCAGCGGCAAAGACAGCTTGAACAACGAATTCAGCTACAAAGACGGAGATGGACAAAAACGCACGATTGCGATTCCGTCAACGTTGCTGATCAGTGCTCTCGGCCAAGTGGACGACGTGCGGACGTGCGTTACGATGGATCTGAAGCAGGCGGGCAATCTGCTCTATCAACTCGGCGCGACCAAGGCGGAGCTGGGAGGATCGCATTTCTGCCAGGTCGAAGGGAACTCTGGCGGGCAGGTACCGACGGTCGACACCGAGACAGCCCGACAGACCTTCACCTCGCTGCATCATGCGATCCGATCGGGATTGGTGCGTTCGTGTCACGACCTGAGCGAAGGGGGTTTGGCTGTTGCCGCCGCCGAAATGGCGTTTGCCGGTGGCATGGGTGCTACGCTTCGCTTGGAGCAGGTACCGCACGACGTCCCGGCCGGCTGCGACGGCGGTCTGGACACCAACCTACTGTTTTCCGAATCCAACTCGCGATTCCTTTGCGAAGTCTCTGCCGAGAACAAGGAGGAGTTCGAACGCACGCTCTGTGACGTGCCACACGCCGTGATCGGCGACGTGACCGATTCCGGCAAGCTGGAAATCGTCTCGGCAGTCGGCGGCGACGAGGCGGCAACGAACGTTGTCGGATCGGACATCGCCACGTTGAAGGAAGCCTGGCAAGAGCCGCTTCGCTGGTAATCGTGTGACATCCTAGTTTTCTTTGAGTATCGACAATGCCAACACCACGCGTCTTAGTACTTCGCGCCCCAGGGACCAACTGCGATCAAGAGACCGCTTTTGCCTTCGAGCAGGCAGGCGCCGAGGCGGATCTGATCCACGTGAATCGACTCCTGGAGAATCCAAGCATTCCCAACGACTACCAGATTCTCTGCGTGCCCGGTGGCTTCAGCTATGGCGATGATGTGGCCGCGGGCCGCATTTTGGCCAATCAGCTTCAGCACCATTTGAGTCAGACTCTGGCGGAATTCAAAGCATCCGAGAAACTGATTCTTGGCATCTGCAACGGCTTTCAGGTCTTGATGAAATCCGGCGTGCTTCTGCCGGACGACGGACAGGGTGCGCCGGCGACGTTGACATGGAATGACTCCGGAAAATTCGAAGACCGGTGGGTGCGGCTGGCCGTGCACGGCAACAATTGCGTGTTTCTGCAGGGGATCGAACGCCTGGACCTGCCGGTTGCCCATGCCGAAGGCAAATTCGTCGTCCGCAACGAAGCGACTTTGTCCGCGCTCGACGGGGCCAGCCAGCTTGTTTTGCGTTACTCGGCCCAATCCACTGATGTACACGTGCCGTACCCAGAGAACCCCAACGGTTCGCAGGCCAATGTCGCCGGCCTGTGCGACGAATCAGGCCGCGTATTCGGACTGATGCCCCACCCCGAACGCAACATCGACCCCACGCATCACCCACAGTGGACGCGCCGCGGCCTCGGCGAAACGGGCGACGGGATCCAGATGTTCAAGAACGCCGTGCAGTATTTCGCCGAGTAGGTCCCGTCTGCCGGACGGGACCTGTGCCGCGAGAGGCCCACTAATTCTAAGGTCCCGCTCGGCAAGCGGGACCTACTTCTTCTGCAGCACCACCTGATCCAGCCCGAACATGTGCGCCGGAACTGCCTTTTCGTTAGCCCCCACAATTTCGACTGTCAGCTTGTTCTCGCCTTCGGTCAGTTCGAATGTGCCCAGCGGAATGGGATCAGTGGGAATCACGGTCGGGTTGTAGAGATCGATCGGTTCACCGGCCTTCTTGCCGTTCACGGACAACTGGACGATTCCGTAGTCGCGTGCTTTGGTTAACACAACACTCACATCGTATGTGCCCGTCTTCGTCGCCGATACCGCAAGCTCCAGCTTGGCACCCGGCTTGGCACCCGTCCACCAAAGCTGATCGTCGTCCTTCCACCTGCCCTTGAAATGCCCCATGCCTTGCGTGGACACGTTGCCCGGGGGTTCGTTCCGTACGGGAAAGCCGCCAGCCACAATCGGCGGATTGATGTAATAGCCGTCACGCTCCGCCACAGGCGTGGGCCCATACGCGTCGGCCCCGCCCGGTGCCTGATACCAGCACGCGACGGTGGCATACTGCGTGCCACGTTCTTCGGTCCTGTAGTACTTTTCGATGCACGCTTCGAACGACTTCTGGAACGGCACGTTATCGACCGTTTGCCATCGCAACAGTGACTGGTGTCCCTTGTTGCCTTGTGTCATCGTCTGGCAATGGAACGGGCGCTGGAATAAACCCGGATGGCACCAGGCATAACCGAAGTAGTCCTCCGAGCCGGTGCCGAACGTCGACGGATACTTCTCGCCGTCCACAAAGAACTTCTCGTCGCCTTCGCCCCACCATCCGCCACGCGGGTTCCAGACGTGAAGCATCACACCGCAGAAACGCCCTCGTCCCTCGGTGATCAACAGCGGCCAGTCCGGCCAGCGGTCCTCGGGCAGCACAACCGTGTCGCGGTGCCATTTGCAGTGGAAATGCCCCAGCCCGTCGAATGGGCGGGAAAGCGGAGCGTGCACGAGCTCGAATTCGAGTTCGCGGTCCACCGTGTCCTCGTTCACCAACTCGATCACGGCTTTCTTGGCAAAAGGCATATACCAGAACGCGTATCCACCGTCTTCGGTTATGCCCGTGACCAGCGACTTGTACAGATTCACGCCCGGCGCCGTGCCGAAGAAATCGCCCGCCGGACACCACACCGCCGGTTCACTTGCGTCGTCGAAAGTGATCCGCAGAATGATCTTGCGCAGCGCGGCCATTTCGTCTTCGCGATCCGCGAAGCTTGCGTTGGCGCGTATGGCCGTGATCGCTCGTGGGCCGGTTAACTCCAATGCCTCTGTGCCGCCCGCCGCGATCCGAACCGTGCCTCTCCCGGTTTCCTGGCCGTCACGCGGCCCCGCTGGGTCGATTCCTTGTGACGACTGGAAGAAGTCGTTCACTTCCTCCAGAGCGTCGGCGTTCTCGTCGGCCAGTGGGGTGCTGAAGGTGGGAAGCTTGGTCCCGTCGGGAAACGTCGTGTAGGTGAACTGGTAGTACCGTCCCCAGCCCTTGTCGGCGACGATCTTGCACGATTTCTGATAGGGAATTGGATAGTACAGATTGTGCCCGCGGCAGCCCAGATCCCCCAGGTTGTAAGACAGAAGAGGATACTTGAACGGTGCCGTGTCGCCGCTGAAGTAGTTCACAAACGGCAGATCGACAGCCGGTTCCTCTGCTCCGTCCAAGTAGATCTTGACGTGTCCCGCTTGGGCCAAGGCGGACCAGATTCGCCAGATGCATCCGGGACCCTTCATTTCGGCCATCACCACTTGATCGCCTTCTTGACGAATGAAGTTCGGTCCGTCGTTATTCGCACCCCAGTCCACATACTTCCCCGTCTCTGCGTCGTACTTGCTGCTGCGATCCCAACTCGCCCACTGGGCGCACGATTCCCCGGCGGCTGGCAAGACCGCCACGTGCTCCAGATCGACCAGGCGAAGGATCAAATCCTTGTAGGACAACGTCTCTTGGGCCAACGCAGATTGTGCGAACGTCAGCACAACGGTCACATAGAACACAGGTAGCACGCGGCAAATCAATCTGGGCATGGTGTCACTCCTTGCATTGTCTGGTACCATCGAGAGCTGCAATCACAATACAGGATACAAGTGCTCATTTCAAATGCGCCGAATGGGCCGGACTCGAAACTGCGTTTAACCGCAAGCCGGAGGCGTGCGCTGCCGGTGGGGTCTGCTTCGCGCACGCCTCCGGCTTGCGGTTAAACGCGCGATTCTGGCGACAACGCGCATATACGCACGGGAGGAGAACACTATGTCATCGAAGATCAATATTGCCCAAATTGTCTTGTTCGTTTTTCTCCAATTCGCGATACATCACGCGACGCTTCTATTGCGGGCGGGTGAACCGATAAGCCCGCCGAGCGACGAAACTGTGGTCAAGAAGACATTTGACGCCAGCGACTCGGGCGAAAATCTGGTGAAGCCGAACGCTTGGCGACCCTGGCACGAGGGTTTTCAGCGGGACGGCGATCTGTTCGTGTGTGACAACGGCGACGACACCAAAATCCAGCGTGGGGCAACTCAGACGGTTCTGTTGAATCAGGAAGCCCCCGAACCGATCGTCGCGGTCGCTTGGAGCAAAGCGGAGGGAGTGACGGGCTCGCAGGACAGCAACTATTCTCTCTACCTCGATCTGGTCTACACCGACGGCACGCCGCTATGGGGACAAATCGCACCATTCAGCGTTGGTACCCACGATTGGCAGCGTCGCCAAGTGGTGGTAATGCCCGAGAAACCGGTGCGGCAAGTGAGTTTTCACATGCTCCTGCGCAGCCACGGCGGCAAAGCGTGGTTTCGGGATCCGTCGCTCCACGTCGTCCGCGCGCCCGACGGCGCGTGCATGTTCGATGGCGTGCCGGTGATCCAAAAGGCGCGGCCGAAACAGGGGTTTCAAATCCGCGATGTCGCCGCTGGATCAGATTTTGTGCGACTCGACCGAGAAGCCATGGGATTGCGTCTGGACTGGGACACAACGGAGCGCGACGGCGTCATCTCTATTGATGCCACCTTGTCGGATACTACGGGCCGCGACCGCGCCGTGACGCTGGTGTACACGCTTCCCATTACCCCGGACTCGCTATACTGGCTTCACGATCCGCGCAGCCGCCAAAACGTGGATCTGGGCCGCGAGTACACGAATTCGGCCGGCTTTCGCGTGGCTGGCGGACGACTGTCGCGATATCCACTCGGGGCCGTGGCGACCGAAGACCTCGGCACGGCGCTCGGCATCGACATGGCTCGGCCGGCTTTCTATCGGATCGGCTACAACGCTGGTACGGGCGAGTTGTTCCTGGCTTACGACATTGGCTTGGCTGCGGAGAAGCCCACGGCACGAGTGCGATTCTGTCACTTCACCTTTGAACCCGAGTGGGGCTTCCGTGCCGCGCTAGCCCGCTACTACCAAGTGTTTCCGGACGCGTTTCGTTGCCGTACGCCGGAACAGGGCCTTTGGATGCCGTTTGCGCGGATCAGCCAAGTAGAAGGTTGGGAGGATTTTGGTTTCAAGTTCAAGGAGGGCTCAGGCGAAACCGCTTGGGACGACCAGCACGATATCATCACGTTCCGCTACACAGAACCGATGACGTGGTGGATGCGGATGGCGCAGGAAATGCCTCGCACGCTGGACGCCGCATCGGCCGAGGCGAAACGTTTGGTCGAGGAGAAAGGAGATGCGCGCGCGAAAGCCCTACTCTCCAGCGGCTATCACAATCAGGACGGCAAGTTGTCTGCTCGGTTGCTGGACACGCCCTGGTGCAACGGTGCGGTGTGGAGTATGAATTCCATGCCCGGCGTGGCAGGCAGCGTGACGGACTTCAAGAACAAGTGGAACGCCGAGTTGAAAACACGGCTGTACGGGCCGGATCGCACCAGCGACCTGGACGGCGAGTATATCGATTCCAGCGAAGGCTACGTCACCGACGAACTCGACTTCCGTCGCGACCACTTCGCCGCCACCGACACGCCGCTGACGTTTTCCCAGGAGAACCACAAGCCAGCCATATTCCGCGGATTGATTGCCTTCGAGTACGTTCGCGGCATTGCGCGTGACGTACACCGAATGGACAAGCTGATGATGGCCAACAGCACACCGATCCGGCTGTGCTGGTTGGCTCCGATATTGGAAGTGATGGGAACAGAAACCAATTGGAATCCCAGCGGCATGTGGCGTCCCATGTCCGACACAGAACTGATTTATCGCCGTGCCATGTGCAAAGGCAAACCGTTCTGTTTCCTGATGAACACTCGATTCGAAGAACTCTCGCACGAATTGGTCGAACGCTACATGAAACGATCATTAGCCTACGGCATGTTCCCCGGCTTCTTCAGCCACAACGCATCCCAGGGCCATTACTTCACACGACCCGAGCTATACAACCGCGACCGGCCTTTGTTCAAGAAATACATCCCCCTATGCAAACTGGTCGCCGAGGCCGGCTGGGAGCCGATCACATTGGCTCACAGCAGCGACGACCGGATGCACGTCGAACGTTTCGGCACCCGCTACCTGACCGTCTTCAACGACAGCCGCGACCAGCGCGCCGCCACAATCAGCCTGAAGTTGCCCGCCGGCACCTCGACTCGTGAACTCATCCACGGCCGTGCGATCACGTGGGACGATGGCCAGGCGACATTGACTTTGGGGCCCGAAGACGTCGCAGTCATCGATCTTCGTACAAAGTAGGATCGAGAGCGTCACTGCCAAGGCGTATTGCTATTGTGCCACAACTCCTCGATACTTCTTTTCACACCGCTCGTGTTCCACCAGGGCAACCACGCTTCCTTCGTTCACAGGCCGTGCGTATGGAAAGGCTCGCGTATTTTACGATTGGCTTCGCGGCGTTGGCATTCCTTCCCTGGATGGCGTGCGCCGCCGAATACACCGATTGGCACGAGATTCGGCGGGAAGTCATCGAGGAACTGGCCGAGCGGGACGTGATCGACTGGTCAAGCCAATTAGCCGGCCAGATTGACAAGGCTGATCTGCAGGGGCTGATTACTGCCCTGGAAGTATTCACCCGTTCCGGCCGCCGGGAACGCGTGCCGATGGTGGTGCGCAGACTGTGTGGCATCGAGGCGAGGGAGGACTCCAACTCAGTCGGCGCCGGGCTTGGCCGCCCCGCGTTGACGGAGAACTGCAAGTACTACGTGGGCGAGACCCTGATCCGGTTTGGACTCTGGGACAGTACCCGGATCTTCTTCGATGCGTTCCCCGAATACTACCATGCTGACTTGCCCAACTATCGTGATCACTGGTGGAAGACGGGAGACCGGGACGAACTGGAGGCGTGGCTGAGGGGGCGATGTACGGCCAGCCGAAAAGAGCCGTTCGGCCGGGAAACGCCGAGGGTCTTTCGAGAATACTATTGGGTTCTGTGCCAACGCGGAAAACTCCAATCACAGGTGGCGCAGTTGCGGCGGGAGATTGTTGCCCAGCCGACGGACGCGCGGTTAATCAGGAAGTATTTGACGGCGGTCGACGTGCTGGCTTCCCACGCGGCTCCACCGCAGCAGGCGCCGAAGATCGCCTGGTTGGGCGAGGTGGCCCGGCCAAAGTACGCCGTGGATGCCTGCGATCTCGGCCGCACTTTGGCCGGCAAGCAGCTTCACAGCAGGCGGTCCGACTGCTG
>JACKQG010003481.1_pt2 | contig 10384 bp, 19 predicted proteins | sample 8237621 | NCBI WGS metagenome assembly JACKQG01 (sample SAMN15677084, study PRJNA649215) | marine metagenome | biome: marine; feature: Black Sea; material: saline water; isolation source: suspended particulate matter (SPM) from the Black Sea western gyre | collected 2013-06-09/2013-06-10 | depth...
ACGTTTAACTTTCCCCGCCATAGTCTCATCGTCAGAAAGGTCTTCAATATCTTTAATACGCGCCAGATTAAGACGCATATTATCTATTACTCCCGCCTCAGACCCCTCCACACCATCTCGCCTTCTCCTCCTAGCTACCCGTTCAATATTAACAAATACTCTATTTCCTTCTTTTATTGTCTGCATTTGACATCTCCAAAAAAGTAGTCGCCGCTTCCGGATTCTCCTGTTCCTGCCCAAGCGCATGGAAACCGATCTTATAATATGGTTCATACTCCTCAATGCCCACCGCCCGGTGCCGTTCTAAATAAGCCGCCCGGAGGGTTGCCGCCGTACCTGCGAAGGGGTCCAGGATTAGGCCGTCTGGAGGGGTGATTAGACGAATCAACCACCTCATGAGCTTAATCGACTTCGGGGTCGGATGAAAGATAATATCATCGTTGGTTTCATCCCGCGCCATATTATGGTTGTCAAGCAGCGCATATCGTTTCCGTAGCATCTCCGCCCCATCCACGAAGGGGATCACTCGGTCTTCGGATTTTATATACATGTACTTCTCACCGGAATGGGCTTTGGGACAATAATAAAATCGACTAGTATTGATAGTATCATCTTCGTACCCAAACCCACAACCTGCAAACCTACCAAATAGTCCTCCTTCGTAATTATACTCCATATCCGCGGGACGGAAACCTGAACTTCTACCATAGTCGCCACTCTGTTCATTAAGCTGACGCACTGCACAATCCGGGGCGCACTTGATATCAGTACAGCCTGGTGAGTGGGAGAAGGCCGCGTCCGCTGGAAACCGACCGCTCGGTGTAATATGGAACCTATCGTCTTCCACACCCGTATCCTTACCTTCTGCAAAGAACCTACTCTTGGGAACATTTTTGTCTATCCTATTATTCTCATGGTCTCCGATCTTAGCTCGACATCCGCCCACGTTAAGGCCCCCGGTGCCCCACCGCAGGACGTTGGCCGCAAGGTTGGCTTCTGATATGGGTTTCTTTACCAACACCCAGAACTCGGTTGCTGGTTTAATATCCGAATGGTAATCATTGTACTTCTTGGCCTCGTCCGATTGAGGCTCGTAGACCAGCCGCTCCCGCCCCCCGTCAAACATAGTCTTGGTACCCACTACCCCCGTATGAATAGGTTCTCCTAATGTACCCAACACCTTATCAATGTCCCGGGCAATATTCTGGGTCTTGGGAAATCCGCTCCCAAAATGGTGTGTAATCGGCCGAATAATTTGAAACCCCGCATCCTCCAGGGCCATCATAGTCCAGTGCACCGTCCGGGGGAAGGCCCACACTAGGCCAAACGCCCCCGGTTTCATGGTACGGATAACTTGTTGCATAGTAGTAGTTAGCCAGTCAACCCATTGGTCTCGTCCGCCCCGGTCGCTGTCCCAACCCCGGCCTAAGAATGAAATGCCGCCTGGAGGATCAGTGATTAACGCATCAAAATGGTTATCCGGAAAGGTTGGTAGAACTTTGCGGTTGTCGCCGTGGATCAGTTCAATAGATTGCATTTGAATTCCATAGTTTTAAAAATCATTTCCCAATCACAAAATTAGAAACAATAAGGTACATCAGTACAATAAACATAACCATCACCCCGAATGCAATCCAGTCACCTGTATTCCATTTAGTATATCGAATAGGAACTTCGGCCTGCAAGTTATCTAAATATAGTCCTTGTAACTCTTCCGGAGTCAATGGTTGACTAAATAACTGGATATCATGTAGGTGCCCGGACTTTCCTAATCGTCTAGGTGAACCATAAAAATACTTTGATGTAGTCATATAAACACCTCAATTCCTTCGATATTTATCTTCTGGATCAGTCTCTGTCGTTGGTACCGGGCAACCTTTCGCATCCCAAATACGCGGCGCGTATTATCTATAATGTCAAAGAAATCGTCCAGTAGTTGTTGATACTCTTTATCGCTTACAGTATGCACCGCCCCGCACCGGTTACAGCGTACATCGTTGTTGATATTATTATCTACCGGGTGGAACCAATCATATCCACAGAACTTGCAAGGATGCTTAATAGGAGATTTATATCCTGGATTGGTTGGTTTAATATTGGGGTAGACTCCTAATTGCATACAGGCGTGACATCGTTCGGTTAACTGGCCATTGGCCATTGTATCAAACTTATACTTGGGTTTCCATCGCCCGCAGGCCGGGCACTGTTTTTTATAACTCGTTTTCTTGTCCATGTACGCTCCGTAAATGCTGAATAGCACCTGCGCGCTCAACATCGTATTGGTTACGTATCTGTGGTAGTCGGTTATGCACGTATGACTGAATTCGAGGTGCCATAAATTGGATTACTTCGTTGTACTGCTTAAAGGTAAATTTCAGCAAGCTATCGAACTGTACCCAGAATGGGCCTGTTTGGGAATTATTATCAGGCAACACGTATTCTATAATATCAGCTAAAATGGTACCAGGAAGCACGCCACTGGGATATTGGATCAGTTCATCGGTAACCATTTCGTAGCAGGTCTGGCGCACGGTTTTCAGTATCTGTCGTACCTGATCTTTAAAGACCTTTGCTTCTTGGGAATCCCGTCCCAGGCGCAGGGATGTGTAGTTATAGATATTTCGTTTCAGCCCCTCGAAATAGTAGTTGATAATTCTCCGTTCTACCACCCCGGGATCAAATTCTAGTGAAGTCAATTTTTATCCGTTATTATCATAAGTTCTATTTACCTTTATTAAATCCTTAATGGTCGCCCATCCGCACCCACCAATGATGTATACAATAATGATGATAGGCCATAACGCACCCAGTAGGAGTATAATTAAACCGTCTCGGAATTTTAAATTTGGGAATTGGTCATGTTCATCTATGTTTGAATATTGTATTATAGTATAGATACAAAGCATTGCAAAAATCGCTATAATTGCATAGACAACCACTGCAAAAATAATAAAAAGTCCAACCATTGTCATTACTAACCCTCCTGATCGGGTACGTCACATTCCCGCTGGTGATCTTGCGCGCCCTTCCGGGTACGGACGATGGACAGGTCTTGGATTATATAACCGAGATTACGCATCCGGGTCCGGGCCATTCTTGCCCGCTCCTTTTCAATCCGGGTGGCTTTTGCTTGCATTTCAATAATGTCTTGTTGGGTAACACCACTATCATCATCCAGCCAATACGTCATCCCTTCGGGGTCGTCGCGGTAGTCCCAGACCTTGCCAAAAGATACGTCCTCGATAGTCTGTCCGTTCTCATCAATATGGGAGTCGATAATGACTTCTAAGGCCATTCCGAGGGGGTGAAGGAATTGGCGATTGAGTTCCTGAAGGTATCCCAGTTCTCTGAACTCTTTGGGGGACATCTTTTTGGGTGGTTTTAAATCTTCGCTCATGATACTCCTCTTTGGTTATTGGGGTGGTTAATTACTAATTCGTCCATTACTACTCCGCAGGTTTGCTACTCGATTAGAAATTACTTATTCCATATTCGTCTTGGGCCCGTTCTGATGCATTGGCCATACTGTCCAGGAGCTTGTAGGTCACCGCGAATGTAAGTACCGCTTGGGGGATTCCGGAGTCGAGGACTGCGTTGCCCATTTGTTTTAATCCGGCGAGGGCCATCTCCGCTGCTTCGGGGCCTTGGCCGACCTTTTGAATTTGAGAAAATATACGATTACGGGCAGACGGGTATGCTTTCTTTTGTCCTTGCTCCAGGGCATCAAACATATCGGCTACGATTTCCATCAAGGCTTTGGGGGTGGGGTCAATGGTGGTAATCTGGTTATCTATGCCCTGTAAGTGCTGGCTGAAGTATTCAGGTCTACTTGTGGTCATTATCATCGTCCTCGGCATTGGTGGTATTTTCCCCAATGACTACTTCTTTAGGTGAGTTGGGGATTGGATTATCGAAAACCGCTACCTTTTTACCGTCCGGGTTAGTTCTAATGGTGTAACCGTCGCCCAAGGTGCCTATACCGTGCTTGATCATTGGCATTTTATTTACCTCAAAATTTTAGTTTATGTTCATGATTGGAATAACAAATGTTTATTAAGTAAGTAGTTATGCGGCATTAGTATTTATGTTTATGGTTGTTAGGTTTTGTCTCGGGTTCCAAACCGTTGTTGGTGCCGGTATTTCCATCTACTTGGTATGTAGTTATAGGATTATGTATACTGATTAGTGAACGATAAGTGTCCTCGCGTTCGGCATCTTCATAAAGTTGCTTCCATCGGGGGTTATCTTGGATAGCACGTCCGAACAGGGTTTGTCTACGGAGAGCTTGGTGGGAGTCTAGGATTAGCCAGTTAACTCCCCATAGGAGCCAGTGGCCCAGTAAATTATCAGGTAGGATGTTGGCAACTGATAGCCAGTACTCTTCGCTGATTTTGTATTCAAGTATTTTGGTTTGGGTTGCCCCGTGGACGTAGTCAAACCATAGTCCGAGTTGTTTGGCGACCACCGCCACCCGGGAGACCGCAGGTGGGTAGGTTAAGATATGAAAGTCCTTTGTGAGTACGTTGGTGGGTACCAATGGAATAGGTACTCCGGTAACGGGGATGGCCGTTGACAGGAGTTTTATAATTCCGTCAAACGTAAGGGATCTTGATCGAACCGGGTCCGATCTAAATATGACTATTTGAAGGTCGTCCATCATTCTAACCTAAATTCCACCAAAACATTGCATAATTTGCAATATCTATTGGGGATAAGTCTGGGTCATTTAACATACGATCGATTATTCTGTCTCTAATATCTTCTATGCGCCATGCCTCATCACTATCCCACCCACTATAACCCTCTTTTAATTTTTCGAGTAAACGATTTTTCATTTGATAAGCAAAATCGTTTACTGAGGTAATTAAAGCGATAGATTCACTCCCTGATTTTTCTGTAGAATATTTCATTTTCCTTCCTCGCAAAGTATTATACATTACCCCAACTTACTTACAGGTACCCATCCGGCCACGTCTTGGGGCCAGCACTTTGTCCATAGTCCCTTGGTGGCCATATCAAAGATATAGTTGGGATTGTTGGTACCTTCAATCATAGTCAGAATACAGGGAACTCCGTCCGGAGGGACCCCCTGCTGCCAGTGGGGGGATAACCATCCCTTTGATTTGGGAACTACGCTGTCCGGTATGGGGTGCTCTTCCATCTGGGATATCTGAAGGTCTTCCATCTCGGCTTCTGTAGGAGCTTCATAGGCACCCATCATACCATCGATTACGCCCTCCCAGCGTTCCCGGGAGACCCCCTTGTCCGCCGCCATCCGAAACTCGATATTGTACTTGTTCTCCGGGAACACCTCGTAGTGTACGGATATACTGTCTTGGGCTACGGGTATAGAGTTGACAATATCTCGCACGGCCCTCCGATGCGCTTGAGAAATATGGCAACCATCCAGAATGACATCGTGCCCCTGGGCAATCGCTAAACGTATAAGCGCGGCCTCCATACCCTTAATAGTTGCCTCCCGGCCCCGATGGTAAGCATAGTTGCCGTAAACCATTTCCCGCAAATTGTCGCGGCAGATGATTATAGTATTTGGATGATCCCTAACATAGTCGCGGGACCATTTACTCTTCCCGGATCCGGGTAGTCCAATATTAACGTGTACAATCATTTTCCTAATCCTTCCCATTTGAATTCTTCTTCCCGTATTTTCTGCTGTATCTTTGGAGGTATATGATGAACAACCCCGTTCTCCTGCCGCTCACCCCACTCACGCTGGACATTAATCTTGTGCTTGTCCAGTATTGCCTTGACTAAATTGACCTTATTATAATATGCCAAGTTCAATAGCAATATCATACAATCAGCAAGCTCCTCTTCAGAAGTAGGATTTCGATCTAGTTCCATTACCTCTTCCACCAAGTGGGCAATGATACTCTCGGCGGTCTGCTGGGGAAATGTTTCTATACCCCATTTGCCAATCATATCCTGTAGTTTTCTAATTGTCATCATCCCCATCCGCGATAGAATTTAGCGTTGCCATTATTACTTCATGCATATCCATATCAATCTTTTTGCCAATTGTCCATATCAAATGCAAAACCATTTTAGCAATTGATATCCCGATTTCCGCGTTCATATCAGTATCGGCAATAGCTTTCCGTAACCCATCCGCACGATTGATAATATTACGATACGGTAAAAACGCTTTATCTTGCCGCTGGCTATCGTGAATCGACATTTACCTTCTCCTCCCATTCCCCGCACCATTCGTTTGATTCTATAATTGGGAACTCTGATATAGGAACACCACCCGCGCTATCCCCCGTATGCTGTGGTGGCCATCTCCGGCAAACCTGTTTTCTGGTCAAGCGGTGGTGACCGTAGTAGCAACAGGTTCCACAAATCTTCTCTATCTTCTCCATTCGCACCTCAAAAAGTTTTAATTCCGCACCATGAAATCGGGCACATGATCCTTTAAGTAAAAACACCGGCACAACCGATGAAACCTGATATACGTTTTTACAAATAACGATGAGTTCTCCAGCGCATTCAACACCCGCCAATGCCGGATCATAACCCTATCCACGCCCGGATGCGGATGCCCCTCCAAAATCGTTGTATGAGTTGCCCGAGCCGCTATAATGTCCAACGTCTCTGAATCACCCCAGCTAACGCAGTAGTTACAGTCACCCGCCCTACCGCGCTCAAAGGCCACCTCCGCCGCAATCTCGGCTATCGTCTTGCGCTTTGCCATTTAAGGCCTCACCGCCTTTTGTAGGAAATCCAACGCCCCTAATGGAGGCCGTCCTCCACCCAGCCGATACTTTATCAGTAACTTCTGCTGGGCGTCTATAATCTTAACTAAATTTTCAAATGCGGCAACCGAACAAGTGACCGTATTACTTGGAACATCTATCCGCCCTGCGCCACCAAATTGGGTTATATAGTGCACAATTCTTTCTTTCATATCCACCATTAGTACCATCTCTTTCTATTTTTCAGAATACTAATTTTTATAAAAGCTTCCACTGATCCGGATCCTCGAAAAACACACGAATATTTAAAGCGAAATTAGGATGCCCCGTCCTTTCCCACGTATAAACCCGCTCATGAGCTAAATACGTTTTGTAAGCATCAACTTTCATATCGCTTTTAGCCGCAGCCCATTCAATAACATAATCAGGCAACAACTCATCTACTCTCGGAGATATCGGAACTACCTGACCCAAATGGTCTTTTTGATATATAAATAGCAGATACTTTGGAGACTCCACCATCCCATGCCGTTTGCAAAAACGACCGAGCATAGACTGAATCTCTCTATTCAGCAAACTTAACAAACCCGGAGTAAACTTAGAACTTAAAAAGTCATCAAACACAGGAAATAATCCCCCATTAAACTCATGCTCCAACATCTCTTTTATCAGTGCATCCACCAAATACTCCTCTGAAATTAACTACTATAATGTAACACTATTAACTGAAAGATTCAAGTACTATACTTCATCCCACCCATAAATCACCCCCGCAGGATCCGGTTTAGGAGGTAGGCCTTGCTCTTTACACCCCACCATCCCACGCCAGAACTCCAACCGCAACGGAGCCCATCGCTCTTCATCATACCGCGTCTTTGTCAACGTCTGCAACGCCACTCCCTGTTCATATCGATAATCGTCATCATCAATCAACTGAGATAACATCCGCACCCAATGGCTGGCTACATTCTTGCCCACCGGAACCAGTAAATTCGGATCAACCTTCGTGCCCTTTACCATCTCCCGATACGGCTCTACATCGGACATCACCACAGGCACCCCATACGCGCCGAGTTCAATAAGTTTTAACGGACTCTTCCCCCGGGTAAACTCCGTATCCTCCAGGGGCACAACCCCCGCATCAAACTGACTAAAAAAGAAACCATAATTCTCTATGGGCAACGTCCGCATAATCCGGCGAACCCCATCTGGAATACCATCAAAATAGCGTTGCGCCATTTGAAGCCAGATCGTCTCATGGTCCTCAATTGGCCGGGAAATACGCTTGCCGTCCTTATCAAAAAATGAGTATGATCCCCGGGTATCATAACCACCCATCATAAACTGAAATTGAAGGTTGCTGTGTTTTTCTATTACCCGGGAGAACACCCCGGTCAATTGCAACAAATCATCATTGTGACTCGACCCCCCGGCCCAGCCAATCCGGAACCGCTTGCACGGCTGATACTCAAACTTCCACCCCCTCCCGGTGAAATCAATACAATTAGGGAAGACATAAGTCTTCTCTGAGGTCGCACCGTGCTTGCAAAATACATTCGCTAAATACGGCGTAGTCGTGGTCACCGCATCCGCCTCCTTGAGAAAGACCTCTACCCGCTCGGCCACCCGATCCTGCTTAAACATATGAAACATTCCATGATTCCGAGGGAGGTCGAAATCATTGTCATCATGCTCATAAATCACCGGAATACCCCGCGCCCGCGCCTCCTCCAACAGTTGGAGATTTAAATCCAGTAAAGATTCATCTGCATTCCGCTTGATCCGAATGCGCTGAAGCACTAGCAAATCAAAATCTTTCTCATTGAAAATCTCCGGTGAAGGTTCATAGTGAACCATAAAATCAGTATCCTGATTCAACCGGGCAACCACATTCGCCGGTTGAAACATCCGGTATAGCCCGCAGCCCCACTGATCAGATGGTACAAATAATATTGTTAACGGTTTATCAGGCATATTATCTTCGTCCCATTCTTAGGCAATGTTTACATTTGTTTAAAGGTTTTGAAGCCACTTCATACTCTCCATCTATCGGACCACAAACCCAATGCCCACAAGTAAAATCGATAAGCTTTTTAGGCGGCATGTTCTGAACCCCGATTACTTGGTGCCATCTACCACTACGTGATAAAACCCAATCACCGGTGGATATGTCTCTGAGTAGCTTGATCATCTTACTTTTAATGTCATAGGTTTAAATTCATTTATCCCCTTACCGGGCCAATCGCTGACCTTCAGAGGCTTGCCGTCTAAAAGCTGTACGTAAACCTGTGCCGTCCGCAAAACATCATACCGACAGTAAGTCATAACCTCCAGACAAAGCCGCGTACGCCACGCTTTGGGGGCTTCTGCACCACCACTGAACCGAGAGCATACCTTACCCACACCCACCATCGCCGTAGATACCGCATCCAGCCCCGTATGCCGTCCGGCCCAAGGATACCCCTCCTTATTAAGAAACTCGTGAATATCCAAATGCAGATCAATATTCCGGCCCCGAAGAATCTTCTCTATCATTCCCGGCTCCGGGTCCCGGTCACCAATATCAAAATGCCCGGATAACACCTCCCGCATATTGGTCATAACCTCATTGGCTCCAGTATTATACTCCCGGATCAAAGCTCCATCCATAATCCCAAAATCAAAACTGATATGATTAAAGCCCACGATCCGGTCAAACCGGAGCAGGTACTTCAACAACCCGGGCACAGAATAGTCACCTATCCAATCCCGAAAACCATCATCGTCGGTGAGTGTACAAATCACCGACACCGGAAAAATATGAGGAGTCTTGAACTCCGCCTTACTGGTGACCGTCTTCAATATCTCACCATCAAAGACCACCACGCCCTTACCTAATTTTATATCAGGATTCTCTATGTCCATCTTCGCCCCTACTGAGTTTTAATATTAAACACCATATCAACTACGTTTTCTGGGTCAGGATACTCGTCTTCATCCATCGTACTTTTCAACCCCAGCTCCTCGATAAACTGACTCGGTACATGCCCCGGCTTACCCATCCTGACTGCCATACTTGATAAATATGCCGTCTCAATCGCCCGAGTGACCGCTACGTAGGCAACCCTACGCTCCTCTTCAACATTGTTAAGCTGAAGAGCTTTGAAATGTGGTAGTACCCCCTGCGCCATCCCTACCACAAAAACTACCGGAAACTCCAGCCCCTTCGCCGAATGAACCGTCATTAACTTGATCGCCTGGCCCCCGTCCCCGTTCTCCGGCTTCGCAGCTGCCGCCGCATACGTTAGCAAGGCTTTCAAAGAGGGAAACTCCGACGCCCGCGCCTTGAGCATCTCCATGTTATCCCACTTTGGATTATCCTCAATGTCCGGGAAGTTTTTGGCTACCCATTTATCATAATCAAAAGTAGTTCTTATATCGTGAATCAGATTTCCAAGATTATCATCCTCTTCAAACCGCCTGGCAATGGAATTCAATTTATACGCAAATTCATCAGCGTTCCGTTCCATATAGGTTTTCGCGTACGGGCGTTCCAGCGCATCAAGCGGAGACGTCCGGCGCATCACGTAGCGCGCCCATTGGCTCAGAAACGCCTTCCCAAGATATCGATTGGGCCGGTTCATCATCCGCTCCCACGCCCCGTACTCAGTCTCAAACCCATACTTCCC
>JACKQG010008062.1_pt1 | contig 10383 bp, 13 predicted proteins | sample 8237621 | NCBI WGS metagenome assembly JACKQG01 (sample SAMN15677084, study PRJNA649215) | marine metagenome | biome: marine; feature: Black Sea; material: saline water; isolation source: suspended particulate matter (SPM) from the Black Sea western gyre | collected 2013-06-09/2013-06-10 | depth...
AATACTTTGCTTCCGGTTCATATAGTCCGTTAAAATACTTTCTATCAATATATCCTATCCACACCCCTCTTGCCATTACCCCATTGAAAGCCCCGACATTCCCCGGTAATAACCGTAATATTCCGTTGGTATTTATGATAGGATTCCGGTCGTTCTTGTGAAAGGTCTCCAACGGAGTAAGGCTCTTCGTCTGCACAGTAACAGTAAAAATCGCCGATACTGAACTCATTTCCACGTCACCAAACATCCGTTTTGCCGTAAAGGTAACAGTTTTATCTCCGGCAATACAGGCAGTTGATGCTGATATAGTTAAAAAAACAACGCAATCAGGAGTATTACTACCGCCAATAGCAATAGACAACCCCTCTATATCGTCTGTTTCAAGGGTTAATTCACGGGTAGGCTCATTAATTAAGTCAATAGGAACGGATATTTGTCCTGTTTGTCCTTGTTCAAGTGCTAAAGTTTCTATAACCCCAATACTATAAGAAAAGGTGTCTAAATTAACCGTCAATGTCAACGTCTTTGTGTCGAGTATTGCTGAACTACCCTCTGCTTTAAGTTTGACGGTAATAATATATTCTCCCTCTGGTGTGCTTTCATTAGCACCATAGAGAACCGTCATGCCAGGATAAGGATAAGGATTAGCAAAAACATGATCATCAGACGTTACAGCCTCTATATAATAAATTAATCCTGATCCGGGATTGTTCACGGTTATATTAAGATAGTGCGGAGTTCCCGCCCCTGCGTTTACAGTGTCTACATCTGTTGACAGCGTAATAGATGGAACGATAATTGATAATGATAACGTAGCATTTCTGGTGTAGTAATTGCTCCCGTTTCTAAAATCAACGCTCACAGACACGGGGTCGTTCGTAACAGCATTTGCTCCGTTATTGGTAAGTGTTATTTTCCCTACGCCTTCTAATTCCCCGGTATCTTCATTAACAACCCAGTGGGTCATATTTGTTACTACGGATACACCTGCCGGCAATGACCACACGCTAATTTCGTCTATAACACTATATAGTGGAACACCACCTAAAATAAGGTCAACGGTCTTACTTTGTCCTGGGGTAAGAACGTTAAAGGTGATACTGTTTGGAGAAAGAGTAAGAACAATAGGCGGTGTCATACGGGAATCTCCATCAATTTAACGTTATTCGTGTCAGGATCAATAAGCACAAGTAAATACACCCATGCCCCTTGTTTTTCCATCATTATAATATTTTTCACACTATAATCGGTATAACCTTCGATTGATAGAGTTGTTTTTAGTCCACACCCAAAGGTCTTCACCAGTTTGCCGTTAATCGGGCGGAAGTTAATCAACTCCGAAACATACTCCGGCGAAATGTCGTCATGGTCGGCATTTGTAAAAACGCCCTTAATGTCTTTTATGTGAATCAATTTATATCACACCCCAACTAAAGGTAAACCCATAAAAGGGGACATCATAATTTTGTTGTTGAACGCCGGCACAATACACCATCAAATCAGAACCGGATAAAGCAATAGCACACTTATCTTGGGCTAAAGTGGTTTGTACTTCTGATGTATTTACGATAAGGCGTACATTATTCTCTTCAGGTTCACACACAAATAAAGCATACTGGTCATTATCATTCATGCTTTGAGACGTTTGTGGTATATTCATTGTTCTCCAAAAGACAAACCCAAAGGTAATATCATTTGTTACATTGCTTTTCAAGATTTCTCCATTGCCTGATGACTCTAAACAAATTTCACCTGCTATTGTTGTAGCGTTAGGTAATCCCAACATAGATAATATCTGTGATGTACTATACCTCGTTAGTGTTCCCCCACTACCTACGTGCGGAAAGCCGGCACTTGCAACGTTTGTAGCCCATGTGATTAAATCTCCCATGCTTGCCCCGGTGTCTTTTTCTGCACCTGTGCCTAATATCTTACCGTCTAATTGGTTTAATTCGGATGCAGACGCTGTTATTTCTGAGCCACCCTGCAATAAGGTTTTTCCTGCCCTTGCCCCGACCTTTTCCGTACTGATCTCCATAGCGGATTCTGTACCTTCTCCATCCATCAGGGTTCGTTCTGTACCATCAATTCCGTTATTTTCATTCGGGACTTGAAGAAGGTCTTTGTATATATCCTTTGGGTATTTATCAAGAAATGAGTCTGTATTAGCCATAATTATACTCCTATGCTGTCTATTGCATCATATACCCGTGTATGACGTAGTGTCCTGCGGGTATTCTTTGCTTTTTGTTTGTGTTTTTCAAATTGTCCAAGATATGTATATCCTGTCTCTAAATCTCCGTTATCAATGTATAACATCCCCCGAGCATAGTCGGTTAATCCGACGAGATACTGCGATTGAAGTTCTGGGATAATGGTTTCCCCTGTCCATATTGTAGCATCGTCCCAATTTCCCCACATAACATAATCTATTTGGCTAATTGCCATTAGTAAAGTACCGGGGGTTTTAGTACTCCATATATGTAACTCCCCTTCTGTATCAGGGGTAGGGAATAAATACATAATGTCATTAAATATCATAAAGGACTCCGGCGTTCCCGTTAGCCAGTCCCCATTAGTATCCTTAAAATTTTCTGAAAGCGTCCAACCGTGAACATTGGTAAGTGGTTTATCCTTCCAATCCACCCTCTTTACTGATAGCATTGATTTAGGAAGTTCAATCCTGCCTTCACCCTCTTGTAGATAATTGGCTACATAAGTTTCTATGCACTCTGTATCTACCGCAAACGCCATTTCCCCTTCTTTAAGGTAGCGAAGAACCTTGTGTGGCGGTTCGTTCTCCAGCCCCCGTGCTAAGGTCGTCCTATGGACTAACTCATTCCACGTCATACGTTATCCTTTCGTAATGTACCACCAGCCTCGCCGAAACGAGGCTGATGATTTTAGACTAACTAACGTCTATTATACTGGTCTGCTTGTGTAGTCAACCGGCAGGTCAACAACTGCACCTTGCATATCTCTACGAGATACACCCATCCCACCATACCAGTCTAATTCAGTCCGGTAGACTTTTTTGTCTTCCAAACGTTTCCACGGTGTAGATTTGAATTTAAAGTCTGCATGGTGATAAAAACCAATATAGTCTTCGTTCAAAACATACATCGCTCCGGTAGTTGAGGCGTTTGCATCCAATGCTCCACCTTGTACGTGGTTATCAACTGCAACGTCAATATTACGGAACTTCAAGACATCAAAACCGCCGTCGGCTTTATAGTTTGCTCCAAAGCGTTTCAAATCACTCAAAACTTGCTCATAAGCATCCCAAATAACCTGTGTGGTTAAGATGACGGTAGGTTTATCCGATCCAATAGTAAGCTGTCCAACAATATTACGAAGAATTTTCATAATATAATATTCACTGGTTGGATCAACAAGGTCAGAATAATATACTGTCACTGCTCCTGCTGGGTCAACAATAACCGGATTCCAGTTAAACAGAGACAAAGCCCCTCCGTCATAATTACTGTTGCTACCATCAATCCCGCCAACTGTATTACTTGCTGTTGCGCAGATTCTATGCAGTGAATCAAAACCTGTAACACTTTCAGCGAACAGCATATCACTCATGCCATCTTTGAAGGTGTCTGCGAGGTTTTGTGTGCGTACTTTCACAAGGTTTAACAACCTACGTTTACCTGCGTTTTCAACACTCATCTTCTGCTCAGATATATTCACATCACCGTAAAGGTGTGTCCATGAATACCGGGCTTCGTCCAAGATGTCTTTGTCTGCGGTTGCACCTGCTGTTCCAATACTGTTTGAAATTGAATCATACTCTCCCAATACCCCGAAATTCTCTACACCATAGCGTAGAGGGACAGCAATGTGCTTACCCCCATCAATGGATTCAGATTTCGGCATCAAGCGTTTGTTTATGTAATTGTCTTCTGAGATTACCTTCACAAGTTGTTTCGTGTATTCTTGCGTGGCAATGTTCAGATCATTTAGTATTTCATTTACTGTGCGTGGCATAGTAAACTCCTTTTTTTATTTTAATCCAAGAGATTTGAACACACGTGCTTCTGCCTCCTTCCAGTCCTTTGCTGGTGATGCGTAGTCTTCCGAAGTTGATCCTTCCCCTTTCGTTACCGTCTTTGCCGGTGATTTCTTGGGGTTCTTTTTCAGTCCAGATAATTCAATGTTACGCTCTTTCAATTCCGATTTCAATTCTTCAAACTCTTTCTGTGTGGTTTCTGCCCGGGAGATACGGTGTGCTACCGAAAGGGTAACTCCGTTTTCTATTGCATAATCCACTAAGCTATTTACAACCTCATCGGTGAGCGTAGAATCATCCTTTTTCAAAGATAGGATTTCCTTCTCAATTTCAAGACTTGCCTTTTCTTCAGCAATCTTCTGTTCGGATTCCGTGTATTCAGTTATTTTGTCGGTCTGACGAAACGGATTGTCTTTTTCATTGCCGAACCAATCATCTAAAGCATCCATAAAATCATCGTCTTTCAATGCTTTAGAAATGCCCTCTGTCCCTAACTGATTAACAGTAGTTTCAAATGCTTTTTTCTGATCTGCAAGTTCAGACGCTTTTTCCGTGTTTGACTTTTTCCATTTGGTGTCATTAGCATATTCATCCAGTAATTGACTTACCGGAATAACATTACCGTCTTTGTCCTCCCATACCAGTTCAGAATCATCCGGGACATCGAAGTCCTTCATGTCTAACTGGTTGTCGTCTTTCGACGTGCCACTCTCATCTTCTTGGGTACTTGATTGCCCTTTTTGGGATTCTTCTCCGTCTGAATCCTGTGCGGTGTCCTTTTTTTCGGACGTTGTTTCTTCCCCGCCGTCGTTAGTGGTCTCTTTCGACTTATCTTCGGCGGATGAATCTTCTTCTTTTGCTTCTGTGTTTTTATTGTCTATAATGTCTATTATATCATCCACAGGAGTAAAATCTTTTGCTGTAAATTGTTGATCGTCCATTATCGTCTCCGTATCCGTTCGTTAAGTGCAACCACCCCTTGTCCGACATAATGCCAGCCATGTTTTGATTGTATCAACCTTAACCCGGGAATGAACACGGTGCTAATCGCTATATTCCCACCTTTCTGCACAACGTCCCTTTGTATCACGCCCGTTCCCTCAATTCCAATGGCTTCGGTAACAGTCATAACGTTTGTGCCTGTGTTTATGCTGATTAATTTCCATAATTCCGGGTTCACATTCTTTACTTTCGGTTTGTGTTCCTTTTTTTTCTCTTGACTATCAACTTTCTCGTTTTTTACTGCTTCTGTCATGGTCTTTTCTCTCTTTCAGTTGGTCTTTCGACGCTGGTATGAATGAAAAAAACCCCGCTAAACTCTTATGAGTTTGCGAGGCTTCGGTGTTTCCGAGTGTCCTACTCTGAATCTGCCCTTATCGGGCTAATATGTCCTTCTTATTATCGTATTATTTCTTCTTGCGTACCTTTAGTTTGGAAATCTTTTTCATTGCAGATACTTCTTTTGCCTTATCTTCCGCCATTTTCTTTGCTTTGCGTATAGCTAACTTATAACGGGGCTTGTCCGCTTTAATTCCTTCTGCTGCTATTTGCCCCGCAGCTTCTGCTGCTGCTTCTGCTGCTGCTTCTGCTGCTATTTGCCCCGCAGCTTCTGCCGCTGCTTGCCAGTTTTTTTCGCTTTTAACTACGGTTACTTTGCTCATAATACCACTATCCTTGTTACGTTATGTTACGACCTTTGACATTACCAAAAAATGTATTTTGGTCGGGTTTGTGTGTTTCTTTGATGTCTATGTTCGCTGTTGTAATCCCGCCATCGTAGTAATTCACTTCCAACGATACTTTACCATGAAAACGCTCTAATTTTTTCTGTCTAAGCGTCTTTTCAAAGTCTTTTAATGTGTACTCCTTCTTGCTCATTGCATCTCAGCTAATTCCGGGTGTGCCTGTAAAACCTGTGCGATGGCTTCCTTGTCCGTCGATTGTAAAATGTCTTCTTCTTCCGGCGTTAATGGTGTCCCCTGTGGCTGTGCTTCCATTGCCTGTTGTTGTTCTTGTTGTTGAGCAAGAAAATCCTTTGCCCGCTGTTTATCCCTCAGACTTGGAGCAAGGTCAATAAATTGTTCAGGACTCATAAATCCAAGTTCAACCAACTTCATCGCTTCATCCCATTCTGCATATTTATCGAACGGGAGCATACTCATTGTCGATACATCCACAAGTAAGTCAATATCTGCTCCGTCTTGTGGGTGAAACACGTCATACACGGCTTGACCCTCTTCATCGTCCGCTTTTTGGTAAATAGGTGCGTCATAGAAAGTCTGAATGATATTAGCCCAATGCTCGTATATCTGTCGGGAAAACTCCACAAAGGCTAACGTCTTTGGTTGTAGCCTACCCGTGGCTTGTGAAATAAGTGATTGCACCTTCGTCCCACTATCCCCGGATTGACTTAGCCCCCTGAACACATCTGCAATGCCACGTGTTCTGTCGGCATCCTCACGTAAATACATCGCAAACCTCTCCGCATCCGTCCCCATTGGTGGCGGTGCAATTTTAACAATCGGATTCGGAACGTTACTATAATACACATGACCGGGTTCGTTCGTCACTTCATCTATCCCCGATTTTTCATCCACAACTGTTTCAGGGTTGCCTAAGAACCGTATGTTGTCGTTCCTGTTCGACAGGACTTGGTTTAGAGCCAGCATTTGATTTTCGATATTCTGCCCCTCTGATGTTCCCCAAAAATCCCCCGCCCGTGGGTTATTTGTTGTGTCAAAGAATGGTAGCCGTTTATAGGGGTTTTGAACTTCAGAAACAATCTTATTTTTATGAGACCGTACTATTGTGATGATTTTCCCATTTGGGTACATCTCACGTTTCAGAATCTTAGTGATAAGGTTTCCAGTCTCATCTTTCAATCTTTTCCCGGTGGAATCATACTCATAATCATCATATTCTTCCTCCGTGTCGTCCGGGGTGTAGTATTCAAGCACCAACGCATGACCCTCTGACTTGTGCGTTGTCATACCCACCATCCCTTTCGCTTTCTCTACTGCCCCTGATATTGCTCCTTCGTTGCTATACACAAACTCACCATCTGATGACAGCACTCCTTCAGCTTCTACATCAATATCGTAAATCTCTTTAATTTCCATCACAGACTTGTAAACAGCGTGTATAAAATGAGTTTTTTCGCAGGATTTTAGACTGTCAGCAAACCTATCTGGGAATACTGTCAGGATATTACACGTCTCATTAACAATTTCTTTTCCGTCCCAAACACTTTTTAAAACCCACTTGCCTTTTACGGAATGCTCCCTGAATCCTGATTGAATCTTTTGTTGCATATCGGTTTCCCGCCATATTTTGATACATTCTCTCTGTATCTTCTTGGCGTAATCCGTTGCTTCTTCCGGCTTGTTGACTGTGTATTCGCTTGGTCGGGGTGTGATTTCGGGCTTCGGTGATCTACTGGTGACTACCGGGAGCATTGCTTCGATGCCCTCATATAATAAATTACTGGTCAACCTACTTAAATGTGATGGTCTACCCGACCCCACCCAATACTCATTACGGTAATATCGTTCGTACTTTGTGAACATTTCCACCAATCCTCTGTCGTCTCTGTACTTCTTGTCTGCCTCATAATGCCGTAGCACCATATCATAAATTTTCTTTTCTCTATCTTTTTTCATGCGGATAACCAACTGTTAGTTTTTTTAATTGTTTTGATTTTATCCCACTGCTTTTGATGCGGGGTCTTTTTCACTTTTGGTGTGCGTACTGGTAAGTTTGAACAAACGAAATACCGTACCACATCGTTAAAATCTTTGTATTTTTCGACAATCTTACCTTCTCCTGCGGGCTTGTCACTACCTGCCTTCGTTACTTCGTGCTTTCGGATATAATGACTCATCCCGTTCCACGTGTGATAACAGGTGTTCCATATCACTAACCCGGGCTTTCCGTCGTCCATTAACTTCAAACTTTGTCGTACTCTCCGGTGTCCATACTGCAACTCTCCATCGCTCCCCTGTGATGTATAAGACGGCATAAATACAATCTTAATATTCTTGGTCTTACCCGCTTTCGCATATAACTCAGCTAAGGTAGACTGTCCTCGTGTTTGAAAGCCAAAATGACGGTCAATAATACGGGTAATCTCCCCTATATCATTGTTTGCTTCGGTGTCGATAATCTCTTGGACTTCCTCTGCAATGGTTTTCGCCCGTCTCATCGTCCAAAATGGTTGTGATACGTCCGAAGGTGATTCGGCGAAGACTATACGCCGTCCTGTCGGGGTTAATGCCCCCCATATCATTGCTGACGGTCGGGAATCATGCGGGTCTACGCTGTGAAATATCCTTGATCCTGGCGGTATTGGGTACTCTGACGGGTCTACAAGGTGTATATCCCTGCTTAAATCGGGGTATATCCGCCCGCTGAAATAAGCAAACTCACCAAATGCCCGTGCTTGGCGTTCTTCGGGGTCATATCCTGCAACCAAATCATCAACTACTTTAGCGTCTAAATGCCCTCTCACGCCTCTTTCTTTACAGGCTTCGTAGATGTCTGCCTTTAGGTGCGTTACTCCCGTACTGGCTGATTGTACCTCATCCAATAGGTATGGTGGGGTATATAGCGGAGTCATCGGCAATAATGTAACCGCCCCTTTCCGCCTACGGGACTTTACAGCCTTCCACAGATGTTCCGGCATTGGCTCATCTGCCACGATACAACCTACCGTTGCAGACTCATACGTTGATACGTCTTGGTCGTAAGTTTTGAACATCATCTGCCAGCCATTCTCAAACTCAATTCTGCTTATGTGGGGTTTTCCTTCTTTCTGGTCAATATATGTATTAGGCTTTATTAACTTATAAACTTCGGGGATTACCGTATTTTTTAATGCTTCTGCGGTCGAACAATACCATATTACCTTTGGGTAGGGATAATTATGAAACAATGGATAGTCAAACCATCCATTTTGGACACCATATATCATATTTAGGATCGCATGAATCGTTACTGTGGTCTTGCCTACACCATTGGCGTATGTCGCAAGGACGACGGGGATGTCTGTATCTGCGTTACTGTGTGCGATAGCCTGTATAAATCGCTCCTGCCCGCCATTAGGACAAAAGAAAGCCAATGGATCAAGTTCCTCCCCCGCTAAAACATCAACGACATCAGGGCTATCCTTATACTTCCACATTGGTTGATGTAGCTTAAAGGTTTCGTGCTTTCTCTTTTGCATTTTCTATGATCCCCTGTCGCATAGCTTCAATTTCAACTTTCCCGGAATGTTCAATTTTCTCAATAAACAATCCTACAAGTTTCCCCTTGAGTTCTTTCGCTTTTACCACTGATGATGGATTTTTACATTCCCGAGCAAATACCTCCGCATCAATAAACTCTGCAATCATCGAATCGACAGTTATTTCATGCCTTTTAGACACACTCTCCTTTAGTTCGGCTATCCTTAGTGCTACCTTAGTGTTTTTGGCGAGTTTACAAGCGTTTACGTGTACGGCTTCATCTTTCCACTTCACGCTATTGGGATATGCTATCCTGTACGCCTTAGAATGGTTATCTTCCGTTATCACGGCTTGGGCGAATGCTTCTTGCATTGCAGTAAGAGCCATCAATCTTTTCCCGGGTGAAGGTCTCCGGCGTAAGGGTCGTAATCGTTCTGATGGAAACCTGCTCCTACAAGGTTGAAAACACCAGGTCGGCTAACTATCTTATTTGTTTCGCTCCCACATTCACAGGTAGTGGTTGTTTCCTTTTCGCCGGGGAATACAATCTTTTCTTGAATCTTCCCACATTGGGAACATCTGTATTCATAGATAGGCATTATTGTTCCAAGAACTTAGGGACTTTCGGGTCTCTTTTTTCTTTTTTAGGTGGAAGTACTCCCTTTTTGGGTTGTTTCCGCCTAAATACGGTCGGGGTTGAATGGCTTTTGGCAGTAATAAAGTGTCCCAACACCAAAAACACAATCGCTGTAACCGTATTGATAAGTAACATCATTGTAACGTTGTTCATGCGGAATGTTACATAAAATATAAATAACCACAAACATATATGACTGATTAAACGCAAACACCCCGTATACAATAAATAGAATTATATTTACCTAAACCCAGGGTATACTTTTATAGGGTGATAACGGAAAGACGGAATTTAAGGGCGGGATTTTGGGGGTCTTATTTTCCGCCCCACTTCACCCACAAATCCCAAAGTGTAACCCCCATAACAGCAAAAATAAACATCCCTACCGCCAGAAAGAACGTCCCAAGCCCCAGTATGAATAAGTTGCCTACCCAGTTTGCTATTGTTATCATTTTATTTCTCCTTAAAATAATTCGTGTTGATGTTCAAGTTTTTCTATTCTTGCCTTT